>ENA-OYYY01000002-OYYY01000002.1-human-gut-metagenome-genome-assembly--contig:-NODE-2-length-42702-cov-10.113631_pt1 | contig 42702 bp, 48 predicted proteins | sample MGYA00243255_ERZ653461 | MGnify/ENA primary metagenome ERZ653461 (study PRJEB26926, sample SAMN06165180) | human gut metagenome | biome: ENVO:00009003; feature: ENVO:2100002; material: ENVO:00002003...
GATGTTGAAGATTTTATGAAAGAAAATATATTTGGAGAAAAGTTTGATTGTAAAAAATATCTTTCAGAAAGGTTTAACGTAAAGTTTGGAGATAATGAAAAAAAGAGAGATTACAGCAACGGGGATGATTAACAACAACGGCGGTTTGCAAATGTATATGGGCGAATTAAATCAATTCTTTGCAATGCACAAAGGTAGCCGCATAATCGCCCGTTTTATTGTAGCGTCGCCCGGTTCGTCAGAGGCTTTGAAAGGTTATTATTTCAATTACGTTGTACCAACGTTTAGAACCGGAATTTGGGAGGCGGGCGAACGTCTGACAGATGAACAAACCGAACGCCGATTGCGTGAGTTGTCCCCGGTAATGTATGAGCAAATACCGAATATTGAAACCGGGGAATATGAAAGCCGGTTGCGTAAAATATCGGAGTTGAGCAATGCGGAATTAATAGAACATATCGAATTTTTAAAACAACTTGCAAGTGAAGAATATTATATATATATAGCAGACCCAAATGAAATTTGATTATGAAAAAAGTAACATTGAAAGACAGCAAAGGAAATGAGATAAACGACATTATGAAAGATGTTTTGACGTTCGATTGTGAAACAACCGGGTTGCCCCCAAAGGGCGCAAAATGGGACGTTGATTTTGCGGAATTTCCAAATATTGTGCAATTGGCATGGGCGGTAAACGAAAAGGAACGTTCCTACATTATTAAGCCGGAGGGATGGGAAATACCGGAAGTTTCAACAGAAGTTCACGGAATTACAGCAGAGAGAGCAAACGCCGAGGGCGTCCCATTTGCTGATATTATAGGCGAATTTTTGGAGGATTGCGAAAAAGCCCGTTTGTTGGTAGGACACAACATTTACTTTGATACGTCAATTGTAAAAGCAATGATATTGCGAATTATGGGGCGTGAGTATTACGACGCAAAAGCGGAGGACGCATTGTTTAAGGGCAAACGAATTGATACGATGATGAAAACAATTAAATTTGTTGGCGCATTGTATGAAAACGGACGTCCGGGCAAATATCCGAAATTGGAGGAACTTTATAATAAATGTTTCCCCGGCGAAACATTCCCGGCGCATGATGCGTTGGAGGACGTGAAAGCCTGCAAACGTTGTATTCCGGTTTTGGTGGAAAATGGTATTATAGAACTGAAACCAAAAGAATATCCGGCGGAACGATTGAAGTTTAACCCGGAACCGGAACCCGCAAAGACCAAAAAGGTAAAAAGGGAAGTTTTAGTTCACGGCCCGAAACCGATATTTGCACCGGATGCAGAGCCGGAAAACAAGGTTGCAAAATTGTTAAATGAAACAGACTTTTAAATTATGAACGAAAAAAAAATATGCATTGATTGCGTGAATTATCCGGTATGTTGTTTGTCCGGTCGTTGTGCTGATGATGAACCTTGCGAGTATTTCCAAGAAGAAACCGCCCCGGAGGAACCGGGAAACAATAAATATTAAAAATTATGAGCGAAAAAGAACAAAATGTTATGCCGATCCCTACAAAGGAAAAGTTTTCATTATCGAAAGTAAAGTTATTGAAAGATGGCGGGTTAGACGTACATTATGAAGTAACGGAAGTTGTCGGAAATGAGAGTTACACGAACAAATACCATGTATTGAGTGCAAAAGACATACACCCGGATTTGCGTCATTTGTTTAATGATTTGCGCCCGATTATGGGACGTGTATTCAACATAACGTCATTTAAAACCATGATGGCAACGCCGGAGTTTAAAGCAACAAAGAAACAAACAGATATTGCAGCCGCATTTGCGGAAGAATGTTTGGACAATATAGAGGTCAGGGGCGTTTCTTTGTCCGGGCAAGATGATAACGTAGGCGTCGTTTTAACCGGATTGTTTACCATATCAAACAATCAGAAAACAGCAATCAATACCCCACGAATGAAATATAACGTTGAAACGTTCGGTTTTGAGGAAGAGTTGGAAAACATTGTTTGCGATATTGAAAACGAGGTTTACGAATTTCTGTTTGAGGGCAAAAAGGCGCAAATGGATTTGTTCGGGGCTGATGGGGTACCCAACCCGTTAGTTTATGTAAATGATGCAGACAACGAAAATGAAAATGATATGTTCCCGGAAATGGCAGACCCGGCGGACGATACAGACAATATGTAATGGAGCCAATATTGTTGACCGAGCGTTGCGAATATGAATATTGCGTTGCACGTGGTTACGAACCGTTATTGGATATTCGTAATTTTCGGTTAGATATACGGTTGCGTGTTGAGTTACAACGGGAATTGTTCGGGCATTGCGTTTTAGGACGTGGCGACATTCCCGTTGCCAACCAACGGTTTTTCCGGTGGGTTTGGGAACATAAGCCGCACAGATGCGAGGAAACGTTGCGACCTTTGCACAATTTTTCGGCAACGTATTGTTCCCATATATTAACCCGTGGGGCATATCCGGAAATGGCGCATGACCCAAGGAATATTAATATACTTTGCTTTGAACATCATTCATGTTGGGAGAATGGGGATAAAACGAAAATGCGTATATATTCCGGCAATATGAAAATGATTGAATTAATGAAAAATGAGTATGCAAATTTGGAAAGATATTGAGGATTACAAAGGACATTATCAAATTTCTAATTATGGCAATGTTCGTTCCTTAAAAAAGGATGCGTTTCTAATGAAAGGCGGATATTTGAAAGGATATAAAATAATTAGTTTATGGAAAAATGGAACCGGGAAAATGTTCCGTGTTCATAGATTAGTTGCGGCGGCTTTCATTCCGAACCCGGACAACAAACCATGTATCGACCATATCGACGGCGACCGAGCCAATAACCATGCAGATAATTTGCGTTGGGTTACGGTTAAAGAAAATCAGAATAACCCAATAACAAAATCTAAATGGATTGGAAAAAAAGCGAAACCGCACCACGAAAAAGCGGTTGAGCAAATAAAAAACGGTATTGTTGTAAATGTATTTGTTAGCATACAAGAAGCCGCCCGAAAAGGCAATTTTTCGGCAACGGCAATTTGTAAGGTATGTAAAGGGAAAGGAAATTTGAATAAGGGTTATAAATGGAGATATAAAAAATGAGAACCAAAAAGAGGCAACCCGATTACGGGGCAATTTCCCGCCGTTCAATCCAAAATGATTTTAAAAGGGTACAAAGGTACCCGGAAAGGGAGAAACGCCCGCAAATCGAAAATCCGCCCGAAATAAATGCAGAAAGACGGGTTTTGTTTGTTAGTGAAAATTCAGCATATTACCGATACCGTTCTTTTCTCGTCGGTAAATTGGTAAGACTAATAAAACAATCAAACGTCGGCGGTTGGATAGTTGGATTTGTTTACGACGACGACCGGAAAGCGATAAATCATGCCGCCGGATGGTCGGATATGAAAAAAGAATATTTGTTGGATGGTGTAAAATTTAAGTAGATGAAAATCAAAAAACAAACCGGATATAAAATTGTATTTTATACGTTCGTGGCGTTAACGGTTGCGTCATACATTTGGACGTTATGGAGTATTGGAAGTTGGATTTTTAAAGCTATATTTCTATGAGTGTAAACAAAGTTATTTTAATGGGTAACGTCGGAAAAGGCCCGGAGTATAAAGATTTCGACAACGGCAGTTCGGTTGCGCAATTCACGTTGGCGACAACTGACAGAGCATTTAAAACGGCAAATGGTACAGAAGTACCGGAGCGCACCGAATGGCACAATATTGTTTTGCAAAATGGATTGGCAAAGGTTGCAAAAGAGTATGTAAAAAAGGGCGATAAACTTTATATTGAGGGGAAAATAAGAACCCGCAGTTATGAGGACAACAACGGCGTCAAAAGATATATTACAGAAGTTTACGGGTTTAATATGGAAATGTTGACGCCAAAGAAAGACGGACAAACAACGCAGCTGGGAGGCGCACCAACACCGCCGCCGCCAATTCCCGACCAAAACAAAGATGATTTTCCATTTTGAGAATGAGGAACGAAATTAAAATTCAAATCCCGGAGGGTTCCCGGCTGATTGGGCCACGGAAAAAGGGGCGAACGGTTATTGTTTCTTTTGAATACAATAAGGAGGACGCAGCCGTTCCGGAGCCGGAACCGATACGACCAATTGGTTTTGCCCATTACAAGGAACCCGCCGGGAAAGATAAAAAATAAAGTTATGCAGTTTAATAGCAAAGAATATGACCCCGAAAAACACGACCGTTGGCGTGCGTTGACCGTCAAACAGCCATACGCAAATGATTTGGTAACGGCGGCATACAAAGACGAAAACGGCGTTGTTTACGGGCGAAAATCAATTGAAGTTAGAAGCAAAAAAACGTCATACCGTGGCGACGTTCTTATTTGTTCGTCGGCAAAACCGGTTTATCCCGGAATGGAAAGCGGCGTTACTTTGGGATTGGTTGAGTTGTACGACGTGAAGCCGATAAAAGATTTTACCCCGGAGGATTGGGAAAACACCCGAATACCAAAAGAAAAGCGGGAAAAGATAACAAAGGGTTTCGGTTGGCTGATGCGCAACCCAAGACGTGTTGTTGAAATGCCAATTAAGGGGCAATTGGGTATCTATAATCTCGTATATACCAAGGGCGAAATAATACAATACCCCCGGAAAATGGTAATTGACAAAAAGAGTTGGGAACAGATAAAAAAACAGATAGAGAAATGAAAACAATCGGATTCCATATTGGACGTATCGGGTTTTATTTGTATCTGCAAAGTTTGTGGAAGTATAAGTGATTTTATTTGACGCCCGGAGTCATGGTTGAGGGCGTAAAAGGACATGACGTTTATTTAGATATTGAAATTAAATTGCTTTGTTTTTCCGTTGGTTTCCGGCTGATATGGATAAAAACCAAAAGAAATTATTAACTTTGTAATGTAAAATACTAAAAACGTGAGCGATGAAAGAGATAACAAAAATATTGCCATTAAATGAGGCGGCAAAGTTTCAAAAATCCGCAGGCAAATATGATTGCACAATTACGGGATTGGCGGTAATGGGAGCAGGGAAAGCTAGAATTTCAATTTCCGGAACAGAGGAAAATTTGGATTTGTTGGTTAGTTCGATAGAAAATGAGAATAAAGAAACCACAACCGTTTGAACCCGGACGTGAATACAACCCCGGCGAACTTGCAGTTTACCGGGGTATGGTAATAATTGCGGAAAGATGGGTTAAACCGTCTGATAAACTGATTGAAAATGTTGGCAAATATGTATGTTTGAGTAGATGCGCGTGTTGCGTTATCCATAAAGACGATTGACCGGCGGTTGGGCTTAAATGCCACAGAACAAGCCGTAGCGATAACAAAGTAATATATTTCAGAAAATTATATAACATAACAGAAAAAAGCGATGGAAAAGAAAAGTTTTATTCCGTTTGATGCGGGAACGTTTTTGATGATTGAAGATGTAACGGGAACAGAACCGGAAGTTACAGAGAAAGAAAATTACTTTGAACTTAAAATGTACGCCCCGGACAAAGAGGAAAGAATAATTGAAGCCGCAATATATGCAGTTCAAGGCAGATACGGAAAAAGAATAAAAGACGTAAGGCCGATTAAAGAACAAAACCTTTTGCGTGGTGCAATATTCTTTGTTGAATACGGAAAAGGGGCGGAAAATTTGCCAAATGAGTTGCGCACAAATTTAGGTATGCCGGACGAAACCGCCGGGGATATTTATTGTCGCCGATTGTTAGAAGTTCGTGCATTACCCGTAAAGCGTGATAATTGGGAAATATTGCAGATTTTTACCGGAGGCGGAATAATGCAGATTCCGAGAACGCCCGGCGGTTTGGCGGTTTATTCATTCCCGACCGAAAGCGGCGTAATGTTGGACGTACCGGAGGGAAATTTTATTGTATTGACACCGGACGGAAAATTTGGCAAAATGGATATGCAAACGTTTATGGCTAATTTTGAAGAAAAAGACGCCAATACCGCCGGATTGACCTTTGACGAAAAGAGATTGTTTGAAAAGATGAATAAACTTTTCGGCAAGAATATAGAAAAAAGATTGGGAAAATTAGCCGAGGAATACAACGAATTGTTTGAAGCGTTTGAAAGATATTTAAGCATGGAAAAAACGCAAAGAGAAATAAACGAAATTAATCCCGGAACGCATGATATTATCGACGAATTGGCGGACGTAAACGTTGTTTTATTCCATATTGCGGCATTATTAGGGTATAGCCAAAAGGAATTGCAGGAAATGGCATATACTAAAATTGCAGGACGTGAGAAAAACCCGGAATTTATGCGCAAACACCCACACAACAAACCGGAAAGCCCGGTTTGCGGTAATATGCAGCAGGAAACCGCCGAACAATACAAACATTTTGAGGACCGTTTAAACAAAAGACTATGACAAACGAAGAAAAAGAAGAATTAAGAAAAAAAGCGTTGTTCCTTACAAATACGGCGTATCTTTTGGCGGACATGGCACATACATGCGTTTTTTACGCTGATGATAAATTAAACCATTTAGGCAAATGCTTTGAAAAGGGCGAAAAAATGAGATTCAAAAAAGCCGCAAAGTTGACAAAAGAAGCATTTAAAGCCGTCAAGGAAATAACGGAACCATTGTATAATATTACCGACGTTGATAATGCGTGTATTGATAGCGATTATCTTTTGGAAGTTATTCAGTTGGTAATAAACAGAACCGACGAAACCGAGGAAAGCAAAACGGCGATGTTGGAATACATAAAGAAGTTACCACAAATTGAACATGTAGAAGTTTAAGCGTATGAAAAAAGATTTTAAACAAGAACTAACCGAACTTATTAATAAGCACGGTTTAGAAAAGGAAATGAGAGATACCCCGGATTATATTTTGGCAGAAATTTGTATTGATGCAATGGCGGTATTTACGGAAGCAATCGCCCGCCGTGACGAATGGCAAGGATTCAGAAAGGCAGACGAAAAGAGTTCGCAGGATGCAAAACACAATTACCCGGATGATTGCAATATTTGCAAAGACCGTTTTAAATGTGCTGACTTTATGAGAACGCAACCAATTGCAAATCTGATTCAGCGTTTCAAGACGACAACGGACAAAGAGGAAAAAACAGCAATCGCCGGATTGCTAAAACAGATAAACGCCGATGCGTCGGGAAAGCCTCAAAATGATATACCGGAAGAAGTAAAAGAAGTTGCCGGAAAGTTGGCAAAGGCTTTTGGCGCAAGTGTTGAGATACACCGTATTGAGATACCGGAAAAGAAACGTAAGTTTAGAAAGAAACCAAGAAAGGAGCAAGGCAATGAAACCCGTTGAATTTCCCGGCGTGAATGTAGTATTTGCAAAAGACCAACCGGAATACATGCCGTTACCTGCAATGAAAATCCCTAATGACCCGCAGGGGCTTATAATTACCAAATGGCAGTTATCCCCGGAAGAATTGGAGAGAGTAAAAGAAAACGGAACAATACATTTGTCAATGCTGACGTTTAACCAACCATTGCAACCCGTATTGTTAACCGTAGATTTTCCAACAGAAAAATAATAAAGTTATGGATAAAGAAACATACGTAAAAAGAATGGCTGGATTAAACCATATAAGGGAAAAGGCTTTGCTGTTTAATGATAAAGAAAGGGAAAAAGCAGTAGAAAGCTATAATGCTGCAAATTGTCCTTTCAAGGTAGGCGAAATAGTTATATTTTCCCTAAACAGAAGCGGAATAATTGAAAAAATATAGGCAAATGATTATGGAGATTTTTCGTATGATATAAGAACCATAAAAAAAGGACGGGGAACCGTCTAAGATAATTATTCATGCAAATACATGGGACAAGATATATAAGGCATAAAAAACGACCCGGAATTATAACAGGGGCTTTGCCGTTTAGGTACCGGAACGAAAGAAAGCCAAAATAAGTCCCGTAGGGAGACGAAAATACAAAAGACAATAAAAGTATCAAGGAACAAACGAAACCCGCTTAAAACGAATATTCCCCGAAAATAACAAGCAATGGGAAAGCGACGTTTGAGAGGAAAGCAAAGTAAATGATTTTGTTATATAAAAAAGGTTTGATAAATGGAAGCGAGTAAAAGACAAAGGGGCAGACGCCCGAAAATGTGCAAACGAACAAAAGACCAAAGGGAGTTTGATTTGGCTTTTTGTTCAAATCTGTTTTTACGTGGTTTCACGTATAGGGAGATTTCGGAAAGACTGAATGAGGAAAACGCCCGGCGTGGCGTCGGTTATACCATAACAAGCCAAATGGTATATTGGGATATGCAACAATTGCTAATTGAGTGGAAACGTGAACGTATGGAAAATATAGACGATTACGTTACGCAGGAATTGCGAAAGTTGGATAAAATAGAGGTTGAATTGTGGGAGGCGTGGGAACGTTCAAAGACCGGGAAATTGCGAGAGAAAAACAGACAGAACGCAAAGCCCCGTAAAGTGTTGGAGGATGGCGACAACCCGGAATATTACGGGTATGAGGAAACCACAACGGAAACGTCCGCCGGAAACCCCCGGTTTTTGGATTTGCTTTTGAATGTGCAGCAACGCCGGGCAAAGATGTTGGGATTTGATGCGCCAATAAAAGTTGATATACCGGGATTGAAAGAAAATACAAATAGCGATGCGCCGAAATACGATGTATCAGCAATCCCGGACGACCTATTGTTTGCGGTCGCCGATAAATTGCAAACAGCAGAATATAAAAAACAATTAGCAGAAAAAGGAGTAATTGACGATGGTACGAACAACAAAGAATAATACCAAGAAAAAAGATGAACCGAAACCCGTACACACTTGCGGGAATTGTGGTTGGGGTAAATATTATTACGACCATTCAAATTTGGATATGGACGGGAACCCAATTTGTTTAAAATGCCCGTTTGTCGAAAATCGCAGTATAATACGTTCGGGAAAAGCGTGCGACAAATGGAAAATGAAACAATAAATTGGTCGATTTTTAAGATTCTCGGTTTTTAAGTCAGAAAAAACACGGGGGTAAGACAAAAATATATGGTCTATTTTTAAGAATTAAACAAAATGGATAAAGAACAATTGCTTAAAATGTATGCAGCATTGAAAAACAACCCCGGCGAGATAGTAAAAGCGGCGGCACGCCATAGGCTGATAAACTTTGCCCGGTACATGCAACCGGATTTGGCTTTGGAACCGTTCCACGTCGTTTATTATACGCTATTGGATAAGTTCGCCCACGGGGAAATAAAAAAAATGATTGTGCAAATGCCGCCCCAGCACGGAAAATCGGAGGGTTCAAGCCGAAAATTACCCGCTTTTATGTTAGGATTGAACCCGGACACAAAAATTTGTATTGGTTCGTATGCCGCCACAATTGCAAGGGATTTTAACCGGGACGTACAAAGAATAATTGACACCCCAAAATATCGGGAAATATTTCCGAAAACCTTTTTGAACGGTTCAAATGTGGTAACGATGGCAAACACGTATTTACGAAATTCTGACGTTATAGAAATGGTTGGGCATAAGGGTTCGTTGCGTGTTGTAGGTCGTGGCGGTGCGTTGACGTCAAAGACCGTTGACGTTATGATTATGGACGACGTTTACAAAGATTATTCAGAGGGTAACAGCCCGATTGTACGCAATGCGGCGTGGAAATGGTACACGACCGTTGTAAAAAAGCGTTTGCACAATAAATCGCAAGAACTGATTGTATTTACCCGATGGCATGAGGAAGATTTGATTGGTAAGATTGAAAAGGGAGGCGAAAAGATTATTGATATTAAAAGTTGGGACAGTATTAAAAATATTCCGGATGGTGCATGGGTTCGCATAAACTTTGAAGCGTTGAAAACCGGGGAACCAAACGAGATTGACCCAAGGGAACCGGGGGCGGCTTTATGGGAGAATATGCACAGCCGGGAAAAATTGGAGCGTGAAAGAGCGTTAGACCCAATACAATTTCAATGCTTAGACCAAGGAAACCCCGGAAGCGCAGAGGGTAGATTGTACCGGAACCCGTTCAGAACGTACGTTGACAAATCAGAATGGGGAACGTTCGTGCGTAGTGGTAATTATACAGACGTGGCAGACGAGGGCGACGACTTTACATTTTCGGCGTGTTATGACGTTTACAAATCCGGTAATGAGGCATGGAACGAACAAAAGAAACGGTTTGAACCGATTTTGTATGCGCTAATTACTGACATGGTATTTACGCAGGAAAATACAGAAGTAACATCCGTTACCGTCCCGGAAATGATAAACCGTTGTGGAACGCAAAAAGCATGGATTGAAAGTAACAACGGCGGTGCCGGGTTTGAAAAGTTGATACGTAAAAAGATAAAAGCGATTTCCGAACCATTTTACCAAGGTGCCAACAAGGAAAGCCGCATTATAACAAATTCGGCAAGCGTCAACGCCCAAATCATAATGCCGTTAGGATGGGAGGAACGTTTTCCAAAGATACATGAACACGTAACCGGGTTTTTGCGTGATTTCCCAGCAAATGAGCATGACGACCCGGAGGACGGTTTGACCGGAATATATGAAAAGGAATTGGCGGACGGCGATACAAGACCATACAGCCAAGCAACAAGGGGCATTAAACGTCGTAATTAGCATTTTATTTCATATATGCAAGGGTTTAGCCGAAAATATTATAACTTTGCAATAAGTAATGGGGCAAAGGGTTAGCCCCCGGAGATAATAACAAAAGTTTTAACGTTAAAAAATTAAGATTATGGCTATTTGTAAATGCCCGGCAGCCGCAGCGTTGCCAAACATTCCAAACTTTACGTGTGCCGAGAGTTTCGGACAGATTCAGAAAGTAGCGTTTCAGAGATTGTATAAAAGCACCGGACAAAAAAATTCATTTTCCACGACGAATGGTATTGGGAAAAAAGCGTCATGGACGTCGTTGTTATCGGCAGATGACGACACGAAAGTTGTTGTCTCCCCGTATATCCAAGCACCGACAGCAGAAGCAGGCGCACCCCGTACGTTCGGCGGAGGAAACGAAACGTTGGGCGGTATTGAAGAAATTGTTGGACGTGAGCCAACCCCATTTACGGCGGTTATGCGTAAAATGCCGCAATCACTGATTAAAGCATTGAAAGATTTGCAATGTGAAAGCGATTCCCAAAATTTGGGGGTTTTTTTGTTTGATGAAAACGGCGCAATTGGTGCATTGCAAGACCCGACAGCAGCAACAACGCATTATCCTATTCCAATTCGTTCTTTGTTTATCGGGGATAAAACATTGGGAGGATTTGAGGCACCCGATAGCAACGCAATACAATGGACGTTTTTACCTAATTGGTCGGATGATTTGGCTATTGTCGTACCGGAAGATTTTAACCCGATAACAGACTTAAAAAATGCGGCAGAGTAAACAAACAATAGTGACGTTGGAAAATGAAACATTGAAAACGACACGAGATTTTGAAGTTAGCCACGCCGAAAGACTTTTAAAAATGCCCAATAACGGCGGTTGGCAGTTACCGGAAAATAGTAAATTTGAATTTGACAAAGAAAATGGGCTTAGATATAAGAGAAATAAAAAAGCAGATAACGGAGCCACGGAACAAAGCGGCGATAAGTAGGGCGATTTACCACCAAAACCGCATACGATTTCATGCGGAAAAGGCGTTGACGCCATACATTACGCAACCCGTGACCGATTTTTTGGCTTATGTTTCAAACCTTATACCCGCAGACAAATTCAAAGTGTTCAAAACATTGTTCCGTTACCCCGTAAAGACAAACGAGGTAACGGGCGTTTGTTTTGATAAGTTGAGCCGCATTTTTGACGGTCGTAACCCGGCGTTCAATTATCAGTTTATGAACAGCGAACAAAGGGACGATTGGGAGTATTACAGACAACACGTATTGGAAGAACCCGAAATTTGGAGCACAAAGGGATGGGAATATTTCAAAACCGAAATTAACAGCGTATTAATTGTTGATTTGCCAAAAGAGCAATCCCCCGGCGATAATTACCCGCAACCGTACTTTTATTGGTTGCCAATAGAAAACGTTATTTCATACAAGGCAGACAAAACAACGGGCGTTATGCGTTGGATAATATTCCGGCAGGACGACAACCGTATTGCCGTAATTGACGATGAACGATACCGGGTATTTACCGAGGAAAAAGGCAATATTGGCGAATTGCTGATTGATAGCCCGCACGATTTGGGATATTGCCCAGCACGTTTTTTTTGGAACGAACCATTGAGTTTGAGAGAACCGGACGTTAAGGCGTCCCCGTTAACAACCGAGTTGGAAAGTTTAGATTGGTTCCTTTTTTATCATTTATCAAAGAAAAATTTGGATATGTACGGGTCGTACCCGATTTATTCCGGATATGAACAAAGTTGCGATTTTACGAACGGCGAAAACGGCGATTATTGCGACGGCGGGTTTTTGAAAGATAAACAAGGCTATTATAAATTAGACCAAGCGGGTTTATTGATGCGTTGCCCGAAATGCGGAGATAAACGAATTGTCGGGGTTGGTTCATTCATTGAAATTCCGGTACCGGACGGCGACAAACAGCCGGATTTGCGCAACCCGGTTCAGATGTTGACCGTTGACCGTAATAGTTTGGATTATAACGTTAGCGAGGAAGAACGGTTGCGTACAAACATAATTACGGCGGTTGTTGGTACCAACGAGGGAATAACAACCCGTGAAGCATTAAATGAACAGCAAATTAAAGCCAATTTTGAAAGCCAAAGCACGATATTAAACCGAGTAAAAAAAGGCTTTGAGGCGGCGCAAAAGTTCGTTGACGAAACCGCTTGCCGTTTGCGTTATGGAACAATGTTTATTTCGGCAAAAATCAATTATGGCACCGAGTTTTATTTGTCTGATGCAACCCAATTGCGAGAACGTTATAAGATGGCGAAAGAAAGCGGAGCAAGCGAGGGGGAATTGGATGCGCTACAAAATCAGATTATCGAAACGGAGTACAGACACGACCCAATACAAATGCAACGTATGTTAGTGTTGGCAGAATTGGAGCCGTACCGACATTTGACACGTCCGGAAGTATTAGAATTGTACGAAAAACAGCTGATTACCGAGGATGAATTGCGCATTAAATTGAATTTCGCTAATTTTGTGCGTAGGTTTGAACGTGAGAATACAAACGTTTTGGAATTTGGCAGCCAAATACCATTTTCCAAGAAAATTGAAGTAATAACAAAAAAAATTTATGATTATGCGAGTGAAAGCAGAAACAGAGGGTAAAACAAAGGACGTCGGATTGTTGGACGTTACCCCGGAAAATTTCATTGTTCCAAAAAGGGAAGAAAGTTTTTATCATTGTCGTATTGAGGTTGTAAAATTCAACCAAGAAACGGGCGAAAGAATTTCACGACCACGTATGCAGGTTTTCGGAAAAAAGTTCTTTGAAACATTCGGATTGCACAATTTGCGAAAAATGGGTTATAAAGTTGACATTATGCACGACCCGAACGTTTGGGAGGCAGCGAACAAAGAAAAGATTGAAGCCAGCAAACGAGCAAAGGCAGAAGCAGCAGCAAAGGCGGCAGCAGAAGCAAAGGCGGCAGAACGTGAACAAATGAAAGCCGAAATTATTGCAGAACTGACAGCCGCCGGAGTTATCCCAGCAGAACCAAAGAAAGCCGGAGTTATCCCAGCAGAACCAAAGAAAGCCGGACGAAAACCAAAAGCCGAAAAAACAGCAGAAGCAGAGGAAGCGGCAGGCGATAGCCCGGAAAACAACGAGAATGTTTAACCATTAAAAATTACGAATATGGCACAGATTGCACAGCAAGACAATTTGGTTATTGAAGTAACCTCAGCCGCCGCAGGATTGGGCGGCGACACAAAGAAAAAGTTGATTGAATGTATTGAGGGCGGAACAATTACCGACGTTATTTTGGTAACAAAAGAGGTTGAAAAGGAAATCAGCCATGCACGTGTTGTTAGTTGGTTGGTTGACACAACCGGGGATTCCCCAAAATACACAATTGATATTATTAACGCAAACAGCGGAGCAGTAGAAAAAATCGCACTTTTTTAATTCAAAGGGTAAGAATATTATGTTAACGAGAGAATTTTTAGTTGCAAATGCGGCTTTGTCGGGATTGTCTGACGAACAGATTACAGCGATAACAACATTATCGCAGAATGACGAAAACAGCGTTATTGCCAAGAAAACGGGCGAAATTTACGGGGCTTTGGATGCCGATATTTTGGCGGTTTCCGGTATCGCTAAAAATGGAACCGAAAAAACGTATGATTACGCAAAACGTGTAATGGGGGAAATGAAAACAAAAGCCGATGGCGCAACCGGGCTGCAATCGCAGATTGATTCATTGACCAAGGAAAAAGCCCGTTTGGAAAAGGCAATTGCCGATGGTGCGGCAGATGCGGAAACCGTGAAAGCATTGAAGCAGGCAAAAGCAGATTTGCAGAGCGTGACAACGCAGTTTACCGAGTTGACAACCAAGTATGAGGAAGAAAAGGCAAACCACGACAAAGAATTGTTCGGAGTAAGAATTGACAACGCATTGCAGACAGCCGCCGCCGGGCTTAAATTCAAAGCAGGATTCCCGGAAAGCGTAACAAAGGTTATTTTGGCGCAGGCGAGCGAAAAAGTAAAAGGCATGAACCCGGAATATATAGACGACGGAAACGGCGGAAAGGTTTTGGCGTTCAAAGATGCAAGCGGCGCAATTATGCGCAATCCAAACAATCAGTTGAACCCATTCACGCCCGCCGAGTTGCTGACAAAAGAATTGGAAACGATGGGAGTATTGGAGCAGCAAAGACAACAGCCAGGAGGCGGCACAAATACGCCCGCAGGCGGTGCCAGAGGCGGCGGAATTACATTGGACGTAAGCGGAGCCAAAACGCAATCAGAGGCGTACGAACTTATTACAAAACAATTGATGGCGCAAGGTAAAACGGTAGGTTCCAAAGAGTTTGACGAAGATCTGAGAAAGGTTTGGCAGGAAAATAGTATTAACAAATTGCCGGAGAGATAACCGGGTAATGGGTAAACCTGCATTTAATAACAAATTAAAAAAAAAAGACTATGAGTTTAATTGCAACAAGATTACAGAATTGGCGAGTAGAAAACCCGGAGTTAGACCGTAATATGGCCCGCCCTTGCGAGTATGGCGCATTAGATTTTTTCATTGAACAGACCAACGCCGGAAATTCCATTTTGTCCCCGAAATTGCGTGAACGTGCGTTTGCCTCAATCGGAAATACGGTACAAATTCCGGTTATCAATTACGATGGCGACGTTACGGTTAGCAACGTTCGTACGTGTGTTATCCCGGACGATGAAAACACGTCCGCACTTTATACCGTGGTTTGGGCGACATATTCCGTCGGCTTTACAATGGTGCCAACGTTGTATATGAACAACGAAATTTCGTATGGCCACGATTTCAACCGCAAAATGGAAAAGGTTTGCAGAGCGTTTGCAGATTCGTTAGACCAAGCAGCCGTTTCAGCGTTGGAGGCAGGAAAAACCAACGTATTGAAAGACCAGTTGAATTACGATTTCACTGCAAACGTTATTGATGTTCCAACGCAGATGGCAACCGAAATTATGGGCGATATTAACCCGATTATGCGTGCAAATTGTTATCCGGGTTTGGTTCACGTCATAGGTAACGCCGGAATTGACAGCCTTATTAAAAAATTGGCACAGCACGGTATTTATAACGACGTAAACAAGCGTATGGAATACGAAAATAAAGTGTTCCATTATACAAACAACGTCGTAAATGAAGCTAAAGAAAACGGCACATTCTTTGCCGTAGAGGATGGTAACGTTGGCGTTTTAACACGTGTTGACCGTGAGGCGTTGAACCGCACCCGTGCGAATTTCCACGAATGGGACGTTGTACGTTTGCCGTACATTGATTTGCCCGTTGGTTCGCACTATTACACAGCAGTTGGCGACCAGTCACAGACAGCAGGCGCAATGAGTGCCGATATGACGTGCAACGTGAAAGAATATTTTGGATTTAGCGCAGACGTTGCGTTTGTAATTGCTTACAACAGCAGCCTAGAAACCATTGCAAATCCGATTATCAAAGCGCAGATTGCAGCGCGTGCGGAAAATGTACCTTTGGGTATGCCTGTATATGTAACCAACGCCGGGGAATTTCCCGCCGGAGGTGCAGGCGCATAAGCCGGAAAACGGAACAATTATTTAACCGAGGGGACGGGGTGGTTATCCCCGCCCCCTTATTTATTGCAATCTTAATTCCTAATATGGGAAATAAATGGGCGTTTTTATGATAAGAATAAATGAAATATGCGAAGCGTTAAAAAATGTGTGCGGGTGGGAGCAATCATACGACCCGGCAAGGGTGATAGACGACAATTTAACGCAGACGGAAAGTGGGTTGTATTTTCAAGGTGCGCACCCGCTTTTGACGTTGGATAATATGGCGGCGATTATGCCGGATGATTGGGGGCTGCGATACCCGGAATGGAACATGATATCGCCGTACGAAGCCGGGCAGAAAGTGAGCCATAACGGTATTGTTTGGATTGCTAAAATTAACAACACCGGAGAGGAACCAACGGCAAGCGATTTTAATAATGATTACAGCCGGGAGGATTACGGAAACCCATATTGGAAACCGTATAATATGTTGACGGACTTTTTGGAGAGAATGACCCGAAACGGAATTGCGACCGCAATACAGACGTTTACACAGATTAAGCAGTTGGATAAAGAAACACGTAATTTGTTGGAGCGAAAAACGTTCTTTGATGGTGCCGGACGCATACGGGCGACGTTGCAAAACAATCATAAGTTGGTAGGATTTGAAATTGCCCCGGTTCGTGCAATGGGAGTGACGGCGAAAATTGAAAAGATAGGTTTGCAAATGACCGGGGGGACCGGGGTTGTTAGAATGTATTTGTTTCATTCGTCGCAGATAGACCCAATAAAGACGTTTGATTTGAATTTTACCGTTACAAATGGCGGTTTTCAGTGGTTCCCGTTAACTGATTGTTATTTGCCGTATATAAGCGACAAGAACAACGCCGGGGGGGCGTGGTTCCTTTGCTACAATCAAGACGAATTACCCGCCGGAATGGAAGCAATTAACGTATCAAAGGATTGGAGCCGGGAGCCTTGCGGAACTTGCAACATGGGGGCCGTTGAGGTTTGGCGAGAATTGACAAAGTATTTGCAAGTAATGCCGTTTATGTATAATGCGCCGGAAACGTTCGCAGAATACCCGGAGTTGTGGGATATTGCATACACGATGTACACACGAACCCAAAATTACGGGCTGAATTGCGAAATTACTATTGGATGCGATTTAACGGATTTCATTATTTCCCAAAGGCAGATTTTCCAAACGGTAATACAAAGACAAGTTGCTGCAATTGCATTGCGGACGTTGGCAATGAACCCCAACGTAAGGGTTAACCGCAATCAATCAAACGCAACCCGGATGGATATTTTGTATGAGTTGGACGGCAACACGTCCGGCGTTCGTCCCGGCGGTTTAGGTTACGACCTTAAAAAGTCTTATGAGGCGTTGCAAATAGATACGCAAGGGTTAGACCGTATCTGTTTAGCCTGCAATAACCGTGGGGTAAGATACAGAACCGTGTAATTATATAATTCAAAGGGAAAGTTGTATATAATTTCATGTAAAAGTTGTATTTATGAAACGGATAACCGATTTGCGAAAAAGGGTTGCGGATTTCAACGAGGCTTTGACGTCCGGGCTGATAATACAAAACATTATATGGGACAATGAGTCATATATAGTTGATTTGAACGCCGAGGAACAATTGTTTGAACAAGGTATTAACCGTTTGGGCGTCGAAATTTCGGATTATGCACCATACAGCCCCGTAACAATCGCATTTAAAGAGGCTAAGGGACAGCCGACAAACCGGGTAACGTTACGGGATGAGGGAGATTTTGAAAGTAGTTTTTATTTAGAGGTTGGCGACAAACAATTTGAAATTAAAGCGTCTGACTTTAAAACAGAGGATTTAATAAAAAAATACGGTTGTCAAATATTGGGTTTAACCGACGAAAATATTTCAATATTGATTTGGAAATATATTTTCCCGGATTTAATGGCAGAAACAAAAAAACAAATTTATGGCAAATAAGGTAAAAGCCCCGGTTGTTGACAACCCGGAATTGTTAGACCGGATTATTGGGAACATTCAAAACGGATTGGTTGATAATTTGCCGTGGTTGGATTATGCGTTTGGCAGGGCGGAAAGACTTGTTAAAATGAACGCAAACCAAAAACGCTATTATACGCCAAACGTGTATTCCAGGAAAAACGAATATATGGAAGTTTGCCCCGATGCGGGTATTGGTAATTTCTGTTTTTTTTGGGTTGACGACCCGCAAAACATAAGTTGGGAACCCGGCGTTGATATTGGGATAAAAACGGCGTTTTCGATTATCTTTTGGTTTGATTATCGAAAGATTTTCAACGAAGCAAGCAACAGAAACAAAGAGGCGTTAAAACGTCAAATATTGGACGTATTAAACGGCGGGTTTTGGTTGCGTCATGGAGGCTATAAAATAAACAAAGTCTATGAATTGGCGGAAAACATTTACCGGGGGTTTTCTTTGGACGAAATAGACAACCAATTTTTAATGCACCCGTTCGGCGGATTCCGGTTTGAGGGCGAATTGAGTATTGGAGAAACATGTAAATTGTAGGATGTGGAACATTTTATTTATAACATTATTGTTGTCGCATTAATAGCGGCTTTTGTGCTGACGTTATTACGCAAATGGGGCGTCATTGAATGGGTACAGATTCACGGGAACGATTTCTTTTCAAAGATGTTTAATTGCGATTTCTGTTTGTCGTGGTGGACTTGCGTTCTGATTTGTTTCTTTGCGTTGATATTTACCGGGAACCCCGCATTTTTGGGCGTTCCCTTTTGTAGTACAATGATAACACGTGTTTTATTATGAAGAATGTACAAATAAAAGGAATGAACGTTGAGTTGTATGATTCAATCGAGGATTTGCCAATTATGCGTTTCCACAAGTATAACAAAATGCTTTTGGTTGACGCCGGGGTTGGTTCCGATTTGTCGGATTTTGACCGACATATTGAAAAGGTAATACGTTATTTGAACAGCCCAACGCCAAACATGGCAACCGTTGAGTTGGAAAATATGCGCCAAAACATATATTTCATTCAATCCGAGGTTTCCCCCCGGCATTTGGCTTTTGCCGTGTTGGTTAAATCAATAAATGGTAAACCCCGAAATGATTTGTCAGATGATGGATTGCAACAAACAATGAGTCTTTTTAAAGACGTTGCAAATTCAGAGATAACCGCCCATTTGGAAGCGGTTAAAAAAAAAATAGACGATGAATTGCGTTTGTATTTTCCCCGGTTGTTCGATGATGCGACATTGAAAGAGTATTACGATAAATTGAAACAAAGAACGATTGTTGTATTACGCACAATAATAGACGGTCGGGCAACCGAGGCGGACGCAAAAGAGATTGACGACATTACGGCGGAGTTGATAACCTATTTCAACCCGCAGACGTTTACCGGGTCGGAAAGCGTGGAAATTAGGCATGACAGACAATTTGAAAATATGTGTTTGATATTGTCCCAAAATTTGCATGTTGACCCAAAGAAATTTACCGTTTTGGAATATTACAACGCATTTGAGTATATCAAGGAACAAGCCAAAAAAGCAAACAAGCAAAAAAGGTAAAATAAGGCGATTTACGGCGTTTTTATTTTTAGGCGATAAATTACACATTTGAGAAAAGAAAATGCAACGGAAGGGGAAATTTCCCGTAAATAACTAAATAATCGGCGTATGGCAGATAATAACAACCCAATCAAATATTCGGATTTAATAAGCCCGGATAATTCGATTACAGATTTGATAAAACAATTGGATGAACTTTCGGACACCTATACAAATGCGCTGAAAAATATCAAAGCCGAGGCAATACAATTGGCGGATATTCTGAAAAAGGTTTCCGGCGCAACGGAGGACGGGAGAAAGACAACCAAAAAAGCCGCAGACGATGCCGAACGTTTGGCACGTGCGCAACGTGATTTGGCGTTTGCAGAAAGTGAGAACGCCAAAAAGTTAGCCGAGTTAAAATTGGCACAGCAGGAAGCGAACCAAATTAATAAACTGATTGTGAAAATAAATCAATCCGCCGAGGGTAGTTATAACCGTTTATCGGCGCAATATTCATTGAATAAGATTTATTTAAACAACATGACTAAAGCCGAACGGGAAAACACCGAGGAGGGGCGAAAATTGGTTGCGCAGACCAAAGAAATATACGAAGAAATGAAACGTTTGCAGGAGGCAACCGGAAAATTTCAATTGAACGTCGGAAATTATACGGAGGCGTCCGACGCAATTATTGCGTATGGCGACAAACTAAAAGAAACGTTAGGTTTAAATAGCGCATTTGGCGAAAGTCTTTTGGCGTTAGGACGTGGCGGGGCTGAAAGTAAAGCAGTTTTTACAGCTATTGGCGACGGGGCAAAAGCATTGGGAAAAACTTTGTTGGGACTACTTTCAAACCCGGTATTTTTGGCGATTGCCGGAATTGCGGCGGCGGGTGCGGCGTTCAAATGGTGGTACGATTATAACGCCGGGTTAGTAGAGGCAACGAGATTGACGCAACAATTTACCGGGAAAAGTGGCGATGATTTGAAAGCGTTTAGAAATGAGGTGCAAGCCGTCGCCGATTCATTCAACGCAGATTTCCGGGAAACATTGATTGCAATGAACGCATTATCAAAACAATTTGGTATTTCTGCAAATGAGGCATTGCAATTGGTTAAAGATGGGTTTTTAGCCGGAGGCGATGCGAACGGGGAATTTTTAGACACGTTGAAAGAATACCCGGCATATTTCAAAGAGGCGGGAATATCAGCAGACCAATTTGTTGCAATTGTTACCCAAACAAACAAAATGGGTATCTTTTCAGACAAAGGCGTTGACGCAATTAAGGAGGCAAATTTGCGTTTGCGTGAAATGACGACGGCGACGGCGGCGGCTTTGGACGGTATCGGTATTTCGTCGGAACAAGTTCAAAAAGATTTGCAGACCGGAACCAAAACAACGTTCGATGTTATACAAGACGTTTCCGCAAAATTGGCAGAATTGCCGGATAATGCGGCAAAGGTCGGGGCTGCAATTGCAGATATATTCGGGGGGCCCGGAGAGGACGCCGGATTGCAGTATTTGCGCATGTTGAAAGATATTTCAACAAACATGGATGGAGTAAAAGGGAAAGCCGGAGTTTTGGCGCAATTGCAGGAGGAACAATTGCAAAGCCAAATTGAGTTGCAAAACGCATTATCCGGATTGTTTGACGCAACCGGAGGAAATTTTAAAACGTTGACAACGCAGGCAAAAGTTTTTGTTAACCAAGGATTGACGGCGATAATAAAAGGGGTTATTGATGTTGTCAATTACTTGATTGAGTTATACAATGAAAGTGTTTTAATACGTGCAATTTGGAATGGGATTGTTGCCGGATTCAAAACAACATTTGATACGTTGGGAAATTTGTTTGGATTCTTTATTGATATAGTCAAAGCAACCGGAACCGCATTAAAGGGAGCGTTTACGTTGGATTTTGACGACGTAAAAAAAGGATTGGCAGATTATGCAGCAGCGTACGGGAATTTGGTTAAAGCCCAAGTTAAAGACATAACAGAAAATTTCCAAGAGGGTTTAGAGGGTATGCAGAAGAAAATAAAACCGTTAACAATCCCGGTTTCTATTGGAGATACCCCGACGCCACAAACAGAAAATAAGCCCGTAACGACACAGAACCCAACCGTAACGCCAAGGGGTAAAAGCGATGCGGAAAAGGCAGCAGAACGGCAAGCAAAACAAATTGAGGCGGCATACAAAAAGAATTTGGAAGCAACCCGAAAATTGCAGGATGCACAATTGCAGTTGGAAACCGACGAATGGGCAAAGCGTCGCCAACAAACGCAATATCAGTATTCCCGCCAAATTGAGGATTTACAACACCAATTGCAGACCGAAAAGGATTTGAACGAAACCGGACGTCAAGCGATAAACGCCACAATTACGGCGTTGGAACAGCAACAAACCGAGGCGTTATTGAAAATCGAACAAGACCGACAATTGCAGGAATTAGCGTCACAGAAAGAAAGCATTGAATTACGTTTGCAAGCAGTCAAAGAGGGAAGCGAGCAGGAAAAACAATTGCGGATGCAGTTGTTGGAAAACGAAAGACAAACCGCATTATTACAGAACCAACAGAAACCGACCGGGCAACAGCAGGACGCCGCGGCGATTAATGCAAGTTTTGACGCAAAGGGAGCCGGAATTGCGGACGAATATTTGCAAGCGCAATTACAGATATTCGACCAACAACAAGCGTTGGCACAATCGGAGTTTGATTTGTTGAGAAATTCAGAAGCCCGGAAAACTCAATTCCGTTTGCAAGCAGAAAAGGAACGTTTGCAAAAGGTTTTAGAATTAAATCAGCAAGCCGCCAATAAATTGTCTGATGTTGAGGTACAAACAATTCAAAACACTATTAAAAAAATAGACCAAGAAATTGAGCAATCCAAAGGGGAGGAACGAGGAACAGACATTTACGGTTTGTTTGGGCTTAATTTGGACGACGACCAAAAAGAGGCAATTAATACGTCTATGCAATACGCATTGGATGCGTTAAATACATTCACGGCGGCACGTGTTGCCGCAGCAGATGCAGCCGTTGAGCAAGCGGATAAAGAGGTTTCCGCCGCACAATCGGCGTTGGATGCAGAATTGGAAGCAAGGGCAAACGGGTACGCCAATAATGTTGTACAAGCGCAAAAGGAGTTGGATTTGGCAAAGAAAAACCAAGAAAAAGCGTTGAAAGAACAACAGAAAGCGCAAAAACAGCAGGCAGCAATACAAACATTGCAGCAAATCGGAAACATGGTAACAGCAACGGCGTTGATATGGTCGCAATTAGGTTTCCCGTTTGCAATACCTGCAATTGCCGTAATGTGGGCGAGTTTTGCAGCGTCTAAAATCAAGGCGGCGCAATTGGCAAAACAGACCGGAGAAACCGGAGGAACGGAAACATACGGCGACGGTACCGTTGAACTTTTGGAGGGCGGTTCGCACCAAAGCGGAAATGATATTGATTTAGGAACGAAACCGGACGGAACCCGCCGACGTGCCGAGGGAGGCGAATTTTTCGCCGTGATAAATAAACGAAGTTCACGCCGTTTCAGAAAGATAATACCGGACGTTATCAATTCGCTAAACAATGGTACGTTTGCACATAAGTATTTAAAATCCTATTCAGACGGCGACGGTTTGACGTTAAACGTTACCGGACAAAGCCCGGATTTACGCAATTTGTCGGATGATGTAAGGGAAATTAAGGAACAGAACCGACGACGGGTTTACGTGGACAGCGACGGAAATACGATTGAAAGTTACAAGAATTTGAAACGTAAAATAAAAAGACTATGACACCAAAATATAGATTCTTTTTGCAGATAGGGGAGGACGGAACCAGACAAACCGTCTGCCCCAATTATAAGGATGATTTAACGTTGGATTATGAGTTGGGAACAAATCAAAGGTTTTACCGGGCTAAATTGTCCGGTAAAATAAACTTTGTCCGTGCTGATTACGATATTATCAATAACGCCCCGTTTGATTCTGAATTTTTCCTATATATCGAAAAAAGCGATGATTGGGGACAAACATACAATCAATACTATAAAGCAAAGTTTATGAAAACGGATTGTACGTTTAATGATGATGATAAATTGGTTACGGTACAGCCGGAAACAATAGACCAATACAACGACGTTTTGGCAGGATTGGAAAAGGAATACAATTTAATTGAGTTGGCCCCACAAATCGAATTTCTTACAATAAGAAAACGCCCATTGATACAAATATACGTTCCCGGAGATAGTGTTGTTTCGTGCTTTTTGGGCGGCACGAATTGGGAACAAGACGCAAACGCCACGACTGACCAAAACGCATTAATACAAACCTATCATTTTGCACTATGTAATATTTTGAAAGAAATACAAATTACGTCGCACGGTTCCCCGGCGGTAATATCCGGGATTTATGTTGGGCGGATGTCGGCGGGTGTAAATTCTGATGAATTTATGGGAGATTTATACCCGAAATTAAATGTAGATTATTATATCCATATTGCACAAAAACAAGTTGCGGGTGGACTACCTATTGGGCTAGCAGGTGCTGAGATACGCCGCCGTTCTGATGATGTGGCAATGTTCCGGTATACAAAGATAACGCAAGAACCTTTTGATACGTTGGAATTTGATTTAACCGCCGTTGAGGGTTCCGGAGCAACGGGTACGATGCACGCCGATATGAAAAGTTATAATATATACGCCCGATATTTGGTTGATGTTGATAAAATAGACGATTTAGATACATACCCGTTGTCGTCCGATGATATTGTAGATAATAATAGAAATTACCGCTGGGCAATTGGTTACGCAATCGACGTGGCATTTATATCTAATAATTTTTCAGATACGCCGACCGAGTGGGGATTAGCCGACAGTGGAAAGTATTTTGAGCCGCCTTATTCCATATATGGACAAACGTTTTATCCAATCGCCCGGTCAACGTGGCGTTATGCGTCGTTATGGTTTGGGTTTTATCTGATGGATTGGATATTAGAGGAAAAAGCCCGAAAAGCATATACTTTGCGTGATGCGTTTACATTGTCGTCATGTATCAATGTGCTATTAAAAGAATTTGCGCCCGGAATAACGCATGAAGCGACGCCGGAATACAGCCAATTTCTTTATAACACAAACAATCCTATTTCCGGGCAGTCATTTAAGTTGCTAATAAGTCAGAAAAGTAATATCATTAATGGCGATTATAAAACCCCGGCGCAAAAAGCCCCGATTACATTACAACAGATTATGACGATGTTACGGGATATTTACAAATGTTATTGGTATATTGAGGACGGAAAATTTAAAATTGAACAGGTAAGTTGGTTTAGAAATGGCGGTTCGTATGGATATAACCCGATTATTGATTATGATTTAACACAATTAGAAAACGTTAGGAACGGCAAAAAATTAGCTTTTGCAACGTCTGAATATTCATTTGACAAAGCAGAAATGCCGGAACGTTATCAATTTGAGTGGATGGATGATGTAACAACACCATTTGAGGGTTTACCAATAGAAATTACGTCCAAATATGTAACAGCCGGAAAGATAGAAGAAATAAATATTTCCAATTTTACGTCCGATATTGATTTGATGTTGTTAAACCCCGGTGCAATTAGTTTGGATGGATTCGCATTGTTTGCGGCGGTTATGCCGTCCGGAGGTGGACAATTGGAATTGCCGTTTACAAGACAAACCGTTGATGGCGTAGAATATTTTTTGCAAAATGGATATTTAGCGTTTATCAATATACAACCGACATATTGGGTTTATGATATGCCCGCACGGAATTTCAAAATAAATAATTCCCAATATTATGCTTTGGGAGGATTGGAACGTAAAAAGAAACAAACATTGAATTTCCCGGCAGGAACCACAGGCCCAAACCCGATGCAGTTAGTTAAAACATATATCGGTAACGGTCAAGTTGATAAGCTTTCAGTAAATTTGTGTAGTCGAAACATTAAAGCAACGTTGAAATATGACACAGAATAACAATATTAGCGTTTTACCGTGGTACACGTCAATTAATGAACAGAACCACAGAAAAAGTTACGCATACGGCGTAATTTACCCGTTATTTGCCCCGGCTGATAGATTGTTGCCGTTTCAGATAATAAGAAACACACGGTCAAATAATGTTACGTCAGTGGTATTGTATGAAAAGACCGGAAAGCAAGTTGCAAACATAACAACGTACATGAAAGAAGCCGGATTGCAGATTGTCCGGTTTCAGTCGTTGGGATATGATGTAATATTATACCCGGCAATATTACCCATGCCATTAAATCAGTTGGACGGAATATATTATATGACGTTATCGGATGGCGTGCAAACGTGGTATTCTGAAATGTTCACGGTCGTACAAGATGTTTCCGGTTACTTAAAAATACAATGGTGGGATATTGAAAATTTTGTATTTGACGCCGGGCAAATAGTATATAAAAACCCGGATTTCAAAAATACGTTGTACCTTTGTACCGAGTTGGGAAAGCCGGATTATGAATTTGAAGAGGACGGCGAAGAACGGGACGGGTATTTTTTCCCGGAAAAACAAATATCAGTCAAAACGTTTAAATGTACGATATTGGCACCGGAGTTCCTTTGCGACGTTATGCGTTTTATTCGTATGGCTGATTACATACATATAACTGACAAGTACGGCAGGGAATACGATTGCGATACGTTTTTAATTACCCCGAAATGGCAAACGCAGGGGGATTTGGCGAGCGTGGAAATTGAGTTTAAAACAAATACCGTCGTTAAGAAAATAGGACGTGGATATATTATCAATAATAATGGAGATTTCAACGGAGATTTCAATAATGATTTTGACAACAATTAAATTAATTAAATTATGGGAAATTACGAACAATTAAAAAAAGCGATTGCCAACGTTATTAAGACAAACGGAAACCAAGAAATTACCGGGGCAAAAATGCAAAACGTGTTGAACACGATTGTTTCAACCGTGGGAGCCAACAGAACCTTTGTTGGCATAGCAAATAAAAATACCAATCCCGGCACGCCGGACGGTAACGTTTTTTATATCGCTTATACGGAGGGGAATTATGTAAATTTCCAATTCGGGACGGGTTATTTGACCGTAAAACCCGGCGAATTGGCAATATTATACAACGAGAAGACCAATTGGGGTAAATTTGATATCGGCATGAGTTCAGACGGCGTTATTGCGCTTGCGAACACAACAAACCAAATCAACGCAACCGGACGTTATGCGTACACGGATACGGGTTTTGTAAGGGGGTCAAATGCGGGTTCCCAAAAGGTGCGTACATTTTTGGTTGCGGGTCAACCATACCAATTTACATTAACGCCCGTTGGAGGCAACGCCACGGTAAATATACAAGGTATTAAAGCCGACGGAACATTTGCTATTATAGGCTCCATGACGTTAACGCCCGACGGGGCAACGAAAACCGTAACGCCAACCGAAAATTATTACGGGTTTACGATTTATTACGGTTCCCAAACAACCGCCACGTCTGTAAATGTATTGTTTGAAATTCCGACAACCGAGGGAATGGGTTTGCCGGACGGTATGGGGGACGCAACCAACTTTTACCCCGACCCGTTTATTGAGGCGGGTTCGAATATTAAAGATTTGGAGGGCGTACAAGGTGTTTTCGTTGTAGGAACGCCGGAATATTACGCCGACCGTATTGTTTTGCCCGTGGGTTCGTTTTTAGGGGTTATATTGGATTTGTCGCAATTACCATATAATCCAACAACGGATTATCTTAACGCATTAGTGAAAATTAGTGCGCCGGGCACAGGTCATTTGTTAAATGTGGCATTTGACCCTACAACGTCGGGTGCCTTTATGCCAGTCGCTAAATTAACGGCCGACCCGCAATTTGACGGTTGGGTATCTTTTTACAATGTAACCGGATGTTCGACGGTATCCAACCGTTGCCGTGTAACATTCGACAACAAAAAAGGTACACAGCCGTTAACGATTTACCGTTGTATGATGTGGACGGGTCAAGATGTAACCCCGTTCGGTATGTTCGCAAAACAGGCGTGGAACGCATGGAAAAAGGTAAAAGAAATTCCCATTAAAACAATTAATTACGCCCCGTATTACAACGAATTTAATTTACAGGGTTCAGCAATGAATGTTGTAAGAACACGCACAACGTTGTCTTATACGGTGAACAATGCCGGAGCTACTGCATTTATTGGATATGATTTCAAGTTGGTGGATAGTCCGTTTGAGATTGGCGACGTTATCGGTTACGGTGCGGATAATGTGGTTGTAAGTAGTGCAACAGTTTCCGTAATGTATTGCATATTTTACAATGATTCAACCGAGATTTCCCGGTTATCGTTACAATTAAAAGCAGGCGGTTTTTGTACTCACTCCGGCACAATTCCGGAGAATACAACCCGTATATTGATACGTTACCAAATTAGTGGCGTTGGTGCGGCAATATCGGTTGGCGACAACTATTTGACAAAAGGCGAAATAAACAAATTGAGCGAATGGGAACGCCAAAGCATAAAGCGCGGGACAACTGTAAACACAACCGCCGCCGCCGCCGTTGTTTACGTGGATGCGGTCAACGGAAACGACACGAACTCCGGCACGACGGAAAGTGCCGCATTAGCGACGTTTGCCGCCGCATTTTCCAAAACAGGCGTTGATACAACAATTATATTGATAGGGGACACGACCGAACGTTTGAATATCAAAACCAAGTCAAACCAACGTTCCGTCCGTCTTATCGGTAAACGTGGATTAGTTAACCGTATCATTTGCGGAACAAAAATTGATAGCGGAACATTAGTTGCGGGTACAACGAACGTTTACCAAACCCCGTTGCCGTCCATTTCAGCTGCCGACCATTTCCAATTGTTCCAACATGAGGTATTCGACGAAAGTACGTTGATACCGGACAACGAACGCCACCCGTTACAACGTGGGAAAACGTACCGTTGTGATAGCACAAAGATAACCCGTGTTACGTCGTTGGATGCCGTGAAAACGTCCGAGGGTTACACGTTCTTTTATGATACAGACGCACAAATGTTGTACGTCAAAATCAAAGAGGGTACAACGTTAGCCACCAACCCGGTTTACATTCCGGGCGGTTCCGGTATTTCCGGCAATGACGGTTCCGTTGCTTTTGAAATGGTTAATATTGAATGTTGGTACGGTTCAATTTCGTTAAGGTTTTGCCACGGCGGACGGGCGATTGATTGCGCAGCAAAATACGCACTTGGCGGCGGTGCGTGGTCGTGGGAAGCGGCAATTGGTGTGGAATTGATACGATGCGAAGCGACACGGGCGTTTAGCGGTTCGACTACCGGGGACGGGTTCAACGCACACAGCACAACGGAAGGCCCGGCATTGGCGAAACATACCGTTGCAACGTTGATTGATTGTTGGAGCCACGACAATAACGACGACGGATATAGCGACCACGAACGTTGCGAAACAACCATTATTGGCGGATTGTTTGAATACAACGTAAAAGCCGGATTAACGCCCGCTTATGGTTGCCACGATACGATATATAACGCCTATTGCCGTAAACAGGTTAATAGCGGTATCGCATTAGTTGGAGGCGCAACGGAGGCGGAGGGCGGCAGAGGTTCGCAAATATTCGTTATTGGGTGCATTTGTGAGAACAACAAAAATAATTTTTACGTTTCCGGCGATAAGTCCGGGAAGGATGAAAATTTTGGTAAGTTCGTAAATTGTATATCTTTGAACGGGACACAATACGGGTATTTGTGCGGAGCGAACGCCCGTATTGAATTGAACAATTGCAAGGATAGCGGAAGCCCGACGGCAAAAAGTGGCAACATAGTAGTCAGCAACGCCGCATTAGTTGAATAATTAACCGAGGAAAGGGGCGACAATAAAAAGGTCGCCCCGTACCGATTTAACCATTTGGAAAGTATGCAAGAACGTAACATTATCAACGGAACAACCACGGTTGACAACCGCACGGAATTTATGTTGTGCGAGATTATAAAGCAATAACCAAAACGGGGGCGGTTTACCGCCGCCCCTTAAATCTTTATTTATGGACGATATGGATAAAATTTTTAGTTGGGAACAATGGCGTATGATATTCGCCACGACCGCAAGCCCGTTATTTGCATATCTGGTCCCGACGGCGGGGTTTATGTATGCGTTAGTTATTATGTTTGCGTTCAACATTTGGGCGGGAATGAGGGCGGACGGCGTGGCGATAAGGAATTGCAAACGCTTTTCGTTCCATAAGTTTAAGAACGCATTGGCGGAATTGCTTTTGTACGTCGTTATTATACACGTCATTTATTCCGTTATGTTGCAATGTGGCGACGACGGGGCGGCAATGATTGTTATTAAGTCGCTTACATACGTGTTCATGTATGTATATTTGCAAAATGCGTTTCGCAACTTAATTAAGGCATACCCGAAGAAAATAGCCTTACGGATAATATACCATGTTATCCGTTTGGAGTTTACAAGGGCTTTGCCGTCGCATTTGCAACCGATAATTGACAGATTGGAAAAAGAATATGGGGATGACCCCGAAGAAAAGGAAAAAGGAAAAAAGAAAGGAGAAAAAGAAAAATGAGTAAAGTTGTAATTCTTGATGGAGGTCACGGCTGGAATTGTGCCGGGAAACGTTCCCCCATTTGGGGGGACGGTTCCCAATTGTTTGAATGGGAGTTTAACCGTAACATTGTATACCGTATTGCGGCGATGTTAAAAGCCGATGGCGTAAAGTTTGAAATTTTGGTACCGGAGGATACCGACGTATCATTGCCGGAACGTTGCCGACGTGCAAACGTTATCCATGCAGATTGCGGCAATAATGCCGTTTTGTTTAGCGTTCATGGGAACGCCGGAGGCGGCACCGGGTGGGAATGTTACACAAGCGTAGGACAAACGAAAGCGGATGCAATCGCAACCGTTCTTTGCGAAGAAGCGGAAAAGGAGTTTGCCCCGGACGGTTGGAAAATGCGTCTCGATTATATAGACGGCGACCCGGACAAAGAAAGCCAATTTTATATACTGAAACATACGGTTTGCCCGGCGGTATTATCCGAAAACTTTTTCATGGACACGGAGAAAGATTGCCGTTTTATGATGACGGACGCAGGGCGTGAGCGTATCGCCAAAGTACATTACAATACAATAAAACGTATCTTATGAAAAAATATCTAATAATAGCGGCAATTGCTTTGGCGGTTGCCGCCGTTGTCACTATATGGGTGCAACGTTCCCGGATTAATCAGTTAACCGGGGAAAGGGACAAATACAGAACCAACACGGAAACGTTATTGCAGGACGTTTCCCGGTACCAAACAAAAGATAGTTTGAACGCCGCAAAAGTTGGGGTTTTGGAACTGAAATTGTCAGAGTTTGAAAAATACCGGGCGAGCGATGCGGAGTTGATAAAGACGTTGCAGACAAAGAACCGGGAGTTGGAACGGGTTACGACGGCGCAAATGGAAACGATTAACGAATTGCGGGCGAACGTCCGGGATAGTATTGTATATTTGCCCGGCGACACGGTTACGACAGTTTTACATTGTATTGAGTATTCCGACAAATGGGTTGATTTTGACGGTTGTATTATAAATAATACGTTTTCGGGCAAAATTATAACACGGGATAGCCTTTTAATAACGGAAAGTGTACAATATAAACGTTTTCTTAATTTCCTATGGAAAACAAAACGGATAAAAAACCGTGAATTTGATATTGTTTCAAAAAATCCACATACAAAAATTACCGGGTTTGAGGTTATAACAATAGAAAAATAACTATCGTTGTATCGAATTACATTTGACCACATAATTAGAGATTTTCTTCAAGGATTAGCCGGGTTTGCCCCGGCTTTTTTCGTTTTTCCCATTTTTAGCCCCGTGGCTGGCTTTTTTTATTCCGGTGGATAAATTATATATCTGAGCAAAGAAAGTGTCTTAAATCGAAAATTCGCCAAAAATAACTATCTTTTGAACCAAAAGAAAAATTTTTATGCGTTTTGCTCAAAATAAAAAGAATTTCTTTTGGTGATTAAAATAAAGGTTGCATATTTGCATTGTCAAACAACAACGACGGGGCGTTTCCCCCGAACATTAAAAGAAAAATCAAAATGGCAACAACAATTTACAACGGTTTGGAATATTCAACAAAATCAATCAATCGCAATTCCCGCATTAAAATCAACGGTATTGTTGACGGTAAAAAGGTCAACAAGTTGGTAGGCGTTAAAGGATTGATTGAATTGATTGGCGTTGAAATGGCTAATAAGATGTTGCGCCTTGCATTTAATGGCACCGATGATAAAACCGTTTGCAAATTGCGCAGAGGAATAAAGATAAGTTTCTATGTTAAATAATATCCGACCGGGCGGGTCCCCGGAACCAAATACAAATTCGTATGAGTTCAGAAAAAAGAAACAAGTTAAGCGAGATTTTCAAATTGGCGTGGCAGTTCGTAAAACGCAATGGTTACAAACTTTCAGAGGCTTTAAAATGTGCATGGTTAAACATGAAGCTAAAAGCCGAAATGAAAAAACGAATTGTAAAATTCTATTTTCAGAAAATAGACGGTTCATTGCGTGAGGCATACGGAACCACAAACCCGGAAACAATCCCGGCAACAACCGGAACCCGGAAACCCGCCGACACGGTACAAACGTATTTCGATACAGAAAAGCAGGAATACAGATGTTTCAAAAAAGCTAATTTAATTCGTATTGCATAATCAACGCCGGGGATTTCCCCGGCAAAAAAACAAATGATATGAAAACAATAAACAACGTTGATGATTTAAGCGACGATTTGTGTTTATATTGTCCTTTGGATGATGGCGAAAAAGGAACCCACGGCGTCCCAAATGGATATATAAGTTGTGAGGGGCATTGTTGCCAAGAAGCGTATGAAATGTATATTGAGGAATGGACGGAATAACAAATTGTATGGAAAGTATAATAATAAAAGAAATTGAAATGATGTTGGAACTACCTTTGCACGAAAGACAAAAAGCGTATTTCCAAGACTTATTAAACGCCGCAAAGCCCGTTAAAATAGTTCCGGCGGCTGATGTATTGGAGGATTACGAATTGGAATACATACGGCATGTAATTAAGCCAAAGCCGAAAGAATGTTACCGAAATTCCCATTTACTTTGCGAGGCGTTCCCGGAACGGATTCTTTATTGTGAGGGAAAAACAAACGTCCCAATACCGATTGACCATGCGTTTAACAAGGTCGGCGACGCATATATTGACATAACATTTGAATTTGCGTTGCATGAAAACCCGCCAATATATGAGTACGTAACATTTGGAGAGTACGACGCAAAGACCATACGAAAAGCAGTATTGGAAACCGGATATTACGGCGAAATTTACAAATGGTTGTATTATCAGAGTAAGAAATAAAAAGACCCCCGGCGTCATAAATCAATATGCACCGGGGGAATTTTACGCAGTAACCGAGAGCGATATTTGGTTGATGCGGTACCACAAAAATATATTGTTTGCCGTAAATTGCAAAACAACCCGCAAAAATAAATTTGAAATAAAAGTATTTATCTTTGGTGATTAAAGAAATATTTGTACCTTTGCATTGAAGTTAAGCCCACGCACGGGGATAGTGCGAAATAATATGAATATCAGAAAAGACAAAGAATTGAACATTTTGGCGAAAGCAGCCGGAAAGAAAGCAACAGAAGTTGAAACAATCATTGTAAATCAATTAATCCAAAAGGAAATGATACAAGACGGCCCGAAATTTTGGGGATGCACTTTGTTTGATAGTATCGAACGTGACGTTCCGGTTTCTGATGTTGTCGGCATTATCAAAGCAACCGGAATTTCGGTTGTACGTTCCGAACATTTGGACGCATTTCTGAATTTGGTATTGGTCGGAAAAGGAGATTGCCCGGTATGTGGCGGAGAAATGGAAGTTACCGACGCCGATTATAAATGTTGCGGCGGCGATGGGTATTTAACCCCGTATGAATACGAACCGATATTTGAGGAAAAAACCTGCAAACATTGCGGTCACGTAGAATAATAACCATAAAAATAAACAATATGAAATTAAAAGTAAATGAAGCAATCGCCCGTTCCGAGGCGAACGGAAAAAAGGTATTGAAAAAGGATATTGCAGCCCGTTTATTTGAGGGCGCAAGCGAAAGCGCACAGCAGGTAAATATGACAAATCTTTGCAACGGGACAACCAAAAGGATTGTTCCGGAATGGGTAGTAATAATTTGCGAAATGTGCGGTTGTTCCGCCGATTATCTGTTTGGAATGGAGGATTAAAACCATGAAAAAGAAGTTTGTCGAAAAAATGGAAAAGATGGTTGATGTTTTCTTTTCCGATGCGTGGCAAGCAAAGGTTTTTGCAATGATATTTAGCATTTTCGGAGTAATATGTTTTATTGCCGGATTTTGGAATTATATCCATTTTTTGTTTTCTGCAATGTGTGGATTAATGGTTTATGTATTGTTTAACGAATTAAAGAGCAAATAACATGAGAGCGAAAAAGAAACAGCCGGAAAACCCGGAAAAAAGTATTGCAAACACAATGGGTAACGCAGTAAATGCGGTTAAGAAGTTGGCGGAAGCAATGGGACAATTGCCCGCCGATAAATTCCCGGAAATAAACGATGAACAACAGATTGTCCCCGGATTGGATGCCGTTGAAATAGAACAGCCCGCCGGGGCTTTTGAAATTGTGCCGGGCATGACGGTTGAGGAAATGACAGCAATGTTTTTTGATGGTGCGTTGATTGAACCGCCGTATAAAGTATGGCAGCTAAACAGCAAAGGACACCGATATTATTACAAGTTTGACGACAACGGAACCCCGGAATTTTATCCGTCAGTTACAACAATTTTGTCCCAAACAATGCCACAATCGCCGTTTCTGATAAAATGGATTGCCGACAAAGGTATTGACGAGGCGGAACGATACAAAGCAGAACGGGCGGCGTATGGTACATTTATGCACGCCCAATTTGAAGAACTTATAATTAACCGGGTTTATGATTTGGACGGATTGAAAGCCAAATTGAAAGATTATATTGATAACAACAAATTGCCCGCCGATTTCATTTATTACGCTGATGATTTCAAAAAGGATATATTAGCATTTGCGCAATTTGTTTTGGATTATGACGTTAAACCGTTAGCCGTGGAAATTGCGTTGGTACACCCCGTTCATAATTACGCCGGAATGATTGATTTACCGTGTACGATGTTATCAAAGCCCGGTTCAAAAGAATACATAAACGCAATTGTGGATTTCAAAAGCGGGCGCAAAGGATTTTACGAAGAAGCGGAAATTCAGTTGCATTTATATGCGATGATGTGGAACGAAAATTTCCCGGATATTCCGATTGACCGTGTTTTCAATTTTAGCCCGAAAGATTGGCGAAAGAAACCGACGTACAATTTGAAAGACCAAACAGACAGCCCGAACGCAAAGAAAATCCCGTATCTTTTGGAGTTGGCAGCAATTGAGGACGAAAAACGGGATAATACATTTACGGCGGTTTCCGGGGAAATATCATTGGATAACGAACCGGATTTGACAAACAATATTGTTTCGCTGACGTTGGCGGAACTTGTTAAAAGCAAAGCCCCGGCGGAAAAGAAAAAGCCGGAACCGGAAAAAGCCGTTACCGTTGAGGATTTGAAGAAAGACCCGGGACCCGAACCACAACCGGAACCGGAACCGGAGGAAAAGAAAACCAAGACCGTAAAGAGAACCACACGAAAAACGGCAAAAACGGCGGGAAACAAGCCCGTCAAGGAAAAAAAAACCGCAAAACGTACAATTACACCAAAAAAAGAAAAAGTGGCTAAAATCGAAGAAAAACAGCCTAAAAAGCCGGAACCGGAAAAAGCCGTTACCGTTGAGGATTTGAAGAAAGACCCGGGACCCGAACCACAACCGGAACCGGAACCGGAGGAAAAGAAAACCAAGACCGTAAAGAGAACCACACGAAAAACGGCAAAAACGGCGGGAAACAAGCCCGTCAAGGAAAAAAAAACCGCAAAACGTACAATTACACCAAAAAAAGAAAAAGTGGCTAAAATCGAAGAAAAACAGCCTAAAAAGCCGGGACCCGTGACAAAGAAAGATTTGTTGAATACTGAAATTGATATTTGATTATGAAAGGACGTATAAACATAAACAGACCAACCACCGGCATACAACGTGTTGTTTTGCCACGTGTGGGGTTTATCAAAGTAGGGTACAAGGAAAAGGCGGCAAACGGCAAAGAATACCCAAAAAGCGTTGATTATTTTATACCAACCGGAAAGTATGCAGGATTGTTTACGAAAGCATACGGCGAGAAACCGCAAACAATACAGATTGTTTTCCCGGACGACGCCCCGGAAAAGGTTTGCAATGAAATGTACGAATACCGGGACGACGACGGGCGACGCATAGCATACGGCGACGGGGAAACGTTCTTTGTATGGAACGGAAAACAATATTGTCAATATAGTACAAAGGATTATCCCGATTTAATGGCAGGCGTTGCGCAAAAACACCCAAACCGGGCTGTTAAGAATGGCGGCGACGGATGGATTGTAACGTTAACCGTAACTTTTATTGTTCCGTTGGTTCGTGGCGTTGGCGGGGTATGGCAATTCACGACAAAGGGTGCGGCGTCAACAATACCCAATATCCGTGATACATTCGACGCCATATTGGAAGAAAAGAAGTTCGTCAAAGGAATTATCTTTGATATGAACGTACAATTTGCAGTTTCTCAAAAGCCCGGCGGCCGTTCCCGTTATCCGGTTGTTACGATTGTTCCAAACGAAAGTGAGGAAAATCTTTTTGCGGTAAAAGAAACTTTTAAGCCCGTACAGTTGTTGGAATAAAAATAAAGTATTATATTTGTGGCGTAAAACAATTGACCGTTACCGATTGAAAAATAATTTGCTAATTAGCTACAAAGCCCCTTTTAGATGTGTAACGGCTCTAATCGGGGCTTTTCTTTTTTAATTATGACTTACAATATTTTGATTGACCAAAGATTCGCCATTGCAAATGAACTGACTATTGTTCAAGCAACAACGCTTGCAGCGTGTATGACATTGCCAACGTGGACTAATACAATTACGGTTGATGGCATTGTTTGGTATCAATATTCAGAAAAAAAAATGGTAGATGATTTTCCGTTGCTTTTTTCAATCCCTAAAAGAGTTTACAAAAACATTAAAGGACTTGCAGACAGAGGATTTATTGAGTTGAGTTCTTTTGGGAAAACAAAGTATCTAAGATTTACAGAAAAATGTAAAACATGGAACAGAAGCGAAACGGACTTTAATCAGTCCGAAAACGGACAACAAGACTATAATGTTAATATACAGCAGTCCGAAAACGGACTAAACAACAGTCCGAAAACGGACTTTAATCAGTCCGAAAACGGACTACAAGACTATAATATTAATAATAATAATATTAATAACACTATGAAGAAAGAGGCTAAAGCCTCAAAAGAAAATCCAAACGGATTTTCACGAGACAATTTTTCAAACGAAGAAAAAACAGTTAAAGCAAGTATTGTTTATGGGTTTACCCCGGAATTGTTGGACGTCAGAGAACAAGTAATTGATAAAGTTGATAATTACTTTGCAAAACTTGTATTCCCATTTGATAGCGATGAATTTAAACGGAACTTTTATATTTTGATGTGCCAACCGAAATGGAGAACGTCGCAAAAGGGTTTTTCAGCGATACAAGCAAACTTAAATGGTTTGAGTAAATACCCGGAAGAATTTGCGCTGATTCTGATAAAAGAAAGCATTTCAAAAGGTTGGGCGGCGTTAGAATATGATTCAACCCCAGAAAAATACGAAAAATGGGAAAAAATGAAACGTTCCGTAAAGACAGAGCAGCAAAGCAGCAAAGAAATTGCGGATATGATGAAGTATTTAAACAATGATTTTGATTGATATGGGAGCAATTGAAAAAAAAGAAAATACGGCGTTAGAAATATATAATACCAAGCCCGGAACAAAAGCCATTGAAGTACGCCGTAGAATGGTGCAATTGCCGGAGGTTGCAAAAGCATTAACCCCGGTTGAAATGCATATTTTCGTGGCGTCCACAAAGAAACAGATTGCCGAGATTGACGACGAAACGTTGATTGCCAAAACCGGGCAAATGTTCCGGTTTATCGCAATGGACGTGGGGTTTATCATTCCCACGGAAAACCGGGACGATTGGACGTATATTTGTACCCGGTTGTTGGATTTGCTCAAACGCTATTATTCGCAATTAACATTATCCGAGGTTAAATTAGCGTTTGAATTGCTGATTACCGGGGAATTGGACGACTATTTGCCAAAGGATAGGGACGGCAACGCCGAACGGAAACATTACCAACAATTCAACGCCGATTATTTCGCAAAGGTATTGAACGCATATTGCCGGAAACAAAACCAAGTTATCGGCAAAGCATATACAGCGTTGCCGGAACCGAAAAAGGAGTTAAGCCCGGAGCAAATCCGGTATTATCGCAATCAATCGGTTATGACTTGTTTAATGTGCTTTTTACGGTATAAATATACCGGGCGTTTAGTGTTTGGATTAACCGACGAAATGTTTGTTTATAATTGGTTGTTGGGCGTTGGGTTAGCGGATGAAGTGAAAGAAACCGAGGACGACCGGAAAGAAGCGTATAACCGATTTTTGGCACGCGCCGCCCGTGGGTTCATTAATGAATTTACGGTTTATCACGTTCGTAAACAAGGAACCCAAAGCCCGGAAATTGATTATACAGCCTTTGAGGTTGCCCGGCGCAAAGAAATTAAACGGACGTTTGACCGAATGATTAAGGACGAAATTTATATCTATCATTATTTAAGGTTTGAAAAATGAAAAAAAGAGTTTCAGCGACAAAGTTGTACCGACTTTGGGAAAGTATAAAAGCCCGTTGTTATAATCCTAAAAGAAAGGATTATAACAATTATGGAGGTCGTGGAATAACTATTTGCAAAGAATGGTTTTGTTTTGATGCCTTCAAAAATTGGGCTTTAGAAAATGGATATAACCCCGGTTTAGAAATTGACCGGATAGATAACGACGGGATATATAGCCCGGAAAATTGCCGTTTTGTTACTCATTCGGAAAATAATAGAAATAGGCGAATACGCCGAGATAACACAACCGGATATAAGGGAGTAACCCGGCATAAACAAACCGGGAAATATAATTATGAAATTCAAATCGACGGAATACGATACAGAAAGAGCGGTTTTATAACTGCAAAGCAAGCGTATGACGAACGATTGATTAAGATTGAACAAATAAAAAAAAATGTTATGAAAATAGATTGCATTATAGGCATAGACCCCGGAAGCAATGGGGGTATTGTGGTTTGGCGACCCAACCACAACGCAACGGCAATTAAGATGCCTAAAGACATTAACGAGATACGGGATTTTCTCAACTATTACAAAGATATTTGCACGCCGATTGTCTTTTTGGAAAGATTGAGCGTGCGCCCGGATGATGTAACGCCGGGTGCCGATGGCGTAAATATGGGTAAATTGTACCGAATACAAAAGATGATGGCAAACTTTGAGCAATTGAAAGCAATCATTTCAGTTTGCGACATTCCGTTTGTTATGGTACACCCTATGAAATGGCAAAACGAATTGAAGTTGCGAGCAAAGACGACACGAAAAAAAGAAGGAAAGAACGAGCGAAAACGCAGATACAAAGAGGTTGCCGGGATTTTGTACCCGGAATTGAAACCGACATTGTGGAACGCCGACGCCACGTTGATAATGCACTTTGGACGATACATTTTGCGCAACAACCCCGGTTGGGTGCGTCTGTTTTTACCAAGCAACATGCACGAACGTTTGTTTTAGCCACGTAGAGCGATTTTAATTTCAAAATGGATAAAATATACATGGAAGAAGAAAAAACCACGCAAATCGAAAATCCGGGAAAAATAACGTTGGAAGAGTTCGCCGAGTTAATCCGACAAATGCGACATAACCAACGCAGATATTTTGCCCAACGCAGACCGGAAATATTGGAAACGTGTAAACGTTTAGAAGGTGAAGTTGATGCAATTGTTGCTAAAATAACAGATAAACAAATGAGGCTGTTTTGATTTATGCCCGGAATGTATAACGTTCCGGGTTTATAGTTTTTTTTTTGAAAATAAAAAAAAAAATTTTGGTGGTTAAAATGTTATGCGTATATTTACAGCGTTAAACAACGAAAGACCCCACAGTCTAACCAAAATGCAAAAAGATTGTTGAAAGATTAAGTTCGTAAGAGTAGAAAGTAAGCAACGGTATCTACAAAGGGTTAAATGATGGTTCGGTAACCGATTAAATGAAGTGATAAAGCCAAAATCTTTCAGAGTACGACAAACACCGGCCGGGCGGGTTCCCGGATAAATTATAAAACGATGAAGTTATTAGAGATTCACAAAAACGGTATTAATGCGCATAATAATGAAGTTTCATTTTATGGCATAGATTTTCAAACAAAAACATTGATGTTTGATGGAATAGAAAACGTTGAATGTGCAATAGAAATTGCAAAATAGTTAGGGTATAAGATTTCTGAAATACAAATGGTGTCTTGATATGTTTATAGATGAAGTAGGAGCAACCCGGCACGCAATAAGCGACAAAGAGTTGAACGAATTATACAAGCGTTTGGAAAATTTCATTGCTGATTGCAAGGCTGAGGAAGCGAAAGAAAGCCGGGACGCATTTGTTAAGGTGCAAACAATGATATACCAAAGAATGAGAGAAACAAAAAAATAATATTAACCGCCGGGGGAAACCCCGGCACAAACCGAGAGCAAAAATGATAGTTAAGAAATTAGAATTGGTAAATTTCCAAGTAATTAAAGAGTTTAACGCAGATTTCGACGGTAACGTTTATTTCATTACCGGAGATAATGAGTTGGGAAAATCAACCGTATTAAAAGCAATTGGGGCTTTGTTGACCGGGAACCGTGACGCCGTATTGAAGAACGGAGAAAGCAAAGGTTTTGCAAAAATGATTGTCGGAGACGACGGCGAGGAATACGAGATTGAATTGAAGTTTACAAAGGCAAACCCACGTGGCACGTTATCAATAAAATCAAAGACAACCGGAATAAAAAGCGATAACGTTTCAATGTTGCAAAAGATTTTCGGTTATACAGATTTTGACGCCGTGGAATTTTCCCGTTGGTCGGAAACAGCCGAGGGACGCCGCAAACAAATTGAAGTTGTCAAGGCATTGTTGCCGGAAAATGTACGCAAAAGAATTGCTGAAATTGATACAGAGGTTGCCGGGTTGAAAACAGAGCGTACCGGAGTGAACCGGGATTTGAAAACTTACAAATCCATATCAGACGCAGCCGGGCAGGGATTGACAACAGAGGATTTGAAAACGTATGCCAAACCAAAGGACATTACCGAACTGATGCGAGAACAGCAGGAAAACGCCCAATTGATAGAAAAGGCAAAAACCGTACGTTCGGCGTTAGCACAGAGAACGCAGCAGTTGGAGAAAATTCCGGCACGTATGGAAGCCGCCAAAGATTCATACGAAAAGGCGATTGAGGCGGCAAAAAAGGCAATGGCGATGGCAGAACAAACCTACAAAGAAACCGTTGCACAGATTGAGGCAGAAAAATTCGATTTTGAGAAACGCAAAGCAAATGCGGAAAATTGGTTGGCGAAGTATGAGGAAAACAACCCGGAAAAGTTAGATACAGCCGAGCAATTGAGAAAGGCAGAGGAACACAACAAAAAGGCTGCAAAAGTTGCCGATTATCTGACAAAGAAAAAGCAGGCAGACGACAAAAGAGCAGAAGCCGAAAAGATGGATTCAGATATTGCCAAATTATCCGCAGAGCGTGAAAAACTTATTTCGTCGGCAAAATTGCCAATATCCGGACTTTCATTCACTGACGACGGATTGGTATTAAATGACGTACCATTTATTGCCGGAAAAGTTTCAGATTCGCAGATTATGGAAGTTGCCGCAAAACTTATTATTGCCAGCAATCCAACCGTTAAAGTGTTCCGCATAGCGAGGGGCGAAAGTTTGGGCGAAAAGAGATTGCAAGCAATTATTGATATTGCCAAGAAAAACGGGTTCCAAGGATTCATTGAAGAAGTTAAAAGAGGGCAGGACGATTTGATTATTGAGGAATACACAGAAAGCGAGTAATTAACCGGGGCGTCGGTTCCCCGGCGTCCCTTAAACAAAACAATATGGAAGTTAAAGAAATGACAATTGCGGACGTGTTGAAAACACCCGCTTTTTATAATAATCTGAAAGTGGTTATTTCCGATTTGGAAAACACCCGCAGAAAAACCGGAATGATGGCGGACGCACCATTGAAGCGGCCCCGATAGACCGTTGCAGGAACGAGGAGTTTTTGAACCGGGACAAATGACGGTATTGTATGCAAATGCAATGGATAAGAAGTTGCAGGGATATTCAAGCAGCGAAAGAAAGTCTATATTGGAAGTTGGCGGCGAAGCGTTTAATATTACAATGAAACAATTAGTAGACTAAGAAAAGAAAGACAATGAAAACGTTGAAAGAAAAGATTGGTTTTGCTATTAAACTGATTCAATCAGCAGCAGCAAAAGAAGTAGGGCAGCCAATAGAAGTTTGTTATAGCGGTGGAAAGGATTCTGACGTTATTTTAGAACTTGTAAGAATGGCAAAAGTAGAATATAGGGCGATATACAAAAATACAACGATAGGCCCGCCGGGTACAATAAAACATCGCAGGGAAAGAGGAGTTGAAATAATGAAACCTAAATATTCATTTGGGCAAATAATACAGAAAACCGGATTCCCGTCAAGACACAGAAGAATATGTTGTGCATATCTTAAAGAGTATAAAATACTTAATTATGCTATTTTAGGCATAAGGAGCGAAGAAAGTAATAAAAGAAAAGAACGTTACAAAGAACCGGAGCAATGCAGAGTCTGTCTCTTATACACATCTCCGAGCCCACGAGACAGGCAG
>ENA-OYYY01000056-OYYY01000056.1-human-gut-metagenome-genome-assembly--contig:-NODE-56-length-21267-cov-4.486093_pt1 | contig 21267 bp, 18 predicted proteins | sample MGYA00243255_ERZ653461 | MGnify/ENA primary metagenome ERZ653461 (study PRJEB26926, sample SAMN06165180) | human gut metagenome | biome: ENVO:00009003; feature: ENVO:2100002; material: ENVO:00002003...
CGCACTGCCGTGGGCGACCGCTATGTGCTGGAAAATATGCGCAAAAACGGCTATAACATCGGCGGGGAGCAATCGGGGCATATCATCTTCCGGGAGTATATGCCCACCGGTGATGGAGAGCTTTCGGCCATCCAGCTGATGCGGGTGATGAAAAAGACCGGCGAGCCGCTGAGCGTGCTGGCGGGCCGGATGCCCATTACCCCGCAGGTGCTGCTGAATGTGGCGGCCGACCGGGATATGAAGGAGGCGCTGCACGAAAGCCCCGAAATGGAGGCGCTTATCGAGGAGTGCGAGCACCGGCTGGGCGATACCGGCAGGATTTTGATTCGGGCAAGCGGCACCGAACCGCTGATCCGGGTGATGGTGGAGGCGAAAACCACGGAAATTGCCCATCAGGTGGCCTCCGTTTTGGCTGATTTCATAAAAAAACTGTGATTTTCATCACAGGATACACAAATTTCCCAAGAAGGCTTGACAAATTATTTAGTGAAAAGGTATAATGTCTATGGTTTTGGATACTGGACTTCGCTATGACCAATTAGAAAACCTGTCCGACGAGGAACTTTGTTCCTTGAGTCGTGCAGGGCAGCGTCAGGCGGAGGACGTTTTAGCCACCCGGTATCATTGGCTGGTCCGTTCCTGCGCCCGCCCGTATTTTCTCATCGGCGGCGACAGCGAGGACCTGATGCAGGAGGGGATGTTCGGCCTGATCAAGGCCATGCGGGAGTTTGATCCCCAGCGCTCCTCACTGTTCCGGCCCTTCGCCGGGCTCTGCATCCATCAGCAGGTGTGTTCCGCGCTCCGGCGGGATGCCAGCCAGAGGAACGCACCGCTTAACCAATCCGTCCCCTTGAATCCCTCGCTTCTGAACGCAAATTCCGTCTTCGCGCAGGTCGATCCCGAGCGTTTGCTGATCGACAGAGAAAAGGCTGCCAGTCTGCTGGAGAATACCCGCAAACAGTTGTCCGCTTTCGAGGAAAAGATTTTAGGGTTATTTTTGGACGGTCTTGCTTATGGCGAGATCGCGGAAACCGTTGGCAAGCCCATCAAATCGGTGGACAACGCCGTGCAGCGGATTCGCCGCAAAGTGGCGCGGCAGCTTTCATCCGGCGATATCAGCAACAGCTGAACGCAATATATTTCATCTCAAAGAGAGGGTAAAATCATGTACGAAGACAAGACTTTGGTTTGCAAGGAGTGCGGTAAGGAATTCGTGTTCACCGCCGGTGAGCAGGAGTTCTATGCTGAGCGCGGCTTCCAGAACGAGCCCCAGCGCTGCAAGGCTTGCCGCGACGCTCGCAAGAACGCCGCCCGCGGCCCCCGGGAGTTCTTCACTGCCACCTGCGCTGCCTGCGGCGGCGAGGCCCGCGTGCCCTTCGAGCCCAAGAGCGACCGTCCTGTTTATTGCAGCGACTGCTTCGCCAAGATGCGCGAGAACGGCTAATCGCTGATTCAGTAGATTGCAAAAGTGGCTGTCCACCGAGGTGGACAGCCGCTTTTTACTTCAAGTCGGGTATCAGCCCTCCCGCACATAGTCATAGGCCATGCGCAGGGTGCCGCTGGAGGCGTAGATATTCCCGCATTTCCGGAAGCCGTAGCCCTCAATGGCGGCCTGCATGGCGCGGTTATCCGCGTGGGTGTCTACCCGCACATAGTCGGAAAGGCCGGTGCAAAAGTCGAAACAGGCCCGGGACACCCCGCGGACTGTACCGTTTGAGGCCAGGCGGTGGATGGTGCCGTAGGGCCGGTCCGCGTGCCAATGGCCGTTCAGCAGCACCTGATAGGTGGGTTCGTCGCCGATGATGAAGGAAAAGGTCCCCACAACGGTTCCGTTCTCCGTGAGCACATAGCTGTCGCCCCGGGCAATGTCCGGCAGCAGCTCGGGAAGCCCCGGATAGCCGCCGCCCCACTGACCGGCGTTGCCGTGGGCAGCCATGTATGCCTTGGCGATGCGGAAAATCTCCAGAATGGCGGGGACGTCATCGGTCGTACTCTTTCGGATCTCCATGGCGTTATTTCTCCGTGCTCTTGTTGGCGAAAATTACGCCCAGGGTGATCAGCACCGCCCCCAGGATGCTCATCCAGCTGATTTTCTCGTCCAGCAGCAGCCAGCCCACCACCACGGTGACAAAGGGGGAGGCGTACAGATAGTTGTTGGTGACCACCACGCCCAGACGCTTGAAGGCGATGTTCCAGATGGCGAAGCATACCGCATTGCCGAACACGCCCAGAAACAGCCAGGAAATCAGAATTTTCGGCTGGGAAAACAGGGGAGACAGGCTGGGCATGCCGTCCGTCAGCAGCACCAGGGGCAGGGAGGTGAGGAAGGCCCAGAGGAACACCCGGCGGGTCACCAGGAAGTTGTCGTACCGCTCGGTATATTTCTTCACCAGGATGGAGTATACCGCCCACATCAGGGCGGCGGCCAGGGCCAGCAGGTCGCCCAGGGGGCTCAGGTGGAAGGACAGGGTGCCGTTGAGCACCACCAGCACCACGCCGACGATGGCTACCAGCGCGCCGATATACACCAGCTTTCCCAGCTTTTCGCCCTTCCGGGAGAACAGCTGGGCCAGAATCACCGTCAGAATCGGGGACATGGACACCAGAATGCTGACATTAGCGGCAGAGGTGTGGGCCGAGGCAGTATTTTGCAGGAAAAAGTAAAAGCTGCCGCCGGTGATGCCGATGAGGATGAACATCAGCTCGTCCTTCCAGGGGAGCTTCATGGTTTTGGGCCGCAGGGCCCACAGGGTCAGGTAGGCAAGGCCCATCCGCAGGGGGATGATCTGGGTGGGGGTGTAGGCCGTCAGCATGACCTTGGTCAGCACGAAGCAGCTGCCCCAGACCAGGATGGTGAACAGGGCATAAATATGCCCCAGGGTTTTCTCTTTCATGGTTCTTCTCTCCTCTTTCTATCCTCGCGTTTGGTTTGCGGACCCGCAAAATGCCCGGCACTGCCGGGCATTTTGCTTGGGTTTAGATTACCTGTGTCATCCTGGGGCAGGGTGGGGGTCTCGCCGTTCAGAATCTGCTGGATCAGGCCCTTGGCGGTGTTGATCTGGGTGGCGTCGGGCCACATGACCCACAGCTCTTCGCCTCCGGCGGAATAGCACGGCTCTATGCCGCCCTCGCCGCTGACAGAGTAGCTGGTGATGTTCCAGTGAACGTTGTCCCGCAGCTGCATCTGCACCAGGCTGCTGATGTCCTCATAGGTCAGGCTGGTGATGAAGGAGGTGGACACGGCGTCCAGCACCTTCTGATAGCCCTTGAGGATGGCAGGGGAGGAGGCCTTGTCCACGATGGCACGGATCACGGCCATCTGATTCTTGCCCCGCTGGTTGTCGCCGTCGTCAAAGGCGTGGCGCTCCCGGGCGAAGCACAGGGCCTGCTCGCCGTTGAGGCGGTTGATGCCCTTGGTAAAGGTGTAGCCCGCCATGTGGACGCCGTCGCCGTTTTCGTTGGGCACCTCCATGCCCACGGTGGTGAACTCATAGTCGGAGTTCACGTCCACGCCGCCCAGGGCGTCCACAATCTTCTTCAGTCCGGCGAAGTTCACCCGGGCGTAGTAATCCGCCTCCACGCCGTAGAGATTTCCCAGAACGGCGGCGGACTCGTCGATGCCGTACATACCGGCATGGGTCAGCTTATCCCGCTGCCCGTTGCGGGCCAGGGGCACATAGTAGTCCCGGGGGGTGTTGATCAGCAGGATCTGGTGGGTCCGGGGATGGATCACCGCCAGAATGTTCACGTCGCTGAGGCTCTGGATATTGATGTCCGAGCTGCGGGCGTCGATGCCGCTGCAATAGACGACGAAGGGCTGGGAGGTGATGGAAGCGTTGGGCTTGATGGGCTCCAGCTCCTTGGTGGTGCTGAACTCATAGATGATCCGGGTGTCCTGGGTGAAGGTGCTGTAATCGTCCAGTGAATCCAGGGCGGTGAGATAGCCGGAATTGAGGATGATGGCCCCTGCGTTTCCATCGTACAGGGCGTCCGCCAGGGAGGTCAGGTCTGCGTAGGTGCTGGTATCCACACGGCCGCCCAGGCCGTCCTTGATGTCGTCCAGCAGGGCGCTGGTGTTGTCGGCGCTGATGTCGGCGTCCTCGCTGAGGATGCCGAAGGTGTAGCCCACGGTGTCGCCGATGCTGCGGGCGGGATCATCCGCCATGACCACCACATAGGAGGTGGTTTTTTGCAGGTTCTTGCCCGCAATGGCCAGCAGGGCACTTTTGCCGGAGGCAGCAGCCACGGAGCCGTACAGCATCAGGCCCGAAAGGATCACCGCCAGCAGGCCGCAGACTACCTTGCTGGTTTTGACCCGGCGGATGGGCAGCTGGATGATCACATGGCCTGCGTTGATCAGAAGCAGCACGATCTCGATGAGAATCAGATAGAGGTCCGTCAGCAGCTTGGTGGACATCAGCTGCACCAGCAGCACCAGGCTGCAGATCATCAGCAGGCCCATGGCCGCCAGACCGAACCAGTCGGCACTGGTGCGGTATAGCCGGCGCCGTCTGCGGCGGGGCTGTTCTTGTTCGTTCATAAGCGTTCCGTCCTTTCTGTGTTACGGGTTCACAACAGGCGTTTCACCCCGAAGGACCTGCTGGATCAGGTCCTGGGCAGTGGCAACCATCCGTTCATTGGGCAGGACCACGGCGTACCGGGCGTCATTTCCCAGACTGTAGCAATAGTCGGCGCTGTTTTCACCGGCAAGACCGTATGTAGTGATGTTCCAGCCGGACATATCCTGCAGCTGCATCTTCACCAGGGAAATGATATCCTCCTTGGGCATATTGGTGGCGATGGAGTCGGAGGCGGCGGTTAGAACGTCCTGATAGCTCTTGAGAATGGCCGGGGAGGCGGCCTTATTGACGATGCCCTGGATCACCAGCATCTGGTTGCGGCCCCGCTGCATGTCGCCATCGTCGAAGGCGTCCCGCTCCCGGGCAAAGGCCAGCGCCTGGCGGCCATCCAGGTGATTCACACCCTTCTGGAAGGAGTAGGCGGCGAAGTGGAAGTTGCCGCTGCCGTCCTCGTCGGGCACCTCCATGCCCACAGTGTTGAAGGCCACGTCCGAGTTCACGTCGATGCCGCCCAGGGCGTCGATGACGCCCACCAGGCCGGCAAAGTGGACCCGGGCGTAATAGCTCACGTCCACGTTATACAGCTGCTCCAGGCCCTTGATGGACTCCTCGATGCCGTACAGGCCGAAGTGGGTGAGCTTATCTTTCTGCCCCTTGGAGGGCAGCGTCAGATAGTAGTCCCGGGGGGTGCTGACCAGCAGGATCTGGTGGGTGGAGGGGTTCACAACAGCCAGAATATTGGTATCGCTGCGGCTGTTCAGGGGAATATAATCCACCCGCTCATCGGTGCCGCTGCAATACACCACGAAGGGCTCCCGGGAAATGTTGGCGTTGGGGGCAATGGGCTCCGCATCCGGGTTGTCAATGGAGAACCGGTAAATGACCTTGGTGTCCTTGGAGAAGCTCTGATACCCCTCCGTGCCCTTCAGGACGGAGAAATAGCTGTTGTTGAGGATGATGGCGTCCACCTGCTTATTCAGCAGAGCATCGGCCAGCTGGGGCAGGGTGCCGAAGGTTTCGGTCTGCACCTGGCCCAGGCCGTCCTCAATGTGGGACAGCAGCGCATCGGTGTTCTCCCGGTCCAGGGCCTCCAGGATGCCATAGGTATAGCCGAAGGTGTCGTTGACGGTTTCGGCCTTGTCATCCGCCCGAACCACCACGGAAACGGTGGTCTTGGCGGAGCCGCCGGAGGTAATGTTGGACAGGAACTTCATAAAAGAACCGGCGGCGGTGGAGGTGAAGATCATGGCGGCGGAGAGCACCAGGGCCACCACGGAACAGACCAGCTTCCCGGCCACGCTGCGGCGCACCGGCAGCTGCACAAAGGCGTGCAGTCCGTTGAGAAGCACCAGCACCAGGATGAACACGACGGTCAGCACCGTGGTCAGCACTCCGGCGTCCAGCACCCGCACCAGCAGGATCACGCTGCACACCAGCATGCACAGCAGGGCCAGCAGTCCCAACCAGTCCGCCGGGCCCCGGCTTCCGCCCCGGGAACCGTAATAGGATGAATAGGCATTTCTGCGACGATAACTCATGGGTTTTCTCCTTGTTTTTTCTCTATATCTTTTTGCGTGTGCCGTTCAGGGGAGCTGAGGCGTTTCGCCGGACATGACCTGGCGGATGAGCTCCTTGGCGGTGTTGACGGTGTCCATATTGGGCCGCATGACCCAGGCGGCATCGCCCAGGGCGTAGCAGTACGAGGTATCGCCAGAGCCGGAGACGGCGTAGCTGGTGACGTGCCAGCCGGACATATCCTGCAGCTGCATCTGCACCAAGGAGGCGATGTCGTCATAGCTCAGACTGGTGATGAACGCATCGGACAGGGAGGACAGCAGCGTCTGGTAATTTTTCAGCACGGCAGGGGAGGAGGCCTTGCTGATAATGGCCTGAATCACGGCCATCTGGTTTTTGCCCCGCTGGTTGTCTCCATCGGAAAAGGCATAGCGTTCACGGGAGAAGCACAGGGCCGCCTCACCGTTCAGGTGATTGACACCCTCGGTGAAGTTATAGCCGCCCATGGAGAAGGTCTTGGTGGAATATACGTCCACGCCGCCCAGAGCGTCCACGATCTTGGTGAGACCAGCGAAGTTCACCCGCATATAGAAGGACGTGTGGGTGCCGTAGAGATTGTCCAGGGTCTGCATGGACTCGCCGGTGCCGTAGATCCCGGCGTGGGTCAGCTTGTCCAGCTGGCTGTTGTGGGCCAGGGGCAGATAGTAGTCCCGGGGGGTATTCACCAGCAGGATCTGCCGGGTGGTGGGGTTTACCACCGCCAGAATGTTCACATCGCTGCGGCTGGTGATGTTGATGTTGCTGCTGCGGGCGTCGATGCCGCTGCAATAGACCACGAAGGGGTCCTTGGTCACGTCCACCGGGGCGTTGGTATCCGACGGGGTGGGCTCCACGGTTTTGGACGTGGTGTATTCATACAGAATCCGGGTGCGGTCGGAGAAGTCGGCATAGCCCTCCTGCTCCTCCAGCAGGGGGATATACCCCTTGTTCAGCAGGATGGCCCCCACCTGGTCGTCGTACAGAGCGTCGGTCAGCAGGGCAGGGGAGGCGTATGCCGTGTGCTCTGCCGCTCCCAGCTTCTCCTGCAGCTGCTGCAGCAGGGACTGGGTGTTCTCGGTATCCCGGTCCTCCAGAATGCCGAACCGGTAGCCCTTGACGTCGTCCAGACTCTGGGCCGGGTCATCGGCGTTGACGATGACGCAGGTGATGTCCGTCTCCACGGACTTGTCCGCCACATCGGTGATGGCGTGCTGCACGGAACCAAGAGCCACCGCGCCATAGAGCATGGCGGCGGCCAGCACCAGGGCCACGATGCCGCAGGCGATCTTTCCGCCGGTTTTCTCCCGGCGGGGCAGCTGGACCCAGCCGTGCAGACCGCTGAGCACCAGAAGCGCCCCGGCTGCCAGCGGCAGCTGGCCGGTGGGCAGGAACTTGGTGGATATCAGCCGCACCACCAGCACCGCGCTGCAGATCACCAGCACGGCGAAGGCGACCAGGCCGAACCAATCCGCCCCGCTGCGGCGGGGGGAGGAGGTCTTTTCGGTTGTCATAGCGTGTCTCCTTTGTAATGGGATAAGTCGCCGGTGCGCCGCTTCGCAAAGCGCACCTATTATAACAGTCTCCTATTATATATCCTGCGGCCGCAAATTTCCATCCCAAATTGTAACAATTTTATGAATTTCCCCATATTTACCAGCCTACTCCCCGGTTTCATACGGTAAAACGGTTGAAGCGGCGGAAAAAATGTGGTATGATGAACTACACTGTCGGACCCGGCGCGGAACACCGGGTCCGGAATATGAGGAGGAAAACAGATATGAAGGCAGCGCTTGTTATCATGGCGGCCGGGCTTGGCTCCCGCTATGGCGGAAATAAACAGGTGGACGGCGTAGGCCCCGGCGGCGAAATTCTGATGGAATACTCCATCCACGACGCCATCCGGGCGGGCTTCACCAAGATCGTGTTCATTATCAAGAACGATATGCAGGACCTGATGCGAAGCCTCTGCGGCGACCGGATCGCCGGGCTGACGGCCCGGGACGGGGAGCCGGTGGAGGTATGCTACGCCGTGCAGGATTATTCCAGTCTGCCGGCCTTCTATACCGTGCCCGCCGGGCGTACCAAGCCCTTCGGCACCACCCACGCCGTGCTGTGCGCCCGGCCCTATGTGCAGGAGCCTTTCTGCGTCATCAACGCCGACGACTATTACGGCGTGGACGCCTACCGGGCCATCTATGAGGAGCTGGGCCGTCTGCCGCAGCAGGGGAAGGCCACCATGGTGGGCTATCTGCTGCGCAACACCGTCAGCGCCCACGGTACCGTGTCCCGGGGCGTGTGCCAGGTGGAAAACGGCCATCTGGCCGGGATTCACGAGGCCCTGAAAATCCAGCTGTTCCCCGACGGCAGCATTGCCGACGTGGCCGACGGCCAGCGCCGTGAGCTGGCGGCGGATACGCCGGTGTCCATGAACTTCTGGGGCTTCATGCCGTCGATCTTTGACCAGATGGAGACCTATCTGGAGGACTTCCTCCGCGCCCTGCCGCCGAAGGAGCTGAAGGCCGAGTGCCTGCTGCCCAACATGGTAGGGGACCTGCTGAAGAAGGGGCAGCTGTCCGTGTCCGTGCTGCACTCGGCGGACCGCTGGTTCGGCATGACCTATCACGAGGACCGCCAGGCCGTGGCCCAGGAGCTGGCCCGGCTCCACGAAAACGGTACATATCCCGCTACGCTGCGGAACTGAAAAGGAGAATCACTTCACATGCAAAGCAGCAGAAAACAGCCGTCCCAGCGACTGGAAAAGCGAGAAAATAGCCGCCGTTGGCTGCTGATCCCGGCCCTGTGCGCCGCCGTCATTCTGGCGGTGGTGCTGATCGTGGAGCTGAACAAACAGCCCCAGGTGCTGCCGGACAGCTCCAACACCACTCCCGTTTCCCATGACCAGCCCACGACTCCGGACCCCGAACCGGAGCCGGACCCCGAGCCTATACCGGAGCTTCTGACTCTGGTGAACCCCTGGAATCAGGTGCCGGAGGACTGGACGGTGGACTTAGTGACCCTGCCCAACGGACTGGAGATCGACAAGCGCTGCTATGACGCACTGATGGACATGATCGACGGATGCTACGATGCCGGCCTGACGCCGGTGATCTGCTCTGCTTACCGGACTCAGGACTTCCAGCAGACCCTGCATGACAACAAGGTGTCCGAGTGGATGGAGCAGGGCTATAGCCGGGAGGAGGCCCGGGAGAAGGCCGGGCATCAGGTGGCGGTCCCCGGCACCAGCGAGCACCAGCTGGGGCTGGCGGTGGATATTGTGGACGTCAATTATCAGCTGCTGGACACCAACCAGGAGAACACCGCCGTGCAGAAGTGGCTGCTGGAAAACAGCTGGCGCTATGGCTTCATCCTGCGCTATCCTACGGGCCAGACGGATGTCACTGGAATCGTGTATGAGCCGTGGCATTATCGATATGTCGGTAAGGAGTACGCCCAGGACATCCACGAAAAAGGTCTCTGCCTGGAGCAGTACCTGGAGCAATGGGGAAAGTGAGACACTGGCTCATGCGGCAAGAGTGGAAAAAACAATGGACAAACACCTATGATCGCTTCAGGTACCAGATACAATAATAACGGCGGCCCGGGTGGCTTGTGCGCTGACTGCAAACGCAGTCGGTACACGCTACCCGGGCCGGAATTGTCTTCAAATAGGTGCAGTACTGACTCATACTGAGCGCGCACGCACAGCGTGCGTAAACACACTGTGACTAAAACCCGCAAACTCTGCACCGGGGCCGCACAGGGGATTCTGGAAGCACAATCTTTGATCCGGACGCCCATTCAGCCCCATTCACACTTTACGCCTACCCTCAATTGAACAAAATTTACATTTTGCTCAATCTTGATTGCACCAAAAAAATGCCCTTCCTTCCTGCCTGGTCCCGTGAATGACAAAAGCACCGGGAGTATCTTCTCTCCGGTGCTCCTGCCCCTTGCTATTTTTTCGCGCCTGTGGTATCGTATCAGACGCCGGGCCGTTGTCCGGCTATGCCATTCAATAAGGAGACTCCCATGAAAATCGCTTCCTGGTGCCGGGCCAACGCCATGCCCCTGATTGCCGTGCTGGCGGCGGCGGTCACAGCCTGCTTTGTGCCGCCGGACGCGGCCTATGCCGGATATTTCGACTGGAAAACCCTGTCCTGCCTGTTCTGCGTGCTGGCAGTGGTGTGCGCCCTGCGCAGCGTGGGCCTGTTCCCGGTGATCGCCCGGCGGCTGCTGCAGCTGTTCGGAACCGCCCGCAGCGTGGGTACGGCCCTGGTGCTCATCACGCTGGTGGGCTCCATGCTGCTGACCAACGACACGGCCCTGCTGACCTTTCTGCCTCTGAGCTGGATGGTCCTGCAGGAGGCGGGACAGGAAAAGCTGACCGCCTATGTCTTTATCCTGCAGAACTGTGCCGCCAACTTAGGCGGTATGCTGACCCCCTTCGGGAATCCCCAGAACCTGTACCTGTTCGACCACTATCACATTCCTGTGGGCCAGTTCCTGTCCATTATGCTGCTGCCGTTTGCCCTGTCCACGGGGCTGATCCTGCTGTGCTGCCTGCTGATTCCCCGGCAGGTGCTGGCGGTGCCCCAGCGGGAGCTGACGCTGGACAAGCCCCGGGCCATCGCATACGGACTGCTGTTCTGTCTGGCCGTGGGGATGGTCCTGCGGGCGGTCCCCTACCCGGTGGGCCTGGCGGTCATCGCGGCGGCGCTGGCCGTTATGGATCCTCGGGCGCTGAAAAGCGTGGACTGGGGGCTGCTGGTGACCTTTGCCGCGTTTTTCGTGTTCTCCGGCAACATGGCCCGGATTCAGCCGGTGCGGGAGCTGTTCGGCCGACTGCTGGCCCATGGCGTCCTGCCGGTATCGGCGCTGACGTGCCAGGTAATCAGCAACGTACCCGCCGCCATTCTGCTGAGCCAGTTCACGGACCGCTTCCGGGAGCTGCTGATCGGCGTCAACATAGGCGGCGCCGGAACGCTGATTGCGTCCCTGGCCAGCCTCATCACCTTCCGGGAATACACCCGCCGCTGCCCGGAGCAGACCGGCCGGTTCCTGGGCCTGTTTACCCTGATCAGCTTCGGCTTCCTGGCAATTCTGCTGGCGGCGCTGAGCCTGTAGGGGTTTACAGCCGGGCCGGATCGCGGTATGATTAAGCCATAGAAAGCGAGGTGCGAAGCCATGGACTACCGGGAGGATTCCCCGGAAATTCTGCTGGATTTCCTGTCGTATCATGAGACCATCAAGGCCCACTCCCAGCGGACGGTGGACGAATACTATCTGGACCTGCGGAATTTTTTCCGCTATCTGAAGTGGACCCGGGATCCGGCGCTGCAGGAGCAGCCCATGGAGTCCGTGGACATCCGGGACGTGGACCTGACCTTCGTGGGCTCCGTGACCCTGACGGAAATCTACGCCTACATGTCCTACCTCAGCCGGGACCGGGTGCTTCACCCCAACAGCGACCGGTCCGCCAAGGGACTGAACCCCACCTCCCGGGCCAGGAAGCTGGCCACCATCCGCTCCTTTTATGGGTATCTGTGCAACAAGGTCCACAAACTGGACCGCAACCCGGTGAAGGACATCGACGCGCCCAAGCTGAAAAAGACCCTGCCCCGCTATCTGACGCTGGATGAGAGCATTTCCCTGCTGGAATCCGTGGACGGACCCAACCGGGAGCGGGATCTGTGCATCCTGACGCTGTTTCTCAACTGCGGATTGCGTATTTCGGAGCTGATCGGGCTGAACCTGTCGGACGTTCACGAGGACGCCCTGCGGGTCCTGGGCAAGGGCAACAAGGTGCGCATGGTGTACCTGAACCAGGCGTGCCTGGACACGCTGCGCGACTATCTGGCGGTGCGGCGGCCCATTACCGGGCCGGACCGGGACGCGCTGTTTCTGTCGGCCCGCAATCAACGGATCAGCCGCTCCATGGTCAACGCCCTGGTGAAAAAGCACCTGTCCCAGGCGGGCCTGGACAGCACCCAGTATTCCTCCCACAAGCTGCGCCACACCGCCGCCACCCTGATGCTGCAAAACGGCGTGGACGTGCGGGCGGTGCAGGAGGTTCTGGGCCACGAGCACCTGAATACCACGGAAATATACACCCATATCGACAACGAGGCCCTGCGGGTGGCTGCAAAGGCAAATCCCTTGTCACAGGTGAAGACCAAAGGGAAAATCAAGGATGACGACAACTGAGAGGGTCCGTGTGGACCCTCTCCCCTTTTTGCGGCAATTTCCGGGGAGAACCGGGAATTTTTCCGGCCAGGCCATTGACATTCTGCCCGGAATGCTATACCCTAACGAGAGGTAATTATTTTATATGGAGGTTTCTCATGAATACGGCAGAGCTTTCCAGCATGAGCAAGCAGGTCCGGCGGGATATCATCAACATGACCGCCAACGCCGGCAGCGGCCACCCCGGTGGTTCCCTGTCTGCGGCAGACCTGATGACTTGCCTGTTTTTCAACCACATGCATGTGGATCCTAAGCACCCGGACGACCCCGATCGGGACCGTTTCGTGCTGAGCAAGGGCCACGCGGCCCCCTGCTACTATGCGGTCCTGGCGGAGATGGGCTTCATCAGCCGGGATGAGTTCAAGAATTTCCGCCAGCTCCACAGCATTCTCCAGGGTCACCCCGACAGCAAGAAGGTCCCCGGCGTGGACGCCGCCACCGGCTCCCTGGGCCAGGGCTGTTCCATCGCCGTGGGCATGGCCCTGGGTGCCAAGGTGCAGCATAAGGACTGCAAGGTCTATACCCTGCTGGGCGACGGCGAGTGCCAGGAGGGCCAGATTTGGGAGTCCTTCATGGCAGCGGCCCACTATCATCTGGATAACCTGACCATCATCATCGACAACAACGGCCTGCAGATCGACGGCACCAACGATGAGGTCATGTTCCTGGGAGACCTGCCCGCCAAGCTCCGGGCCTTCGGCCTGGACCTGCATGAGATCGACGGCCACGACATGGACACCATTGAGGCGGCCCTCAGCGCCCCCGCCGTCCCCGGCAAGCCCAAGTGCATCCTGGCCCACACCGTCAAGGGCAAGGGTGTCTCCTTCATGGAGAACCAGGTGGGCTGGCACGGCAAGGCCCCCAACGAGGAGCAGCGCCAGCAGGCTTTGAAGGAATTGGAGGACTGAGACCATGAGTGAAAAAATCGCAACCCGTGAAGCCTACGGCAAGGCTCTGGTAGAGCTGGGCGCCGCCAATGAGCAGGTGGTGGTGCTGGACGCCGACCTGGCCGGCGCCACCATGACCAAGCATTTCAAGGCCGCCTATCCCCAGCGCTTCTTCGACTGCGGCATTGCCGAGGCGGACATGATGAACATCGCCGCAGGCCTGTCCACCATGGGGCTGGTTCCCTTCTGCTCTACGTTTGCTATGTTCGGCGCAGGCCGGGCTTATGAACAGATCCGCAATTCCATCGCCTATCCCAAGTTCAACGTGAAGATCTGCTGCTCCCACGCCGGCGTGTCCGTGGGCGAGGACGGCGGCAGCCACCAGGCCATCGAGGACATCGGTCTTATGCGCCTGATCCCCGGCATGACCGTCATCGTTCCCGCCGATGCCAAGGAGGCCCGGAAGGCCACCCTGGCCCTGGCGGAGTTCCGGGGTCCGGCCTATATGCGTCTGGCCCGTCTGGCCACCCCCGTGTTCGAGGAGGATTATCCCTTTGAGATCGGCAAGGCCAACGTCCTGCGGGAGGGCACCGACGCCGCCGTGTTTGCCTGCGGCCTGATGGTCAGCGAGACGTTGGCGGCCGCCAGGCTGCTGGAGGCCCAGGGCATCCACATCGCGGTCATCAACGTCCACACCATCAAGCCCATTGACGCCGCCTGCGTCACCCAGTGGGCCGAAAAATGCGGCAATGTGGTCACCGTGGAGGAGCACAGCGTCATCGGCGGCCTGGGCGACGCCGTGGCCGACGTGCTCATGGGCAAGGTCAGCTGCAAGTTCCGCAAGATCGGCGTCAACGATCAGTTCGGCCAGTCCGGCAAGGCTGCCGACGTCCTGCGGGAGTATGGACTCACCGCCGACCAGATCGCCGACCGCATCCGGGAGACTCTGTAACCTCATTCGATGCAAAAATCGGGAGAAATCGTCTGATTTCTCCCGATTTTTCTGTCCTGATATGATTATTGGGGAATGACCTGCACGATTCCCCGGGCGCAGTCCACGGACACGAAGGTGCCGTCCTTCAGGCGGCGGGTGGCGTCCGAGGCCGCCACGATGACGGGCTTATTCAGCAGCAGTCCCACGGTGGCCGTGTGACAGTCGGCGCTGGCCTCCTCACTGACGATGGCCGCAGCCTGCCGCAGCCAGGGCAGTACCTCGTTGTTGGTATAGGGCACCACCAGCACGTCGCCGGGGTGGAACTTCTCCGGGATATCCTCCAGCGTCCGGCAGACGCACAGCGGACCGGAGGCGATCTGGCTGCCCACGCCGATGGCGTTGACCAGGGAGCCGCCCACCTGGGCGATGCGGATCATATTGGTGGTGCCGGAAATTCCCACCGGCACGCCTGCGGTGACCACCACCAGGTCCCCATGCTTCACCAGCCCCGACTCCTGGGCGGACTGGATGGCCAGGTCCACCAGCTGGTCGGTGCTGCTGGCCCGGGGCATGGTAATGGGCACCAGCCCCCAGTACAGGGCCATCTGGCGCTGGACCTGGGGGTCCAGCAGCAGGGCCACCACCGTGGCGGCAGGCCGGAACCGGCTGACCATCTGGGCGGTAATGCCACGCTGGCTGACGGTCAGGATGGCGTCCGCGCCGATGTCCTCCGCCGTGGTGCAGGCGGCGTGGGCCGTGGCGGCGGTGATGGACAGCCGGGTGCGCTTGGGCGTCTTGGTGGGACAGACCCGGTCGATGTTGCTCTCGGTTTTCCGGGCAATGGCGTCCATGGTCTGAACGGCCTCCACCGGGTACTTCCCTGCCGCCGTCTCGCCGGAGAGCATAATGGCGCTGGTGCCGTCATAGATGGCGTTGGCCACGTCGGTAATCTCCGCCCGGGTGGGCCGGGGATTTTCGATCATGGAATCCAGCATCTGGGTGGCGGTGATCACGGGCTTCCCGGCGGCCACGCACTGGGCAATGATGTTCTTCTGGATAGCGGGAATCTCCGTGAAGTCGATCTCCACGCCCATGTCCCCCCGGGCCACCATGATGCCGTCAGCCACGGACAGGATGTCCGCCAGATTGCTGACGCCCTCCTGGTTCTCGATCTTGGCGATGATCCGGATCCTGGAGTGATTCTTATCCAGAATGTGCCGGATCTCCCGGATATCGGCGGCAGACCGGACAAAGCTGGCGGCGATGAAATCGAACCCCTGCCGGATACCGAACAGGATATCCTCCCGGTCCCGCTGGTTCATATACGGCATGGACAGGGACACGCCGGGAACGTTGACGCCCTTCTTGTCCTTCATCACGCCGTCGTTCTCCACCCGGCACCGGATCTCCCGTTCGGTGGTCTCCAGCACCGTCAGCCGCACCAGTCCGTCGTCCAGCAGGATGGTGTCCCCGGGCTTCACGTCCTGGGGCAGCTGGGCATAGGTGATGGAGCACCGGCTCTCGTCGCCGGGAACGTCGTCGGTGGTCAGGGTAAAGCTCTGGCCGGTTTTCAGCTGCACCGGCCCGTTCTGAAAGCTCCTCAGCCGCACCTCCGGCCCCTTGGTGTCCAGCATGGCGGCCACCGGCAGATGAAGCTCCTCCCGCAGGGCCACCAGCTGGTCCAGGCGGCGCTGATGCTCGTCATAGCTGCCGTGGGAGAAATTGAACCGGGCCACGTTCATGCCCGCCTGGAGCATCTGCCGCAGCACCCCCTCCCTGTCGGTGGCCGGACCCAGGGTGCATACGATTTTTGTCTTTCTCATGGTCTTTCCTCTCTGCTCTGTTGGGGTGGCAATCCTGAAAATGCGCCCCCCTGGGCACCGGTGGGGTCACAGGGGGGACGCAAATGGGGTCCTTATCTCTCAGAATGCCTTGCCGTCGCAGCCCAGAACGTCCACGATCTTGTGGGCCACCAGCTCCTTGATGGCCTGGCGTGCGGGCTTCAGATACTGCCGGGGGTCAAAGTCCGCCGGATGCAGAGCGAAGTGCTCCCGGATGGAGGCGGTCATGGCCAGACGCAGATCGGAGTCGATGTTGATCTTGCACACGGACAGGGAGGCAGCCTTGCGCAGCTGGTCCTCGGGCACACCGATGGCGCCGGGCATATTGCCGCCATACTGGTTTACCTTGGCCACCAGGTCCTGGGGCACGGAGGAAGATCCGTGCAGCACGATGGGGAAGCCGGGCAGACGGCGGGAGACCTCCTCCAGCACGTCGAAGCGCAGCTGGGGCTTGGTGCCGGGCTTGAACTTATAAGCGCCGTGGCTGGTGCCGATGGCGATGGCCAGAGAGTCGCACCCGGTCTTGGACACGAACTCCTCCACCTCCTCGGGGTGGGTATAGGAGGAATCCTCGGCGGACACGTTGACCTCATCCTCAATGCCGGCCAGGGTACCCAGCTCGGCCTCCACCACCACGCCGTGGTCATGGGCATACTCCACCACCTGACGGGTCAGGGCAATGTTCTCGGCAAAGGGCTTGGAGGAGGCGTCGATCATCACGGAAGTGAAGCCGTCCTCAATGCAGGACTTGCACAGCTCGAAGCTGTCGCCGTGGTCCAGATGCAGGGCGATGGGCAGGCCGGTCTCGATGACGGCGGCCTCCACCAGCTTCTTCAGATAGGTGCGGTTGGCATAGGCCCGGGCGCCCTTGGACACCTGCAGGATCAGGGGGGCCTTCAGCTCGGCAGCGGCCTCGGTGATGCCCTGAATGATCTCCATGTTGTTCACGTTGAAGGCGCCGATGGCGTAACCGCCGTTATAGGCCTTCTCGAACATTTCCTTTGTTGTAACCAGTGGCATAATAAATCGCTCCTTTTGAAAATTTGGTCTTGACTTGTATGGAATGATTGGGATAAGATGTACATATGCATTGTACCACATTTTTTCTTTTTTGCAAGCCCCGATGGTTTACTTTATCAATCTTTTATGATAAAATATTCCGCACGGCAAGAAAATTCTACTGGGAGGTAGTCAATCATGAAAGAATTAAAAGGTGCCTGTATCATCGGTCAGTCCGGCGGGCCCACGTCTGTGATCAACGCCAGTGCCTACGGCGTCATCGACACGGCCCTGAAATCCGGCGTCATCACCCAGGTGCTGGGCGCGGAGCACGGCATCAAGGGCGTTCTCAGCGACCGTCTGTTCGACATGGGTCTGGAGGATCCCGAGGAGCTGCGTCTTCTGAAATACACCCCCTCCTCCGCCCTGGGCTCCTGCCGCTATAAGATCGCCGATCCTGAGGTGGACGATACCGATTATCGCCGCATCCTGGAGGTGTTCAAGAAGCACAATGTCCGCTACTTCTTCTATAACGGCGGCAACGACTCCATGGACACCTGCAACAAGATCAATCAGTATATGCAGTCCGTGGGCTACGAATGCCGGGTCATGGGCGTTCCCAAGACCATCGACAACGACCTGTTCGGCACGGATCACTGCCCCGGCTACGCCTCCGCCGCCAAGTACATCGCCACCTCCCTGATGGAGGTGAACCTGGACGCCCATGTGTACGACACCGGCATGATCGTGGTTATGGAGATCATGGGCCGCCACGCCGGCTGGCTGACGGCCGCCGCCGCCCTGGCCGGTGAATACGGCGCAGGCCCCGACCTGATCTACCTGCCTGAGGTGGACTTCAGCATGACCCAGTTTATTGAGGATGTCAAGCGCGTATACGCCGAAAAGGGCTCCTGCATCGTGGCTGTGTCCGAGGGCATCCATTATGAGGACGGCGGCTTCGTCTCCGAGGCCAAGGTTGCCGCCAACGACGGCTTCGGCCATGCCCAGCTGGGCGGTCTGGCCGCCATGCTGGCCCAGGTGCTGAAGGAGGAAACCGGCGCCAAGGTCCGGGGCATCGAGCTGAACCTGCTGCAGCGCTGCGGCGCACATCTGGCCTCCGAAACCGATATCGAGGAGTCCTACATGGCCGGCAAGGCCGCCGTGGAAAACGCCATCAACGGCATCAACGGCCGCATGATCGGCTTCGAGCGCGGCATCCGGGACGGCAAGTATGCCTGCAAGACCAAGCTCATCCCCCTGATGGAGGTGGCCAACACCGAAAAGAAGGTCCCCCGGGAGTGGATCAACGAGGCCGGCAACGGCGTGAACCACCAGTTTGTGGAGTACGCGCTGCCCCTGATCCAGGGCGAGCCGGACCTGCCCAAGGTGGACTCCCTGCCCCGCTTTGCCCGTCTGAAGAAGATCCTGGCCAAGTAAATCCCCGTTTCAACGATCCCCTGGCGCACAAGCGCCAGGGGATTTTTAACTTTTCCTGTAATGTGAAATAGCTTTACAGCTTTACCAAGTGTGCGCCTGCGGCCTTCAGCATGAGCCGCTTGGTGCCCACCCGGTCGAAAGCCACCTCCACCAGGGCGTCGCCGCCCATGGGCCGCACGCTCAGGACCATCCCCTGGCCGAAGGCGCTGTGCCGCACCCCGTCGCCGGGCTGCAGCTGCAGCAGCGGTGCGGAGACCGCCGCCGGACGCACCGGGCGCTCCGGGTGTGCCGGACGCTCCGTCCCGGGCCGCGCCTCCCGCTGCGGCGCATAGGCAGGCCCATCGCCGAAATCGTCCCAGGAGGACGTCGGACGGGGCTCGGGCTTCCCCAGCCACTCCATGTTCTCCTCCGGGATCTCCTTCAGAAACCGGGAGGGCATGCAGGGAGTGGTGCGGCCGAACAGCATCCGCTGCCGGGCGTTGGTCAGGGTCAGCTTCTCCTTGGCCCGGGTCATGGCCACATAGCACAGCCGCCGCTCCTCCTCCATTTCCTCCGGCTCTCCCATGGCGCGATTCCCCGGGAAAAGCCCGTCCTCCATGCCCACCACGAACACGCTGGGAAACTCCAGTCCCTTGGCGCTGTGCATGGTCATCAGCGTCACGCAGTTGTCCCCTGCCTCCTGGCTGTCCAGGTCCGTATACAGGGCCACCTCGTCCAGGAAGCCCGACAATGTGGGATTCTCCGGATCGTTTTCCAGGAAGGCCTGGATGCTGGAGCTGAGCTCCTCCACGTTTTCCAGGCGGCCCCGGCTCTCCACATCGTTCTTCTCCTGGAGCATCCCCACATAGCCACTGCGGCGGCACACATATTCATAGAACTCCACCAGGCCCATATCGTCCGCCTGGCGGCGCATTTCGTCGATCATCTCTGTAAAGACTGTCAGCTTGCCAGCACTTGCCTTCAGCTGGGGATAGTCTCCCGCCCGCCGCAGAACCTCCATCAGCGGCAGGCCCTCCTCCGTGGCGATGACCTGGGCTTTGTCCATGGTGGCCGCGCCGATCTTCCGGGCGGGCACGTTGACGATCCGCCGCAGCCGCAGGTCGTCGGCGGGGTTGTTGATGACGCACAGATACGCCAGCATGTCCTTCACCTCGGCCCGGTCGAAGAACTTGGTGCCGCCGATGATCTTATAGGGCACGCCGTTGCGCTTGAAGGCATACTCCAGGGCGTTGGACTGGGCGTTCATGCGGTACAGCACGGCGTTGTCCCTCCAGTTCACCCCCCGGCGATAGTTCATCATGATCTGCCCCACCACATAGTTGGCCTCGTCTCCCTCGTTGAAGCAGGTCTTTACGGTGACCACCTCCCCCGCTCCGTTCTCGGTCCACAGGGTCTTGCCCTTGCGGCCCACGTTGTGGCGGATCACGGCGTTGGCGGCGTCCAGGATGTTCTGGGTAGAGCGGTAGTTCTGCTCCAGACGGATGGTCCTGGCCCCGGCGTACTGCTTTTCAAAGCTGAGGATGTTCTCGATGTTGGCCCCCCGGAAGCGATAGATACTCTGGTCGTCGTCGCCTACCACGCAGATGTTCTTCCGTCCCCCGGCCAGCAGGCTGGCCAGCATATACTGCATGTGGTTGGTGTCCTGATACTCGTCGATGAGGACATAGCGGAACTTGTTCCGGTAATATTCCAGGGTCTGGCGGTCCGACTGCAAAAGCTCCACCGTGTGCAGGATGATGTCGTCAAAGTCCAGGGCATTGGCGTCCCGCAGGCGGCGGTTATAGGCGGCATAGACCCGGCCCATCCGCACCCGTCTCCAGTCGCCCCGCTGTTCCCACAGCTGGCTGAACTCCTCGGGCATCATCATGGCGTCCTTGGCGTTGGAGATCACCGACAGCACCTCCCGCACCGGGAAGGTCTTTTCCTCCAGCTCCATCTCCTTGAGGATGTCCTTGATGACCCGCTTGCTGTCGTCGGTGTCGTAAATGGTAAAGCTGCGGTCGAAGCCGATTTTGTCGATGTCCCGGCGCAGGATGCGGACACAGGCCGAGTGGAAGGTGGCGGCCCACACGTCCCGGGCCTCCTCCCCCAGCATCTTCTCCAGCCGGTCCTTCAGCTCGTTGGCGGCCTTGTTGGTGAAGGTGATGGCCAGCACCTCCCAGGGGCGGGCAGGCTCCACGGCGCAGAGATACTGCATCAGCGGCCGCTGCTCCGGGTCCGGCCGGGCGGCATACTGCTCCAGAAATTCCACCTCGTCCCGGGAAATGGGCAGCGGGATCTCATCTGTGTCGCTGCCCCGGCCATAGCGCAGGAGGTTGGCCACCCGGTTGATCAGCACCGTGGTCTTGCCGGACCCGGCCCCCGCCAGCAGCAGCAGCGGCCCCTCGGTGGTCAGAACCCCCTCCAGCTGCCGGGGGTTCAGGTGCGCATAATCCGTGGCAATGGCCCTTGTCCGGGCCTCAATAAATCGTTTCTCCAGGTCGTTCATAGTGTTCCTTCCCCTGTCTGTATTCTCGTCTCCCATTTTAATACAATTTTCGCCTCCGGTCAACCGCTCCGCAAAACTTGTCGAATTTTTGTTCGATTATCTCTTGACAAGAACGTCTGTTCGATTTATAATACCGATAGAACAAATGTTTTTGGAGGCGTTCCTTATGACGACTTTTGGATTTATTGTGATGCTGCTGGGTGCCGGTGCTTTCTCCGCCGGGGTTATCCGTCTGGCGGACTGGATTGACCAGCCCCGTCCTCGCCGCCGCACCGCCTGAGGCCGCCGGTCATGGAACTGCTGG
>ENA-OYYY01000084-OYYY01000084.1-human-gut-metagenome-genome-assembly--contig:-NODE-84-length-18860-cov-4.819250_pt1 | contig 18860 bp, 9 predicted proteins | sample MGYA00243255_ERZ653461 | MGnify/ENA primary metagenome ERZ653461 (study PRJEB26926, sample SAMN06165180) | human gut metagenome | biome: ENVO:00009003; feature: ENVO:2100002; material: ENVO:00002003...
TTTTCTGCGTAGATTGAAACAAATGTATGAAATTTTTTCCGGATTTTTCTTTGCATTTGCAAAATAAAGTTCTACTTTTGCATCACCAAAATCTATTGAGCTATGGTGTAACGGTAACACAACAGATTCTGGTCCTGTTATTCCAGGTTCGAATCCTGGTAGCTCAACGAAGCCCTGCATTCCCCGAATGCGGGGCTTTTCCGTCTCTTGCCGGCGCGCTTCTCCCCGTTCCGAACGGCCCTCTCCCCAAATCGAAACACGAAAAGCAGCAAAAATGTTAAAAAACGATTATTTTTCAGGCATCCTATTTGCCCGATAACAATATTTTGGTTACATTTGCTTTCGGAAATGAATCTTTTCGAAACTCATTTCCGATAAAAAAACGATCAAAATTAGAGCCGTGAATTTACTTTACCGCCGATTGTTCGATCACCGCCGTCCGGTTACGGCACGAGCCTGCTCGCGCCGCAGGGGACTTGTAAATTTCCCCCCCCCCTCGCCGCGCCGAATACCCGGAGTTAAGTAAAAGTCACCGCCCGCGATTGACGCGTGCATATTGCCGTATATGGCAATATGCACGCGTTTTTCATTGTGCCCGACCGGCAGCCGACAACTTTTCACCCAACCATAAAACACGAAACTATGACCTTAAATCTACGAGAATCTCTGAACTTCATCCTGAAGCCGGCGCTGTTGCTGGCGGGGTGTCTCTGCATGGCGTGCAGCAGCGGAGACAAACATGTCGACGATCCCGACGGACCCGACAATCCGGGCGGCGGCGATGAATACGAGGACATACAGGTAGTGAACGGCAAAGTCCGTTTCTATCTCCGCGAGGCGGAAAATTCCGTCCGCAAGGCCATGGGAACCGGCGAACGGGCATGGAGCAAATCGCTCGTCTCGGTCAACGGAAAATCCTATGCCGTCGAAAGCGATGAAAACGGCCGCTACTACGTCGAGGCGAGCGCTTCGAGCTCCGGGACCTACAACGCCATCCTGACCAATTCAGGCTCCTCCGGCTGGTACGGCTCTTCGGCCTATGCCGACGTGAAACTGCCCTACTCGCAGTTCTGGGCCGCCACGGCGGCATCGCTGCAATCGTATCCCATGTACGGCTCCTACACCAAGGAGAACGGCAACAAGCTGGTGTTCGACGACGCCTTCGCCGTACTGGACCTGGCCCTGACCGGGTCGGCCAAAATCGCCTCGGTGAAGGTCGAGAACCTCGCTGAAAGCCCCCTGGCAGGCTATGCGAATTTCCTGCCCTCGCGCGGCTACCTCTCAATCACCGGCGGTGTCGGTTTCGCCGTGCTGAACTGCACCGACAACGGCAAATGCGTCTCGCTGGAGAGCGGCACGCCGAAACATTTCTACGTGATGCTGGCCCCGGGCGACTATCCGTCGGGCCTGAAAATCACCATTTCCGATTCGGAGCACCGCGCCATGGAGCACACGCTGACGACTGCGCAGCTGACGGCGGGGAAGGCCACGTCCGTAACGCTGAAATACGCCCCCGACGCCGACCTGGTGTTTTACGAGAGTTTCGACAATTTCGTCTGGGGCGGCAACATCATGGGCGGCCAGGAGTCGACGGGATACGCCCCGACGGCCGAAGCCGTCACCCCCGGTACGGGAACCGGACGCGACGGCTATGCGAACTCCTTCGAGAAGGTCGCCTACAACAACCCCGGCTCGGCGTTCATCCAGTCGAACACGTGGGACGAGATCAGCGGCAAAACGGTCGGCACGTCCCACCTGATGTCCGATTCGTACGTCGCAAGCCGCAATATCGCCGACTATACCTATATGTTCCGCTGCCAGGAATACCAGGGCTATCTGGCTTGCGGCACAGGTAACACGGGGCGGGGCATTTTCCAGACCGCAGCCCTGAAATCCATCGACGGCATACGTTCCGTGAAGGTTTCGTTCGATTTCTGCTACCAGTACGGATCGACGGACCTCCTGCTGTTCCAGGTGGTGAACGGCGGCATGATCGCATCGGCCTCCGTCGACGGCAAGAGCATCGCCCTGACGGCCGACAATTCGGGCTACACGAGCGCCTCGGGGAGATACATCGTCGAAAAGAGCCACGTAACGCTCCCGTCGAGCGAAGCGGCCGTCAAGAAGTGGCACAACGTGGAGGTCGTCGTAAACAACGCGACCGACGGCACGATGCTCTACTGGGCCGGCAACGACGTGAGCAGCGGCGTGCACGGCTTCTACGTGGACAATATCGAGGTCCGTGCGCTCGGCGAGATGGGCCGCGGCTCCGACAACCTGCGCGTGCTCTACTGGAACATCCAGAACGGCATGTGGTCCGACCAGGCGAACAATTACAACAACTTCGTCGCGTGGGTGAAGAAATACGATCCCGACATCTGCGTATGGTGCGAATCGGCCACCATCTACAAGGACAATACGAATTCGGCGCAAGCCTCCTCCGCCCGGTTCCTGCCCGACGGCTGGGCGGCACTGGCGGCCCGTTACGGCCACGCCTACACGGCCGTCGGCGGCTGGCGCGACAACTATCCGCAGACCATCACGTCGAAATATCCGATCGAGACGCTGCTGAAAATAACCGATTCGGACCAGGCGGGCAAGCCCGTGTCCCACGGCGCCGCCATTCAGCGGGTTACCGTGAAGGGCCGGACGATAAACATCGTGACGCTCCACACGTGGCCGCAGGCCTATGGATTCGGAGTCGGCTCGGCCGATCAGGCGGCGAGCGCCGCCAACAAGGAGGGCGACAAGTACCGCGAATTCGAGATCAAGTACATCTGCGCGCAGACCGTCAACAATCCCGCGTACGCTTCCTGTCAGGATTGGCTGATGATGGGCGACTTCAACTCGCGGTCGCGCGCCGACAACTGGTACTACGGCTATCCCGAGAACGACACCCGGCTGCTGGTCCACAACCACATTCTGGACCATACCGACCTCAAGGACATCATCGCCGAACGCTACCCGGGAAGCTTCATATCGTCGACTTACGGCAACGCCCGTATCGACTACATGTATGCGTCGCCCTCGATGTACGCCCGCATAGTGAACGCACTGACCGTCATGGACAAGTGGACCACGGCGACCCAAAGCCCCTACGTGTCCAACTTCTACGACCCGTCGGACCACCGCCCGATTCTGGCGGACTTCGAGCTGAAACAGTAGACCTCCCGTCGATCAACCGACCCCAATAAATAAAACCCAATCTTAACCTTTTTACCAATTATGAGAAAAACATTCCTGACGAAGGGTTTCGTCCGTTTTTCACGCGGATTGGCCGGAGCCGCATTAATCGCGGCGGCAATCGGCATCACGTCGTGTGAAACGCATTCGAACTCCGATCGTAACGAATCGATCAAGGTCTACGCGGACCCGATCGCAAAAGAGCCTATCGACGCCGGCATCGTCGGCGTGAAAGGCGGTCTCGCCAAACTCTACGTGGACGCCAACATCGACTTTGTCGCAACGTGGGAAGACGACGCAGCGACGCCGTGGGCCAAGGTGGTGGATTACTCTTCGACAGACCCCCAGACGGGGCTTCGCGTGATAACCCTGAAGGCCAACCGGCGCAGCACGACGTCGAGCTACTACACGCGGCGCACGGGCATGCTGATTTTGGCAGCCTCCGACGGCGAACTGAACTACAACCGGATAATCCCCATCCACCAAGGCTCCACGGCCCGCGTGAGCAATGATTTCGCGACCCTGAAGTACGGCAAGACCGACCCGCGCTTCACCGACGGCGAAACCCCGATCGACAACTGGACCACGGCCCAGAAAAACCTCGGGTTCACGTCCACGACGATCGAAGGGGAGGAGGTCGCCCACTGCTACGGCAAGAACGGCTACCTGAAACTGGGCGACGACAAGGGCCACGGAGCCGACCTGATTTCGCCCTACACCAACACGCTCCGCAGCGACTCGCTGCTGATGGTTTCGTTCCGCGCCGTGGCCTTCACCGATTACATGACCGGCGCCCGGGACGACAACAAGATCACGGTCGAGGTGCTCGGCGGGGGCGTCATCCGTGATTTCGCCCAATCCGAAAAGACCACGATCGACCTCGAAGCCGGCTATTACGACATTTCGAGCGAGGAGTTCCCCGAAGACATGTGGGAGGGTCACGATTTCCTCGTCTTCGTCGCCGGCACGAAAGCCAACCCGATTACGGCCAACACGCGGGTCCGCATCATCTGCGGCTCCCTCACGCAGAACTCCGCCGTCAACAACCGCATTTACCTCGACAATTTCTACATCCGCCGTCTGCAGAAGGTCGAAGAGGACTACTTTGCCGAAAACAACGGCAGCGGTAAGGACATCATCCTGGGAGCGCCTTTCGACGAGGAGGAACAAGAGTAAAAAAGAGGAACAAGTCGTTTCAACAAAAAAAAGCCTAAAATGAATAAAATTCTTCACTCAATAAGAGCATCCGTCCGAGTGATGTCGCTGGTGGCGGTACTGATACTGCTCGCGGCGCACACGGCGCCGGCAACGGCTCAACAAAAGGCCCAGACTGTCAGCGGAACCGTCCTCGACCCGGACGGCAACCCGCTGATCGGCGCCACGGTCGTGGTCGTCAAAGGCACGCAGGGCGCAGTCACCGATGTCAAAGGCAAATTCACCATCAAGGCCAAGCCTTCGGACAGCCTCCAGATTTCGTACCTGGGTTACAAGACCGAGACCCTGAACGTGGGTTCGCGGACGAACTTCACCGTCAGGATGGAGAAGGACTCCTCCACCGACATCGACGAAATCGTGGTCATCGGTTACGGCCAGGTCGCCAAAAAGGACCTGACCGGTTCGGTCGCGACGGTCAAGATGAACGACATCAAGGACGTACCGGTTCTTTCGGTCGACAACGCCCTTCAGGGACGTATCGCCGGAGCCGACTTCATGTCGACCACCGGTGAGCCGGGCGCCACGACCACCATCCGCATCCGCGGCACGCGCTCGATCAACGCGTCGAACGAGCCGCTGATCGTCGTCGACGGCGTGATGGACGCCATCCACGACCTGAACGACATCAACTCCGACGACATCGCGGGCATATCCGTCCTCAAGGACGCCTCCTCGACGGCGATCTACGGTTCGCGCGGCGCAAACGGCGTCATCCTCATCACCACCAAGCGGGGTCTCGGCTCCAAGGGCAAGGTCAACATCACCTTCAAGACCGACATGGGCTTCTCCCAGCTGCCCCGTCAGCTCGACATTATGAACGCGTCGGAATTCGCGCAGTACCGCAACGACTACGCCTATTTCGGCAGCGACGCCAACCACCCCGACGTAGGCAAGGACACGCCCCTCTCCGGTTCGGTCTATTCCGACCCGCTCTCGCTGGGCGAAGGGACGAACTGGATCAACGAGATCACCCGCACGGCCCTCTATTCCAACTACGCCCTCTCGCTGTCGGGAACCAGCGACAAATCGTCGTATTACGCTTCGTTCTCCTACAACGACACCGAAGGTATCATCCAGGACAGCGGCCAGCAGCGTTTCACGGGACGTATCAACCTCGAACGCCAGTTGTTCAAATGGATGAAAGTCGGCTATACGGGTTCGTACACCTGGCGTCACAACGACCAGAACAAATCCTCCATCGGCGGAACGGCCTGGTACAGCAGCGCCCAGTATCTGTCACCGCTGCTCAAGCCGAACGACACGTATAACCCGCTGTATTACAACGGACAGAAGATCAACACGCAGCGTGCGCTGATCGACCTGAACACCTATTACCTCGAACGCCACTCGAACAACCACGCCTTCACGCTGAAACTGGAGCCGGTGAAGAACTTCACGATCAACAGCACCTTCTCCTACTATCTCTACCAGCGGCATACCTACCGTTACTATCCGGGAACCCTTCCCCTGAAAGGCGAGAACGAAGGCGGCGAGGCCTACCGCGCCGAGTGGGACGAGCACTCGTTCTCGTGGGAGACCACGGCCGGCTACAAGTTCGAGAAGAACGGCCATTCGTTCGACGTTCTCGGCGGTTTCTCGGCTTACAGTTTCGCCTCGCACGATTTCAACCTGAGCGGCAAAGGCTACATGGACGACGCCATCCTGTGGAACAACATGAACGCCGTGCAGGACAAAGAGACCTATTCGGCGGGCACTTCCTACTCGAAGAAAACCAAAACGTCGGTCTACGCGCGTCTGAACTACAACTGGAAGTCGCGCTATTACCTGACCGTGACGGGACGTTACGACGGAGCCTCGAACTTCGCGGCCAACAACAAGTGGGCGTTCTTCCCGTCGGCCGCCCTCAAGTGGAACATTTCGAACGAGAATTTCCTGAAGGACTGCAACTGGATCGACGACCTGTCGCTGCGCCTGAGCGCCGGTCTGACGGGTAACGACGCGATCAGCACCTACCGTTCGCTCGCCACCCTCTCCTCGACGACGGGCGGCTATCTGTTCGACGGATCGCAGCCCGTGGCGTTCTACCGCAGCCGCCTGGACTCCCCGGACCTCACGTGGGAGAAGACCACGGCCTACAACGTGGCGATCGACTGGTCGATGTTCAAAGGCCGCCTGAACATCACGGCCGAAGCCTACAAATCCAAAACGACCGACCTGCTGATGTCGCTGGCCGTTGCGGCCCAAACCGGTTACACGTCACGCTGGACCAACATCGGCTCGACCTCGAACAAGGGTATCGAGCTGTCGGTCGAGAGCCACAACATCGTCCGCCCGAAGTTCCACTGGTCGACGACGCTCACCCTGTCGCACAACGAACAGAAGGTCGACGACATCGGTTCCGAGGACTTCATTTCGGCCTACAACTCGCCGGGCAACAACCCCTACATGATGTACGGCTACGTCAAGGGCTACCCGCTCAACTCGCTCTGGGGATTCAAATACGGCGGCACGTGGAAGAGCGCCGAGGAACGCGAGGAAAACGCGGTGACGAAAACCTACGTCAGCCCGGCCAACACCGACGGAGGCCCGCGCTACTACGACACCAACCACGACGGCGTGCTCTCGCGCGAAGACCTGATCTACCAGGGCAACGCCGACCCCTATCTGTACGGAGGTTTGCAGAACACGTTCTACATCCACGGTTTCAAGCTGGGCGTCTACTTCGCCTACTCGCTCGGCGGCAAGATCTACAACTATTCGGAGATCTACATGGCCGGTTCGCAGTTCGCTAACCAGTACCGCTACATGCTGAACGCCTGGCATCCCGTCCGGAACCCGAATTCCGACATTCCGCGGGCCGGAGCGAAAAGCGACGCCGCGCTTCCGAGCGACTTTATGATCCACGACTGGCGCTGGACGCGCTGGAGCAGATCGAAACGATTTACGGTCCGCTGTCGCAGTACGACTACGCCGAGAATATCCTGTTCCGGAACAAGAACACCCCGGAGTCGATCATGGAAATTCAGCACACCTACACCCAGGGCGCCCTTACCTACACGTCCAACGTGGCCTGCATCTGCCAGCCCTACCCGCGTGCGGCCAATTCGGCGGTCTACGACGGCGTGGAGATTCCCGAACTGGGCGACCAGGCGACCGTCTGGTCGGCGATGCGTCCGAACGTCTATTTCAGCCAGGGTCTCCAGTCCAAAATGGGCAAGGACATCCGCGCCAAGTACAACATGGCATGGGGATACGAGGACAAGACGTTCAACAGCACCAACACCCGCCCGTGGTGCGGACCGAAGTTCTGGTGTCCGAACATGCAGGCCTCGAACGACGGCAACAACTACAAGGTCTTCCGCTATGCCGACGCGCTGCTGATGATGGCCGAGTGCTATTTCTACAAGGAAAACTACGAAAAGGCGGTCGAATACCTCGACATGACCCGCACGCGCGCCAATCTGTCCAAGTACACCTTCCGCACCCCCGCGCGCCTCGAGGAGGAGATCCGCAACGAGCGCGCCCGCGAGCTTTTCGGCGAATTCCAGCGCAAGTACGACCTGGTCCGCTGGGGCATCTGGTACGAAGCCGTAACGGACAACAGCGACTACGCCTATCTGCAACTCAACACGGCTAACAGCCGGATCAAACCGTGCCACCGCTACTACCCCATTCCCGACACGGAGGTCACCTACTCGAAGAACAACCTCGACAACAACGAATACAAGGCTTACGGCTTGTAATAATCCGAAACTTTCAGACGAATGAAAACAATATTCAATAAACAGAAAAGATCGGTCGCCGGCGTACTGATCGCCCTGACGGCCCTGACGACGGCCCTGACCGGCTGCCAGGAGGATTTCGAGCTGGACCTGCCTCTGGCGGTCTCGGCGCGCGAACTTTCCCTGACCAAGGATGCCGGTTCGACGCACGTGCTGGTCTACTCGAACGGCGACTGGACGGCGCGCTTCACGCGTCCCGTGAAGTGGGCCTCCCTCAACAAACTCCAGGGATACGGCAATAACGAAATCGTATTCACCTATTCGGCCAACTACGGCATTTCGAGAAAGATCGGCGTCGTGTTCGAGAAAGGTTCCCTGACCGATACGGTGATGTTCTCGCAGGCCGGAGCCATCACCGACGCTTCGCTCTCGTTCTCGAAACCGGCGGTTACGCTGCTGAAGTCCCGGTCGCAGATCTTCACGCCGATCAGCACCAACCTGCGCTACTGCATCGACGATCTGGAAGCCAGCGTCACCTATTACGACAACGACGGCCTGCCCAACGATCCCGTCACCGTCCTGACCCGCGCCGAAGAGGGCGAAGAGGGCGGCGAAGGCGAAGGCGGCGACGAACCGCAGGCGCAGCCCGTCGAACCGTGGATCTCCAACGTCTCGGCCACCTACAAGGGAATCACGTTCGAGGTCACGGACAACGACTCCGGATTCGCGCGCATCGCCGATCTGACCCTCTTCATCGAAGACGCCAAGGGCGAGATCACCAAATCGGTGCTCACCGTCACGCAGGGCATCGCCCTGCCGGCGCTCAAGCTGGACAGCAATGCCGAAACGTACGAAGGTTACGCCCAGGATTGCGCGGTTCCGGCCACGACCAACAACCTCGTGCCCTACTCCGACCAGATCGGTTACGACGTGGCGTACGACGTTCCCGTCGCGGAGGGCGCCGAGTGGATTCTGAAGCCCGCGATCACCGACGACGGCCTGACGTTCTCGCTGGCCAAAAACGAGGGTTCGGAGCCGCGCACCGCCACGATCCGGCTCAACTTCACCGACGAACACGGCAACTCCGTTTCGGCCTCGTGCAAAATCACCCAGAAGCCCTACCCGACCGCTGCCGATTTCGCCGCGGTGCGCGCCCTGGCTCCGGGCGAGATCACGCTCCAGCAGTATATCGAAGGCTACATCGTCAGCGACCCCGACAGCAAGAACGTCGTTTCGAGTCCCCAGACCAAACAGTTCTTCTTCGACCGCGGCGAAAACGACCGGACGGCCTATATCGAGAGCCTCGACGGCAAGTGGGGCTTCTGCCTGAAATTCGCCTCCTCCGAAGACAACACGCCGGCCCGCTTCTCGAAGGTGCGCCTCTCCCTGAACGGGGCCACGCTCGAAAAGAAGAACTCCCCCGAGTGCTACACCATCACGGGACTTACCGCGGCCAACATCCTCGAAACCTCGACGCCCGACGAGTTCAAGATTCCGGTCAAGACGAAGACGATCGGCGAACTCACCGACGACGACATCTTCACGCTGGTGTCGGTCACCAACCTCGAAATCATGTGCAAGGACGGCGCCTACACCAACTGCACCGACGGCTATTCGTTCAAGGACAACATCAACCCGATCGGCACGGCTACCGCCCCGCGCTGGGACGTGGCCCCGCTGATGTGCTACGACAACACGGGCCGGACCATCTACATGCTGACCAATACGGCCGCTCCCTGGCGGCGTTTCAGCTCGGGCCGCGACCTGGATTTCAACTCCGTCGTACCGCAGGGTTCGGGCACGTTCCGCGGCATCGTCGTGGCTGACGACGTCGCCCCGATCCGCTTCGGCGACCTGGGCCGCTACCAGCTGCGCGCCATGACCGCCGAGGAGATCGCGCTGACCGACGAACCGTTCTCGAAAACCGTCGTCGAGTGGAACTGGAACGACCGCAAGACCGACCTCATACCGGAGATCGGCGAAGGCGAGATCAATAAATACGGCGCCACGCAGGGTGCCGCAGCGGACTTCAACAACGTCGTCTGCTCGGGCAATGGAGGCAGTACCAAAGAACAGAAAGGTCTGGTGGCAAACGGCGGCATCACGTTCACCCAGCAATGGTGGGATTTCGACGCCGACAAGGGCAAATACTTCGACATCTCGTTCTCCACGCAGGGAATCAGTGGTTCGAACATGGTCTTCGGCATCGTCTGGGGCCACGGCTCGATGAGCAACACGACCCTCTCCGGCCCGGCGCACTGGAACCTGCTCTATTCGGTCGACGGCGGAGCGACGTTCCAGGCCGTTCCCGACAGCCCGATCATCAAGAAGCGTTCGATCACGTGGTGGTCGACCACGTCGCAGGATTCGACCCCGGGCTTCACCGAGCACCTGCGCAAACTGCCCGCCGACTGCTTCGGCCGGGAGAAAGTGGTTCTGCGCTTGCAGGTGGCCGACAAGGTTACCGACATCGACCCCAAAGCCACGTCTTCGAACTACCTGACGGCGCTGGGCATCGAGAAGGGAACGCTGACGCCGTCCGTTGCGGCCGGTAACAGCCAGGCCCGTATCGGAACGATAACGGTACGCTACAACTAAACGAATTGCGGTCGCGCGGCGGATGCACCGTCCGCCGCGCACGGCCGGAACAAACAACAACGAATAAAACGTATAGAATATGAACTGTCGTAAATCGATATTTAAATTTTTAGGCATTGCGGCCGTATGCGCAGCCTCGGCGGCCTGCAGCGTCGACGACGCCGACGATCTGGCCCTGGTCAAACTGGGCGCGCTGAAGAAGGAGTTCGTCGTCGAAGCCGATGCGAATACGTTCGACATCGACATCTACGCCAACAGCGCCTTCCATATCGAGCGTATCAACCAGGCCGACTGGATCAGCCTGACCTGCGGTGAGACGGAGGACGGAAAGGGCGCCATCACCGCCGAATGCGAATTCAACGAAGGCTTCAAACGCAAAGCGGGCTTCGTGCTCTGCTCCGACGTGGACGCGCGCCGCGACACGGTCTACGTCAAGCAGAAGGCGCTCGTGGACGCCAAGATCGAGTTCGCCAACTCGTCCGTCATCGTCGCCGGAGCCGGCGGCGAGAACATCTCGCCGATCGAGACCAACATTCCCTTCTCGGAGATCACGGTCGACATCGAATATGCCAAGGCCGACAACGCCGATTGGATCGAGAGTCTCGAAATCGTGGATTCCGAGAGCGAAAAGCGCAGTCTGTCCATCACGACCGAGGCGAACGCCGCAGATGAAATCCCGCGTTCGGCTGCCGTGTCGCTCTCCTTCACCGACGGCTGGGAGGAGACCGTCTCCGTCGAATTCAACCTCCTGCAGCGCACGGCGAAGGAGACCCTCGGACGTCAGATCACATTCGAGGAGTTCCGCCAAACGTATGCCATGAACAAGAAGGTCGAAGACTACGTCATCCTCGAAGGCATCGTGGTGAGCAACACCAAGAGCCACAATGCGGGCGAGAACACGCAAAGCACGACCGCAAAGATTGATTACAGCATATCGGACCGGACCGTCTACCTCGAAACCTACGACGGCAAATACGGCATCGCCGTCCAGACCGCCACGGCCGAAGACAACGTCTTCGAACAGTACGACCACGTGCAGATCCTCATTCAGGGCGCCTCGGGCTACCTGGTCGAGACCCCCGACCGCTATGAACTGCGCAACGTCACCAAGGCGATGGTCATTTCGCGCATTGCGGGTTCGGCATCGGACGTTCCCGTGAAGGAGAAGTGGATGAGCCAGCTCACCGACGACGACATCTACACCTACGTCACCCTGAAGGACGTCGAGTTCCCCGTACGCAAAGGCGCAATCACGCCCATCAACGAGGGCTATGCGATCGGCACGGGCGCAAGCCGCATCAGCAAATACCCGCTGCTCGTGCGCGACATCAACGGCGATGACATGTACATGCTGACCAACACCAACTGCGCCTACCGCAGCGACGGCACGCGCCTGCCCTACGGCTCGGGCAAGATTTCGGGCGTCATCGTCCACGAGCGTTTCTCGCGTTTCGAATGGCGCGACGGAGCCGACCCGGCCGAAATGGACGACGATCCGACGCTCGGCTTCATCGGCCGCTACCAGATCCGCCACCAGACCAAGGGCGACATCTGGGACAACATGCAGAACAGCGTCGAAGACAGTTTCTCGGCCCTGCTGACGGAGTACCGCTACTGGAATCCCGACCTGGAGAACAAGGTCCAGAAACCCACCTACGGAACGAACGGCTACCTGACGCACACCTATCAGGAGAAGTACACCGGCTCCGCCAGCAAAGAGTACCTGCAGGCCACCTTCCAGCAGCACATGTGGGGCGGCGGAACCTACGAATACCTGGGTCCCGTCGGCAACAATGCCTCCTATATCTTCGGAGCCAACTTCGGCAACAAGAACGGCATCGGCGTAGTGATCGACCCCGCGAAGGAGAGCTGGAATCCGCTGATGGACGATCTGGTGAGCCGCAATCCCGACGGAACGCTGGAGTGGTGCGGTCCCTATGCCAAGGATAAAAACGCGGCAAACGGCACGGGTGGCTGGCCGGGCAACAATGAGATTGCGACGAATTCCACGCAAATCAACTACAACGGCAGCACGGGTATGCGCGGCAAGGGGAATGTATACGGTTCCTGCTACACCGCCTTCTCCAACCACTTCTGGTGGGACGACGACACCGACCGCCCCTACGCCTGGCTGATCAACTTCTCGACCGAAGGCATCACGACGTCGCATATCTCGATGCAGATTTCCGTTATGAACGCGCAGCAGAGCTTCTTCTCGCCCCGTTTCTGGTGTGCCGAATGGTCACTGACCGATTCGCAGGCCGCAAAGGACGACTCGCAGTGGAACCTGATCGGCGAATACACCATCCCCGACGTTTCCGTCTGGGCGAACACGCTCTATTCGTCGTGCGTAGCCTACAAAAGCATCGACTTCGAGCTTCCCCAGGAGATTCTCGGCCACGAAAACGTCTACATCCGGCTTCGCCCGACGAGCGACCTCTGCAGCGACGGCTCCGACTACGCCAACGCGCGCCTGAACCAGAGCGCCAGCGGCGCTGCCCTGGCCGCGGAACACGCCAGCAGCCTCGAATATTTCGCCATCCGCTATAACAAATAGCGGCGTGTAACGAACGGTCGAAGCGGGGAGAGGACGACCGTCCTTTCCCCGCTTTTCCCGAAAGCCGTCCCATGCCGCAAACCGCAAAAACCGCAACCATGAAAAAACTGTTGCTTTTATTGGCCGCCCTGCTCGCAATATCCGCCGGCGGCATATGCTGTTCGGGTTCGGGCGACGATCCCGGAGAACAGGAAAAACCCGTCGATCCGCCCCCTTCGCCCGACGACGGCGTCGACTGGTCGAAGATCGACCCGAAAGCCACCGTGCGCGGGGTCGTGACGTGCGCCGGCGCCGCCGTGCAGGGCGTCGTCGTGACCGACGGCGTGAACATGACGCGCACGAACAAACAGGGGGCCTACGGGCTGCGCACGTCGTCCGACAAGTCGAAACTGGTCTACCTGACCGTCCCGTCGGGTTACGAGGTCGAATCCACGCGCGGGTTCATCCCCCGCTTCTACCGCAGGGTCACCGCTCCCACGAGCGTGGAGCAGGTGCAGCGGCACGACTTCACGCTGAAAAAGGTGAACAACGACCGCCACATTATGATCGTGTCGGCCGACATGCATATCCGCAACCGGGCGATGATCAAGACCACATCGTCGGCCACGCCGTCGATCTGTCCCCCGAAGGGCGAACTGGACTCCACGACGTTCCGCCGCACCTACCTCAAAGCGCTGCGCGACTACGTCAAAGCCCTGCCCGCAGGCGTGCCGGTCTACAGCATGAATCTGGGCGACATGACGCAGGAGTCGCACTGGACCAACGCCAACAAGGCGACGCTGGCCAATTTCGTCAACGTCTGCGAACGCGGGGGCATGCCGATCCAGACCTTCCACGCCATCGGCAACCACGACCACGACATGGCCGTGCAGAACATCGCCGGCGACGACGACTCGGCGGCCGAACTGGCCTATATCTCCGCGCTCGGGCCGACATACTACGCCGTCAACATCGGCAAGGTGCACTACGTCGTGTTCGACAATACGCAGTATGTCAACACCGGCGGCGACCGGTCGTTCGCCGTCCGCCTCAACCGGCGTCAGATGGACTGGGCGCAGAAGGACGCCGACTACATGCCGTCGGACGTCGAGCGCATCGTGATCGCGTGGCATTGCCCGGCCTTCCGCCGCAACCCGGGGGCCTCATCGCCCAACCCGATGGACAACGCCGACGAATTGCTCGACATCTACAAGGACAAGCAGCTGCCTGTCACGATCTGGTCGGGGCACAACCACATCGCCGAAACGGTCACCGTACCGCGCAGCGACATGAGCGTGACCGAGTACACGCACCCGTGCGTATGCGGCGCATGGTGGTATTTCCCGCTCTGCCACGACGGCGCCCCGGCGACATTCACCCGTTACGATTTCAGCGGCGGAACGATCACGGAGCGGCGGAGCGTGAATTTCAGCGACAGCGACGAGCAATACTGCCGGGTCTACAACTCGGGGCTGAAAAACGCCGAAGGCAGGCCGGTCGTGCGCCTCAACGTCTGGGACTGGCATCCGACGTGGAAATTCGAATGCCGCGAAAACGGAGCCGCGGTTCCCGCCTCGCAGCTGAAGGCGGTCCGGGAGTACGACGACTATTACGTCACGGTCCACGACGCCTGCGGCAACGACATCTCCTCGTTCAGCTTCCTCGACAAATACCGCACCGACCACATGCTCGAATACACGCCCGTAACGCCGTCCGCCGAGATCCGGATAACCGCCACCGACGAATACGGCCGCCAGCTCTTCACCGTCACCACCAAGGCGGAGAACTGACCGGACGCAATCCGGCCTGTAACGAAGCGTCCCGGAGCGAATGCTCCGGGACGCTTTTCAATCATCGGGCAACCCCTACTTCGTCACACAGATATCGTCGATGAACCAGCGCGAGAACTCGCCCGAAGCGGGTTCGCTCGTAAAGCGCAGGGCCGTGGAGGCCGTCGCGCCGTCGATCGTCAGCGAATAGGTGTTGAACGCATCGGTCGCCAGTCCCGACACGACCTTCTTCGTCGCGCCGTCGATCGTTCCGCCGCCGATCACCTCGACGACGATCTCCGTCAGATCGCCCTTCTTGTCCTTGGGTTCGGTCGCCTTACCCTTGGGGCGATCCGAACAGGTCTTGTAGGCCATCGCGCGGAAAGAGAGGTTCAGATCGCCCGTTGCGTTCAGCGCCGGCGTGAGCAGTGCCCCCGCCTTATTCTCATACTCTGCCCGCTTCACGGCCTGCGACTCGACATAACCGATCTGGGCATAACCCGGACGCTGATGAACGTTGGTGCCCGAAAGTCCGTTTTTCAGCACGGCGTCCCATTCCGAGATGTCGCTGCCGCAATAGTTCAGCATGGCAGCCAACTTATCGCCGTAGAGGTAGTCCAACCCTTCGGTCAACCCGTCGAAAGGCTCGAAATAAACCGCTCCGACCGGTTTCGGTGTACTGAATTTCGGCACGGCCTCAATCGCGACGCACGAATGCAGGCGCGAATCCGAATTGTATCCAGCCGTACCGCCGTTGCAACTGACGTTGTCTGTCGGATAAAGTTTCAGTAGCAGCGTCTGGCCCTTCATCAGCCGCAACTGCGGCGTCAGGGTCACCGTAAAATAATAGAAATAGCCGCTGCTCGCAATCGCCCCGGGAATCGAGATGGCTGTCGAGCCGTCGGAGGGAGTGACGTACTCCGTGCCGTCGGTCGAATAGGCCACCGCCCAGTTCTTCGGAGCGCCGCCCGTTCCCGACATACCGAATGAGATGCGGAACGATGCAGGCATATCCTCGGCCAAAGGCACGGTCAGCAGGAAATAGGAGTCCTGACCGTAAACCATCGACTTGGCCGGAATGTTGTCATGCGCGGCCTCATCGGCCCAGTGCGTCAGCCGGAAATGGCTGCTGTTCGACGTCGGGGCCACCTTTGCCGTCAGCACGACGCATTTGGTGACATCCTTGTCCTCGACCTTGAAGTCTGCCCCCAATTTGTCGAACGTGCCATCGGTCACCGTCACGTACTTGCAATCCTTGTTGGCCTGCGAGGCGGCGTAGAACGAGAAGACATAGGGCAGCCTGATTCCAACCTGGGCGCCGAAGCGCAGCCCGGTGAGTTCCTTGTCCCCGGCCGTGCAGGGGCGGATCGCATAGGCGCCGTCCTGCGGCACAACGATTCCCTTGAGCACTCCGCTACCCGTCGGCGCAGGATCAATGCCAAACGAGGAAGCCTGCGAAGCCACCAGCCGGAAACGGTTGTTGTCGGGGTCCTGCATCGACAGATCGTCCTTGAGCGTTATACCGTTCAGCGAACCGCCTTCCGGCACGTAGACCTGGGAATAAATGCCTGCATACATCGACTCGTAGGCTCCCGACCGAAGCTCCTCGTAGGTGATCTTCAAGGCTTCGATCTTCACCTGCGTCGTCTCCGTGCGGCTCACCTTGTCGTCCGCGGCGGGTTTCACCTCCATCACGCCGGTTTCGGGATTCACCCCGACGACCGCCCCCTTCAGGTCGATCTCCAGCTCCTCGCCCGGCTTGCGGTAGAGCACCTCGTCGGTGCGGAGCGTAATGCCGCAGTTGGCTTTCAGGGCGCTCTGGAGCGCGATGCAGTTGTCGTAATAGTTATTGTCCTGGACGCTCGACACCACGATTCCGCGCATCTTCACGTCCTGCGTCACGGAGTAGTCGCCGTCGGCGGCCAGTTTCCGCAGATCGGGGATCGAGAGATACCCCTCGGCCGTCGCCGAAGCCTGCACGAAGGACAACTCCTCCACGACCGCGGCATTCCGTTTGGCCGCAACGCGTATCGTCAGCGCACGGGAGCCGGAAGTATTGTTTTCGGCAATGGACACCGCCACGGTCGCCATGCCCGTGGCCTCGGTCTGCGAGAGTTCGGCCCACGAGGTGTCGTCGCCCGCGACGGAGATCGTCCAGTCGCAGTTGGCCTCGACGTCGAACGAGAGCGTCGTGGCGAACGACGGCGCGAGAATCGCGTGCGTGTTCAGCGCTACCCGCTGCATCGGCAGCGCCACGTCGTCCTTGCACGCTCCGGCCGCGAGCAGCAGCGCGAAGGCCGCCGCCGCCCGGAAAAAGCTATTCAAGAGTCTGTTTTTCATAATCGCTTACTTTTTGAGGTCTACCAGTACGGGAAGGTGGTCGGAGACCGTCATCACGTTGATCTCCTCGTACGAGGGCACGGCGGTGCGCAGCACCTCGTACGACGGCGAATTGCCCGTGTAGACGAGCACATAGTCGATGCGCGACGGCGAAGAGGTGTTCACGAAGGTATTGGCCGAGGTGCTGATGATCTTCCACGATTCGAGCGCCGCTGCCGGAAGCTTCGACGTGTTGAGGTCCCCCGCCAGGTAGATCGGCTTGGTATAGGCGGCGTAGTTGGCGGCGATATACTCGGTTATGATCTCGAACGACCGCTGGCGGTTCTCATCGCTCTGGTGGCAGAAGTGCGTGGCGATGAAGATGTAGCCGTCGAACTCCGCGAGGAAGAACTTCCGCGCCTCGGTTCCCGGCAGATCGCCCGCATAGGTGTTTTTAGGCGCCGTCTTGCAGAGGATGCCGATGCCGTAGTCGCCGCCGCGGTAGCTGATCGTCTTGCAGTAGTAGGGCCGCATCCCCGTGCGGTCGGCCAGTTCCTGCAACTGGTCGGTCTGATGCCACGTGGTGTTCTTGTCCAGTTCCTGCAACGCGATCACGTCGGGGTCCATCAGCGAGATGACCTTGGCCGTGTTGTTGTAGTTCGCGCGGTCGGTCCCGGAGTTCTGGGTCCATCCCTCGCAGCGGTGGGTGTTGTAGGTCGCCAGCCGCACCGAGTTGGGCAGGCGGTCGTAACCCTGTCCGTCGTAGGGATTGTCGGGTGCGTCGGAGGTCATGTCCCCGAAATCGAAGTCGGAGTTGTCGCCCTCCAGCCCGGAGCAGGCCGCCCCGGACAACGCCAGGCAGCAGCCGGAGAAGGCGAGCAGTATGAATCGCTTGATTTTCATAATCATTCTTTTTTTCAGGTTAGAAATTCAGGCCGTCGTTCCAGCCGGGGTTCTGCGTAATGGCGCCCTGGGTCAGCACCCGGTCGTCGGTGGGCACGGGATAGAGGTAGTCGCGCTCCTCGTTCCACGAACGGGCGTAATCCGTATGGATAATGATGTAGCCGCTGTCGCCCCCGCTCAAGAAGATCTCCTTGTTCAGCTCGTAGACCGCCGGGGCCGAGGTCGCGGGCTTCGAGCCGGACCAGATGCAGACGTCGTCCACGCCGTCGTTGTTCAGGTCGTAGGACCCCGTGCCGGGGAAATACAGCCCCGTGAAGGGTTTTTCGAAACGCTTGCCCTCCTTCCAGCGCATGATGTCCCAGTAGCGGAGGTTCTCCATCAGCAGTTCGACGGTGCGTTCGCGGCGGATTTCGAGGATCACGCCCTTGTTGTCGCCCGTCACGTTGGCATAGCCGGTCTCCGGCGAAGCCAGATAGGGGTCGGGCGAGGCGTTGGTCTTCGTGAGCGAGAGGTTGGCGACGCCCGCACGGTCGCGCAGCGGCTTGATCGCAAGGTCGATGTCTTCCTGCGTGAGGGTTCCCAGCTCGGCCTTGGCCTCGGCGTAGTTGAGCATCACCTCGGCGGCGCGCAGCCTGTCTCTTATACACATCTGAC
>ENA-OYYY01000096-OYYY01000096.1-human-gut-metagenome-genome-assembly--contig:-NODE-96-length-18085-cov-10.757349_pt1 | contig 18085 bp, 10 predicted proteins | sample MGYA00243255_ERZ653461 | MGnify/ENA primary metagenome ERZ653461 (study PRJEB26926, sample SAMN06165180) | human gut metagenome | biome: ENVO:00009003; feature: ENVO:2100002; material: ENVO:00002003...
AAGACAATGCAGTATACACCGGTCAAGGAGTGTGCGCTTTCGCACGGTATTGAGGTATTCCAGCCGGTTAAAATAAGAGAGACTGCTAATATAGAGTATCTCAGAAAGTTTAATGCAGATATAATAATCGTGGTTGCTTTTGGACAGATTCTGTCAAAGAGTATTCTTGATATGCCTCGATACGGCTGTATCAATGTGCATGCTTCACTTTTGCCAAAGTACAGAGGTGCGGCTCCTATCCAGTGGGCTGTGATTAACGGTGACGAGTTTACAGGTGTCACTACCATGAGGATGGATGAGGGCGTCGATACCGGCGATATGATTGCAAAGAGTACAGTCAGACTCGCACCTGATGAGACCGGCGGCAGCCTGTTTGATAAGCTCTCAGCAGAGGGAGCAAAGCTGTGTGTGGAGACCATGAAGATGATAGAGGATGGCACTGCAGAGTATACTCCTCAAAACAGCGAGGAGGCCACACATACATCAATGATCAGTAAGGAGCTTGGCTTTATCGACTGGACAAAGCCGGCTGTTGAGATTGAGAGGCTTATAAGGGGGCTTAATCCATGGCCGAGCGCATACACCCACCTGAATGGTAAGACATTTAAGGTGTGGAGTGCAAAGGTGATTGACGGCAGCGATGATTATGAGCCGGGCTGTATTTATCATATCGGAAAAAATGATATGTATGTACAGACAGGAAAAGGAGCATTATCTTTAGTAGAGGTACAGCTCCAGGGCAAGAAGCGCATGGATACAGGCTCATTTTTGAGAGGCTGTCATGTGGAAGAGGGCTCGTTCTTCACATTATAGTTATTCATTATAAGTAACTATTGATAAACTACTACACGCATTATAATAAGCAGCAAGGAGAGATGATACATGGGATATTATTATTGGGATCCGACATATATACTCGTTGTGATAGGTGCAGTGATATGTATGATTGCATCGGCAAGAGTTAAAGGTACATTTAATAAATACTCACAGCTAAGAAGCATGTCAGGCATGAATGGTGCGCAGGTGGCTCAGAGAGTGCTTCAGGCGGCAGGCATATATGATGTGCAGGTGCGTCATGTGTCAGGTAGTCTGACGGACCACTACGATCCGCGCACCAAAACAGTGAATTTATCTGATCCTGTGTACAATGCCACATCGGTCGCAGCACTTGGCGTAGCAGCCCATGAGTGTGGACACGCTATACAGCATGCAAAAAGCTATGCACCTCTTTCAATCAGGAGTGCACTTGTGCCTATAGCTAATTTTGGCTCAATGCTTGCATGGCCGGTCATACTTATCGGCTTATTATTTAACACACGCTCGTCAGGGCTTATTATTGATATAGGCATATTGCTGTTTTCGGCAGCAGTGCTTTTCCAGCTCGTGACATTGCCGGTAGAGTTTGATGCTTCAAGACGTGCGCTTGTCATGCTTCGCACACAGGGCATACTTGCAGATGACGAGCTTAGGTACACAAGAAGGGTGCTCAAGTCAGCGGCACTTACCTATGTAGCCAGTGCGGCGGCTGCTATTTTACAGCTCCTTCGTATAATACTTATCACAAACGGACGCAGACGGGACGACTGATATTGTTTTAGCTGCTGTTTGCCTGTGATTTTACAGGGTGGCAGTTCAAATTGGATATATTAGTTAGAAAATTAAATGTATATGTAACTATTCGGAAACATCATCATGATAAATAATCATAGTAAAAATAATCATAATAATAAAAATAGCCAAATAAACAAAAATAATATACCGGGCAGACCGGCAAAATCAAACGTGGCAGCGCATAATGAGCACTCTGTAGATACGCGTGAGCTTGCCCTTGAGATGCTTATTGAGATTAATGAGCGTGGAGCATTTTCACATATCGTGCTTCGCAGTGTGCTTGACAAGTATCAGTATCTGTCAAAGCAGGACAGAGCCTTTATGACGAGGCTTGTTGACGGCACTATCGAGTATATGCTGCAGCTCGACTACATCATAGACTCTTTTTCAAAGACAAAGGTAAGGAAGATGAAGCCCTTCATCAGAAACCTTCTTCGCATGAGCGTCTACCAGATAAAGTACATGGACGCGGTGCCGGATTCAGCTGTATGCAATGAGGCGGTGAAGCTTGCAAAGAGGCATAAGTTTGCACAACTTTCGGGCTTTGTAAACGGTGTACTCAGAAATATTGCAAGAAATATAGATTCAGTACAGTTTGATACATTAAGCATCCGATACTCCATGCCACAGTGGATAGTGGACAGATTTGTTGCGGCATACGGAGAGAAGAAGGCAGAGGAGATTTTCAAGGCCTTTCACAGTAAGAGCACCATAAGCATCAGGACAAACCTGACCAGGTGTACTCCGGATGAGCTTCGTGTAATGCTTGAGGCAGAGGGTGTGACGGTCACAGCGGTTGATGAACTTAATTATGCGTTTGTTATATCTGGATTTGATTATTTGAATGGCTTGCAGAGCTTCAGAGACGGACTTTTCTATGTGCAGGATATCAGCTCCATGCTTGTTGCACAGACGGCTGCTCCAAAGAAGGGCGACTATGTGATAGATGTATGCGCAGCACCGGGTGGCAAGAGCACCCATATAGCTGAGCTTTTGCAGGGAAGCGGCCATGTGCTCGCACGTGACCTGACCGATAACAAGGTCGGTATGATTGAGGAAAATATAGAAAGGCATGGCCTTAACAATATGTCGGCAGAGGTGTGGGATGCCACAGTATTTGATGCTGATTCGGCGGGAAAGGCAGATATACTCATTTGTGATCTGCCGTGTTCAGGGCTTGGAGTGCTCGGCAGAAAGAAGGACATCCGCTACAAGATGACACCTGAGTCTGTAGATGAGCTTGCCGCTCTTCAAAGACAGATACTTGATACCGTGCATACATACGTGAAGCCAAACGGAGTGCTCGTGTACAGTACATGTACGATAGATGAGGCTGAGAATGAGGACAATGTGAGGTGGTTTATTGAAAAGCATCCGGAGTTTGAGCTGGATAAGAACTTTGCTGAGGGCACCGGAATGAAACAGATACTGCCCGGTGAGCATGGAAGTGACGGATTCTTTATTGCAAGATTCATAAAAAGCAAATTATGATATTAAAATAAATCATGAATTAATAAATATAAATTGGTTCGAATTAGAAGAATTTGTTTATGCAGATTTAAATGATGAATTTTAATTACGAATCCAGATTTCAGGATATAATTAGTGAAGTAATAAATAATAAGCAAAACAAAATTATAAAATAATAGTTAAATGCAGACTTAATAAAAACAATATGGAACAGATAAAAGAACAACTAACTGACATCAAATCAATGAATATGGACGAGCTCACAGAGTTTATCATATCGCTCGGAGAAAAGAAATTCCGTGCGAAGCAGATATATGAGTGGATTCATGTGAAGCATGTGGACAGCTTTGATGAGATGACCAATATTTCAAAAAAGTTCATACAGGTATTAAAGGACAATGCAATACTCATCTCGCTAAAAAAAGAGGAGGTGCAGGTGTCAAAGCTCGATGGCACGAGAAAATATCTCTTTGCACTCGACGATGGCAATGTCATAGAAAGTGTGCTTATGAAGTACAAGCATGGAAACTCTGTATGCATATCTTCGCAGGTTGGCTGCAGGATGGGGTGCAGATTCTGTGCATCCACTCTTGACGGTCTCGTCAGGGGGCTTAGGCCGTCTGAGATGATTGACCAGATTTATCAGATAGGCAAGGACATAGGAGAGCGCATCTCAAATGTAGTTGTCATGGGCACAGGTGAGCCGCTTGACAATTACGATAATCTGCTGCGCTTTATAGAGCTTCTTACTGATGAAAACGGAATCAATATCAGCCAGCGCAATCTGACAGTTTCCACATGTGGTCTCGTACCGCGCATGAGACAGCTTGCAGATGAAAAGCTTTCTATCACGCTGGCGCTTTCACTGCATGCCTCCAACCAGGAAAAGAGAAAAGCTCTCATGCCGGTTGCAAACAGCTATGATATACATGATGTGGTCGATGCATGCAAATATTATTTTGCACAGACCGGCCGCAGAGTCACCTTTGAGTATAGCCTGGTAGGCGGAGTGAACGATACAGCCGAGGATGCAGCAGAGCTTTCGGCACTCGTACATGGCATGAACTGCCATATAAATCTGATTCCGGTAAACCCGATAAAGGAGCGCGACTACGTGCAGTCCAACAAGGGTGTTATAGAGGCTTTTAAAAATAGGCTTGAAAAAAACGGAATTAATGTTACTATTAGAAGGGAAATGGGCAGAGATATAGACGGTGCCTGTGGACAGCTTCGCAAGAAGCATATAGATAAAGAGAGAGGAATAAACTAGATGAAGACGTTTTCCATTACGGATGCAGGTGCTATTCGTGAAATGAATCAGGATTTTTATTTCTCGTCTGACACTGCAGTAGGAAATCTTCCGAATCTTTTCATCGTAGCAGATGGAATGGGAGGACACAAAGCCGGTGACTATGCTTCCAGATACACTATAGAGCGTGTGGTTGCATCGGTATCGAGAAATGCCGGGGATGAACCGGTATCCATCATCAAAGAGGCTATCAACAAGGCAAATGAGCTTTTGGTGGCTGAGTCTCGTGGGGATGAAGCTAAGCGTGGAATGGGTACCACCTTAGTCATAGGAACTATTATAGGAAACAAGCTTTTTGTGGCCAATATAGGTGACAGCAGGCTTTATATTGTAGGTGGCACAGAGCAGATCAGACAAATTACCAGGGATCATTCATTGGTTGATGAGATGGTCAGGATGGGTGAGATAAATGCCGATGAGGCGAGAGTTCATCCGGACAAGAATATCATCACGAGAGCTGTCGGGGCAGCAGATCATGTGGAGGCAGATTTCTTTGAGGTCGAGCTATGTGAGGACGACAGGATTCTTCTGTGTACAGACGGACTTACCAATATGGTGAGAGATGAAGAAATATGCGATACTATTAGGCAAAATGATAATATCGAGACAGCAGCGTCACAGCTTGTCGCCATGGCCAATGCAAACGGTGGCCGCGATAATATCACTGTAATGATTATTAAACCATTTTAAGACGAGGTAATAACAGATGTTAGAGATAGGAAGTTTTTTATCGGATCGATATGAGATCCTAAGCAAGGTTGGCGCAGGCGGCATGTCTGATGTATACAAGGCAAAAGACCATATACTGAGCCGTTTTGTAGCTATAAAGGTTTTAAAGCAGGAGTTTTCGGAGGATAGTTCATTTGTGACCAAGTTCCGTGCTGAGGCACAGTCAGCAGCAGGACTTGAGCATCCAAATATCGTAAATATCTATGATGTAGGCAGCGAGAATGGTCTGTACTACATTGTCATGGAGTATGTCGAGGGTATCACACTTAAGACTTATATCGAGAAAAAGGGCCAGCTGTCATTCAAGGAGTCTGCAAGTATTGCAATCCAGGTGGCAAGGGGCATAGAGGCCGCTCACAATAAAAATATCATTCACCGTGATATCAAGCCGCAGAATATCATTATTTCTACAGATGGCAAGGTAAAGGTGACAGACTTTGGAATTGCAAAGGCTACATCTTCAAATACAATAAGCTCAGATGTGATGGGCTCAGTACACTATGCATCTCCGGAGCAGGCAAGAAACGGCTTCGTCGATGGCAGAAGTGATATTTACTCACTGGGAATCGTAATGTTTGAGATGGTTACAGGCCGTGTGCCGTTTGACGGTGATACCACAGTGGCAGTTGCACTGCAGCACCTACAGGAGGAGATTGCAAGGCCAAGCATCTACGCACCGGATCTGCCAATCAGCTTTGAGAAAATCATCTTAAAGTGTACACAAAAGACACCGGACCGCAGATACCAGACTATTGAGGAGCTTCTCACAGACATAAGGCGCTCTCTTGCGCATCCTGATGAGGATTTCGTCACAATAGCACCACTCGTTGACGGTGGCAAGACCAAGGTTATAAGCCCGGAGGAGCTTGACAAGATAAAAGAGGGCAGAGGTGTCGCAGAGGACTTAAACGATGATGATACCGATGCAGATAATGGTGATGAGTATGCTGACGATGAAGAAGATGATGATGAATATGATGAGTCACTCTTAGACGACGATGATGACGAAGAAGACGAAGACGATGATGATGACGGCAAGCTTTTAAATCCAAAGATGGATAAAGCAATCACAATCATGGGTATAGTAACAGCCGTAATCATTGTAATAGTTATCATATATCTTGCACTTTCAGTGGCAGGAGTGTTTAAGTTTGGCGGCAAAAAGAACTCAGAGTCACAGCAGACAGAGTCACAGACACAGACCGAGTCTGAATCAGAGTCAGAGACACAGACTGAGACAGAGGGCCAGATGATTGACATCAGAGGCATGTCAGTGGAGGATGCTCAGAAGGCAGTAGACCGCTTAAAGCTTGACCTCACAGTATTTGCATTTGAGACAAAGCAGTCAGATGCAAAGGATGGCACAATCCTTGAGCAGGATGTCAAGGCCGGAGATACAGTAAAGCGTGGTTCACAGATTAATGTAGTTATCGCAGGAAAAGGTGATAGTACATCAGAGATGGTCAAGATACCAAGTGTAATCGGAAAGACCAAGAGCTCGGCAAAGAGCACACTCGAGTCAGCAGGCTTTAGTGTCACCTTCGAGTATGGAGATTACAATGACAGTGTAGCAGCAGATGTAGTAACAGCACAGTCACCATCAGCAAAGAAACAGGCCGCAAAGGGCAGCACAGTAACAGTTACCCTCTCACCGGGCCAGAAGCCAATCACCGTGCCAAACGTAGTAGGTGCCTCACAGTCACATGCAGAAAGCGCCCTCGCAGGAGCAGGGCTCAAGTACACCTATGCCGACTCCCAGTACAGCGACACAGTACCCGCCGGCAGTGTAATCAGCCAGACCAAATCCGGCGAAACCGTAGCCGCAGGCACCACAATCACACTTACACTCAGTAAGGGTAAGCAGGAGATATCAACTAATGTAAGTAAAGGAATTAGTTATAGTGGAGAAGGAACTGTAGTAAAAGCAGAGTATAAGCTTGTAGGTAAAAGTGGAACTGTATACGATAAGGGTTCATATGAAAATACGTCATCATTTACAGTTTCCGGAACAATGAAAGAAGCTACAGGAAGTATTGTGGTTACTTGGACAGTTCAGACAGGGGAAACAGATGAAGCAGGAAATCCTGCAACTGTCACACTTGATCCAGTAACGTATAGCGTGCCATAAGCATAAGAGACGCTAAATAATTATTATAAACCGGAATAGCTAAAAAGAGGTAGATATTGCCATTGCGTGGGGTACAAGGAAAACGAGCAGTAGCGTAGCTACGTCAAGTTTTCCACATAGCAATAGTATTTGTATACACACTCTATAGCAACCACCGGATAGCACCCACAAAGTGGGTGCTATCCGCACCCCACTACCACACCAACCCGCGGACGAGAACCTGAACTCGCGGAGAGGAACTAAGGAAGCGGGGCAGGCATGTGTTCCGAGGAAAAAATATGAAATGCCCCGGGGTGCCATAAACCTACCGAGGAAAAAACAGGGCAGAGCAAGCCATAGCCTGTCCGTAGGAGAGCCCGGGGCTGGCTTCATATTTTTTAAGAGGAATATATGCCTGCCCCCGCCACCCGCACAACCTCAAAGCGCGGCATGCACCCCGCCGAAAGCGTGACTCCTGCAAATACAAAAGCACACAAGGAAAACCATGACAGGAAAAATTATTAAAGGAATTGCCGGCTTCTACTACGTCTACGTAGAAGAAACCAAAGAAGCAAAAGAAACTGCCACAGGCGGCACTCTCTACGAGTGCAAAGCAAAAGGCACCTTCAGAAAACAAAAGATAAAGCCGCTGGTTGGCGATATCGTCGATATAGCAGTCCTCGATGATGAAAAGCACATAGGCAATGTCGAGCGTATACTGCCACGGAAAAACGAACTTATCAGGCCGGCTGTGTCCAATATAGACATGGCCCTGGTTATTTTTGCATCCGCAAAGCCGGATCCCAATTTCAACCTGCTTGATAGGTTTTTGTGTATGATGGAGTACCAGCATGTCCCGGTTACTATATGCTTCAACAAAAAGGACTTAATCACACCTAAAGAGCAGCAGGAGCTTAAAAGCATATACGAGCCGGCTGGCTATAGAGTGCTTTTTACCAGCACGAAAACAGGTGAGGGCATAGATGAGATAAAGCACATTTTAGAGGGAAGGACGACCACGGTTGCAGGTCCCTCGGGAGTTGGCAAGTCATCTATCATCAACTGTCTGCAGGATGATGTGCAGATGGAGACCGGACATATAAGTGAGAAAATAGAGCGCGGAAAGCATACGACCAGACATTCTGAGATTATCCCGATAAAGGATGGCACGTATATCATGGATACACCGGGCTTTAGCTCGATGGATGTGCCGGGCTTTGAAAAGGAAGATCTGTGGACATGTTATCCGGAGTTTGTAGAGTATGAGCCATATTGCAGGTTTCAGGGCTGCAGTCATATAAATGAGCCGGACTGCGGTGTGAAGGAAGCTCTTGCAGATGGGAAAATATCGCAGGTGCGGTATGATAATTATAAGCTTTTATATGAGGAGCTTAAAAACAGACAAAAGTATTAATTTAAAGCATAATCAAACGGAGGAAAACATGAACTGTTTATCACCATCAATTTTATCAGCGGATTATTCAATACTCGGAGAGCAGCTTAAGCAGCTTGATGAGGCCGGAGCACAGTATGTGCATATAGATGTTATGGACGGCAGCTTCGTTCCAAGCATATCAATAGGACTGCCGGTCATAAAGACAATCAGAAAGTGCACAGAGCGTATGTTTGATGTGCATCTGATGATAGATGAGCCGGTCAGATATATAGATGATTTTGCGACAGCAGGAGCAGATATCATCACAGTCCATGCGGAGGCATGTAAGCATCTTGACAGGACAATCGAGGCAATAAAGGAAAAGGGCATACTGGCAGGTGTAGCATTAAATCCGGCTACTCCGCTCTCAGCCATAGAGTATGTGCTTCCCAAAGTGGACATGGTGCTTATCATGACTGTAAATCCGGGCTTTGGAGGACAAAAGCTTATTCCGTATACTGTAGACAAGGTGCGCGACTTAAAGGCACTTCTTGAGAAAACCGCAAATAAGGCTGATATCGAGGTGGACGGTGGTGTTAATCTTGAGAACGTGGAGACACTGCTTGCAGCAGGAGCCAATATCATTGTTGCGGGAAGTGCGGTGTTTAGCGGAGATATAGAAGAAAATGTAAAGGGTTTTCTGAATATCATGATGTAACAGATGCAGGTTAAAACAGAAATGCTTCCGGGGCTGTAGCAAATGTGGATATGTTATTTATAAGAAGGTGGATAAAATGAGGTATTTGATTGTATGTGGTGGAAAAATAGATAAGGAATTTGGCTTAAACGAGATAAAGACTGACGGAATAGATGCTATCATTGCGGCTGACAGCGGAATGGATTTTCTGTACGAAAACGGTGTCACACCTGATATAATTGTAGGTGATTTCGATTCGACTACGACAAATGCATTGGAGTATTTTGAGAGAAAGGGACAGACTGAGATACGCAGGCTCAATCCCATAAAGGATGATACCGATACAGAGTATGCCATAAGACTGGCAATAAGCGAGGGAGCACGAAGCATAGTGCTGCTTGGAGCAACAGGCAGCAGAATAGACCATGTGCTTGGAAATATTTCACTTTTGGGAATAGGCCTGGAAAGTGGAACTGATATCAGCATTATCGATACAAACAACCGCATAAGGATGGCAGATAAGCCGGTAACCATTGAAAAATCAGCACAGTATGGCAGGTTTGTATCTCTTATAGCACTGACAGACGACAATGAGGTAAGCCTTAAGGGCTTTAAGTATCCTGTTACTGATTATTCCTTTGACAGGTTTACATCGCTTGGCATATCCAATGAAATAGTCGATGATCATGCACTGATTGATATCCATAGAGGAAAATTTATCATTATTGAGTCAAAAGATTGACTTTTTAGGAGTTTTGGTCTACTATGGTTTTAGGATTATTTCGGAAAAGCCTGATTACAGGAGGATTGATATACACTGTGTCGGCTTTGGAACATGATGGGGTAATTAGATGATAGAGAAGTATTATAGCGGGGTAATCGAGCAGATTTACAATCGCATAGGAAAAGAGACTCGAAATATCGTAATGGCGAATTATAGCAATGATTTTTCGATTGAAAATCTTGAGGTTATAAGACGTTATCAAAGCAATGAGGATAACGTCTTTTTTGCATACAGTGAGTTCTCTTACAATACGCTGGTCGGAGCTTATGAGCCATTTTTGGACATCATATGCAATATGCACAGGCGCTTTATAGGCGGAAGCTTTGATGATTTCCAGAAGGAGTGCGGTGTGTACTATCTGCACAGACAGGTGTTAAACAGCTATTATGAGACAGGTGAGTGCTTCAGAGAGGAGACAGTGCTGTTAAATGAGGTGGCATATGAGCAGAGACGCATGACGATGGCCATAGCTGACATGCTCAAGAAGCTTTCTGAGGTGAAGCCTTTGATGATTGTGATAAACAGATTCCAGATGGCGTCTAAGAGTTCAATTGAGACCATCAAGTATCTGATTGACAATCCATGCGCCAATATCGGTATCGTGTTAGGTGTCAATGCCATAGTCAAGGGTACTGACAGTACTGTTGAGGTGTGGGACCGTATAGTTGAGTCGCTTGAGGACAGGAGCGCCATATACTATATAGGCAGTGCCGGACCGCTTAAAAATAACGTAAAAACTACAAATGATGATGAGCTGTATATCACTATGAACTTTGAGCAGAGCATCCAGGAAGCATCAAATATCATGGAGTTTCTGGATTTTGAGCAGGCAAGGAGAGGCTGCCGCATTATAGAGCATAAGCTTAAGTTTGAGGATGCATGGATTGATGAGAAAAGCCTGCGCCGCTTTTATATGGTCTATGCAAGGACGTCTGTTTTACTTGGAGAGATGTCCAAAGCGATTGAGCTCACGAATGAATACAAGGCGCTGATACCGGAAAATGACAGTGAGCATTATCTTTCGCTGTATTATTTCATGAAGGGCACCTGCTATATGTATCAGGGCAAGCTTGAGAAGGCCGGAAACAGTGCAAAGAGTGCCTATGACTATGCAGTTTTGGCAGAGGATGACACACTGATATTTAAGGCAGAGCTTTTGTCAGTCATGATAAAGATGTCAGGCTGGTACAATATATTCTTCTGTGTACAGGATATACCTGTCAGTGATGAAATTATAGAAAAGCTCATAAAGCACGGCTACAGGAATCATTTGGCACATATATATATTTACGCATACGACAATAGCCGGGATGTGGTGAAGCAGTCCTTTTATGATGAATCATTACTAAAGCATTTTACGAAGGGGCTTGAGCTTGCGAAGGAGATAGGAAATGAGCAGCTTGTGTATGATGCATATCAGAAGACTATTATGCTTGCCAGCACAAGCGGTCTCAATGAGATAGCCTTTTTATATGTTATCCGTACATACGAGTTCATGAAGGGGCACGGCAATATATATGTTGCGAGAGTGCTTACGTCTATAGGCTACAATTTAAGTGCCATGGGTAAAAATGAGCTGGTTGACAATTATTACAATGTTGCAATCAATATGTTATATTACCTGAAGATGCCGGAGGATATAGCTGAGGTGTATTATAACAAGTCTCTTAACTATATCATGCAGGGCAATTATAAGGAGGCTGTCCATGCACTTTTAGTTGCCATGAAGACTATTATAAAGCTTCATCTAAACAGCTTAAGAGTGTGCAACACGAGTAAGGTATATGCGCTTCTTGCGCTTGCATCTATATTTTCGGGTGACAGATTCAGCTGTGAGCGCTATCTGCTCAGCTGCAAGCAGTTTCTTAATTATGTCATCTACAGAGTAATTGACACCACAAGAACTGAGGCAGTCCATGACTATTCCAGATGCGATGATGAGATGTTCCTTTACTCCTTTGCATCAGCCATGCTCTTGTGGCACGATGGTGAAAAGGAAGAAGCCTTTTTACGTTTTGAGGATGCGGAGAGATATCTCGTTAATGCGGAGGGAAACGAATTTTTTGCATATTCGATATACAGGGAAAGCAGGATGAAGCTGTTTGAGCTGCTCGGCAAAAATGAGCTTATAGAGCATGAGAGAATACTTTTAGAGGCACACAATAAAAGGATGCATGAAATAGCAGAGGCAGCTCCGCTTGACATGTTAAAAAATATCAACCTAGAGTCACTGAGTGATGGCCATATCAATGAGCGGCAGATTAATATGCTTGTAAAGCAGCATGGGCTCGAAAAGGATTATCAGGGCTCAAAGCGTCAGATGGAGTTTATTTCCATATGGCAGACCATTATCGATGTCAATGACCAGAAGAAGGACACCATGATTGAAAATGCCATGAGCAATTTCATCAATCATTTCAGTCTTGACTGTGCGCTGATCATAGATCTGCACGCGAAGGAGCCACAGGTGCTTTATAATGATACGGGCTGTGATATGACAGATGAGGTTATAAAGGGCATATGTGATATCATGATAGACTATCCGGAGGGCATTGCCACATCAAAGATTGCAGAGGGCTTCTACGAGTATGAAAATGTCATCTCGTATTTCGGCGTGGATGATGTATGCTCATTTGTCGCAGTGCCTTTTATCAAGAGTGATGCACTTTCAAGTGTACTCATAGCATATGTGCGCATGAAGGACAACTGGCATGGCTCAATCGAGCGATACATGCTCAATGAGGATGATCTGAGCATTTTCAAGCTGTTATTCAGAGAGCTTGAGTATTCCATTGCCCGTATTGAGGCAAATGAGAAGGCCAATGAGATGAACAAGAGGCTGAAGCAGGCAGTTGTCACTGACATGCTTACCGGTATCTATAACAGAGCAGGTATGTATCAGGAGATTGAAAAGCTTGAAAAGCGCATAAGTGTTACATCCGGTGGAATGGATGTGGGGCTTATGTTTATTGACCTGGACAACTTCAAGCATTATAATGATACGTATGGTCATGATGTGGGAGATTTGATACTTAAGGAGATGGCCTTTGTGTTCAAGGAAGTTGCTAAGGGCAGAGGCTTTGTGAGCAGATATGGCGGTGATGAGTTCATCATAGTCATTGAGTCATGCGCCAGATACGAGCTTGAGAATATTGCAAAGGATATCTATGCGAGGATTGCAGAGGCTGATGGCTTCAGCAGCCAGATAAAGAAATACCTGAATCATGATGTAGAGTTTAATGAGGAGAAGAATATCACTTGTTCTATTGGTATTTCATATGAGAGAAATGTCACCAGTGAGAGTCAGATTACTGAGCTGATTAAGAAGGCGGACGATCTGATGTATACAGTAAAGACAGGCGAGAAAGGACACTATGCATTCTTTTAAATCAGATGAATTTAAGATAAGAGTATTGACAAAGGATGATGCGGAGGAATACAATGCACTGCTTCGTTATGCTTTTCAGGTAACAGAGGCAGATCTTGCCGAGACCGGTTGGAAGGATGATGAAATCAAGCAGTCGAAGTTTCCGGTGCTTGAGAGAGCTGATGTGCTTGGCTGCTTCAATATCATAGACAAAAAAGAGGAGCTTGTGGCTCAGTTTGCGGTATATCCGCTCGATATGAATATATATGGTGAGCGCTACGAGGTAGGCTTTGTCACAAGTGTGTGCACGTATCCTGAGTACACAGGCCATGGTCTCATGAAGAAGCTTATGAGAAAGAGTCTTACGAGGATGCGCGATAGCAACAAGTCGTTTGCCCTTTTGTATCCATACTCCATACCTCTTTACAGAGGGCTTGGCTGGGAGATTATCTCAAACAAGATGACATATGTGATAAAGGACAGACAGATTCCTACAAAGCTTAAGGAGCCGGGCTATGTGCGCCGTGTGCAGTGGGATGACGAGCAGTTTAAAAAGCTTCATACTCACTTTGCCGCGAAGACTCACGGCTGTCTGTACAGAAACAATCTGGCTTGGGAGGAGTACTTCCGCTGGGATGAGGACGATACGATGGTCGCCATCTACTATAACGAGGATGATGAACCGTGTGGCTATATGGTGTATCTTATCAGCTCCGATGTCATGCACATCAAGGAGCTCATCTACTTAAACCGTGAGGCGCAGCTTGGTCTGTGGGAGTACATTCATGCGCACGATTCCATGATTGATGAGGTCAGAGGCAACAACTATTACAGCGAGCCCATCGCTTTTGAGCTCGATGACAGTGATATAAAGGAGACAATAAGACCATACGCCATGGGCAGAATCATCGACGTGGCGCAGTTTATATCACAGTATAACTGTGACCCGGATGGCCCGGGCGGCTGCTTTAGCTTTGAGATAGCAGATGACCTTCTTCCGTGGAACAATGGCACATTTGTCATTGATTTTGAGAAGGGGCACTGTGCTCTCACCGACAAAAATCCACAGTATCACCTAAGCATATCTATTGGCACGTTTACCACACTGCTTTTAGGCTACAAGAGTGCTGAGAAGCTTTTGCAGATGGGCAAAATACAGACTACATATGATGCTGTTGCAAAGCTTGATGATATTTTATACCATGAGATACCATATGTATCTGACTATATATAATTAAAGGTAAAGGAAAATAATATGTCAAATTATGTGATTAGCTGCTGTTCAACAGCAGATCTTACCAAAGAGCATATGCTTGATAGGAATATTAAGTACGCGTGCTTTCACTATGAGCTCGACGGCAAAGAGTATATGGATGATCTGGGACAGTCCATGCCACTGCCGGATTTCTACAAGGCAATGGAAGCCGGTGCCATGACAAAGACCTCGCAGATCAATCAGGAGGAGTACATGGAGTACTTCAGGCAGTTCCTGGATGAGGGATATGATGTGCTTCACTGCGCACTAAGCTCCGGTATATCAGGTACAGTTAACTCGGCAAGGCTTGCAAAGGAGGCTTTGGAGGAGGAGTACCCTGACAGGAAGATATATGTGATTGATTCTCTGGCAGCATCGTCTGGCTTTGGACTTTTGATGGATAAGCTTGCTGACCTTAGGGATAGCGGCATGGATATTGATACACTGGCTGATTGGACCATGGATCACAGACTTGAGGTGAATCACTGGTTCTTCTCATCAGACCTTACATTTTTTATCAGGGGAGGCCGTATCTCAAAAACCGCGGGCTTCGTGGGAAATGTGCTGAATATCTGTCCTTTCATGAATGTGAGCAATGAGGGAAAGCTTATTGTGCGTGAGAAAATCCGTACCAAAAAGAAGGCGATAAAGGAGATGCTTGTGAAGATGCAGGCACTCTGCAAGGACGGTGCCGATTATTCAGATAAGGTCTACATATCAAATTCCGCATGCTATGAGGATGCTAAAGCCGTAGCTGATCTGATAGAGGCTAACTTTCCTAAGATGAAGGGCAAGGTAGAGATAAATGATATCGGTACGACTATAGGAAGCCACACCGGTCCGGGAACAGTTGCATTGTTTTTCTGGGGTAATAAGAGAGAGGATTAGCCGGATATTTTAGCCTAAATAGCTGATTAGAATAATCAAAATCAATAAAGTTGATTATATTTTTATAAAAAATTAAATTACATCAACCAAAGTGATTAAATATAATCATTCCAATAACTGTGCTTATGTGTTACAATTATATCAGTTCAAACGAAAAGAGGTTTTAAGATGAAAGGATATGAAAAATACGAGCGCAGTTATTTTCTGCCTCCTGAATGTACTTATGACTGGGTTAAGAAGGATTATATAGATAAAGCACCACTGTGGTGTTCGGTTGATTTACGTGATGGCAACCAGGCTCTAATCGAGCCGATGAGTCTTGAGGAGAAGCTTGACTTCTTTAAGATGCTTGTAGATATAGGCTTTAAGGAAATCGAGGTAGGTTTCCCGGCAGCTTCTGAGACAGAGTTCAATTTCACGAGAGCTCTTATTGAGAGGGATATGATTCCTGATGATGTCACTATACATGTGCTGACACAGGCCAGAGAGCATATCATCAAGAAGACCTTCAAGGCACTTGAGGGAGCACCTAGAGCGGTTGTACATCTGTACAATTCCACATCTGTTGCACAGCGTGAGCAGGTGTTTAAGAAGTCAAAGGAAGAGATAAAGCAGCTTGCAGTTGACGGAGCTGTTTTACTGAGAGACCTTGCAGCAGAGACTGACGGTAATTTCCGTTTCCAGTATTCACCGGAGAGCTTTTCGGGCACTGAGGTGGATTATGCGGTTGATGTGTGCAACGCAGTGCTTGATGTATGGCAGCCAAAGGCTGATAATAAGGCCATCATCAATATCCCTACCACAGTAGAGAATGCTATGCCACATGTTTTTGCCACACAGATAGAGTATATCGACAAGCACCTCAAGTATAGAGACGGAGTAGTGCTTTGCTTACATCCTCATAATGACAGAGGCTGCGGTGTTGCCACATCAGAGCTTGGTGTGCTTGCAGGAGCTGAGGAGATAGAGGGTACGCTGTTTGGAAACGGTGAGAGAACAGGAAATGTAGATATCGTGACACTTGCCATGAATCTTTACTCACACGGAGTGGATCCACAGCTTGATTTTTCCAATCTGCCTGAGATCAGGGAGAAGTATGAGACATTTACCAGAATGAAGGTAGGCGAGAGACAGCCATATGCGGGAGATCTTGTTTTTTCTGCTTTTTCAGGCTCACATCAGGATGCGATCTCAAAAGGCATGGCATGGAGAGAGGAAAAGAAGCTTGATAAGTGGACGGTTCCATATCTGCCTATAGATCCAAAGGATGTCGGCAGGACATACGAGGCTGATGTTATCCGTATCAACAGCCAGTCAGGAAAGGGCGGAGTGGCATATATCCTTAAGCAGAGCTTCGGTATCAATGTGCCACAGCAGATGAGAGAGCAGGTCGGATACATGGTCAAGCAGGTATCGGACGAGGAGCATAAGGAGCTTTCACCTGAGTGGGTACACAGTATCTTTACAGACAATTATGTGGATTTTCATCCATATTTCACTATACCGGAGTGCCACTTTAAGCAGGTAAACGGCATTTTCGCAGAGGCAGTTATTTTACACAATGACAGCACCAGAAAGGTAGATGCCAATGGAAACGGCCGTCTCGATGCAGTCAGCAATATAATTAAGCAGTATTTTGATATCAGCTTTGAGCTCACTGTATACGAGGAGCATGCGCTTTCGCATGGATCTTCATCAAAGGCTATGGCATATGTGGGTATCACAGTTGACGGCAGTATGTTCTGGGGCGCAGGTGTGGATGAGGATATCATCAAGGCATCAATCGGAGCGCTTGTTGTTGCGGTAAACCATTATCTTGCCACCAAGGCTGACAGTCACGTGAAGGATGAGCGCTATATTGCCATGCTCAACTTCATCCAGGCCAACTACAAGACGGTATCGCTTGCAGACATGGCTGCACAGTTCAACCTGACAGAGCCGTATATCTCCAAGTACATAAAGGAGAAGTCAGGCAAGACTTTCGGAGAGCTGGTCACCAATGCCAAGATGAAGAAGGCACGTACACTGCTGAGAAACAGCATCACAACTGTTGAGAATATCGCAATCGAGGCAGGATATCAGAACGTGGAGCATTTTAACAGACAGTTCAAGAAGCTGTATGGAATGACACCACTTGAGTACAGAAATTCAAGCACAAAATAAGCGGATACAGCATTTTAATATAACCGGATCAATATGCTGAATGACAATTCATTCAGCTGTATTGGTCCGGTTTGCTTTTTAGTACTGCACTTTTTATGTAAAAATCTGCATTAAAATTGTATAAAAATGGGAACAATGGGCTATTGATTGTATTTTATCAAGTAATTTGTTGTTTTTACAACGGATTATATGTACAATGCGGGTATAATATAAATAAAAGATAATTATTCAGAACAACTGATAACAAAGCAGATATTGAGAATTTGTGTTTGGGATGAATAGCTGTCTCTTATACACATCTCCGAGCCCACGAGACAGGCAGAAATCTCG
>ENA-OYYY01000101-OYYY01000101.1-human-gut-metagenome-genome-assembly--contig:-NODE-101-length-17835-cov-5.296457_pt1 | contig 17835 bp, 28 predicted proteins | sample MGYA00243255_ERZ653461 | MGnify/ENA primary metagenome ERZ653461 (study PRJEB26926, sample SAMN06165180) | human gut metagenome | biome: ENVO:00009003; feature: ENVO:2100002; material: ENVO:00002003...
TTCATGCGCTCGCGGATCGTACGCGCCATGCGCACGAAACCGACCGAGAACTGATTCGACAGCTGCTCGCCCACCGTGCGGACGCGGCGGTTCGACAGGTGGTCGATGTCGTCGACGTCGGCCTTCGAGTTGATCAGCTGGATCAGGTATTTGATGATGGCGATGATGTCCTCGCGCGTCAGCGTGCGGATGGCCGGATCGGTGTCCAGATCCAGCTTCTTGTTGATGCGGTAACGGCCCACATCGCCCAGGTCATAGCGTTTGTCCGAGAAGAACAGCTTCTCGATGACGTCGCGCGCCGTAGCCTCATCGGGCGGCTCCGAAGCGCGCAGCTGCCTGTAAATATAAACCACGGCCTCCTTCTCGGAGTTGCACGGGTCTTTTTGCAGCGTATTGTAGATGATCGAGAAGTCGATGCCCGAGAGGTTCTCCTTGTGCAGCAGAATCGTCTTGGCGCCGCTTTCGAGGATTTGGTCCACATGCTCCTCCTCGAGAACCGTCTCGCGGTCCACGATCACGTTGTTTCGTTCGATGGAAACCACCTCGCCCGTGTCCTCGTCCACGAAGTCCTCGACCCACGTCGAGAGCACCCTCGCGGCCAGCTTGCGGCCCACGGCCTTCTTGAGGTTGGCCTTGTTGACCTTCACCTCGTCCGCCAGGTCGAAGATTTCCAGGATCTGCTGGTCGGCCTCGTAGCCGATGGCGCGCAGCAGCGTCGTGACGGGCAGTTTCTTCTTACGGTCGATGTACGCATACATCACGTTGTTGATGTCCGTAGCGAACTCGATCCACGAACCCTTGAAAGGAATGATTCGCGCCGAGTAGAGCTTGGTGCCGTTCGTGTGCATGCTCTGTCCGAAGAACACGCCGGGCGAACGGTGCAGCTGGGATACGATGACACGCTCCGCACCGTTGATGACGAACGTACCGCGTTCGGTCATATAGGGGATCGTACCGAAGTACACGTCCTGAACGACAACACCGAAATCTTCGTGTTCGTCGTCCGTGCAGTAGAGCTTCAGCTTGGCTTTCAGCGGAACGCTGTACGTCAAACCGCGCTCCAGGCACTCCTCGATCGAGTAACGGGGCGGGTCGATATAGTAGTCGATAAACTCCAGAACGAAATTGTTCCGGGTATCCGTGATGGGGAAATTTTCCTGGAAGACCTTGTAGAGGCCCTCGTTCTTACGGTTTTCGGCCGTGGTGTCCATCTGGAAAAAGTCCCGGAATGATTTAAGCTGTACCTCCAGCAAATCCGGGTACGGAACCCGGTTTTTTACTGTCGAAAAGCTAATTCTTTGTTGTGTTTTTGCTGCGGACATCGTAAAATCCAAATTAGTTGAAGTGTAATGGGTTACGCTCCCCAAAATGTGCGGGTCATTATCCCGGCAATGCTCCCGTATGAAGGCCTTGCAGGCCCCGGGAGCATCCTATATTCCAAAAACCGGACACAGCTCCTGATCGGCACTTCCGGTCTTTAGACCAAGAAAAGGCATAGAGCTTACACACCGGTAAGCCCTATACCTGTTCGTCTTCTATTGACGCTTAAGCAGCAATGCTACTTGAGCTCAACTTCAGCACCTGCTTCCTCGAGCTGGCCTTTGATCTGCTCAGCCTCCTCCTTGGAAACACCCTCCTTAACGGCCTTGGGAGCACCGTCAACAAGTGCCTTAGCATCGCCCAGCGAAAGACCTGCGATGTCCTTCACTACCTTGATAACCTGGAGCTTGGCCTGACCTGCAGCCTTCAGGATAACGTCGAACGACGTCTTCTCGGCGGCAGCAGCCTCGCCTGCGCCTGCAGCGGGGGCTGCAACGGCAACAGCGGCAGCAGCCGGCTCAATGCCATACTCCTCCTTGAGGATCTGTGCGAGTTCGTTTACCTCGGTAACCTTCAGGTTTACCAGTTCTTCAGCAAGTTTCTTTACGTCTGCCATAGTTGTAAGCTTATTAATTTGTTTTTGATTCTTGTTTGTGAAATTAGTTGTTTCTCGATTCGAGCGTCTTCACGAGGCCCGCAATCTTTTGGCCTGCATTAGCCTGCAATGCAGAGATAACATTCTTGGCCGGGGACTGGAGCAGTGCGACGATGTCGGCGATAAGCTCTTCCTTCGACTTGATGTTACACAGAGCGTCCAGCTGATCGTCACCCACGTAAACGCATCCTTCGGCGAAAGCCGCCTTCAGGACGGGCTTCTCCGACTTCTTGCGGAACTCCTTGATCAAAACAGCGGGAGCTTTCGCAACGTTGGTGAACATAATCGAGGTAGGACCCTCCAATACTTTTACCAGATCAGCATCGGCCTTCTCCACCTTCTCAAGGGCTTTGCCCAGGAGGGTGTTCTTAACGACCACCAGCTTCACGTCGCTCTCGAAGCACTTGCGGCGCAGGGCAGCGGTCTGCTCTGCGTTCAGCGACTCGATGTCGGCGATATAGAAGTGAGGATAAGCCTGGAGCTGCTCGGCAAGGCTGTCAATTACAACCAGTTTTTCTTCCTTAGTCATCTCTTCTCTCCTCCTTCTTATTTGGTTTCTACTGATTTGGAATCAATCTGCACGCCGGGGCTCATGGTGGTCGAGAGATAAATACTCTTCACGTAAGAACCTTTGGCAGCAGCCGGTTTCAGCTTGAGAATCATATTCAGCACCTCTTTCGCGTTGTCCACGATCTGATCTGCCGAGAACGAAACCTTGCCTACCGTCGTGTGGATGATACCGAATTTGTCGACCTTGAAGTCGATCTTACCGGCTTTCACCTCCTGGACGGCCTTGCCGACTTCCATCGTAACCGTACCGGTCTTGGGGTTCGGCATCAGTCCGCGGGGACCCAGAATACGGCCCAGCGCACCGACTTTACCCATCACATTGGGAGTACAGATGATCACGTCAACGTCGGTCCAGCCGGCCTTGATCTTGTCAACATACTCGTCCAGACCTACATAGTCCGCGCCTGCAGCCTGTGCCTCGGCCTCCTTCTCGGGAGTACACAGCACCAGCACGCGCACCGTCTTACCGGTTCCGTGGGGAAGCGTCACCACGCCGCGGACCATCTGGTTCGCCTTGCGGGGATCGACTCCCAGACGCACGTCGATATCCACCGAAGCGTCGAATTTCGTGAACGTAATTTCCTTCAGAAGAGCGGCAGCCTCCGAGAGCTTGTAAGCCTTACCGGCTTCCACCTTAGCGTAGGCGATCTTTTGATTTTTTGTCAACTTACTCATCTTCTTCGCAATTACATATTAGGAAATTCTCCGACGACACTGATACCCATACTGCGGGCAGTACCGGCAACCATGCGCATAGCGGATTCCAGCGTGAAGCAGTTCATATCGGGCATTTTGTCCTGCGCGATTTCGCGGATCTGATCCCACGTCACCTGACCGACCTTGTCGCGGTTGGGCTGCGCGGAACCTTTCTGCACTTTAGCTGCTTCCTTGAGCTGGATAGCTACGGGCGGCTGTTTTACAACAAAGTCGAACGACTTATCGCTGTAAACCGTGATGATGACCGGAAGAACCTTTCCCGCCTTGTCCTGCGTACGAGCATTGAATTGCTTGCAGAAGTCCATGATATTGACTCCCTTAGAACCCAATGCGGGACCAACCGGGGGCGAAGGATTGGCGGCACCACCTTTGATCTGCAATTTAATAAATGCAGCAACCTCTTTTGCCATAGTTTTCCTTGGTTAATTATTCTTTTTCTACTTGGGTGAAACTCAACTCCATAGGAGTTTTGCGCCCGAATATCTTCACCGATACCGTGAGTTTCTTGCGCTCGTTGTCGACTGCCTCGATAGTACCTTGGAAGCTCGAGAAAGGACCGTCCGTAACCTTGACGGTCTCGCCGACAAAGAAGGGTATTTCGTTCTCCTCCTCCTGTGCGTTCAGTTCGTCGACGCGGCCGAGAATACGCGCTACCTCCTGCGGACGCAGAGGCGTGGCGTTCATCTTGCGGCTGTCCTCTTTGGTGTCGCCGAGGAAACCCAGCACGTTGGGGGTATTGCGAATTATAATCGGAATCTGCCCTACGAACGCAGCCTCCACCAGCACGTAGCCCGGATAAGAGACCTTCTCCTTGGAGACCTTCTTTCCGTTGCGGATGGTATAGACTTTTTCGGTAGGGATCAGCACCTGGGAAATGTAGTCCTCAAGGTGGTTGTGGCGGATTTCAGCCTCGATATACTCTTTGACCTTCCCCTCCTTGCCACCGATTGCGCGGACGACATACCACTGTTTCTTAATCTCGCTCATCGTTCAGCAAACAATTAACGGCCAAGACCGCCCAGGGTCTTGTAAATGCCTGCCATCACGTTCTCGAACGTCACGTCCATCGCCAGAACGACCACGGCAAAGATGACCGAAGCCACCATCACGACGATCGTAGAACTCTGGAGCTGCGGAAACGTAGGCCACGTTACCTTGTTTACAAGCTCGTTGTAAGATTCTTTAACGTATTTGAACATATCTTCGTCTTTTACTCTTGGCAGGAGCAGAGAGATTCGAACTCCCATCAACGGTTTTGGAGACCGCTATTCTACCCTTGAACTATGCTCCTAAAAAGTAGTGCAAGTCAATCCCTGCACTACTAAAATATCCCTGGGATTAGGCGAGAATCTTCAGAATCTGACCTGCACCTACCGTACGGCCACCCTCGCGGATTGCGAAACGCAGACCTTCGTTGATAGCTACGGGGTAGATCAGCTTCACGGTGATGGTCACGTGGTCGCCCGGCATAACCATGTCGACGCCTGCGGGCAGGTGAACCTCACCCGTTACGTCCATCGTACGCAGGTAGAACTGGGGACGATAGTTGTTGTGGAACGGCGTGTGACGGCCACCCTCCTCTTTCTTCAAGATGTAGACCTCGGCCTCGAACTCGGTGTGCGGAGTGATCGAACCCGGCTTGGCGACTACCATACCGCGCTTAACCTCCTTCTTGTCGATACCGCGGAGCAGCAGACCTACGTTGTCGCCGGCCTCGCCCTCGTCGAGCAGCTTGCGGAACATCTCGACGCCCGTGCAGGTCGACGTGAGGGTCTTCTCCTCAAGACCTACGATCTCGACGGGATCGCCTACGTGGATGACACCGGTTTCGATACGGCCCGTTACGACGGTACCGCGGCCGGTGATCGAGAACACGTCCTCGACAGGCATCAGGAACGGCTTCTCGTTCTCACGCGGAGGAACGGGGATATATTCGTCAACGGCAGCCATCAGCTCCATGATCTTCTCCTCCCACTTCGGCTCGCCGTTCAGGCCGCCGAGTGCGGAACCGCGGATGATGGGAGCGTTGTCGCCATCGTACTCATACTTGGAAAGCAGGTCGCGAACCTCCATCTCGACCAGGTCGAGCATTTCGGGATCGTCCACCATGTCGCACTTGTTCAGGAAAACGACGATGCGCGGTACGTTCACCTGACGGGCGAGCAGCACGTGCTCGTTGGTCTGGGGCATCGGACCGTCCGTAGCGGCAACGACCAGAATGGCGCCGTCCATCTGAGCGGCACCGGTAACCATGTTCTTCACATAGTCGGCGTGGCCCGGGCAGTCTACGTGAGCGTAGTGGCGGTTGGCCGTCTGGTACTCAACGTGCGAGGTGTTGATCGTGATACCACGCTCTTTCTCCTCGGGAGCGTTGTCGATCGAGTCGAACGAACGGAGTTCCGACAGACCGTTCTTTGCCAAAACAGTCGTGATAGCAGCGGTAAGGGTGGTCTTACCGTGGTCAACGTGACCGATGGTACCGATGTTTACGTGCGGTTTCGACCGGTCGAATTTTTCTTTTGCCATAGTATTAAGTATTTAAAGTATTGTTAAAAATTGTCCCAAAGTTTTAAAATTCATTTCGCAGAACAAGCGAGCGACACAAACTCCCCATCATCGCTGAACGGAGGCGTTCGTATCACACGCTGCTGCGCATTGGAGCGGAAGACGAGGCTCAAACTCGCGACCCTCAGCTTGGAAGGCTGATGCTCTATCAACTGAGCTACTTCCGCAAAAACAGACCGTATCAGAGTTATCCCCTCCCTCACACCGTCTCTCGACGGCGCCGGGCCTGCAACTCCAACCGGCACTCTTTTTTGTGGGAAGTGATGGATTCGAACCACCGAAGGCGTACGCCAGCAGATTTACAGTCTGCCCCATTTGGCCACTCTGGTAACTTCCCTTGTTTTGCTCCTCTCCCGTGAGGAATTCGCTTCGCTCGTCTTTCCCGGAGGAATTGGCTCGTTTCACTCGGCTGCGCCTCGTTCCACTTCGCCGATCCCGCTTTGGGGAGGCTTTCGTTCTACCGGCGCCCGGCCGCTGCTTCCGTTACAAAAGTTTCTTCGAAACCTCACATCTGAAAAACCTTGTCTGCGTCAGGCAAGCCTGTGCCGCCAATCTTTTTCATCTGTGCCGCTAACGCGGTTTTGTAACTTCATTTCGCTTCCCTCGCGTCGGCTTTCCGAGCCGATGGAGGGATTCGAACCCCCGACCAGCTGATTACAAATCAGCTGCTCTGGCCAACTGAGCTACATCGGCAGTATTCACCGTTTTGGATTGCAAAAGTAGGCATAAAAAATTTATCGCGCAAATTATTCGGGATAAATTTTCTACTTTTTCACTCTTCTCAAAGAACCGCGCCCGATCGTCCTGACTTCAGGGGCGAAATCGGGTGCAAAGATAGGAAAAGTTTTGGATAACGCAACAGCTACCGCAAAAAATATTACCTCCCCGGGCCAACTATGTCACCCCGCCGCCCGGACGGCGTCCCGGCGGCTCCCGGGCAGCAGGTTCCCGGGCCTTCGACACCTATTTTTATATGCAAAACCGAATGCGCGCTTTTTCCCGATCTTCGGCGCCGGGGGCCTGCCGCCTTTATCGTTCGGCGCGTTTTGCCGAATCGAGCGCCATCCGGCTTTGAAACCGTCCCGCTTTTTTCGTATCTTTACCGCTACGAATTCACGCACTATGGAAACCATCCCCTCTTCGGCCCTTACGCGCTCCGGCGGCTCCGCACGGAGGACGCGCCGGACATCTTCGCCTCGATCGACACCCAACGCCGCCACCTGGGCCGCTGGCTCCCGTTCGTGGCCGACACGCACCGGATCGAGCAGACCCGGCAGGTGGTGGCCGGAATGCTCGCCGACACGGCCAATCCGGTCTTCACGCTCCGCAGCGGCAACGCCTTTGCGGGACTGATCGGCTTCAAATCGGCCGACGCCGCCAGGCGCAGCGTCGAGATCGGCTACTGGCTGCGCGAGGAGCAGCAGGGCAAGGGAATCATGGCGGCCGCCGTGCGGACGCTCTGCGACCTTGCGTTCGGGGAGATGGGCATGCGGCGTGTCGAGATCCGCTGCGGCACGGGCAACCTCCCGAGCAACCGCATTCCGCAGCGTCTCGGCTTCCTCCGCAGCCATGTCGAGGCACAAGGCGAACAGCTCTCCGACGGAGAGTGGATCGACCTGAACGTCTACGTGCTGGAACGCTGAAAACCAGATGGCATCCGCCCCGGCGTCACCCGCAAATCCGATCCGGCCCGATGCCCTACGCCGCGACCGGCCCGATGACGCCGTGCGCGGTTCATCCGGCGTCGCATCGAAAAAAGGAGACCTGCGGAGAGGCCTCCTTTTCATCCTTTTTATCCGTGGCGGCCGGCGGCCCTATTTCTTCTTGATCGAGTTGATCAGCTGCGCGGGCGTCGCCTGAAGGTAATTCTTGCAGAAACGGCTGAACTGCGTGTAGTGACGGAACCCGTACTTGTTCATCAGCGCCTTGGTGCTGTCCTCGCCGTCGCGGATGTCGGTGAAGACCTTCAGCGCCTTCTGGCGCATCATCCAGTGGTAAACGCTGTCGTTGAAATGCTCGGCGAAGCGGCGTTTGAAAACCGAGAGGCTCATGCCCGCCAGCGAAGCCAGCTCGGCGACGCCCTGTGCCTTGTCGTAATTGTTGCAGACGAAGACGCGGAAATTGTCCTGCGGCTGAATCATCGACTGGAAGAAGTAGGCATGTTCGGTCGGCGTGTAGAGCACCTTGATCATCATAAAAAGCTCGGTGGCCTTCATCCGGTGGTAGCGGACGCAGTTGAACATCTGGCGGATCGTAAAGAATGTGCTCAAAAGGCGTTCTATCGCCGGATGCATCGAAAGCATGGGGACCGATTCGGTCGGAACGACCGAGTCGTAGGGCATCACCTTGTCGAAAATGTCCTGCTCGCAGAATTCGATCCGATGGATGAGCGACAGCACGACCACATGCGTCTCGTCGTCCTGAGCCGTCACCACGAAGCGTTCGCTGCGGGCGAGACACACGCACTGTTTCGACGTAACCAGACGCACCGTGTCGTTTCCGTGTTCCAGCCTCAACGATCCCGACATCACGAAAAGGATGCGCACCATGCGGTCCGCGGGGAACGTCACCCCTTCTCCGGCTGCAAACGTAAGCTGTGAAAACCGACAATAGGTCGAATCGCCGATGCGGCGGAACGGCGCCGGAAACGTAGGACAACTACTACAATCCGCAGAACAACTCTCCTTCAATGCCGACTCCTCAAACTGCGGTTGGGGTTGATAATCCATAAACTTATTTGATCTGTGTGATGTGATTTTACGAACAAAAATACAAAAAAATCAGGAAAAGCAAACAAATCAGCTCCCGTGATGTCAAAAAAAGTCCCCGCCGCGACCGGCAGGGACTCTGAAAAGCGTTGTAACGGCGGACGAACCGCCTATTTGCAACTAATGATCAGAATTTTCGAAGACTCCCAGAACCGCACGGGATCGGTGATGATCAGTTTCTCGACGACCTTGTTCGCGTCGGTCACCAGTTCGTACGACCCCTCGGGATGCGAAGTGACGAGCGTCGCCTTCTTCTGTCCGACAGGGACCTCCGACAGCAGGCGCGAATCGGTCATCGTGAAGCTGTCGAAATTGCTGTTCCGTCCGACGGTCAGCGTCCGTCCGATGAATCCCTGCTTGTTGATGATCTGCGCGTCGCGCAACTCCTTCTCGGCCCCCACGATGTAATAGACCGTGTTGAGCTGGTTCTGCAACTCGACCTTCTCGCCGCTCAGGTTCTCGACCTCGGCGCTGCGGACAGCCACCTCCTCGGTCAGGCTCTTCACCTCGTCGCCCATCCGGACGAGACTCTCGCGCAGCTGCTCCACCTCGGCCTTCTTCTCCGCCAGCTGCCTGTTCATGTCGGCGATCATCTTCTCCAGACCGTCGATACGCAGATTGGCCTTGCGCAGCTGGGCCGCCGAACGTTGCAGCGACTCGATCTTCGCGCGGTTCTCCCGCAGCAGCCGGTCGATGGCCTTGATGTCGTTGTCGATCTCCTCGACGGGACGGCGGCCTCCCTCCGACTCCCCAGCCACGGTGATCAGGTTCTCGCGCGACTTGATCAGCGCGAGGTTCTCCGAGATGGCGTTGATGTCCGCGAACACGGCATTGATCAGCGAGTCCTTCGCGCTGACGACCAACTCCAGCGAATCGCTCCGGCTCTCGGCCTCGACGGCAACCTGCCTGCTCACGCAGGAGGCAAGGAGTGCAACGACGCCCAGCGCCGCGGCGGTTGCTATATGCTTCATCTTGTTTTTCATGGCTCCGACTCTTTAAGGGTTTACGGTCTTGTTTGCCTTCAGGCGCAAATATATGCATAAAAATAAAATCTTGTACGGATTTTTTCACAAAGACCGGAAATTCCCTGCGGGGAATGAAAAACAACGGGCCGCAACCCTCGGTTGCAGCCCGTTATTTCGTAAATGCGCAAGCAGTTTTACTTCGCATTCTTCTTATCGTAGCGTTTTGCGTAACGGCTCATAAACTTATCGACGCGACCAGCGGTATCCACCAACTTCATCTTACCGGTGTAGAACGGGTGAGAGGTGTTGGAAATTTCCATCTTATACACGGGATAGGTTTCGCCGTTCACTTCGATGGTCTCTTTTGTCGAAACGGCGGACCGACACAAAAACACGACGTCGTTGGACATGTCCTTGAACGCCACCAAACGATAATTCTCCGGATGAATACCCTTTTTCATTTCGTTGTTTTTGTTTTTAATTAATGCTTAAGCGCGACAAAGGTACGAATTAATTCGCAACAAACAAGCCCGCGTGCAAATTTTTTCGCACCCGAAGCACCTCGGGGTTGCGCAATCTGAATACTTTTTCTATCTTTGCGCCACGAAAGCGCCCCCGGGACGCAGGACCGGGCCCATAGCTCAGTTGGTCAGAGCAGCGGACTCATAATCCGAAGGTCGTGGGATCATGCCCCTCTGGGCCCACTTGAAAATCAGCCATTTACACACAGGTAGATGGCTGATTTGTTTTTCATTTACACACAATTTATACACAACTTTGCCGATTTTTAATGCTGTTAAACCTCGATTGACCCCATCCGAAAGGTTTGGCTTTACGCGTTTACGCGCGCACAGACGGCGAAAAACTCCCGGCAACCTCGCACGCGCGTATAGACGCGCAAAAATTCGCCTTGCTGAGTTAATACATAGGCAAACTGCGGCCCGGCTTTGTATTCAACGGACGGGAATTTCCGCCGGTTGTTCACGCACGCACGTAAGGATGTCGGAAAATTCCTCGTAGCGGGATAATACGGCGCAATGTCGATAATACCGTTGTGCCTCCAAAAGGCCAGCAGGGCCAGCAACAGCAAACCCAGCCGCCCGGATTGACGGCTGGGGCAAATAATCGTTCCCGAATGAAGTTGAGAGGTCTCGCAATCGAAGGTTATTTTGTGCTTCAAGATTCCCGGCATAGGCGCTGATACAAACAATCCGCAGCCATTATTACCCGCACAATCCTGCGCAACGCCCATATCGCAACATCGGGGCGGATGTCGGGGCACGCTGCGTTTTGTTTCAACTCTTTCAAATCGTCGAGGGTCTCGGCGACGGATATTTCGTGCAGCACGTTTGTGTATTGCTCTACCCACTGCATAAGCCCGTCAATTATTTCGGCGGGGGATATATCGTCGTTTGTTTGCTTCATCGTGTATTTGAAGCTGGCGATTTCGTTTGCAATTGTCTGTCTGTTGTAGTCCATAGCGTTAAAATTTTATTTATTGGTGAAACAGTAGCATTTATTCATCGAAGGGTCGAACGTCGAAAATTCGCCGTCCCTTTCCCATTCCCGGACGGTATAGCGCCCCTTCGGAAGATACCCCGCCCGGCGGACGGCCTCGGCCTCGGTAGGGAATGTCCCCAACCGATAGCCGCCGTATGTCAGTTCGTAGATCATAGTTCGGTATTGTTGGACAACGTACATAAATTTTCCGTCATGGACATCACCGCCAACTTCATTACCTCGTCTTGCGCTTTGCCTAATGCGCTGTCAAATTCACTGTTCACCTCATTGACCGCCGAGCCGCCGTAATCCATTTCGGTAACTTCCGCCGCCTCGCCGCAGAGGTCCGATAATTTGATATAGATAGCCAGGTATCCGGCGGTCATCGGACTTAATTTTACGTTTTTCAAATCTTCGATAGTCATGATTTTATAGTTTTAATTGGTTAGTTCAACATCAATTGCAAGGCATCGGCGATCTCCGGACACTCCCGGCCCGACTGGTCCCATACGGCGGGGACTTCTGTAAATTCGCTCAGCTCGTCGTTGCACAACCGGGCCGAATAGTCAACGAATATCGTGTACCCCTTGTGGGTAATTTCGAAACCTTCGCTTACGCCGTCGCAGTTGAAGGTGATGTAATCGGCCGCCTTGCGGGCCATTGTCCGAATGTCGGACCGGGTTAATTGTTCATTCATTGTTTTATCGAGGTTTTGCGAGAATCTCGCTATTTTTCAATTTCCGTAATAGGTGTTGAGGGGCGGTACGCCCCCGGTTATCGTTAGTCTCCGTAATACGTTCTGCTGTTGCCGTAGTAGTCGGCCGGAACATTTGCCAGCGGATGCCATTCCGCAACCTTCGATTCCTCCATCGGGCGGTTCTCGATTATCGCCGTCATGACCGCCAGCTTCTCGTTACGCCAAGCCTTGCGCAGGCAGGCCGAGAACGACATCGAGGCGTTGGCCTTTTTCAGATACCAGGCGTTGCGAAAGATCTTCGATTTGTTATATATTGCTTTCATGGCTGTAAACATTTTGTTGTCGTTTGATGATGCAAAGTAAACAATAATTATTCAACAGCACAAATATTTTGACAACTTTTTATTATCAATAGCAAACAATTTGCACACAATAAGTTTAATTTGTATATTTGTTGCATCAAACAATATGTTTACATTATGGATAATGATTTCAGAATAGCGGAGATTCTCAAAAGTAAGGGAATGACACAAACCGATTTAGCCGAAAAAATAGGTATTTCCCGTGTTGGTCTATCAAAAGCAATTAACGGAAATACTACTATTACAACATTGCGAAAGATCGCCGCAGCCCTCAGCGTATCGGTTCCGGAGCTTTTCGCCCCTCAACCGACGAACACAATCACCTGCCCGAAATGCGGGACGGTGCTGGAGGTAAAGGAACGGGAATAGCCTCCGACTGCTTGCCGTTGGGCTGGGGCTCGCTTTACAAAATATTCACTTTTTTTGTGGATATTTCTAAATAAAGCGTTATATTTGCCATTGAAAACAATACGGCACGATGTTTATAGAGTTTGACAAAGAGTATTTGCGGGAACTGTTCGAGCAGGGACGCACGGGCGACAAGAAGCACCGCTACCAGCCCGAGGTGATACGAGGATATTACAAGTGTATCATGCTGTTGAAACGGTCTGCAAACGTTGAGGAGTTATACCGGATCAACTCGTTAAATTACGAGGTTCTGCAAGGTGATAAGGCCGGTATATCATCGGTTCGGATCAATCGCAAATACCGCCTTGAATTTACCGTAAGGGAGGTAATGAACGAACAGATAATAACCGTATGCCGATTGTTGGATATTAGCAACCATTACAAGCAGTAGCGATATGGAAACGACAAAGAAAATTTACGCACCGCATGAATTGATATGCGCCGAACCGATCCACCCCGGAGAAATGCTCAAAGACGAATTACAGGCACGGGGCATATCGCAACGGAAATTTGCCGGTATCATCGGGATGCCTTACACGGCCTTTAACGAGATTATCAACGGGCACCGACCGATCACGACCGATACAGCATTGAAAATCGAGGCGGCAACGGGGATAACAGCCAATTTGTGGATAGGCTTACAATCTGACTACAATATGCAGACCGCCCGCCGAGACACCGGACTGTCGGCGGTGCTGGATCAGATACGCAAAGCGGTTGCGGTACTGTAAAGGTCGGGCGAAAGCCCGACAGAATAACTGTTGCGGTAAACTTATCAAAGTGGAGAAGGGAGAATAGTAACGGAGACGCCAGCGCATTACATATATTTCTATCCGGGGTTGCAGGTTGCATCCCCTATATAGGGGATGCAACCTGCAACCCAAGGTATATAGACAGAAAACTATGGAATTACAACCTATCCAAAACAAGATATACGAAATATGAGCTTACCACATCCGTATTGAAAATAATTCAAATATTTAGCAATAATAAACATATCTTATTCGTCTATAAAATGGGTTAAATTCCAAAAGATCAAAATAAAATTATCACGATATTTGCATCCTATAATTCAACACGATATATTTGCGCAATAAAATACACTATCATTATGGCCTACCCTGTATTATCTATTGCCAATAAAATTTTGGCATATGGCGCAGCTGCAAATGACGAAGGGGAACTTTTTTCCAATATGAAACTCCAAAAATTGCTATACTACGTGCAAGGATTTCATATAGCAGTTTTTAATCGTCCTTTGTTTAACGAAGACATTGAAGCCTGGATGTATGGTCCTGTGGTTCCTGCGGTATATGAATATTACCAAGAGAACGGAAATAAAGGAATCATGCCTAATGAAAAACCCATTACTTTAGAAGCAGAAGAAGAAAGTTTATTTAATGAAGTGCTTCGCATTTATGGAAACTACTCAGCGATTGGTTTGATGAATTTCACCCACAATGAAATGCCTTGGCAAAGCACGCCGACAGGTAAAGGACACATTATAACCAAAGAAAAATTAGGCGAATTTTTTCATACTCGCTTGGCGTAATTATGTCTAAAAACAACAGGAGGAAGATCATTCCCCCTCAAGATGAATCAATTAGCATATCGCTAAATCATATTTACAAAGAGAACTACCCTTTATTTTGTTTCAAATACCTAAGCGAAACATCTATTTCAACTTGTAGGGACCATAAATTCTTCTTCGAGTTTTTAATTAGACTCCAAAAAATATCACAATTAGGTTGGCCAGAGATTAGAACCGCCCCTCGTCATGGATTTGGAATGGAGTCTATATCCGTTGATCAGATCAAGCCCCAACTACCGGCATGTATAACTCCAGACGTAAGAAAATTGCACGTTTTTAGAGCAACGGGAGATAATCATCCATTTATAGGGCTCCAAATAGACCGCATTTTTAGAGTTCTTTTTATTGAAGCCAACTTTGGAGATATTTATGATCATGAATAAACAGATAGCCACCCTTTGAGGTGGCTATCTGCGTTCAAAGCCAACAGCAGAGAAATAGCCGTTAAGGAGGAGGGGGGGGGTACTTTATCGAGGCGGCTTTATTATTGCAAAAATGTAACTCGACCGCCTCTTGGCTATGTGTGAGTGTGTTTAATGTGAAAAACACATATCACACATATTTCTGAACCAAAATAGTTTAAGTATGTTTGCAATATCAAGCAAGAAAAAACATACAGAACCGATGCAATAATTCGTGTTTTTTCTTGCACAATGTGCCGAAGATTAACACCTTTGTCGCAGATGCTTGTGAAGTAGCAAGCCACGGACAAAACCGAAATAACAAAATCAAAGGGTCTGTTGGCGCAAGCTGGCAGGCCCTATTTATTAACTTAACCGGGTGTGAAGGAGCACCCTAACAGACGCTATGACAAATATAACGTCAATGATGGAAAACGGAGCCAATATTACCGTAGCCATCACATTGGAAGATTTGAGGCGGTTCCATCAAGAGGTAATCGCCGACACAAAAAAAGAGTTGGAGGCGCAGATCGCCGAGGACAGAGGCGAGAGGTATCTATCTATCAAGCAAGTATGCGAAATGTTGGATGTAGATCCCAGTTCGCTATGGCGGTGGCGTAAGCGAGGTTATCTTGTCCCTGCCGAGATCGGCGGTAAGCGTCGCTACAAGATGTCGGATATTCGTAGAATCTTAAACGGGAGGGCCGCACAATGAAAACAAGAAAAGCGGCCGTAGCCGCCCTAATAAGTACGTACAAAGATAATTATAATTCGGAACCCATCCAAGCCGACACGCAAAAAGCTCGCAAGGCTATCGCCCTCGAAATGCTCAAAGGAGGAATGCAGGTTACGGCTATGGGCCTAAACGTGATGATTGGCGGTAATGATGCCCGGCGGTGGATGACCGAAGTGCGACGGAAGGCAGACGGTTATGTGGTTCGAACTTATCCCTTGCGGGATCGTAGAGTCGTCTATCGGTTGGAACGGATCAATACGGATTATAACCTCTTCAGTGGACAGGAGGCCGCCGACCATGAATAAGCCCCACTATCGGAAGCCGCAAGCGGTCAGGGAACTCGAACGGATGGCCCTCGACCATTTCCGCCGAGATCATCCGAATTTTCCCGAGTATGCCATCCCGCCACAGTCCTATCGGGATAATACGGCGAACGGCTTGACGAAATGTATTGTGGATTACATTCGCTACAATGGCGGCCAGGCTGAAAGAGTCGCCACGATAGGGATGCCTGAACAAAGAGGTGGTCGGATCGTATGGCGCAAATCGAATACCACGAAAGGAAGTGCCGATATTTCGGCTACAATTGCAGGCCGGAGCGTCAAAATTGAGGTGAAGATCGGCCTCGACCACCAAAGCGAGGCACAACGCCGTTATCAGGCATCTATTGAGCGGGCAGGTGGCCTATATTTCGTTGCCAAAGATTTCACAACTTTCGTCGAGTGGTACAGCGAAAAATTCAATCGGGATTGCTATGGAAAATCTTGAAACGATCAAACTGTCTAAACAGCAAGAGTTGGCTCGCTACCGTCGGCGGACGGATGCAAAGCCCTATGTTGTCAATAAATTGAGAGAGCAGATCGCCGCTCTGGAAAATTGCGTGGACCTGAACGATAGCAAGGTCGATAATCAGTTATTGATTTTACTGCGAGATACGTTGTATAAGGCCCTATATGTCGAAAATCGTGCTGATGTCCTGATTGTCGGAATGCGCCTCACTAATCACCCCGAGATTGAACGGGTGGACCTGGCCGACCTGGTGTATAGTACCAAACTCGATGATCCGCAAACGGGTCTCTATGAATTGCTGGAGATCGGCCGCTGTATTCGAAGCGATAAGGCCGTCGCCCGGCTTACCTTCCGGCATATTCTCGAAGGATTGGATAACTTCAAAGTGTAGCTGATTATGGGATTCGTAGACGATGTTATCATGGGTGAGCCGGGATCGTCGAAAATTGACATTTCTGCTCTTGTTATCGACCTGTCGGAACAACTCCCCGATCCGCAACCGATCGTGCGAATTTGGGGCAATCTAATTGCTTCTCGGGGCAATGTATCGACCGTGGTAGGCTTGGCCAAAAGCCGGAAGACCTTTTTGACCGCTGCCGTGGCTTCGGGATTTCTTTCTTCGTCCGACTTTCTGGGGTTTGATACCCCGGCCACGGGCAAGGTAGTCTATATCGATACCGAACAGGCCCGGGCACACGTGCATAAGGTTGCCAGGCGGATTCTACGAAGCATCGGCTTGCCGACCGACCACAACCACGATAAGCTCGTCGTGGCAGCTTTGCGGGAGCTGACGCCAGATCAACGCCGGGAGGCCACAGGTGAAATCCTTCGCCGGTATAAACCCGATCTGCTGATTCTCGACGGCGTGGCGGACCTTTGCAACGATCCGAACGACCTGCACGAATCGGAGGCCCTGACTTGTGAGTTGATGCGCTGGAGTAGCGAGTATGATAACCACATACTTTGTGTGCTTCATAGCAATCCAGGCGGAGAGAAAGCCCGAGGGCACCTCGGCTCTGCATTGCTGCGTAAATCGGAAACAGTGATGCTGGTAAAAGCAGATGGTGATACCTCGGTAGTCAGTCCGCAGTACTGTCGCAATGAACCATTCACAGAGTTTGCATTTCAGATCAACGCTTCCGGGCTTCCGGAGTTATGTGGCATTCCAGCACCTCAGCCTAAAGAGAATGTTTTTGCTGAGATCATGGAGGCAGGAAAGGTTTATGCGCACTCAGAGTTGATTGAAATGCTAATGGAAGCGGTTGACCTCAAAGAAGGAAGTGCTAAGTCGAAGATTTCCCGTGCAGTCAAAGCCGGGACAATCGTGAAGAATCAAGCTGGCGGTTATTATCTTCCGGGGTCGCAAACTGAGGTTTCACAACCCGAGTTGCACGATGAACCTTTCTAAATATTTATGTTCCGTTACAGCCTTGTGGGAGGCGGGTTGCAGGTTGCATCCCCTATATAGGGGTGCAACCTTGCAACCCCACCCGCCCCAAAACGGTATGAAACCAATAATAAAACAGAAAAAGATTATGACACAGCCCAAGAAAAAGACGGCATTTGTGCCGTGCAAATCATTCAAGCATGACGGTGCAACCCTTACGGTCGGAGTTGCCGAAGTGACCGTAAATCGCAAACCTAATCCGTCAGAGGTGTATTTGTGTGTTAAATACTTCGGTGATGAGGGCACTCCCGAAGCGGTCGTTACTTTCACGCCGGACAAGGTGATAGAGATCGCAGAGGCTCCTGTCTCTTATACACATCTGACGCTGCCGACGAAGGCTTAGG
>ENA-OYYY01000128-OYYY01000128.1-human-gut-metagenome-genome-assembly--contig:-NODE-128-length-16716-cov-15.474401_pt1 | contig 16716 bp, 7 predicted proteins | sample MGYA00243255_ERZ653461 | MGnify/ENA primary metagenome ERZ653461 (study PRJEB26926, sample SAMN06165180) | human gut metagenome | biome: ENVO:00009003; feature: ENVO:2100002; material: ENVO:00002003...
TGGGGGACTCCTCCTTTGGTAGATAGGGTATTGAAGAATTCGGAAGAGTATAAGGTGCCCAACTCCACTGCCGAACAGTTGTGGAAATTCATGGAGACAGACCTTACGGAAGCTATAACTTCCGGGAAACTCACTTCGAAAACGAGTTTGGAAGACAGGGACGGGGGAACCCGCGCCACGTTGGAGGCTGCCCGCTGCTTGTTGGGAAAGATTTATCTGTATCAGGAGAAATATGCCGATGCCAAAAGTGAGTTGGAGAAGGTCATTTCTTCCGGCAAATATGATTTGATAGCCGATGTCAGCACATTCTATCATCCGGCCTCTGCAGGCTGCAAGGAGTATGTGCTGGAGTGTGTGCGCCATTACGACCCTTCCAACATGTATTCTCAGGAGGGCTGGTTCGGCATCTTGGCCAATTGGGGATTCGGCTATGGCTTTATAGCCGGTCCGGAAGCGTCCATGCACTATAAGTTCAACACTACCAGCGGTTACAGCTACTTCAATCCGTCGAAGTCTTTGTACGATGCCTTTGTGGCTGAGGAGGGTGCCGACGGGTATCGCTTGAATGCCTGGATCAGGACCTGGGAGCAGGTGATTGCCATGAACATTGCGGTGAACACGACTACCAACAAATATGCCAGCGAAGGCTATTTCCGTCTGAAATGGCTGGCAAGCACCGATGACGAATTTGTAGGGTATTGGTGTGGAAACCAGAGCAATACTCCGGTCATCAGATATGCGGATGTGTTGCTGATGGCTGCCGAGGCTTGCCTCCAGGCGGGAGACCAAGCCGGTGCCGACGAATATCTGGGCAGAGTGCGCGACAGGGCCCGTCTTCCCAGAAAGAGTCATGTGACGCTTTCCGATATAAAGCTGGAGCGCCGCTTGGAACTTGCTATGGAAGGCATGCGCTTCCAGGACCTGAAGCGTTGGGGGGATGCTCCGGCGGTATTGGCGGATAAAGGGAAAAAGTTACCGACTTTCCAGATTGTACCTGACCCGAATAATGACCTCACTACGGCGGCAGGCATCTACAACGCCCGTTATACGACCAAAACCACCTATGTCGATAATGAAAAGTCGTTGGCGGGTTGGACTCCCAATCGCGACGAGTGGCTGCCGTTTCCTGAAAATGAATTGGAGGTGAACAGCAACCTGAAACAGAATCCCGGTTATTGATTTATCTTGAGAAATTCACAATTCGGTTTAACTATATAAAGAAGAAAAACATGAAAAGAAACTTAGTGATATTTGCCCTGCTGTTTGTTTGTATGGCTATAGGGGCGCAAACGGTATTCAAGAATGAAGAGGTAGAGGTTTCCTTGTTGAAAGAGAAGACTTGGGTATTTTCCACTTGGGACTATACTACCATGTATCTGATAGAGGGCGAAGACAAGGCCGTGCTGATTGATACCGGCACGCGTTGTGCGGATTTGGATAAGATTGTGGGACAGATAACCGGGAAACCGCTGGAAGTAATCGTCACCCACATGCACCCCGACCATGCCGGCTGCATCAAGTATTTCGATAAAGTATGGATGCATCGGGCCGATACGGTGCTGGTGCCCCAGCATGCGGCGGATTATCAAGGAGAATTCCTCTATATGGAAGAAGGACAAGTGTTCGACTTGGGTGGACGCAAGCTGGAAGTGGCATGGATGCCCGGGCATACGCCCGGCTCGGTGGTACTCCTGGACAAGGCAAACGGAGACTGTTATTCGGGTGATGCGTTCGGCTCGGGTGAAGTATGGCTGCAGTGTGTGCCGATGTCTCCCATCGCCACTTTCCATGAGTCGTGTTGCCGTATGGAAAAGCTCATGAAGGAAGGGCACATCAAGGATATCTGGTGCGGACATTATCCTTATCTGAAATCTTCTTTGCCGCTGGCCTATATTCAGACGATGATACGTATTTCCCACAGGCTGATGAATGGAGACCAGGAAGGTTCGGAACCTTATTCCAACTATTTCATCAAGATGCCTCCCACTGCGAGGAAGTTGGCCGAAGGCCGGGCGATGATTGTATATGATTCGACTAATATTCCGGAAGCCCGGTAACACACATGGCTATTCCTCTCTCACTTTAAGGCGTAGTCCTTGTATGCACGAGATGTGCATCTCATGTATCTCGAGATGTGCATCTCGTGTTGTGTGAGATGTGCATCTCGTGCATACAAGGGCCGGCTGTTAAAAGCATGAGGGTTATACCTTCACTCCTGAAAGGCATAACCCTCATACAACAAGCCAAGTAGCCCGTCCTTCTATTTGCCGTATTCGCTCGGACTTACTCCGAACTGCTTCTTGAAGCTCTTCGAGAAGTGGGACAGCGTGCTGAATCCCGTCATGTCCGCAATTTCCGAGACGGTATGTTTCCCTTCCGTTATCAGTTCGGCGGCACGGTTCAGCTTGTAGGTCTTGAAGAAGGTGCTGGGGCTTTCGCCGGTCAGTCCTTTTACTTTATAGTAGAACTTGGTGCGTGATATTCTCAGCAGTTCGGTCATGCGGGCAATGTCCAGTTCGGGGTTGGAGAGCTCGCTCTCCATCAGGTGGTAGAGTTCGGTCATGAAGACGTTGTCTTGTGGGGAGAGGATGTTCTCTTCTATTTTGTCCGTCTGCGTGGCCTTTCCCAGCATGGTGCGCGCTTTCTCGCGGTTCTTGAGCAACGACTTGACGAGCGCCAGCAGGTAGGTAGGGTCGAAAGGCTTGGTCACGTAGGCGTCGGCTCCCGTGTCCAGCCCTTCCACCTGGTTTTCCACGGTGGCTTTGGCCGTAACCAGAATCACGGGCAGGTGGCAGAGCTGCAAGTCTTCCTTTATCTCCCGGCAGAACTGGTAACCGTCCTTGCCGGGCATCACCACGTCACTCAGAACCAGGTCGGGTGACTCCTCATGCAGCGCCTTCAGCGCATCGTCGGCATTGAAGCGGCAGATTACCTTGTAGTGGGCGGAGAGGAGGGTGCGCAGGTAGTGTGCCACTTCGGTGTCGTCGTCCACCACCAGCAGGGTGGGTTGCTTCTCGTCGGTGCCGGTCTTGTTCTCGGCAGGCTGCGAGGCGGCGGCCAGCGGGAAGGCTTCCGACTGGTTGCTCTGTTCCGTTGCCCGTTCGTCTTCGGCATACGCGGCGTCGTTCACGGGCAGGACGAAGGTGAACACGGCGCCGCTTCCCTCTTCGGACTGGCTGGCTTTCAGTTGCCCGTGGTGCAGTACGGCCAGGCTGCGGGCGTAGTACAGGCCGATGCCCGTTCCCCAGTTGTAGGTACCTTCGGCTTGGTTGCCTATCTGGTAATAGCGTTCGAATATCTTCTCTATCTTGTCTTCGGGGATGCTCTGTCCCGTGTTGGCCACGGACACTTTGACGTACTGCGTGATGCGCCCGTCGGCGGACAGGCCGAAGAGCCGCGCGGCTTTCTCACGGTCTATTACGTCGAAGCCGACACTGATTTTACCGCCTTGGGGCGTGAACTTCAGGGCATTGGACATTAGGTTGTTGAATATCTTTTCCACCTTGTCCTCGTCCAGCCACATCAGGAAGGTGTCTTCCAGTCCGTAGGTGTTCAGGTCGATGCCCTTGTCGTCGGCGTTCACCCGGAAGATGCCCACCTGGCGTTGCAGGCAGGCGATGAGGTCGGCGCGCTTCACTTGCAGGCGCAGGGTGTCGTTCTCCAGCTTGTTGAAGTCCATCATCTGGTTGACGAGCCTCAGCATGCGGTTCACGCTGCGTTGCACGATGTGCAGCAGGTTCTTGTCCGCACCCTCTATCCGCGGATTGGCGCAGAGCTGGTTCACGGGACCGGAAATCATGGTGAGCGGTGTGCGGAACTCGTGCGAGACGTTGGCGAAGAAGCTCATGTTCATCCGGTTCACCCGTTGCTCCTGCTCTTTCTCCAGGCGGGCGCGGCGGGCGGCCTCCTTTTCGGCGCGGACGCGGAGCAGGGCACGCAGGAAGAGAAGGGCGAGGGCGGTTGCCAACAAGAAGTAGATGCAGTAGGCCCACCACGTGCGCCAGGGGGCCGGATATACGCGGATGCGGATGGAGTTCTCGGCCTCCACGATGCTCCGGTCGTTGTTGGTGATTTTCACGTGGAACACATACTCTCCGGCAGGCAGGTTGGCGTAGTAGGCCTCGTGGTTGTTGCGGGCGTCTACCCAGTAGTTGTCGAAACCCTCCAGGTGGTATTGGTAGTGCACTCGTCCGTACTCGCTGTAGTTCAGGGCAGAGAAGGAGATGCTGAAACTGTTCTGGTCGTGCTCCAGGTGTATGTCGGGGCAGTAGGAGAGGTGCTTGCCGATGGTTTCTCCGTGCAATTGCGGACGTATCAGCTTGTTGTGTATCTTCAGGTCGCTGAACAGCAGCGGGATGTTGCGCTTGATGGGCACGTCGATGGGGTTGAAGAGCGTGAGCCCGTGCGTGCCGCCGAATGCCAGCGTCCCGTCGGGCAGACGGCACGAGGCGCGGTCGTAGAACTGGTTTCCGCCTATGCCGTCGGCGGCATAATAGTTGGTGAAGCGTCCGGCTGTCCGGTCATATTTGCTCAGTCCGTATTGGGTGCTTATCCAGAGGTTGCCTTGCAGGTCTTCCTCGATGCCCGATATGTCGAGGCAGGAGGTGCCGGGCATGGGTGTCATCCGTCCCGTTTCGGGATGGTAGCACATCAGCCCGTTGCCTACGGTACCTATCCAGAGAATGCCGTACGTGTCTTTGTACAAGGCCGTGGGGACGAATACGGAGCGGCGTATGCAGGCTTTCAGGTCCTCTTCCGAGATGTCCGCCGTGCCCGTCTCCAGGTTTTCGATGTCGATATGCTTGATGGGTTGGTAGAAGCCCGTCACCATCAGCCGGCGGTTATCCATCATCGCCAGGCCGGGCACGAAGGTGAACCCCTCGAAGAGCTTCATCGCCTCGAATTCCTTCTTGCCGGGGCGCAGGGCATAGACGTTGACCGTGGCGGTGCCTATCCAGATGGTTCCGTCGGGCGACTGGGCGATGGACATGGGCAGGAAAATCCGGTGCCGTTCCTCTATCTTCAGCTGCCCGTCGGGCGTGTAGCGGGCTTTCAGCACTTCATTGTTGGTGATGGTCATCCATAGGTTGTTGTCGCTGTCCACCATCAGCTGGTTCGCGTAGATGGCTTTCTGTTTCTCTTGCTCGCAGAACGTTTCGGGGTCGATGTGCCTGATTTCGCTGCTCTTCGTGTCATATACGTAGATGCCGTCCATCAGGGTGGAAATCCACAGCTTGTGGTCCTTGCCGGCGCTTAGCGACACCACGGACTTGTTGTTCAGCTCGGAGCGCAGGTAGTTGTCGTTGTTGAACCGCTCCTTGTAGTGGTAGCACACGGTGTACCCCTGGTCCACGGAGCCTATCCACAGGTTCTGCTGCGAGTCGGTGAACATCCGGCTGATTCGGAAGCGGGGCATCTCGAAGGGGAATCCGTTCTCGTCTTGGCGGGTCACGCTGCCGGTGGCTGGGTTGTAGTAGAACATGCCGTGTCTGGCGGTGTTCAGCAGCAGGCCGTTGTTGCCGTAGGGGTGTATGTAGTCGATGTCGGCGTTGCACAGTGTGGTGTTCTGGGCGATGGGCTGCGGCAGCGGCTTGAAGCTGCGCGTGCGGGTGTCGAAGATGCTGAGGGTGTGGTTGCCGGTTATCCACAGCTCGTTGTTGTGCAGGTACGAGTAGTAGGGATAGCCGCTGAGGGCGACAGACTCTTTCAGCTGCAGGGTAGATAGGTCGTAGCAGCGGAGCCCGGTGGAGGTCATTACCCAGAGGTTGTTGTCGGGGGCGATGTGGCACTGTGCGTAGAAGGTATTTCCGGTGCAGATTTCGGGCAGCACGCAGGTAATCTTTTCCTCCCGGGGGTGGTAGGCGTAGAGCTGGAAGCCGGTGCTGAGGAAGATGCGCCCGTTGCGGTCTTCCAGAATCTGCCTCACGTTCTTGTTGTCGGCCTCGATGGGGATGATGCGGAAGTTGTCCTTGTCGGTGTATAGGCACACGCCGTTCACGGTGCCCACCCAGAAGCGGTTCTTCGAGTCGCGCAGCAGGTGGGTAATCTGGTTGTCGGGCAGTCCCAGCGAGTCGTCGGTGCAGAAGTACTGGTGGTAGTCGTGCACGTTGTTCTTGTTCAGCCCGCGGAACGTGCCTATCCATATATGGCCTTGCGTGTCTTCGGCTATGGCGGTGACTTTCTGGTTGGAGAGGTCGTTGGCTATGACGGGGCTTTCGATTTCGGCATCCCGGTTTTCGGGTAAAGGCTCTTTGGCATCGCATGCCGACAGGCAGACGGCATACAGAATTCCGGCCAGCAGGCGGAACAGGGTGCGGAGGATTTTCCGGTTAGACAAGGTCATATTAAAAGGTTTTGAATGATGTGCGAAAATAAGGATAAAAAATTGAATATAAGTTGCTTTGCAGCATGTTTTGAACAAAAAGGCAAACATTTGAACCTATGGGCAAGCGCTTTTAAACCTCCGGGCAAATCGTTTTTACATGTCGGCCAGTCCCTCCGGCGCAATCGGCGTAATATTGCAACCGGAAAAAGTGAACAAGTGAACAACTTGTCAACTCGTTCGCTGAAAGCAAGTCAAAGACAAATTATCAACTTAAAAAAACGAGATATAACCATGAAAAGACAACCTTTATCCATGCTTGCGTTGGCCTCCCTGCTGATTCTATCCTCTTGCGGACAGACAGCGGGCGTGAAGACCGCCGGCGCGCAACAAGCCACGGGCGAAATCATCGCCTCTTCCGAGACCGCCGTCGCCCAGACCGAATCGGGCAAAGTGGGAGGATTCCTGCAAGACGGTATCTATATATATAAAGGTATTCCCTACGCCAAGGCAGAGCGCTTCATGCCGCCCCAGCCTGCCGACAAATGGGAAGGCGTGCGCAGCAGCCGCATGTTCGGTCCCACCTGCCCCCAGGCGGTGCGTATGGGCTGGGGTGCCGACGAGCACGCTTTCGCCTTCCACTGGGACGACGGCTATCCCGGCGAAGACTGCCTGCGGGTCAACATCTGGACTCCGGGCCTGAACGACGGCAAGAAGCGTCCCGTCATGGTGTGGCTTCACGGCGGCGGCTATGCGGCAGGCAGCGGACAGGAACTTCCCTCCTACGACGGTTTCAACCTTGCCAAGAAAGGTGATGCGGTGGTAGTCACGCTCAACCACCGTCTCAACGTCCTCGGCTTCCTCGACCTTTCCGCCTACGGCGACAAATACGCCAAATCCGGCAATGCCGGCCTGCTCGACCTCGTGGCAGCACTTCAATGGGTAAACAAGAATATAGCCGCGTTTGGCGGCGACGCACAGAACGTAACGATTTTCGGACAGTCGGGCGGCGGCGGAAAGGTTTCCACATTGCTTGCCACTCCATCTGCAAAAGGGCTCTACCACAAGGCCATCGTTCAGAGCGGCTCCATGCTTCGCACGATGGATGCCAAGTATTCACGTCGCATCGGCGCTGCCGTGATGGACGAGTTGGGATTGAAAGCCTCGCAGATAGACGAGCTGCAGAAGATGCCTTACGAACGGCTGCTTGCTGCCGGTGAGAAAGCCGTTGCCAAGGTGAAGGCCGAGGTTGAGAAAGAGGATGGCATCTCTACCTTCATCTTCGGATGGGCGCCCACTGTGGATGGCGACGTGCTGCCCGCACAACCTTTCGACCCGCAGGCGCCTGCACAGAGCAAGGACGTGCCCGTGATGATAGGAACCACCTTGCACGAGTTCACCATGAGCACCTACGTGCCCGCTTTCCGCACCATCACCAAAGAAAAAGCCGTGGAATTCCTGAAACAACGCTACGGTGACCGCACGGACGACTTCCTCGCCGCCTTCGAGAAGGCTTACCCCGGCTACCGGCCCAAGGATTTGGTGGATGTGGATTTCGTATTCCGTCCCGGTGCGGTGGAGCAAGCCAGACTGAAAGCTGCACAGCAGGGTGCTCCGGTCTATATGTACATGTTCGCCTGGGAATCTCCGGTGCTCGACGGCATGTTCCGCAGCACGCACTGCATGGAGATACCTTTCGCCTTCAACAATGCCGTAGTCCACGCCTCCATGACGGGCGGCGGCGCCGAAGCGCAGGCCCTGGCCGAGAAGATGAGCAGCGCGTGGTTGAACTTTGCCCGTACGGGCAATCCCAATGCCGAAGGGTTACCCGAGTGGGAACCTTATACCGCAGAAAAGGGAGCAACGATGATTTTCAATAACGATTGCCAAGTGAAGTATAACCATGACAAGGAACTGCTGGAGGTAGTGATGGCATTTCCTACACGTGGGTTCTGACACTTTCTTAAGAAACCTTTTATTATTAACATAAATCTAATTTAATCAAATGAAACAAAATCTGAAGCAAACAGCTCGGAAGAGACTTGCAGCTATGGCACTCTTCCTATTGATCTGTCTTCCTTTCAGTCTGGCACAAGCCCAGACTATAAAGGTGAACGGTAGGGTTACTGACGACCTGAATGAACCGATGATTGGCGTGAGTATCTTTGAGAAAGGCACTACCAACGGTGTCATTACGGATATGGACGGCAACTACTCTTTGTCTGTGAAAGAAGGAGCGACGATTGTCTATTCCTACATCGGCTACCTGACACAAGAAAAGAAAGCAGTGGCAGGAGTAATGAATGTGATATTGAAAGAAGACACTAAAACGCTGGATGAAGTGGTGGTGGTAGGTTATGGCGTGCAGAAGAAAAGTTCACTGACCGGTGCCGTATCTTCGGTAAAATCAGAAGATATGGAAGCACGTACCATTACCCGTGCTGAGCAGGCATTGCAGGGTAAAACTGCTGGTGTGCAAGTGCTCAGTGCATCTGCTAAACCGGGTGCTTCTCCACAGGTGCGTATCCGTGGAATAAGTTCTAACGGCTCTTGCGATCCGCTGTATGTAGTGGATGGACGTATTGCCAGCGATATTGGTGGTATTGACCCTAATGACATTGAGTCTATGGAAGTTTTGAAGGATGGTGCTTCTGCAGCTATCTATGGCGCTGCTGCCGGTAACGGTGTAGTATTGATTACTACAAAGAAAGGAAAAGGAAACGGTAAAATCACATACGATTTTCAATATACTTCACAGAGTTTGGGTAAAGTACCCGAAGTAATGAATGCTGCGCAGTATAAGGAATTCTTCTTGGAAAACAAGAAGCTTACCCAGAGTGCTTTTGATACCTATTGGGATGGAAAAACCGATACGGATTGGGTCGATGAGGCTTTTGAAAACAGTTCGATGGTACGTCATAATGTGACTTTCCAAGGTGGTAGCGACAGAGGTTCTTTCTATCTGTCATTGTCCCACCTTGATAACGACGGTATGATTGTCGGCAATGCCGATACTTATGAACGACTCACGGGAATGGTAAATGCCAGCTGGAAAATCAAACCTTGGCTGGAGGTAGGTACCAATAATCAGATTGAGCACTACAAAACTCAGTCCGTAGCCGAGGGCAATGAGTATGGTAGCATGATGCTTTCTGTATTACAATTAGACCCTCTGACCAAGCCTCTTTATCCTATTGATGACTTGCCGTTGAATATGGCTACCATCTATAAGGATCATAAGAATATGTTGGGCGATGGAAACGGCAACCTTTATGGTGTATCAGCTTTCACTGGCAATGCCGAAGCTATCAATCCTTTTGCCATGCGTGACAACTCTTATACCAAGAACAGAGGCTTTAATATCAATGGTTCTACTTATTTGAATTTTATGCCTATCAAGGGGCTTACCGTTACTTCTCGTCTTTCTTATCGTTTGGCTTCAACTTCCTCTTATGGCGTGGGGCAATCTTATTACTATACTGACAAGGCTAAACGTGATTGGGTGGAGGTTTCGGCTTCGGATTATAGCCCAACCTATTATCAGTGGGAGAACTTTTTGAACTACACCCGTTCTTTTGGCAAACACAACGCAACATTGATGTTGGGAACTTCTTATAGTCAGAGCCGTTCTTATGGCGTTAGCGGAAGTAAGAAGGGATATAATGAAGATACTACAGATATGTGGGGAAATGTGATTAACAGAGTTTCGCATTTGGGTTTCTTGCAGAATGATCCTAATTTCTTCTACTTTGCCTATGCTACATCTGATGCTGTAAAGGATGTAAGTGGTGGTGAGCCTACCTATACTCGTAAATTATCTTACTTCGGACGTTTGAATTATGACTATGCCGGAAAGTACATGGCTCAGTTCTCACTGCGTGCCGATGCTGCTGACCTCTCTGTGTTGCCAAAGAACAAACGTTGGGGCTATTTCCCGGCAGTTTCTTTGGGTTGGGTTCTTTCGGAGGAAAATTTTATGAAAGGAACTGAAGACTGGCTGTCACAATTAAAGCTCCGTGCCAGTTGGGGACAGAATGGTTCTACTGCATCATTGGGCGGTTATAAATGGAATGTATCAATTGGTGCTACCGGGCATTTGGCTGTAGGTGATAATAATAATTTCTCTTACATCAATGGTTATGCTCCCTCTGCTACCGGTAATGACGGACTTAAATGGGAAACTTCTGAACAAACCAATATAGGTATTGATGCCCGTTTCTTGAATAGCCGTTTGACTGTTACAGCCGATTATTTCCATAAAAAGACAAAAGACCTGATTGTTTCGGGCATTAAGGCTTCAACTGTAGTAGGTAACAGTTTCTCGCCAGTTAATGCCGGTAATATTACGAACAAGGGGTTTGAATTGGAACTGGGATGGCAAGATCGTATTGGTGACTTTGCTTATGGTGTCCGTGCCAACGTTGCTACATTGAAGAATAAAGTGACCAAGATACATGAGTCTTTATCAAGTATTGATGGGGCTACTTATGTGACTTATGGAGCCATTACTCGTTTTGAGGTAGGTAAGCCCGCGTGGTATTTTTATGGTTATGATTTCATGGGTGTGGATTCAAAAACCGGTGAGCCAATCTTTAGAGATATTGATGGTGTAGAAGGTATTACGGATAATGATAAGACAGAAATTGGTAAGGGAATTGCCGACTATACTTATGGTATTACCTTGAATGCAGCTTGGAAGGGATTTGATTTTATCTTGTTTGGTACGGGTTCTCAAGGTAACGATGTGTTCTGTGGCTTGAACCGTGTGGATTACAATTTGAATCAGCTGACTTATTTTACAAAAAACCGCTGGACAGAAAGCAATCGCAATGGGAAGACTCCTGCATCAGGCGCTACAGATTATACCAAGTATCTGACTTCTTCCGGTTGTGTATTTGACGGTTCTTATTTTAAAATTAAACAGATTCAGTTAGGTTATTCTTTCCCGAAGCAACTGATTAAGAAGGTAGCAATTGAAAATCTACGTATATATGGCTCACTTGAGGACTTCTTTACTTTTACAGACTATCCTGGTTTTGACCCTGAAGTTACCGGTGTCGGAAATTCATTAGGTGTGGATAAAGGTAGTTATCCTAATTCAAAGAAGGTTGTTCTTGGTTTGAGTGTGACATTCTGATTTTTATGAACTTATTAAAATGAAAAACATATGAAATTAAGATATTCTTTAATGCTCGGAGCGCTCCTTATATTGGCTGGCACTTCGTGTGAAGACAAATTGGATATACCTCAAAAAGGTGTATTGGACTTTTCCACTTATTATAAAACTGACGAACAAGCTCAAGCAGCGGCTGATGCGCTTTATATACAACTCAAGGGTACATACTATAACTATACGATGATGAAGAATGCCCTTTCGGACGATGTTTGGGCAGGTGGTGGTGGTCGTAATGACAATGCAGAGCTGGAAGGCTGTAATGAATATTCATTTGGCTCAGACCAAAGTTTTATCGGAGGCGTATGGGAAAGCTACTATCAGCTTATTTATAAGGCGAATGTGATTCTGGGACGTGTTGAGCCTGATACTGATTTGAAGAAGAAGGCTTGTGCTGAAGCCAAGTTCTTCCGTGCTTTTGCTTATTTTGATTTAGTTTCTATGTGGGGTGATGTACCATTGGTAGACCATGAACTTGATAAATCCGAATATCAGTTGGCTCGTTCGCCTAAGGCTGATATTTGGGCGTTGATAGAGCGGGACCTGACTGAAGCTATCAATTCAGGACTCTTGGAGGAAAAGAAGAGTGTAGATGATAAAACGACATGGCGTGTTACCAAGCAGTTGGCACAAGCTATATTGGGTAAAGCTTATTTATGGCAAGAAAAATTCCATGAAGCTGCTGTTGTCTTGAATGAAGTTAGAGCTAGTGGTAAGTATAAACTTTATGATGGAAATTATGAGGATATCTTGACCTACAAGGCTGAGTATAATTGTGAAAGTATGCTCGAAAGTAACCGTATTTTTGATGCAAGTAATTCCATGGATGAGTTCAGTTTCTTTGAGGTGATGAATCATTGGCGCACTGATAAGTTGGATATGTCTGGCTCTAACAATCAGTTTAATGGTACCGGATGGGGATTTATGGTTCCTCAGAAAAAGTTGTATGATGCATTTGTTCAGGAAGAGGGTGTAGATGGTTATCGGTTGAATCAGACAATGAAAACCTATGACCAAATTTCTCAATTGGGTGTCAAGGTTGCCAAAGGGCAGAGTTTGATTAATGAAGGTTATTTCATGTGGAAGCGTCGCTTCTCGAATGTAGAATCTCCTGCTGGGTTCTGGTGTTCATATAATAACTATCGTTGGATGCGTTATGCTGAAGTCTTGTTACTGGCGGCTGAAGCAAACCTGAAGGATGGCAATCAATCCGAAGCTGATGCTTGCTTGAATGAGGTGCGTCAGCGTGCAAGATTGGATGCAAAGACGGCTACCTTGGATGCCATTAAATTGGAAAAGAGACTGGAACTCTGTTCTGAATATACCCGTTATCAGGATATTATCCGTTGGAAAGATGCGGAGGCTTTGCTTAAGGATCAGGGTGAAAGAACACCTATCTTGTCAAATAAGGCAGGAAAAGATGAGCCGGATAATGTAGCGGTAGAATACATTCAGTATAACAAGGATAAAACGCGTTATGGTTTCAAGGAAAGACATTATTTGTTGCCTATTCCGGCAAAGGAGATCCGTTTGAATCCAAATATGGAACAAAATGCAGGTTGGTAAAGCGTATAAAGAATCAAAATCTAACTTCGTCATCTGATGCAGATAGACAAAATTAGATTTTTCTAACTGATTAATTGTTTGTAGAAGAAGTCCCCCGTGGGAATCAGCTAATTGTACGGGGGCTTCTTTTGTGGCTTTTTAAATATAATATATATGAGAAGATTGTCAATTACTTTATTTTCACTCTGTCTGGCATCTGCTTTGACTGCACAGGTGACCGGTTCGAATCAGTCAGTCAGACTGCGTGCCGACAATGTCGACGAAGTGGTCAGTGCCATGACCCTCGAAGAGAAGGTACACCTCGTCATCGGTTGTGGAATGTCGATGGGAAGTGATACCAAGTTTCCAGGAACAGCGGGACGTACTTACGACATTCCCCGACTGGGTATCCCTTCCGCCTATCTTGCCGACGGACCGCACCGGTTGGCGATGGCTGCCAAGCGGGAATTCGACAGCCGTACTTATCATGCTACGGAATTCCCTTCCAGCACCACGGTGGCAGCTACTTTCAATCCGGATGCAGCCCATAAGGTGGGACGTACTTTGGGTATGGAAGTGAAGGATTATGGTTTGGATGTGTTGCTGGCACCGGGTGTCAACCTGATGCGAAATGTGCTTTGTGGACGTAACCATGAATATTATTCGGAAGATCCGGTGTTGGCTGGTAAAATGGCTGCTGCCTATATCAACGGAGTCCAGAGCCGGGGGACAGGTACCTGCCTGAAACACTTTGCCGTGAACAACCAGGAGACCAACCGCAATAACAACGATTCTCATCTGACACAGCGCCCCTTGCGCGAGCTGTATTTGAAGTGCTTCGAGATTGCTGTCAAAGAGTCTCAGCCCTGGAGCGTGATGACCGCCTACAATAAGGTGAACGGCAAATATACCTGCGAGGACCGCGAACTGACAGAGGACATCCTCCGCGACGAATGGGGATTCAAGGGACTGGTGATGTCCGACTGGAATGCCGGAAAAGATGCCGTGACCTCCATCGTAGCAGGAAACGACATGCTGCAACCGGGGCAAGACCGCCAGTATAAAGCTATTTTGGAAGCCGTAGAGAACGGTACACTGGATTTGGCACTCCTCGACCGCAGCGTGAAGCGTGTGCTGGAGTTTGTGGTCAAGAGCCATACCTTTGCCGGCTACGAGTATCCCAATAAAACCGATTTGGAGGCTCATGCGCAAGTAGACCGTGAGATAGGTGCGGAAGGTATCGTGCTGCTGGATAACAAGCAGGCGCTACCCATGGCTGCCGGCATCAAAAAAGTGGCCCTTTATGGAACTACTTCCTATGACATGGTTCCTGCCGGCATGGGCTTTGGCAGTACGGGCATCGGCTATTACACGGTTTCTATGGTAGAAGGTTTGCGCAATGCGGGTTACATCGTGGACAAAGAATTGCTGAATCGCTACAAGAAGCATATGGCGGACGAGCAGAAACGGCTTTTTCCTCACGGAAAACCGCCTTTCGCCTTTACTCCGCTGCCCCGTGCCGAGGAGTTCCTGCCCACTGCCGAGGAACTGGCTGCACAAGTGAAGGCCAACGACATTGCCGTGCTTACGCTGGGGCGTGTCAGTGGCGAGGGCTGTGACCGCCGTGTGGAAGATTTCCTCCTGAAGGAGAACGAATTGGCTCTGATTAAGCAAGTGTCTGCCGCTTATCATGCTGCAGGCAAGAAACTGGTGGTGGTTCTCAACATCTGCAGCCCGGTGGAGACTGCTTCTTGGAAGGGACTGGCAGATGCAGTGGTTTGTGCCTTCCAGCCGGGACAAGAGGTGGGTAATTGTATCACGGACATCCTGACCGGAAAGGTGAATCCTTCGGGCAAGTTACCCATGACGTTTGCCGTGAAATATGGCGATGCGCCGTCGGATGCTAACTTCCCTTTTGATTACGAGTTCAAGATGCCGTCGTTTGCTATGGGTACCGGCATGAACTTCAAGTCCGAAAAGAAAGAGGAGAAACCGAAGGAACCGGAGAAAAATGTGGATTTCACCAACTATGAAGAGGGAATCTATGTGGGTTATCGCTATTTCGACACTTTCGGTAAAGAGGTTTCCTATCCGTTCGGTCATGGTTTGAGCTATACTGCTTTTGACTATGCGGTAGAGAACGCCAAAATGGATGCCGATCGCTGTGAGTTGAAAGTGAGCGTGAAGAACATCGGCAAGGTGGCAGGGCGTGAAGCTGTACAACTCTATGTGAAAGCTCCGAATGGGGGACTTGACAAGCCTGCCAAGGAGTTGAAGGCCTTCGGCAAAACTGCCTTGCTCCAGCCGGGCGAGAGCCAGACACTGATTCTGACTTGGAACGTGATGGACATGGCTTCCTTTAATGAGAAAAACAGCTCTTGGGAGTTGGCTAAGGGTGAATATCAGTGGATGGTTGCCGCATCTTCGGCCGATGTGCGTTGCACAGCGGTACAGAGGGTGACAAAGGCACGCAAGCAGAAAGTGCATGATGCCATGCGGGCGCAAGTGCCTGTGGCTGTGTATCCGATGGTGAAGAGATGAGGGGGATATGCGTGAAAAAACTGATATATATCAATTAGTTTTAGAGTGGAAAACGCTTATTTTGTAGTACATTTTTAAATCGATACCATGAAAAGATTGATACTCTCTCTTTTTGCCGTCTGCTTGCTGTGGATGGCAAATGCACAAAATCCTGCATGGGGACCGCAAAGCAAGGTAGTGACCGACAGCATCTACAGCCAGGTATTGAAAGCACACCGTGCCTACACCATCTATCTGCCGCAAAGCTATAGCAATGAAACGGATAGGAAATATCCTATCCTCTATTTGCTGCACGGCATGTCGGGGGTGAATACCAGTTGGTTTACAGACCAACGTGTGAAGGACGTGATGGACCAGTTGGTGGCATCGGGCGAGGCTTGCGAGATGATTATCGTCAGCCCCAATGCAGGAGGCAATCCGGCTACTTGCTGGAACGGCTACTTCAACATGCCGGGTTGGGCTTACGAAGATTTCTTCTATAAGGAGTTCCTTCCTTATATAGAGAAGACTTACCGGGTGAAAGGTGATAAGCGGCATCGTGCCATTGCCGGACTTTCTATGGGCGGAGGTGGAACGGCAAGCTATGCACAGCGCTATCCGGATATGTATTGTGCTGCTTATGCTATGAGTGCTTTGATGAACATCCCCGTTAGTGGTGAGGAGGTGGGAAGAGACCCCGACCCCACAAACAAGATGGCTGTACTGACGCGTTCTGTGCAGGAGCATAGTTGCATCAGGTATGTGGCTGAGGCAGATGTTGCGCGTAAGGCACAGCTTCGTACTGTACAGTGGTTTGTGGATTGCGGAGACGATGACTTTCTGCTGGACCGTAATATAGAGTTTTTCCAGGCGATGCGTAATGCCGGTATCCCTTGCCAGTTCCGTGTGCGGGATGGCGGACATACCAGCGAATATTGGCATTCGGCACTTTATATGTGCCTGCCTTTTGTAAGTCGCTGCTTTGCTAAATAACAAGAAGCTAATTCATTTAATATAAGAAATTATGAAAAGATTATTAAGTTTGGCAGCGATGCTGCTGGTCTGCTGTGTCACCCTTTTTGCACAGCAAGCTCTTTGGGGAGGTGCGGCAGTTGTCTCTCCTGATATTCATGACGACAACACGGTTACTTTTCGC
>ENA-OYYY01000138-OYYY01000138.1-human-gut-metagenome-genome-assembly--contig:-NODE-138-length-16270-cov-4.526364_pt1 | contig 16270 bp, 8 predicted proteins | sample MGYA00243255_ERZ653461 | MGnify/ENA primary metagenome ERZ653461 (study PRJEB26926, sample SAMN06165180) | human gut metagenome | biome: ENVO:00009003; feature: ENVO:2100002; material: ENVO:00002003...
CACCTAAGCCTTCGTCGGCAGCGTCAGATGTGTATAAGAGACAGCGGTATGATTCCGAGGGCTTTCGACTCACGCTACTTCGAGACGAATGAAGAAAAGCTCGAAACAATGATTGCCGAGCTGGAAAAACGCTACCAGTAGATCAAGTGTCCGCGGATCGGTCAAAAGCCCCGCGATCAGTCCTACCGGCGGTGTAAAGATCACGCTGACGAGGAGTGCTCAATCGCCGTAGTCGTCCCGGTGGGCATACCCGACCGGTTCTTCCACTTCGGTGGAAGAGCCTTCTTTGAGGAATATCCCGGAATCGAAGCGCCGGGCGGCCTGATGCAGGGGTATGGACATCTCCGTTCCGGTTTTCACAGGGCCAGCAGCATGGCCCCGCCCGTCAGCGCCAGCAGCAGGAACGCGGCGAAGAACAACAGCCCCAGAATGGCGACGACGGTTCCGACACAACCCCATCGCTGCCCTCCGCCGGGCAGCGGATCGGTCAGCAGGGCGACGATCAGCCCGACGAGCGGCGTGAAGATCAGGCTTATCAGAAACGCCCAGCCAAAGCCGATACGGCGGTGGCTGCCGATGATGCCCACCAGCACGGCGAGGAAACAGCCGCTCAAAATTCCGAATATCACTGCAAGAATACTCATATCACGTGTTTTAGTTTGATAACGATCATAGAATCCGTCTAAACTCACGGGCGCAGAACCACGAAACCTCCGTTCGCCCCTAAAACCGGCGGGCCGCAGCTCGCGGAGGCGGCTATGGAGCAACGCGCAATAGCAGGCCTCCGCAGGGCGGAGCTGCGGCCTGCCAACTTGCCCCGGCAAGTTGAAACCGATTTCTTATGCCCTTTTCGGCCGCTGCAATTTCGCAGTCTGCAACTGCCGTTCTGCGCTCGTTTTCATAGAACCGGCGTCTTACGCCTGCGCCGCGGAACGCGACACGGGATTCCGACTTGAGGACGGCTGCCACAACACAGCGCATCCCCCGCGCCCCCCGCAAACCCTACCGCGTAAACCGGTAATAGGTTCCCAACGGCAGCTGCTTGCCGGCCCGGTCGGTGAAACACAGCTCGCCCCACTGCTCCTCGCGCGGCGCGCCGAACGCCTGCCTCACAGCCGTGCGTGCCAGCGTCGACGAGAGGCCCATCGAGTAGAGGTTCAGCACCAGAAACGCCCCCCGGGGTTCGAGCAGCTGCGCGCAGCACTCCAGCATCTCGCCGATGTTGTCCTCCAGAATCCACCGCTCGCCGTCGGCCCCGCGCCCGTAAGCCGGGGGATCGAGGATGATCCCGCGGTAAAGGCTCCCGCGGCGCACTTCGCGCCGGACGAATTTCAGCGCATCCTCGACGATCCACCGCACGCCCTCCAGGCCGCTCAACTCCATGTTCTCGCGCGACCAGGTCACCACCTGCCTGACCGAATCGACGTGCGTCACCTCGGCCCCGGCGGCCCGCGCCGCAAGCGTCGCCCCGCCCGTATAGGCGAAGAGGTTCAACACCTTGGGGGCGCCACCTCGCGCAACGCCCGAACCGACAGCCGCAACACGCTCGCCATCAGTAGGTCCGTCTCCGGCCAAAGCCCGGCAGTTGTCGTAGATGAAATTCCAGTTGGCGGCCTGCTCGGGGAAGATGCCCACGTGCTTGAACGACGTAAGCCCCAGCCGCATGCGCAGCCGCATCCGCTTATAGGCATACTCCACCACCCAGCGGTCGGGCATTCCGGGCGCGAGACGCCATTCGCCCCGCTCGTCGCTGCGCGCATCGCGCCGAAACGAAGCGTCGGCCGTGCGCCGCCACTCCTCTTCGGCGAGCGAACGCCTCCAGATGGCCTGCGGCTCGGGACGGCGCGTCACATAACGCCCGAAGCGTTCCAGTTTCTCGAAATCCCCCGTGTCGAGGAGTTCATAATCCCCGAAATCGGGCGTCAGCTGTTCCTGCATACATTATTTTATAAATAGTTACACACCTTCCGGCTCCCGCTTTTCAAGCGGATCGACCAACGACATTTCGCAGGCCTCGCAGTCGAACGCCAGCCGGTAACGGTAGGCGCCGTGTTCCAGAAACAGGTCGCCGCGCAGCCGCGGATGCTCCCGGAGGCATTCGCCGATCTCGCGGCGGATACAGTAGGCCGAACGCAAGACCACATGCCCGGCGGTCGTCGGCGCGAGGTCCAGCCCCCGTTCGATCTGCCGCACCCCGTGGTCGCGGTAGAACGCCTCGGCCAGCCGGTTGGTGACGTTCTCCTCGGCCGCAAGCCGTTCCGACGGGTATTTTGCGGCGGGATTCTCGGGCAGAATGCGGTGTTCCGGCCGCCGCTCGCGGCGCGCTCCGGCAAGTGCCGCCAACGCTTCGCGGCGCAATTCCGCAGCCAGCGACGCCGGCACGAACCACTCCGCGCCCCGCACTTCGGCTTCGCGGACCGCGAAGATCGTGTCGCCCGACTTCATCGCCTGCGCACGCAGTGCGGCGGCATTGGCGTCGGGATTCTTCGCCGGGTCGAGCCGCACGGCCCGCACGGCCGAGGCCGCAACGCCCTCGCAATCCGTATAAGTGAGTTTCAGCCCTTCGGCCGTCGCCTCCGCCGCGGCCTTCGCCGGAATCACCCGCCGCGTGCGGCTGCGCTCCACGGCCAGCGTGAAACGGCGGTCGAAATTGCGGCGGACCTCCGCCCCGGGCGTGATCCCCTCCATGCGATTGGGCGTGATGCGGCGACCCTCCACGGCGTTGACGTTGGTCCCGGTCACGCCGCGCGGCGTCAGGAAACAGATGCCGTCGCCCGGCGCAAGATCGTGCGCACCGTCGAGCGTGAACGTGCCGCCCGAAACGCCCGCCACGCGGCCCACCCGTTCGCCGACCGCCTTCGGGGTGTCGAACGACGCCACTCCGGCGCGCTTTCCGTCCAGAAAATAGTCGGACTCCCCGCGTGTAAAACTCTTCGACGGATCGGGCGTGAAATCCGGGACGCTCTCGCCGACGGACGACCGCACCAGCCCCGGCCGCAGGGCCAGCGCCTCGTCCACCGCCCGGCGGTAGTGGGCCACAACGTTCCGGATATAAGCGAGATCCTTGAGCCGACCTTCTATCTTGAATGAAGTGACGCCCGCATCCAGCAGATCGCCAATGCGTTGCGAAAGATTCATGTCGCGCACCGACAGCAGATGCTTCCCGGCAATCCAGGTCCGGCCCTTTCCGTCGGTGAGGTCCCACGTCAGGCGGCAGGGCTGGCTGCACGCCCCGCGATTGCCGCTGCGCGCGGACATCGACCGCGAGAGGAAACAGCGGCCGCTGTACCCCACGCAGACCGCCCCGTGGACGAAGCATTCGACCTCGGCCGCGGTGGCGGCGCAGATGGCCCGGATCTCCTCCAGCGTGAGGTTGCGTTCGAGAATCACCCGCGCAAACCCCGCCTCGCCCAAGAACCGCGCCCCCTCGGGCGTGCGGTTCGAAACCTGCGTCGAGGCGTGCAGCTCCACCGGAAGGTCCATCCGCCGCAGAGCCATGTCCTGCACGATCAGCGCATCGACGCCCGCGTCGATCAGGCTGCGGGCCTGCCGTTCGGCGGCCTCCAGTTCGTCGTCCCACACGAGCGTGTTGAGCGTGGCGTGGACCCGCACTCCGAAGCGGTGGGCATACTCCACGACCCGGGCGATCTCCTCCGCGGAGTTCCCCGCGGCCTGCCGCGCGCCGAACCGCGCGCCGCCGATATAGACCGCATCGGCGCCGTAGTCCACGGCGGCCGCGGCCGCAGCGTAATCTTTGGCAGGAGCTAACAGTTCGACGAGTTTCATTTTTTTCTTTTTGCAAAAGTAACAAAAAGCGGTCAATATCGGGACGTCGCGGACGGAAAATCGCGGGAACCGCCGCCGGGACGGACATTATCAATTATCATTCAACAGCTTACGCCCCAAATGGTCAATATACAACAAATACACTTCTTTTTCACCGGACCGGAAATATCCCTGCGATGACAATATCCGACAAACAAAACAGTTGCAGCCGCAAAACGGCTGTCATTCTTCAAAAACATTAAAAATCAACCTTATACACACGCATAACACCGAAAAACAAACAATAAGAAAAGACTTTTACGACAATATTTTCAGGATTTCCAGAAAGCATTCGGGCAAATTTTCGTATATTGTGCCGCAAATAAACAAGTCCAAAAATTTCACACGATGCAATTTTCAGCAAATACGGTTCTCCGGAAACGGGATACCGTACCCATTCATTTTTTATTCCTAATCCAATTTTTATGAGAAGATGCTTTACGCTATTGACGGTTCTCGTCCTCTGCGCCTCAAGCGGCTGCGACGACAAGAACAAAGAGGAGGTCGCGGATGTGATCGTCCTCTCGCGAAGTAGTGTCGCGTTCGCCCAGAAAGGCGGAACGACCACCGTCGCGGTAGCCACGCCCTCCGACTGGAAGGTGAGCTGTCCGGACGATTGGGTGACGCTGGCCTCCGAAGAGGGCCTGCTGACCATCTCCGCGGCAAGCAATACGACCGACAATGTCCGCAACTCGAAAATCACCGTGGAAACGGCCGGCGACAAACAGGAAATCGCCGTTCACCAGGCATTCTCGTGGGAAACGGTCCTGCTGTCCACCACCGCTTCGGAGGAAATTTCGCTGGATTCCGAAGGTGAGAGCGTTCTCTTCACCGTGGTCTCCAACGGCCAGTGGAGCGTCACGAGCGACGCCGACTGGGTTTCGGTCGAAAGCGACCCGGTCAGCGGAACGGTACGCGTCGGCGCCCCGCGCAATCCCGACGCCCACCGCAATGCGACGCTCACCGTCCGGGCGACCAAAGGCTCCGCTACGGAATCCTGCAAAGTGACCGTTTCGCAAATCTCACGCGAGGAAAACCCCTATTACCAAATGCTGGGATATTACGGACTTCATGCGGAAAACTGGTATTACGGCCGTGAACCGATCGGCGTGAGCGGCACGGGTACGTTCTGCACCGTCGAAGAGAAAGAGTACCGCAAGAGTTTCTACATCAAGAACCTGTTCCTGACGGGCACGGTCGTGGAAGCCACCTACGACAAAAACACCCAAACCATGTCGATCGAACTGGGCAGGCTCTGCTACACCCGCGAGATCTCCCCGACGGTCTCCCGCTTCCACTACCTGTACTCGATCAACATGCAGGGCGGAGGTTTCCACAACGGCATGCTGACCGGCAGGCTGGGAGAGGGCTACAACGACGACGCGGACGAAACCCGCAAGGCGATCCTCCTGAACGGTTTCGAATCGCCGTACACCACGCTGGGCATCATCGGATATCAGGAGCAGCAGTGGCTGTCGTTCGGCGACCTCTACTACGCCACCGGCACGATGTACCTCGTGGACTGGGACATTCCGGCCGACAGCGGCACGGCTTCGACCTCCGTCACCCGGGCCGCCGACGGCATCGCACCCTCGGGCAGCACCTTTCCCGTATCGAAACATTAAACCGCAGCACACATGAAAAAATTATATGCACTGACAGCTTTACTGCTCGGCATGACGGGGTGCTCCGAAGAGACGATCACCTACACCAATCCCGTCCCGGGCGACGAACCGTCCGGCATTGCGGCCGAACTGGGCATCTCGTCGAAAAACACATGGTTCGCCGCTGAAGACGAACGCAACGCCTCGATCGGCTTCAAGAGCCTGGGCGGAGAGGTCGTCGTGGACATCCAGACCAACACGACGTGGAAATACGACGCCGTCAACGCCGGCTGGCTGACCATCGAGAAAGACGACGTCGCCGACCAGCTCGTCCTGAACTGCGAGGGCAACAAGGTCGAGGAGCAGCAGCAGGCTACGATCACCATTACCGCCGGCGACAAGACCGCGACCATCTCCGCCGCGCAGAACGCGTACGGCACGCTCGAAATCGCCGCATCGAAAAACAACTTCCAGATTCCCGCCGTCGGCGAACTGACCGCCGAATTCGAAGTGCAGTCGACCGACGAAGACTGGATCTTCGAAACCAAAGACTGCCCGTGGCTGCTTCTCGAACAGCAGGGCGACAAAGTCACGATGACGCTCGACCCCAACGAGGAGATCGAGGACCGCGAAACGACCTTCGTGCTGATTGCCGGCGAGGGGGGGGGAAATCCCGTCTCTGAAACGATCCGCGTCACGCAGGACCGCGCCGTCTACGTCAACGTTTCGCTAAAAACCATTCCCCTCTCGCCCACTCCCACCGAATCCGACAAAAAAGAGTTGGGAATCAGATCCAACTACGACTGGGAGTACACGCTTTCCGAAAATTCCGACTGGCTCTCCGCCACGAAAACCGAGCAGGGACTTACAATCACCGCCGAGACCAATTCGAGCGGATCGTCCCGCACCGCAACCATCACCGTATCGGCCGGCGACGGCAAACAGAACCAGACCGAACAGGTCGTCACCGTCTCCCAGACCGGCCTGGACCTCGACGCCTTCATCCTCGGAATCGACATCACCTCGTCGAGCCTGAAGACCTATCTGCCGTTCGACAAGGCCATCGACGCCACCATCGACTGGGGCGACGGCAGCATCGAGGAGAACGTCACCTCGGCCTACCCCTCGCACACCTACACCGACCCGGGCTACTACATCGTCTCGGTCAAGGGCAGCGTGACGTCGCTCAACTCCTACGACATCCCCGACTACGGACTGGGCAACCAGTTCAGGGAGGTTTACAACTGGGGCCGCACGGGGCTGACCTCGATGGCGCGCGCATTCCAGAACTGCCGCGAGCTGAAACGGATTCCCTCCGACAACACCGAAGCCTTCGCCAAGGTCACCACCTTCCACTATGCATTCACCGACTGCCGCGTCCTCGAAGCCGTTCCCGACGGGCTGTTCGACCATGCAACCGAGGCGGAAACCTTCGCCTACTGCTTCCAGAACTGCAACATGGTCACCGAAGTGCCCGCCGACCTGCTTTACAACTGCACGAAGATCACCTCGGTAGGTTCGCTCTTCTCCGGCACGGCGATCACCCAGATCGACGAGGATTTCTTCTCTCGCAACACGGAGCTGACCGACTGTTCGATCATCTTCTCGAACGGCAAACTGAAGACGGTCCCCGAAAAACTCTTCGCCAACAACAAGAAGGTGACGACCTTCAACTCGCTGTTCGCCAACACCGAGTCGTTCGAATCCGTCCCGGCCGGCCTGTTCGCCAACAACCCCGAGGTCGACTCGTTCCGCATGCTCTTCTCGGGAACAAGCCTGAAATCCGTCCCGGCCGGCTTGTTCGCCAACAACCACAAGGTCACCAATTTCCAGAGCGCATTCAGCAAAACGGCCATCCAGAGCGTTCCCGCCGACCTGTTCGCAGGCTGCGACAAGGTGACGACCTTTATGAGCTGTTTCACCGGATGTAGCGAACTGCAAAGCGTCCCGGCCGAGCTGTTCAAAAGCAGCGGAGCCTTCACGACCGTGACGAAGACCGCCTTCAACAACATCTTCAAGGACTGCACCTCGCTGACCGAAGTGCCCGCAGGGCTGTTCGACGGCTTTACCCTGGTCACCGCTTTCAACGACGCCTTCAACGGCTGCGCGTCGCTCACGACGCTCCCCGCAGGGCTGTTCGCCACCAATACGGCGGTCACCTCGTTCACCAATGTCTTCAAAGGCTGCACCTCGCTCAAAAGCATCCCCGAAGGCGTCCTCGGCGGACTTTCCAAAGTCACCTCGTTCTCGGGCCTGTTCGCTGGCTGTACGGGGCTTGAAGAGATCGGCGCCAACATCATCTCCGGCTGCGCCGCCTGCAAGAATATCTCCTCGATGTTCAAGGACTGCGACAACCTGAAAACCGTTTCCGCGGAGGCTTTCGCCGGCGCACCCGCGATCACCAGCATCGGCAGCCTGTTCGAAAACTGCACGCTGCTCGAAAGCGTTCCGGAGGATATTTTCGCCGGGATGCCGAATCTGGCGACCGCCACCAGCGTATTCGCGGCGTCGGGACTGAAAACGGTTCCCGCCGGTCTGTTCAGCCGCAATCCCTCCGTCACGACCTTCGGCAAGGTGTTCCAGAACTGCGCCGCACTGACGACGCTGCCCGACGGACTGTTCGCCGGCAACCCGAAAGTGACGACCTATTCCAACGCCCTGGAGAACTGCACGGCCCTCGAATCGGTCGGCCTCCTCTTCGGGAAGAGCACGGCCTCGGCCAAATGCGACCGCCTCTTCGCAGGGGCCACGGCGCTGAAGAGCGTGCCCGCCGGAATCTTCGACGGACTGACCGGGGCGACGGCCTTCAACAACACGTTCTCCGAATGCTCCGCCCTGGAGACGATTCCGGCAGGGCTCTTCGCCAAGAACGTCAACGCGACCACCGTGGCCCAGTGCTTCCTGAACTGCACCCGCCTCACGATGGTTCCCTCGCGCCTGTTCGAAGCCAACACCAAGACGAAGACCCTGACGGAGATGTTCTCCGGCTGCTCGGGAATCGAAAGCATCGCGCCGGACGCCTTCACGGGACTGAACGGCACGTCGCTCAATTTCCAGAAGGCATTCCTCAACTGTACCTCACTCCGGGAGATCCCCGACGGGCTGCTGAAAACCACGCAGATTTCAACCTACACCAGTCTGTTCGCCGACTGCACGGGACTGGTCCGCGTCGGGTCGGAGGTGTTCAACTGCGCTTCGGCCACCATGTTCAATTCGGTCTTCGACGGTTGTACGTCGCTCGAAGAGGTCGGCAAGAACATGCTGGTCAGCCCCGTCAAACTGACCAGCGTCGCGAATCTCTTCCGCGATTGCGGGATGCTCAGGAGCGTTCCGGTGAGCCTGTTCGACGAAGCCGTGAAGCTCAAGACGCTGACTTCGACCTTCCAGGGCTGCGCGTCGCTCGAAGGCGAATCGCCCTACACGGTCGTCGACGGCGTGAAATACCACCTGTACGACCGCACGGCGGAGAATGCCGCCGCCTCGGGACTCACCGCGATCACCGCCGCCAAGAGCAGTTTCGCGGGATGTACGAAACTCTCGGACTACGACAAGATCCCCACCACATGGAAGGAATAGACGAACACAAAACGATCCCGAACATGAAAAATACGATAATATGCAGCATCGCAGTGCTGTCGGCCGCACTGCTGGCAGCCTGCACCGAAACCACCCGGATATGGCCGGAGGAGGGCGAAAGCAAGGCCTACGTGGAGGTGTCGAGCCAAAAAGTGATCTTCGACGCCGACGGAGGCAACGCCGTGATCACCGTGGCGACGAACGCCGACGGCTGGGACTACGCCGCCGAAGGCGACTGGTTCACCGTCGCCCGGCAGGACGGCAACGCCCTGCTGGTCGAGACCCTGATCAACGCCGGAGCCGAAACCCTGACGGGCAAACTCACGGTCAGCGCCGAGAAGAACGGGGAGACCGTTTCGCAGGAGGTCGCGCTCGTACAGCGCGCCGAACGGAGCGTCAACCTGAGCGCCGAAGGCACGGCCAACTGCTACATCGCCCGGACCGGCGGCGTCTACAAATTCGACGCATCGGTCAAGGGCAACGGCGGCGGCGACGGAGTCAGCGACTACATCGCCAACTACGGACTCGCCATCGAGGACGGCGCCTTCGCCGAACTGCTCTGGGAATCGCGCCACGACGGCGACAAGACCATGTCGCGCGAAATCATCGACGGCGCGCCGATCTACCGGGGCGGCTACGTGACCTTCTCGACGGGGCGTTCGGAGGGCAACGCCGTGATCGCCGTGAAGGACATCAAAGGCAACATCGTCTGGAGCTGGCACATCTGGGTCTGCAACGACGAAATCACGGCGCACGACCACATCGACTCGGAAGGCAAAGTCGCCGCCGTGATCATGGACCGCAACCTCGGAGCGCTGAACAACACCCCGATGGACGTGGGCAACCGAGGCATGTTCTACGAATGGGGCCGCAAGGACCCCTTCACGCCTTCGCGCTCGCCCTACCACGCGGATACCGACGGCAACAACGTCCCGGCCTACAACGAACCGAACACCGCGATCGGCGACGGAACGGGAACATGGGTCTACAACGCGCAGGCCGCCGTGCTCGCCACGCCGCCGGCCAACATTCCCAATTCGATCCTGAACCCGATGACCTACCTGCAATCGCCGTACAACGGCCACGCCGACTGGTACTGCACGGGAACAGACCCGAAGGCCACGCATCCGGGACTGTGGGGTCCCGAGAAGACCATTTTCGACCCCTGCCCTCCGGGCTACAAGGTCCCGGGACCCGATCTCTGGGGCATTCCCGCCGGAAACAACTCGATCACCAACGGCGGCGCAGCGGCGGATTACGACGAAACCGGCGTCAGCGCCAAATGGGACTGGAACGCCTACGAAGACTGCGGGCGCCGCTGGAAAAACACCGGCGACTACTACCCGATGGCCGGCAACATCTACTACACGGACTACATCTCGGTGAGCATCTGCAACTACACGGGCGGCATGGCATTCTACTGGACCGCCCAGGCGACTCCCGACGCGACGAAGTCATCGGCCTACTTCGTGAACTTCAACCCCAACTGGTGCAATTACAGGCTCGGCGAGCACGACTGTTCCGCACAGATACGCTGCATCCGGGAATAACACTAAAAACTGATCGTCTATGAAATATCCATTCAAATCGCTTCTCCTGGCGGCAACCGTCCTCGCGGCGGCATCGTGCGCCAAGGACGACACGCAGAGCGGCGGCGAAGAGACCGCGGGTCCCGTCATCGTCAACGCCTCCCCGGCGGCCATCGGCGGCGAGATCATCCTCAAACTGAAGACCGAGGCCTCCGGCATCGTGGAAAAGAGCCGCGCGCAGGGCGTTTCAAAAGGCAGCGGCATCGACGAGATCGACCGCATCCTCAACACGGTGAACACCGTACGTTTCGAACGGCTCTTCCCGGACGGCGGGCGTTTCGAAGAACGCACCCGCAGGGAAGGCCTGCACCTCTGGTATTACGCCAAATACGACCCGTCGGTCCCGACGAGCGAGATGGCCAGCCTGCTCTCCTCGTGCAAGGACATCGAAATCATCGAATACTCGCTGGCCGCCGAAACTTCGGACCACCGCCGCGCGGCATCTCCCGCCGCCGGGGCGCAGAGCGTCACCCGCGCCATTGCAGACGAGGTGCGCAACGTCCCCTTCCCGTTCAACGAGAGCGAACGCTCGCAGCAGATGCAATGGCACTACAACAACACGGGAAACATCTTCGCGCAGACGAGCCAGCTGGGCGCCGACGCCAACGTATACGCTGCCTGGCAGCTCTCGACGGGCAATCCCGACGTGATCGTCGCCGTCGTGGACCAGGGCGTCAAGTACGACCACGAAGACCTGGCCGCCAACATGTGGGTCAACGAGGCCGAACTGAACGGCACGCCGGGCGTCGACGACGACGGCAACGGCTATGTGGACGACATTTACGGCTACAACTTCACCAAGGAGACCGGCGAACTGGATTTCTCGGCCGAACTGATGCACGGCACGCACGTCGCCGGCACGATCGCCGCCGTGAACAACAACGGCGTGGGCGTCTGCGGCATCGCAGGCGGCTCGGGCAGGGGCGACGGCGTGAAGATCATGTCGTGCGAGATTCTCGGCAAGTCGGAGTCCGGATCGTCGGGCGCCGGACTGGCCGGACAGATCCGCGCCATCAAGTACGCCGCCGACAACGGCGCCGTGATCTGCCAGAACAGCTGGGGATACACCGCCGGAACCATCTCCGTGACCGACTGGACACGCGGTTCCTACTCGGCGCTCTCGCGTGCCATGGAGTACTTCAACAAATATGCGGGACTGGACGAAAACGGCAACCAGACAGGCCCGATGGCCGGCGGCATCGTCCTCTTCGCCGCGGGCAACGACGCTTCGAGCGAGGTCTGCTATCCCGCCGCCGACGCCAACGCGATCAGCGTGGGCGCAACCGCGTTCACGGGCGCCCCGGCCTACTACACCAACTACGGCACATGGGTCCGGATCTCGGCCCCGGGCGGCGACCAGATGCTGAGCAACGCCTACGGCGGCGTTTACAGCACGAGCGTGGCCGCCGACGGCTCTTCGGGCTACGAAGGCAGCCAGGGGACCTCGATGGCCTGCCCCCACGTGTCGGGAGCCTGCGCGCTGGCCGTCAGCTATTACTACGGTGCTGAAAAACGCAAGGGCCTTACGGGCGAAATGCTCCGGCAGGCGCTGTTGAGCAGCACCCAGTCCGTCGACCGCTACTGCACCGGCAAATACCAGCAGTATCTGGGCAACATGGGCATCGGCAGCCTCGACACCTACAAGCTGCTGCGGAACATCGCCAAGATCGACGGCATCCCGGCGCAGCGGGTCGGCGTGGGCGACACCGTCAGCATCGACCTGGGCGACCACTTCACCGCCACCAATGTCCTGGGGTACACCGTTTCCGTTCCCGACCTCGTGAAGATCGAACTTCGGGGCGGAGTGATGAAGCTCACCGGCCTCAAGAAAGGCCGGACGACGATCATCGTCTCGGACGGCGCGGCCATTCGCAAACCGATCGAGGTAACCGTCGAATGACACATTCACTAACGCAAAAGAGAATCAAACCTATGAAAACCTTTTATAAATACGCGGCATTCGCGGCGGCGGCCCTCGCGGGACTGTGCGCCTGCTCGTCGGACGACGACGCGGCGGAGACCGGCTCCGGCCTGCAACCCGTCGCACAGCCGCAGATCATCGTCAGCGACCTGACGACCACCGGATTCACCCTCCGCTGGGAAGCCGTCGACGACGCAGGGTCCTACGTCTACACGTTCGACGGCGGGAGCGAGACCTCGACGACCGGCTGCCGGCTGGAATTCAACAGTCTGGAACGGCAGAAAGAGTATGTCGTGGCGGTCAAGGCCTGCCCCCGGGACCCGGCCGAATACACCGAATCCCCCTTCACCTACATCCACGTGCTGCCCGACGATCTGGAGCAGCTTCCCCAGCCGAAGATCACGCTCGGCAGCGCCTATGCGTCGAAAACCGTCATCTCCTGGACCGAAGTGCCCGAAGCGGAACTCTACGAGTTCTCGGTCGACGGCGGGGAGGTGTCGACCACCCGAAACCGTACGGTCATCCTGTCGAAACTCGACAAGGGCCGCACCTACTCCTTCTCGGTGCGCGCCATGACGTCCGACGCCACGCGCTTCACCAACTCGGAAGCCGCACAGCTCTCGTTCGTCACCTCGGACGCCGACGTTCCGCCGCTGGTCATCGCCCCGACGACGATCATCTCCGACGCCGTGGCGTTCGACATCTACGCCTCCAGCGACGAAACCTACTATTATGAAATTCTCCCGGCCACGACCTTCGCCAAGTATTCGCCCGAAGAGCTGATGACCGCCTTCCAGACCTATATCGTCGAATACGCCAAAAAGCAGGGCATCAGCCTCCAGCTGGCCATGGCCTCGATGCTCAAGTCGGGAACCCAGAGCCTCCAGATGACGGGACTCACCCCCGAGTTGAGCTACGTGATCTTCGCCTTCGGCATGGACCTGCGGGGCAACATCACCTCGAACCTCTCCTCCACGCAGTTCAAGACCACGGCCGACGGCTACTCCGCCGGTCCGAACTACGGCGGCAGCGACTGGTTCACGCAGCGGTTCTACATCACCAACGCCTACCTCGCCCTGACGGGTTACGGCTGGACCAACTCCGTGTGGACCCACTGGAAGGGAGACGACGTGACGGACGTCCGTTACCGTACGCTGACGACCAAGCTCTTCAATCAGGTCTTCTCCGATCCCTACGACCGACAGGCCATCGCCGCATTCCTGAAAGACCCCAATTACGGAGTCCAGTTCAACCCCGAGCTGCTCTCGGCGACGGTAAACAGCGCCGACGGTTACAACGGACTTACGGAAGGAGTCAGCGCCGGCACGTCCTACACGCTGCTCACGCTGGCCACCTCGTCGAGCGGCGCCGAAACGGTCTGCGTCAACTCCGTCACCACGAAGACCAGCACGGCCGCAGCCGCGTGGTTCGCAGCCGCAGCCTCGACCAACGCCAACTACGGCCCGACGCACAACACCGTGGCCGGCGTCATGAAGGGCATCGACATCGCAACGGTGCGTTACGCGATTTTCAAACAGAGCGCCCTGGCGAACGTCAGCACGGACAACTATCCGGCCGTGATCGAAGAGTTCGGACACGACCTCAAGGAGGAGTACCTCCCCTACATCAACGGAAACGGCTTTGCCATCCTCTTCACCGGGGAGAGCGGCGTAACGCCCGAAACCACGTACGTCTTCATGGCGACGGCGACCAACACGGTCGGCGACAAAGTCACCAAATGGGGTTCGGCGACCACCAGCGCGGCTCCGGACGCCGCCCGGGCGAAGGCGCAGGCCGCAACCCGAACGGACGAACCGCTCCGGTCGCCCGCCGGGAAACCCATCGCCAACCCCGAGAAGTTCATCTACCCGATGGAGAGCGTCCAGCTGCCCGCCGGAGCGAAACCCGAAGGCGACCTCTGGACCATCATTCACAACACGCACAACATCAAATAAGAGTACATCTATGAACAAGATAGCAGCAATTCTCTGGTGCATCCTGTCGCTGGCATGGACGACGGCCTCCTGGGCGCAGAACGTCGCCGTCAGCGGCAAAGTCACCGGAGCCAACGGCGAAGCCATCATCGGCGCGAACGTTCTCGTGGAGGGCACTACGCAGGGCATCACGACGAACGTCGACGGAGACTACACCCTGACGAACGTCCCGGCCAACGCCACGCTCGTCGTCTCCTACCTGGGCTACAAGACCGAGAAAATCCCTGTCGGCAACAAGACCCGCATCGACGTCACGCTCCGGGAGGACACCGCCGAGATCGAAGGCGTGATGGTCGTGGCCTACGGTACGGCCAAGAAGGAGTCGTTCACCGGTTCGGCCGCCGTCGTCAAGGGCGGCGAACTCCAGAAGCGCGTCGTGGGCAACGTCACCAAATCGTTCGAAGGAACCGTAGCCGGCGTGCAGGTCGCCTCCGGCGGCGGCCAGCCGGGCGAAGCGGCATCGGTCATCATCCGCGGCATCGGGTCGGTGAACGCCTCGGCGACACCGCTATACGTGGTCGACGGCATCCCCTTCGACGGGTCGCTCAGCGCGATCAACCCCGCGGACATCGAGACGATGACCGTGCTCAAGGACGCATCGGCAGGTGCGCTCTACGGCGCCCGCGGAGCCAACGGCGTCATCGTCATCACGACCAAGAAGGGCAAGAAGGACAAAATCCGCATTTCGTACAAGGGCAACGTCGGAATCGCCTCGCGCGCCATCCCCCGCTACGACCTGGTCGACATGAAAGATTACGTCGAGATGAGCTACGAAGCGCTGCGCAACAGCGCCCAATACGGCACGGGCATGGATTTCGAGGGCGCGAGCCGCTACGCCGCCGCCAACCTCGGCCAGCAGATCGGCGGACTGAAGAATCCCGAATACTACAACCCGTACAAGAACTACACGTGGGAGACGCTGATCGACCAGTCGACGGGCAAGATCCGTTCGGATGCCAAAGCTGCATGGAACGAGAACTGGCTGGACGAAATCAGCGACAATTCGGCCATACGCACCGAACACATCGTCTCGGTGAACGGCGGTTCGGAACGCGCCAACTACGTCGCATCGCTGGGATACTACATGGAAGACGGCATTCTCCAGAACACCGACTTCTCCCGCTACACGGGCCGCGTGGGCGCCGATTCGCAGGCCAAGAGCTGGCTCAAGATCGGCATGAACGCCAACTTCGCCCACAGCGAATCGAGCTACCAGAGTTTCGAGGACGCAAGCACGTCGAACGTCTGGTACACGGCGCAGTTCATGGCCCCGGTCTATCCCGTCTACCTGAAGGACATGGCCGGCAACAACGTGCGCGACGCCGACGGGCGGCTGCAATACGAATACGGATCGGAGGATGACAACGGCTACGCCAACCGCCCCTCGGCCCAGGGCTTCAACTCGAAGGCCGAACTTTACAACAACAAGGCCTACTACACCCGCAACTCGCTTTCGGCGCGCAGCTACATCACCTTCGGGACGGTCAGGGAGGAGGCCCGGCTCTACGGACTGAAACTCACGATGAACTTCGGTACGGACTACACCGACTACCAGCGCACGCTGGTCTACGACAAGGAGCACGGCAACGCGGCCCAGCAGGGCGGACGCCTCAGCAAGACCAACACCCGCACGCTGAGCTACACGTTCAACCAGCTGCTGACCTACGACCGCACGTTCGGCGACCACTCCCTCAACCTGCTGGCCGGCCATGAGTACTACCGCTACAAGTACAACTACGCCCCTGTCTCTTATACACATCT
>ENA-OYYY01000145-OYYY01000145.1-human-gut-metagenome-genome-assembly--contig:-NODE-145-length-16002-cov-9.722518_pt1 | contig 16002 bp, 2 predicted proteins | sample MGYA00243255_ERZ653461 | MGnify/ENA primary metagenome ERZ653461 (study PRJEB26926, sample SAMN06165180) | human gut metagenome | biome: ENVO:00009003; feature: ENVO:2100002; material: ENVO:00002003...
TTCTATATCTCCCCTCAACTCCGTAATTTCGCTGTTAAGGGTGTAACTTTCAAAAAGTCCCATAGAAATGTCACTTTTCGGCAAAACAAGTTCAGACTTGCTCTGTACTGTTTCGTTAAGCTTTTCGGCAACGATGGGACCGTATATCTTCATATTGGCATATGCAAGAGGGTGAATCCCATCGCCTTTTTTGGTTGTTGCATTATATCTAAAATACTGTGTTGTAATTTCCTCATTATCACCGGTAAGCTCTGTTTCTTCCGAAAGGTCAACATAGGGAATTTCCCACTTATCAAGTATATTTTTCATTAAAGACCAATACTGTGACTGTTTTATTCTTGTTGAGCAATTGTGACAGAGTACGAACAGCTTAATTGAGTCTTTATAATTCTTGTCAAGAAAATAACAAATACTTTCCAACGCACCTGCTGTGGTGTATTCATTGTATTTTCCCGATTTATTATTTATATCGGTCATTGCACCCATTTCAACATTTTTGAACAGGTCATTAAAACCGCCGTCAAGCAGAATAACATCGTAACTGCCTTTCATTTCACGGACACGCTCAAGGATACTTCTGTGGTCTGTGCCGATAAAATCCTTTCTTATTGCAAGAGTTGTGCCGGGAGTGGCCTTGTTGGTCATTGTCATATTATATTTTTCGGCAACATAATTGCAGAAAGAATATGTTGAATTTCCCATTGTGTCCGTACCCGAACCGTAGGCAACGCTGTCGCCGTCACAATACATAGTTCTGCCCGAAAGGTAGTCGGGAGCAGAATACATAGCCTTTGCACACGGAAAAAGCTGTGCGTAAAATTCGTTGCCGACAGCCTGCAAAATAAGATTAACATCGTTTTCTGTGATTTTGCCGTCATCGTCAACATCGGCAGCCGTCAGTTCTTCCTCGGTCGGAACAGTGTCGATAAGGCTTTTGGCAAGCTTTGCATCAGCTGCCTCAACAGTTCCGTTGTTATCAACATCGCCGTAAATCACATTGCCCGACGAAACAAAGTTTAGCGAATTATCATTGCAATATTTTTCTGCGACAGTCCCCGAATAGCCTTCAAGAGTGAACGATGAATCGGTTGAATACTGCTGAGTGCTTATTGTCTGCTTACTGTAGGTGTCAAAAACGCCCTTTTGGGTTGAACAGCTTACCGCAAACGAATCATCGCAAATCTGCGTTACGGACATTGGAATGCTCACGGATTTAAGCTTTTTACAATTCATAAACGCACCGTAGCCTACAGTTTTTAAACCAAAATTCAGGTTGATTTTTTCAAGGCTTTCACAACCGTAAAAAGCCCACCATTTGATGCTTCTTACTGTGTTGGGAATTGTCACTTCCTTGATTTTGCCTGAATAAAATGCCGTCCTGCCAATTGAGGTTACAGGCTTTGAATCAATGCTGTCGGGAACAGTCACAACTGCATTCTTGCCCGTATAACCGCAGATTTCGGCTGTGTTATCGTCAAGAATTCTGTATTTAAAGTTTTTGTATGTGTGTTCATCGGTTGCGGCAAAAACGGTTGTACCGACACCTACAACTGATGAAACTATTATTACCGTTGAAAGTAAAAATGATAAAGTTTTTTTGAAATTTCTCATTAAATAGCTCCCATAAATCATTATTCCTATATTTTACTACAAAATGCAACATTTTGTAAATAGGCAAACAACCTAGAATTACCAAAAATAAAAAAACAGAGGAACAACATTGAAAGCAATTCAAAGAATGCTCCGGTTAATCCTCTGTATCCTTTATATATTTTTAAAAAATCAGCCTGCAAGCACAAGCGGAAGAACATCGTTACGGTCAATGTGAAGAACAACCGAAACCTCGTCACAAACCATTTTTTCAGCTTCTTTGAGAAAACGCTCGTCAGTAATGTGAAGTCGTCTACCCTTTTTGAGCTGGAGCTTACTGTGGAAGTGCATTCTCCTGATAAGCTCAACAAGCTTCATACAATCGCCGCCCGAAATAATCTCCTTGATTTTTTCACATCTTTCGGCTTTATTGTCAATCCATATTTCATTATCGGTTTTCTGTGACAAAATATCTTTAATTTCATCCGAAGAAAGGACAGCACGCATTCTTGACACAAGCATTTCATTCTGAGTCGGAACAAAAAGCGTTGAAGAATCCGAGCAAACAGGTTTTAAAACATAGTATTCAATAGAATCCTTTCCGATTTTTTTCGTTGTAATTTCGGTAATCTCACAAACTCCGTTTGAGCCGTAAAGAACAATCTCGCCAATACTGTACATACTCTCACCATCCGTATAATCGCATCATCTTAAATCTCAGATAAACACTGAGTTCTTACAATATTATTGTACCACATTTTGCATAATTTTGTTATAGGCAAAATTACCGAATTTGACAATTTTTTCACTGTGGGAAATTAGAGCATATTCTACCAAAATCCGTTAAAATAGAATTGGTTTAAATCCGAAACAGGGTACAAAATACGCTCTGCGGATATTTTACGAAAAGGCTCTTGGAAATGCAAGGCATTTTAATTGGAGGCGTCGAGGAATTTATGCCTATTGACAAACACATTTAGACAATTTAAAAGGTCAAAAATGTTATTGTTCGGTATATATTTTAAGTTGATAAAAATGTCTGAATCACAGATATTAAATACAATTAAAGGCACGGCGGGTGTTACTGCAACAAAACAAGCGACAGTTTAATTTTTGTCGCTTGTTATTACACTTTATTCTGTTTTTACGGGTTGCCACATAACTATTGACATTGAGCCATAAATGTCAATTCATCAGCAAAAGTCGTTTTATAACGGTTACGGATTGTAGGCTGACCAGTTACCGTTTGAATAAATCTTGCCGACATTCACCGTGAGATCAGCAGTTTGATTTGCACCATTGTTGCTGAAAATCACATTTGTTGCACCTGTCGGCACTGCTATACGGTAGACACCGTCACCGACACTTTCCATTGCTTTTCCAGGCCATTTACCTGCCATATCGGTTGCGGTGCTGTTCCAGAAGTATGCATAGGTGTAGCCTTTTGCATAGACATAAACAGTTGTGGGAGCTGTTGTCGGTTCAACGCTGTAATTTGTCCAGTTACCGTTTGAATAAATCTTGCCGACATTCACCGTGAGATCAGCAGTTTGGTTTTCGCCCTTATTACTGAACACAACATTTGTTGCACCTGTCGGCACGGCTATACGGTAGACACCGTCACCGACACTTTCCATTGCTTTTCCAGGCCATTTACCTGCCATATCGGTTGCATCACTGTTCCAGAAGTATGCATGGGTATAGCCCTTTGCATAAACATATGACTTGCCGACTGTTGTCGGTTTGGTTGTGGGAGCAACCGTTGTGGGCTGTGTTGTAGGTACTGTCGGTTCTGTTACGGGAGCTGTTGTGACCTCTGTTGACGGTTCCGTAACAGGCTCTGTTGCAGGAGTTTCCGTTGTTGGTTCGGTTGCGGGGACTGTCGGCAACTGACTCGGATCAACATATGTACCGCAGTAACCGCAATTTTCAAACTTTGCAACATAGCATTGAATCAGGGTTGCGTCCTTGATTGAGATTGTGTTATCCCTGTCAACATCTGCCGCAATGAGGGCATTGTTTGTAAGATTTTCAAGCTTTACGATATGCTTTTGAACGAATGTTGCATCGCTGACATCTATTCTTCTGTCAAGGGTTGTATCACCCATAAGAATCATATTATCGGGTATATCCATGTTGTAATACTCGAACATATAAGTATTGTTGAAGTCGTTGTAATCGTTTGCCTTTGAGATTACCCTGACTGAAACAAAGCCTGTGTCATCAACATATGACTTATCAAGCGGAACAGTTATCGTAACGGGGGTATTCTTTGAAACAAAAGGAATGTTCTGTGTGAAGTAAACCTCGTTTGTGTTTCTGTTATAAACCTCAAGAGTTGCAGGAGAGTCATAGCTGAATCTGTTGTACACAACAGCCTTGATGAAGTTTTCGTCGCCGTCAATATACTGTTCTGCACTGACCGCCATATCGGTATAGCCGAGGGGGATATCATATGATGAAGTGTACTTTGCCTTGCTGTCTGTTACGGTAATTGTTATACAACGGTTTACAATCTGTTCGGGTGATGTGAACGGAACGCTGAACGTCTCGCTTGCACCTGCAGAGAGTGATTTATCTGTTGTTGTATATGTACCGAGTACAGTACCGTCATAGTTCTTTACCGTAAAGGTGAGATTGCCTGTCGGTTCAAAGCTGTTGTTTGTTACAGATACATCTGCTTTGGCTTCCTTGCCTGCGTTGATTTCGCTGTAGTCAACGCTTGCATCTGTAATTACAGGTTTTGAAACAGAGTCGGCAATTGTTGTAACAAGCTTTGACTCTGTGTTCATATCGTCATCAATTACCTTCGAATCGTAATATGTGAATGTAAGCTTGCCGTTAATGTACACCGGCTCAACATTTTCAATGTAGTTGTCGGATGAAACAAGTGTTACGGGATTTGACCAGGTACCGCTTGCCGTGTCAAGATAGAGGGCATTGATTTTGTTCTTGCTCTCTGTGTAAACGATTGCACAGTTGCCGTTTTCATCGTTTACTATTTCAACACCGTTTGCAGCCGAACCTGATATGTTGCAAATCTCTGCTTTTGCCTTAGACTGAACATCATACTGCATGAGAGTTCCGTTTTCGTACCAAACTACAACGGATTTGTTAAGGACTTCGCCTGTTGAGATTGCAGTTTCTACATTTTCTGCAATTACATTTGTTTCGCCAGTGGCTGTGTTACATACACAGATTGTCTTATCGTCTGTTGTCGAAAGGTCGCCGTCTTTGTCACAGGTGTAAACAACATATTTTGACTTTGAGCTTTCGATAATATCACAGTTGATTACCGTGTCAACATTCTGTGCAACAGCCTGTGGCTGTGACCATGTTCCGTTAGCAAGACTGCTCATCATAATTGAGTTGGAGCTGTCATTAAAGAACGGATTGTTTGAAGAACTGTTCATCCAAATTGCTGTGGGAACACCGTTGATGTCTTTAAAAACAGGGTTTGCATCGTATGTACTGTTGTTTGAAATGCGTGTAAAGTTTTCAAACTTGTTAGACCAAAAACTGAACTTTGCAGAATATACATCAATGTTCTTTACTGTATCGGTAATTGAAGAATCTTCCAAAAGCTCTGTGTTACTCTGGGCATAAACAAGATAAATCTGATCTCCGCTTACTGCAAGTGAGTACGATATATCGGCATTTTTGTTGTCATCAAGCTTTGATGCTTTTGACCACTTGCCAGTTGTTGAATCGTAAACGCTATAGTAAAGTGCGAGTGCATTTGCCGAATTTGTTGCATTTTCGTCAACACTCTGGTAAACCATTACCGCCTTGTCACCGCAGGCTGCAATCTGTGGCTTTGATGCGGAGTATGCATTGTCAAGCAATGCCGTATTGCCGTTGCCGGACTCTATCTCGTCATTCCAACCCGAATTGTAGGACAGCAATTTATCATTTATGTTGTATTTGTCGACATCATATGCCGCTGCAACAAGCTCGGAGTAGGCTTTTGCCTTAGCCTTGGAATCTCTCTCATACAAGGTTGCGGTTCCTGAAACGATTTTGAATTTATCCGTATAGAAGAATAATTTTATGTAGACTCCAAGCTCACCGCTTAATTCAACTTTTTTCAATTCAAAAGCATCTTTTATATCGATATCGAAACCTAAGTCAGCACTTCCGTAAAGACCTGCTGATAAACATTTTATTCCAAATCCCGCTTTTATTTCAAGAGCTGCCCGTATTGCGAGTTCAAAACTGTCAATACTGAATATTTTATTAACATCGTTATAAACAAATGATGCTTCTGCACCCATTCCATATGAGAAAGTAATTGACGCCGTGATAGGCACAAAGCCTAAAGTGAATTGAGAACCCCATTCTCTAGAAATAGACACAGCAAGATACAGTTTACTTTTTGACAATGCAAGAGTGCCGTCATCCTTAATTTTAAATTCAAGTGCACCTTGAACTTGGAAATTAAAGTTAGGCTCTCCGTTATTGCTTGGCCTCTTTTTGGCAAGTATATCTTCATACTGTTTCTTGCATAATTCAACCATATCCGAAAAGTGTCCGTCTTTGAGGGTTGCAAAATCGTCATTGGCATCTAAACTGCTGCCACCGGAATTATCCCCATCGGTCTTTTCATCATTTTTATCGCTGTCTTTATCGCCTTCGCTTTTATTATTTTCCTTTTTATCATTTTCCTTTTTATCGTCCTCCTTTTTCTCATCATCTTTTTCATTTTCGTCTTTTTTATCGTCATCTTTTCCGCCTAAGCCCTTATTTGCATCAAAATTAACAGCACATACCAACGCATCTTCGTCTTTGTCATACTGCCAGGAAAGTCCCATACTCTTGCCACTTGTAAGCGAAAATTCAAACGAAGCACCGTTCATAAATTCAAACGGAGAATTATCTATAGTAATAGAAGTACTTTCGGGAAGTTCAATACTTACATCCTGATAAGTCAGCATTACGGAACTGACATTCAGCGCTGTTTTTTCAATCTTGCCCGATTTCAATGTTACATAAAGATAAACAGGTTTGCTCTTTTCAAAATCCGATGCTATATAAGTATTAGTATAAATGTATTCATCTGAATTTATGTTTTTGCTTTTTGCAGTTAAAGTTTTATCGTTTTGTACAACATCAACAGAAGAGATTTCACCGTAGATTTTCGCTATAAATGTTACACTTGCGGCACTTCCGTCTTTGTTCTTAGCATTTGTTTGAATTGAGGCTTTTGATTTAAGTGCGTCTGCACCATCAACCTTAACGCTTGCTACAGCATATTCACCGACACGGTACAATTTTATCTTTGTATTACTGCCGAAAAGTAATCCTGCAAAACTATCATCTTTATAGGTATAGTAATTTGAAGCCGTTACCTTGAGATATGAAGACTCAATATCAAATCTTTCATCCTTATCAATAACAACCTTTCCCTCTCTGTCAGAAGTACGGGTAAATTCAGAATTGAGTTCAACGGTTGCACCCGATATCGGGTTGCCGTCCTTGTCCTGAATATAGAATACATATGCGCCACCCTCTTCGGGGAATTTTTCATAGTATTTTTCAAGGAAGTATTTTACTTCATGAACGGATACACTTGCATTAGCACCCGTTGAAGCAACATCTTCTATAACACTTTTCAAATAACTTAGTGAGCCTTTTGGCTTTGTAAAGCAATGATAAACATACTTTTCACCCGGATTAAGTGTTGTGCGCTGTTTGTCCATTTCGTAAGAATTGCCGTTTGCATCAACATATTCATCACAGTAGGACTCGTTGAGTTTTTCCCATTTAAAGCCCTCAAGAGCAAAGTCGCCCTTGTTTTCAACAATGATATTGTAGAACACCTTACTGCCGTAGTTATGATCTGCCGCCTCAATTTCAACATCAATAGTTGACGCATTGTGAACCTCAATCGGATTATCGGCTACGAATTTTGCGGAAATCGGTTCGTTGAAGTAAGAAAGCATTCCGAGGAAGTCGGCAGAAATATCATATGTACCCGCCTTGTCACCTCTGAGAATCCACTTAATTGTTTTCTGAGTCTGTCCCTTGATTTCATCAATATAGACAGAAGCCTTTGGTTCTAACGAATTTGTCTTTACAACGCTGAGGCCGTCAGGAACATTAAGTGTAACCGTGTTATCAAGCAAGCTGAAATCGCTTGAAGCGTGGTTGATAATATGAAGTGATACGCTGAAGAATTCTTTGAGATATGAGAACTCAACAGGAACATCAAGGTAAACGATTGTTGGATCTTCAGCTTTTGTCAAGCTTGAATTTGAACTGCCAATTACACAAGGAGTAAGCTTTCTTGTGCCTGATGATGTTTTTACATAAATCGGGTCCGATTTTGCGGTTTTACCGTTCCAATAGATTACCGAATGAATCGGTTCACGCTCATAGTGGAGAGTTACATTGATTTTTACAACATTTCTGTTTTCGGCGGCATTGATATCGATACCTGCCGCAACAATTTCATCAAATGTCATTTTGTGAATTTCAAATTCAGCCGTAACAATCGGTTCATTGACAAGAACGAGTGTTACACAAGTTTCCTTGCCTGTAACAGAAATATTCTGCTTAACGGGGAGGTAATCTTTTTTGTACGAAGATACAATGTGAGTTCCAATCGGAGCTTCAAACACGGCAAGACCGTTTGAATCGGTAAATGCATGCTGCTGTTCTTCCTCACCGAGATCCATATAAGCGTCTGTGTTCGGAAGAACATTGCCCTTTTCGTCTTTAAGCAATACATTGACTGTGCCGACAAGCTCTCTGCTTGTAACTGTGATTTCCTTTGTCAGCTTGGCTGTGTTGCCGTCACTGTCAGTTACGCTGACAGTAACTTTGCACTTGCCTGTCTTATCGAAAATATGGAGTGTTTTGCCCTTTTCGTTCTTTACAACGGCTGTGCCGTCACCAAAGTCAAAGCTGTAGCTTACAATTTCGGTATCATCTGTTGAGCCTGTTGCATCAAACATATACTCACTGCCCACTACAACGGTTGACTGACAATCGAGTACGGGAACGGGAGCAATTATGCCCGACACCTTAACGAGTTCGCTTTCGGCACTTGATGAGTTTTTAGCCTTGTCAAAAGCCTCAATCTTGTAGATTACGCTCTTGTCGGAAACGGCAATTTCATTATCGTTGTAGGTGTATGAATTCTTTCCGCTTTCAGCCATTACGGAATCGTAAAGCACATATGACTTGTCATTTGCACGCTTTCTATATATATAGAAGTGAGAAAGATCATCTGCATCACAAGACCAAACAAGGCTGAAGATATTATCGTCTTTTTCAACAAGCTTTACATCCTTGATTTCGGGAGCATCCTTGTCAATTGTGTAGGTTGCGATTTTTTCATCAGCCTGATTGCCCGATGAATCGCTTGCCGTAACCTTGATTGTAACCTCTGTGCCGCTGTTAAGCTCATCAAGAGGGAGAGCAATCGTTGCGGTACAGTTATTCTTTGAGTTACCTGCAATTTCTTTGATTGTCTGATATGAACTGAAAAGTCCGTTTGTTTTATACTCAATTTTCAGGTTGCTGAGTTTTGCATTATCCGATGCGGCAACCGTGACGGAGTTGTTGTTATTACCTATTCTTGTGCCGTCAACAGGTGAGAGATCATAGATAACAGGCTTTTCGGTATCGTCCTTGACTTTGCATGATACAACCCCCGACTGTTTGCCGACATTGCCCGCAAGGTCAACAGCCTCAACCTTGTAGTAGTAGGTAGCACTGAAATCTACATTTTCATCATATGTATTGACAGTCTTTACATTGTTTTTCAAAAGGGTAAATTCACCGTCAGCGCTGTTGCTCTTGTACACTCTGTAATAAGCAAAGCTGTTGTCGTCTGTAATTGCATTCCACGAAATGTTTACGAATGACGAACCTCCCTCTGTTTCACCCGATGATGCCGTAACACCTGTGGGCTGAATCGGAGCTGTTCTGTCAACAACATATTCGTAGCAGGTAAGGTCTTTATCCTCGGTCACATTGCCGTAGCTGTCATAAACCTTTGCCCTTACAAAAACAGAACCTTCCTCATAGTTTTTGAGGTCAAGTTTGCAGTCGAATGTGCATTTTGCAGACTCGCCTGTTGCCTTTATTTCGGAAACCGTTTTCCAGCTTTCCTTGTCTGTTGAAGTCTGGATTTCGATTGATTTTACTCTGTAATCATCTTCTGCTGTGAATCTGAGGTTGATTTCGGATTTGAAATAACCCGGATCGGGAGTAATTTTTGTTACCTTTGGACAAATTGTATCTTTCAAAGTTGTAACTGTGATTTCTTCCGAAGGAGTGCCTCGGTTTGAACGCTTGTCATAGCCGATTACACGGTAAACATAATCGTGTTCGGGAGTAAGACCGCTGAGGTTTACACCGAGGTTTGTGCTTGTTCTTGAAACGCTCTTCCATACTCCGTCAGATTGTTTGCATTCAACAACGAAGTATGAAATATCATCGTCCGAAACATCGCTCCATGAAAGTGTTGCCGTTGTGCCGTCAACTGCAATACACTTGACATTCTTGACCTGTTCAGGACCTTGATTGTCGCACATATATCTCTGTTTTGGAGAATAGGTGAAGTTTCCGACAGCGTCATAAATTTTTGCAACAACATACACAACGCCGTTCGTCATTACTGTCGTGTCGATGTTCTGCGAGTAAGAACTGCCGTTATGCTCGTCAATAAGAGTCCAGCTTTCAAGAGGAGCTTCGGGATCGGTTGAGTAGTAAAGCGCTGTTTTTGCAACACCTACATTATCGTTGCTGACTACCGAGAACGGCTGTTTGCCGTAGATATAGTTGTTTGATGCAGGAGTCATCTTGATAAACTGCGGAGGGATTGTATCATTAATCAATCCTGCCGAAACGATGTCATATCTAAGACTTTCCTGACCGTAAGCGTCCGTACCTACGATATAGTAATAATAAGTTACATTTTCCTTGACTTTTTTATCATCATAGCTTGTTGTGTCACGGTCTCTGATTTCACTCAAAAGTTCAAAATCTGTTTCGTCTTCTGCACGCTTATAAATTCTGTAGATTGCTGTGTCGTATTCTACGGAAATCTGCCACGAAAGCGAGATGCAGGTTTCCATAGGAGTTATGGTAACCTCATCAATCGGTGCAGGATGAGTTCTGTCAACATTAACCTTGATGTCTTTGTAGCTCTGACCGCCGTCTTTATCGGTAAACACAAAGCGAAGCGAATATTCACCTGTTACAACATTTTGAAGTGACCAGTAGCCTACATAGTCAACGCCGTTCGACTGAGCATTTGCAGTACAAGCTGTTTTCCATTCTTTGCCGTCACGGCTGAACTGAAATTCGCCCTTACCGCCTGTTTTTGAAAGGCTGCTTTCCATTGTTGCGGTAAGTTTGATTTTGTTAAGACCGCCAATGTCTGTTTTGTTGTTTGGGAGGGCAATGCTCTTTACGGAAGTGCAGGCAGGAGTTACGCTGACAGTTTTTTCCTCTGAGATGACGCCCTCTTTGTCAACGGCAACAACACCGTAAACATACTCTTCACCGCTCTTGAGGTTGATGTCAGTGTAGGTCTGATCTGTCGTTTCATCATACTTTGCACCGTTTTTATAGATTATGTAGTGATCAATATCGTAATAACCGTTCGGCTTTTTCCATGACATTGTAACGCTGTTGCTCGAAACAGCCGACGCCTTGAGGTCAACAACATAATAATTGTCATGAATAAACTTGATGTCAACATTGCTCATACCCTTAGCATACTCATGACCGTATGTGTCTTCGTAGCAATATACGGTGAGGTCTTTGTAACCTGAGAAAGCTGATGAGTCAATGCTATTTAATCCTTTACCAAGCACTAATTGTTTAAGGTTGTTATTATTATAGAAAGCATAATATCCAATAGTTTCAACATCGTTTCCGATGTTTACAGTTTCAAGGGAGGTACACTGCCGAAAAGCATAGCTGTTAATTGTTTTGACACCTGTGCCAAGCGTTAAAGATTTGAGAGCATAATTACGATAAAATGCATCGGAATTAATAACGAGTCCGTTACCTGTTATATTGAGTTCAGATAAAGCAATACAATCACTGAAAGCTTCGTCCTCAATTGATGTCAGATTATTACCCGTAAATTCAACGGTTTCAAGCTTTTTGTTTCCGCTGAATGCATAAAATCCAATTGTCTTTACATTCTTTCCGATTGTTACTTTTGTAATGTTTGGAGAATTATCAAAAGCATAATCTGCAATAGTTGTAACCGTGTCGGGAACTGCAAACTCACCCGAACAATTTTTAGGATACAACACAAGTGTTGTCATATCCTTGTTGTAAAGAACACCGTCAACAGCCGTAAAGTTTTTGTTGTCTTCCGAAACAGTAATCCTATCAATTGAGGATGCACCAAAAAATGCTGTTGTAGATATTGAAGTACAGCCACTTCCGATTGATACATTTTTAAGCGAGGTACAGTTCGCAAATGTGATGTCATTAAGCTCTGTTACCTTGTTCGGAATATCAATACTTGTAAGCTTACTGCACTCTTTAAATGCACCGTTGTTAATTGTTGTCAGACTTTCAGGTAAACTCACGGTCTCAATGTTAGGACAATTTAAAAACGCACAACTTCCTATTGAAAGTAAGCCTTCTCCAAAGTTTACACTATTTAAATCCCCACAATCTTCAAAAGCACTATTATCTATAGTTTTTATGCCTGCTAAAGAAATCTTTTTTAGTGCATCATTGCCACAAAATGCACCATAGTCTATTACTGTTTCACCATTACCTTTCAAATTTAACTCTGTTAAAGAATCACAATCTTGAAAAGCATTTGACCCAATTGATGTGAGATTCTCGCCTGTAAACACAATATTTGTCAATTTTCGGTTACAAAAAAATGCACCGTCACCGATACTCTCAAGACTATCAGGTAATTCTATACTTTTAATCGAATCGTTTACTGCAAATGAATAACTTCCAATTGATTTTACCGCATTACCAAAATCGACTTTAGACAATGCAGGGCACTTATAAAAAGCGTAATTACCAATTGTCTTTTTTATAGTATCACTATCTTTAAAGATGACAGTTTCAAGTGAATTACAATTTTGAAACGCTCTTGCACCGATTGTCTTTACATTTGCCCCGATTGTTATTTTTGTAAGATTCGGAACGTTGTCAAAGGCGTGGTCGGATATGCTTGTAACTGTATCGGGAATTACAAATTCTCCCGACTTACTCTTAGGATACAAAATAATTGATGTTTTTTCTTTATTGAGCAAAGCACCGTCAACACTTGAATAATTTGCATTACCTCCTGCAACAATAATTTTTTCTATTGCATTTGAGCCAACAAATGCTGTTGATGAAATTGAAGTACAGCCACTTCCGATTGATACATTTTTAAGCGAAGTACAATTCGCAAATGTGTTATCATTAAGCTTTGTTACCTTGTTCGGAATATCAATACTTGTAAGCTTACTGCAATCTTTAAATGCTTCGCTGCCAATTGTTGTCAGACTTTCAGGTAAACACACGGTCTCAATGTTAGGACAATTTTCAAACGCATAACTACCTATTGAAAGTAAGCCTTCTCCAAAGTTTACACTATTTAAATCCCTACAATTTTGAAACGCACAACTTCCTATTGAAAGTAAGCCTTCTCCAAAGTTTACACTATTTAAATCCCCACAATCTTCAAAAGCACTATTATCTATAGTTTTTATGCCTGCTAAAGAAATCTTTTTTAGTGCATCATTGCAATAAAATGCACGAAAGTCTATTACTGTTTCACCATTACCTTTCAAATTTAACTCTGTTAAAGCAATACAATTATAGAAAGCATATGACCCAATTGATGTGAGATTCTCGCCTGTAAACTCAATATTTGTCAATTTTTGGTTACGATAAAAAGCATTGTTACCGATTGTTTTTAATCCTTTGCCAAATTTAACACTCTTAAGTTTATTTTCCACATATGAACCATCTGGATAAGCTATAAATGCATTGTCACCGATACTCTCAAGACTATCAGGGAATTCTATACTTTCAATCGAATCGTTTACTGCAAATGAATAACTTCCGATTGTTTTAACTGCATTACCAAAATCGACTTTAAACAATGCAGGGCAGTTATAAAAAGCGTAATTACCGATTGTCTTTACATTCTTTCCGATTGTTATTTTTGTAATGTTTGGAGATTCGTAGAACGCATAATCTGCAATAGTTGTAACCGTGTCGGGAACTGCAAACTCACCCGAACAATTTTTAGGATACAACACAAGTGTTGTCATATCCTTGTTGTAAAGAACACCGTCAACAACCGTAAAGTTTTTGTTGCCTTCCGAAACAGTAATCCTATCAATTGAGGATGTATTAACAAATGCTGTTGCAGAAATTGAAGTACAGCCACTTCCGATTGATACATTTTTAAGCGAGGTACAGTACGCAAATGTGTTGTCATTAAGCTTTGTTACCTTGTTCGGAATATCAATACTTGTAAGCTTACTGCACCTTTTAAATGCACCATCGTTAATGGTTGTCAGACTTTCAGGTAAACTCACGGTCTCAATGTTAGGACAATATCGAAACGCATCACTTCCTATTGAAAGTAAGCCTTCTCCAAAGTTTACACTATTTAAATCCCCACAATATTCAAAAGCACCATCACCTATAGTTTTTATGCCTGCTAAAGAAATCTTTTTTAGTGCATCATTGCTATAAAATGCATCATAGTTTATTACTGTTTCACCATTACCTTTCAAATTTAACTCTGTTAAAAAATCACAATATTGAAAAGCTTTTGACCCAATTGATGTGAGATTCTCGCCTGTAAACTCAATATTTGTCAATTTTCGGTTATGATAAAATGCACCGTTACCGATTGTTTTTAATCCTTTGCCAAATTTAACACTCTTAAGTTTATTTTCCACACCTTCATAAATTTTAAATGCATTGTCACCGATACTCTCAAGACTATCAGGAAATTCTACACTTTCAAGCACCTTATTACTGGCAAAAGCATAGTTACCAATAGTTTTAACCGAACTCTTTGAAAAATCGAGTTTGTTAAGTGACTGACAACTATAGAACGCTTGGTTGCTGATTGATTCTACATACTGTCCGAAAACTACGGAGGTGATTGACTTTTCACGGAAAGCACTGTCGGCTATCGAGGTTACTTTCTTATTGTCAATTCTGTCCGGAATGACGACATCTGTGTCACTGCCGATGTAGCTCAGAATCTGAACCTTTGAATACTCATCAATCAGCGTGTAGGTGAAATCGTCGGTTGTGTAGGTTTCCTGTGCGCTTGCGCCTGTTTCCGAAGAAAACATTTCAGCCGCTTTTACATATGCCGTGTGAAAAACCTCGCTCGGCAGGATTGTAAACACGCTGAAAACAGTCATAAACACAAGAACAAAAGAAACCGCTCTTTTGATTACTCTCTTCATGTACTTCTCTCCTAATTTTTTGTTTTTCGTAATGCCCCTTGTTCTGCCTAAATCAAGCCTTAAATTCCGTGTTCAAGCTTTATGCGCACAACAGGACAGCTTGAAACGCACACAAAAGCTTTGCATGAAAAAAGTGTTGTTGATTTACGACAGTAAAACTCATAAAATATTGCATACTTATGCTTTATACACAAAGCAATAAACTATTCCGCAAAAGAATACAATATTTCATCAGACATTACACATATTACATATATCATAACAATTCAGTACGCTAAAGTCAATGAATCTGCACATAAAATCTTAACCAATTTTTCACGCTATTTAACAACTTAAGGCTGACAATATTACCAATCGACAATCTTATAACAAATGATGTACATCTTCATATTTCTCACTGTATAACTGCATTCTACAAGGTAAATGACGCATAACAAACAAGATTTCAGCAAAATATTTTTGATTCGGACAAAAATAATCCGCCTCCGATCGAAATCAAAGGCGGAAAATGATTATTTATGAATTTTTTAAAATTGAAAACTTGCTTGAATCATATTGATACAGGCTGTGTTATAAAGCCTTCGCAAAGCAAATGGTTGCCGAAAAGTGAAATGACCGACAACAAGCGTCGGTCATTTTCGGGGTATATTGGGTTATAGAAGGAATATATCAATATGAATGAACGAAATAAGCATTGAATACAGGCAGAAGAAAGAACTTTTCACGACTAATTTCAAAACTCCAAAACAAATTACCTAAAAACAAATCTGTTTCAATGCTTATTCCGTGGGCATCAACTTTAGCTTTATTGTACAACAAAAGAGTTTTAAATTCAATTGCATTTGCAACGAAATTAAATCTTTGATGTAAAATATCCTTTGGAATTTTTATCTAATTGTTACAAAAATAACAATCTCAACCTTTGCAGAACAAAATTCGCCATCTTTTAGGTGTAAGTACTGTCTCTTATACACATCTGACGCTGCCG
>ENA-OYYY01000154-OYYY01000154.1-human-gut-metagenome-genome-assembly--contig:-NODE-154-length-15798-cov-5.851426_pt1 | contig 15798 bp, 16 predicted proteins | sample MGYA00243255_ERZ653461 | MGnify/ENA primary metagenome ERZ653461 (study PRJEB26926, sample SAMN06165180) | human gut metagenome | biome: ENVO:00009003; feature: ENVO:2100002; material: ENVO:00002003...
GTCTCGTGGGCTCGGAGATGTGTATAAGAGACAGGCTCAGCGGTTGCGGCTTCCTCTGCGACTTTCTTGGCTTCTTCCTCGGCTTTCAGCCTGTCCAGTTCTGCCTGTGCCGCTGCTTCTTTCTCCGCAGTGTAGGCATCCGCAGCTTCTTCCTCCATCAGAGCCAACAGGTCGGCTTCGTCCACAAGGTTCATAAAGTGAACGGTCTGCTGCCCCTTGGCGTTGCGGTCGATGACCAGATAGAAGGTGTTGCCGGACTTCGACACCAGCGTAATGAACTGCTGACCACTGCCATCGGAATAATTGGTGTGGTAATCGTCCACCAGTGTCAGGTTGCCCTCCGGGGTCAGAGCACCGGTTTCCTCATCGGTCACGGTGACTACATCTTCTTCATCGGTGGTAGAAGTCAGGACAGGCTGTTCCGCTTCCTCCACAGGCTCACCGCCATAGGCAAAAGCGGGAGCCGCCATGCCAGCGCACAGTGCCACCGACAGCACCAGCGCACAAACCTTATTCATCATCTTCATTGGAATCGTCCTCCTTATTAAAGGTAGCACCGACCGCGGACAGCGCAGCCGGGGTCGGGGTGGCGGTAGCCGACTGCCGCAGCAGGGCGGCAAGCTGTTCCGGCGTAACCTTGGCGGTGCGCACCATCTCATTCACCTCGGCAGCTTCTGCTTCTTGAATCCGTCGTTCAAGGCTTTCAATGCGAGTGTTGATTTTAATGCGACGCTCCCTTTCCTTTTCCAGAGAAGCGCGCAGCTTATCGAGTTTTTCACTCATGTTTTCCTCCAATCATTTTGAGAGCCGCCCAAAACCGGACAGATATTTCTGCCAGTAGGACGAGTGAATGTTTGCGTACTTGATGGGGTCGCCGGCGGACACCATCATCCCGTTTCCAAGGTAGATGCCCACATGACTTTTTCCCGGAGTATCGTAGGTTCCCTCGAAGAAAACAAGGTCACCGGGCTTTGCTTCTGCCTCGCTGATGTGCTGGCTCTTGTTCCACAGGCCGTTGGCGGTGGTGCGTCCCACATCGTAGCCGTTCTGGTTGTAGACCCAACAAACGTAGCCTGAACAGTCAAAGCCAGTTTCCGGGGTAGAGCCGCCCCACACATAGGGCGTACCCACATACTTTTGGGCTTCCTTGTAGATGGCGGCAAATTCCTCATCCGTCAAGGCTTCCGCTGGAACCTGATAATCAATGCCCGGCGCGCCAGAGCCATCGGAGCCACCGGGCGGCAGTCCACCTTTGAACAGATATGGCCGACCACCCAACGTATCCTGAAAGATCTCGTACCGTTTCCACTGGTCGTTGTCCAGTTCCTCCCGGATAACGACCTCCAGCCCTTTATTCACCAGCTTTGTGTGAAAAATTCGATACTCATAGGGGACTTGCACGGTGTAGGGGATGCCAGTAAAAATGTCGATCATCACTACCGTGCGGTACCGGGTCTGGACTTCCACCCATGTGGTCAGCTTGTATTGCTTGGCAAACGTCTCCTTGAGTTTTGCCTGCACCTCGCTGCGGGTGTAGTCGTCGTAGAGAGTAGTCAGGAACGAAGTGAGCTGCCAAGGATCGTGCTCAATAGCATCCAGATGGTATCGGTATTCGTCATAGCCGGGGTGGTCGGTGGGGGTACGCTTGATCTTTTTATCCAGTTCCTTTTCCAGCTTCTTGTAGTCGGTTTCGGCTCCCCGGATGTCCCGGTCCTCTGCGGTGTAGATGGTCTGCCCGGATACCTGCGTGGTGCCGGAAAACAGAATGGAACAGGACGAAAACGCTGACATGACCAGCAGCAAGAGCAAAAGAAAAACGCCCACGATCAAAAGAACGTGTGCGTTGCTTTTTGCAAAATTGGCAATGCCGTTGACTGCGGTGCTGACCACCGATCTTCCTTTGTCGATGACCTGTTCCATGCCGGACTTTGCAGCATTGGTGCCATTGGATGCCGCTTTGCCGCCTGCGGTCTGCGCCGCTGTGCCCGAATGGGCGGCGGCATAGTAACTCTGCCGGATGTCCTGTTTCTGCCACCACCGGGAGAACCAGTTGGAGTTGCCCTCACTGCTGGTTGCTTCTGCACTTTGAGCCTTGTCTGACCCGAACGCAGAAGATTTTGCAGTAGGCGTGTTTTTCTTTGCTTGCAGCTTGGCTTTCTTTTTCAGCTTCCTTGCATAACGATTCTTTGAGAAATCGCTGACTGCTTCTTCGGACTTCACGCCTTCATTGAGAGCCTGTGTGCCCACATTGTCGTCCTCGTACTGGTCAATCTCCCGATGTGCCGCAGACCGGGCGGCAGCGGCGGCATACATAGCACGTTTCTGCTGCTTTGTCATGCGGGATGCTTCATCCGGAGTGATCTCAGCTTTGCCAAAACGCAGATGCTGGGATTTCTCCGCAGCTTTGTCTGCATCCTGTTTCAGTTTCTGCTTTTTGGGCATCGACTGCTCCACTTTAGACTTTTTCGGAGGGGAGCGTGTAGCCGTGCGCTCCTTTCCCTCCTCGAATCTCAGCTTCGGCTGTTTCTCACTCATGCTTTTGCGCCTCCGCAACTTCGGAAAGGCGGGTCGTAAGGATGCGGTAGAGTTCAAGGTCTTTCGGGAAGTGGTCAACAAAGGGTAGGATCACGTTGCCGAAGAACAGCAGCCCTTCGCCCTCACCAGAGTGAGTGACGTAGGAAAGCTGATGCGGGCTAATATTGAGCTGTTTTGCGAGGATTTGCCGATCACCATTTGCCTGATTGAGCATATACACAAAGTCCGAGTTCTCAAAAATGTTCGATACTTCGGGACTTGTCAGAAGGTCCTTCACATTCTGTGTTAATCCTGTCGGAATGCCGCCCCATTTGCGGAAGCGCTTCCAGATCTCCACGGAATATGCTGCGGTCTGTTCCTCCTTCAGCAAAAGGTGAAACTCATCGACGTAGTATCGCGTGGATTTTCCGGCTTCACGGTTGGCGGTCACGCGCCCCCATACGGCATCCTGCACGATGAGCATACCCAGCTTTTTGAGCTGCTTGCCCAGCTGCTTGATGTCAAAGCAGACGATGCGGTTATTGATATCCACGTTGGTGTGATGGTTAAAAATGTTCAAACTGCCCTTGACGTAGATTTCCAGCGCAGCCGCCACATGGCGGGCTTCCGGTTCGTCTTGCGTCAACAGTGCATTGTAGAGGTCTTCCAGCAGCGGCATATTTTCCGGGATGGGGTTCTCGAAATACTTGCGATAGATCACATGGACGCAGCGGTCAATGACCGTCTTTTCCACCGGCTGCAAGCCCTCTTTGCCGCCGACCACCAGTTCGCACAGGGACAGTACAAAGTCGGCTTTCAAAGCCAACGGGTTGTCCTCCTCCGAGTAGTTGCTGTTGATGTCCATAGGGTTGATATACTGGGTGCTGGCAGGGCTGATGTGGATGACCTGCCCATGCAGACGCTCCACCAGCGGAGCGTACTCTGCTTCGGGGTCTGCGATGATGATATCATCGTCCGTCACGAGGAACGCATTGCAGATCTCACGCTTTGCGCTGAAGGATTTACCGGAACCGGGAGTGCCCAAAATCAGACCGTTGGGGTTCTTCAGCTTCTTTCGGTCCACCATGATAAGGTTGTTGGATAGGGCGTTCAAACCATAATACAGGCTTTCCTTGCCGTTGTCGAACAGTTCCTGCGTGGTAAACGGCACAAAAATCGCCGTGCTGCTGGTGGTCAGCCCCCGCTGGATCTCGATCTGGCAGTCTGCCAGCGGCAGGCTGCTCATCAGCCCCTGCTCCTGCTGAAAATCAAGGCGGCATAATTCGCAGTTGTGCTTCTGTGCAATGCTGACTGCCTGAAACACGTTGGTTTCCAGTTCCTGCTCGGTCTTGCCGGTGTTCAGCACCAGAAAAGTGACAAGGAACATCCGCTCGTTCTGGCTCTGCAATTCCTTCAAAAGTGCCTTGGCATCCCTGCCGTAAGTCGCCAAATCAGACGGCAGCACGTCCATGTCGTATCCGGCGCGAACAGCTTTTTTCTGGTGGAGTAGGGAGCTGCCGCCTTACTATCTTGCAATAGCAGGTTTGCATCACCCTCTCCGGGAACCGTACTTACCTCTCTCGAAGTATACGGCTCTGTCATTGTTCGGTCAGAAAAACTCATTGATTGTGAATTAGATGGTGGCAATGCTCACACACTACAAGTGTCTTTCGCCGTTTTGCTAACATTGCGATTTCCCACGGTTCTTTTCCTTTAAGGTTTTTCAGTTTATTGATATGGTGGATTTCGTAACGTTCGCTTTCCGTTGTGCCACAGAGTTCACAAATTCTTGCTTTCAAACGCTTCTCAAGCGGTGTTACCGACTGACCATAAATAATTGCGGCATTGCTAATGCAGTCTGTTGAAATTTTCGCATCTTTACAGTCCATATAGTTGGCGAAATAGCGGCGCTTGGCTTTCTTTTTCGTTTCATAGGGGATACCCCATTCGCCAGTTCCGTCTTTATACATAGCAACAACTTTTGAGATTTTGCTTTTGTGTTTTGCTGCAAGCGTTTTTAGGCAGCTGTATTCCATAAGGTAAGACAGATATTTCAGTTTACAGAAGTTGCTGGCTATTCCGTAATAATTACAAATACCTCTCAACTCATCGTTGTAAACTGTGACTATCTCAAGGTCTGTCAGCCGTAGCAGGGAATTTCTGTGAACGGGAAATAGCTTTCCGTCCTTTTTCTGTATCGCTATACCCTTTGAGAAAATAAAGTTGTGGATTTTGTCATCGAATGGCACTAGCAGTTCAACATGGTTGTTGAGAGTTCTCGCTTTTGTGCCTTTCTTGTTCCGCTTTACTTTCTCACATCTTCTGACACGAACATCAAAACCTAAGAACCGGGCACATTCACTGCTGTGGGTAATAAGTGTCTTTTCTTCGCTGAGTTCCATCTTGAGTGTTTGCCCAATAAACTCAGAGAGTTTGCTCTTAATCCACTGGCAATCCTCTTTACTGCCCTTTACACCAATAATAAAATCATCTGCATAGCGGATATATTTGAGCTTTTTATCCGTCTGTGCTGTGCAAGGAGTTTTCAAAAGTTGTTTGCGGAGTGTTTTACACTCTGCAATCATGCTTTCTCTTTCTACTCCATTCTTTCTGTCGATGTGGTAGCAAAGATTTTTGATTCTATTGTGCAGTTCACGGTATTCCGGGGTGATTTTCCCTTTTTCAGGAGTGTCAAATTCGTCTTTTAGCTGCATGACGAATTTATCAAGTTCGTGCAGATAGATGTTTGCCAGCAACGGTGAAAGAATACCGCCTTGCGGTGTGCCGCTGTAGGTTTTGTGGTAAACCCAATCTTCCAAATATCCTGCTTTTAGAAATTTGTAGACCAGTTTTACGATGCGTGCATCTTTGACCTTGCTGCCGATAAATCCAACCAGTGCATCGTGATTTATATTGTCAAAGCACCCTTTAATATCCCCCTCAACAAACCAACGCACACCACCAAATTGGTACTTCAATTTGTCTAATGCGGTGTGACAGCTTCTTTTCGGGCGGAATCCATGCGAGCAGTCCAGAAAGAGCGGTTCATAAATTGCTTCCAATATCATACGGAGTGCTTCTTGAACCAATTTGTCCGTAAAGGTCGGAATACCTAATGGACGCTTCTTCTTCGGATTGCTTTTCTTTGCAATATAAGTTCGTCGTACTGGCGTGGGCTGATAGGTTTCATCTGCCAAGGACTGAATGATTTTTTCAATCTTAGCTTCGCTGAAACCGTCTGCTGTGTCTTGATTGATACCTTTTGTCGATGCACCCTTGTTCGTGTACAGACGCTGGTATGCCTGATAGTAAATATCTGGGCGCAGCAGATAGCGATACAATCTAGTAAATACTTCTTCCTTATGGGTTAATGAGTCTTTGCTGATTCTTTCTAAAATTTCGGTTGTTGGTTGCAATGAGGTTTTCCTCCCTAATCAACGTTCTATCTTAGTACACAATAACTACGCTCCTTCGCCATGTAAGGGTCATTATCCCTTTCGGACTACTATGAGCGTTCCGTACCCATGCAGGATTTTCAGGCTCTACAGCCATAGCCTTTTCAGGCGTTCCTGTGTAGGGTATCCCCAGTTAACATTGTGTGTAGGGAAATGCGGATTGTCGGTATGCGCTTTCGTTTCCTTGCCATAGGTTCTCCTACAGATTCCATGAACATTGAGATAACCGATGGATGGAAGAGCATCATCCATCGCGTTCATGACAGAGGTTTCAGACATTTTCCTCCGCCTGAAAATAACAGAAATTAGAAACTTGCGTATCAGTAAACCCAACTTCATCCTCGTATCCGCTTAACATGGCGGTTCAGTCGCACAATACTGTCTTTCAGTGACTTACCGCTTTCCTGCCGTGCTCTGTTCCCGTTTCAGCTTTCGCCTTTCGGTTAGGCAGGTTGTTTCCCGCGTTATCCTACGGGGTAGTCCCTTACGCTACACTACACAATGCCCTATCTGGGCGCACCTCTTCGATCTTGCTGCGGTCGAGTTCGGTGATGGTGTGCTTGATGGTTTTGATGGCCTTGTTCTGGTCAACAGACTGGATGTGCATGGTAACGATCTGGCTGGAATCCATGTCCAGAAAATCCTTCAGCAACTGGTCACTCAGGTCAGAAGCCGTGATATTCAGGAAGCTGACCGCCCCGAAGATGCCGCCCATCTGAAAGGTACGGCTGTTCTTAAACGCCAGTGCAGTGGGTGCAATGGCATCCTTTACGGAAAGGCCGCTTTTTACAATGTCTTTCCAGTTGAAGTGGAACTTGTTGGCACCGTCCATGTTCAGCATCCCGTGCATCAGCCGCAGGCGCTCCGTACCGTCCAGCGGCTTTGCCAGAACGCCCAACCTGTGAAAGTTGTTCATCAGGTCGTTCTGGATGTGCTCCAGCCGCGGCTTGACCTGCGCCATGCTGTCGCCCTCGATGCCGTAGGTCAGGAACTTGGTCTTTGTCAAGCCGTTGTTGCCCTTGGAAAGCTGCTGCCGCAGCATCTGGCTGTACTCGGCGCGCACATCGTCAAAGCCATCCTGCTGGTACGGGATGCGGATGGACTTTTCAAAGTCTGCCGAATCGGTGGCGGTATTCACAAAGGACAGCTCAAAGTGGATAGAGCTGTCGAAAAAGTTGAGAAAACTGCACCATTCCTCAAAAATGGCGGTCTTATCCTCCTGCTGCGCCAACTGATAGTTGATATCCTGATACTGGATGGTGCGGGTGTAGTAACCGGGACGGACACGACAGGTGCCGTCCTCAAACATCCGCTGGAACGGGATGCTCTCCTGTGCCGTGTGGGGCACTGTGGACTTGGGCGGCTTTTTGTCGTCCTTATTCTTTCTCAGAAACGGAATCACTGGAACCCTCCTTCATCAAAATCGAATAATAGTTATTGGTTTGGTACGGACGTACCTTCGGGCGAACAAAGCGCGCCTGAAAGTAGTACCGCAGAATCTTTTCGGCGGGCTGGCCGTTTTTCTGGTACATTGCCAGAAAGAACATGGGCAGCATGACTGCCATCATGCCAAGGGTAGCACCGGTATTGCCTGCGGTGTCCCGCAGAACAAAAAACAGCGGCACCCCTACGACTGCCGCTGCACCAAAGCAGATAAGCTGCCGCGCGGTCAGATTGAACATCACTTTGGACTTCACCTTGGTCAGATCACGCGGCACAGAAATATATGCTGCCAAAAAATCACACCTCCAATCAGTGGGCACCCAGTATGCTCTTGGCCACAGAACTGGTCTTGAACAAACTGAAACAAAGAAGCACCGTGTACCCCACGATGCTCCAGATCGAGTTGATGGCATCCCCGGATATGGCGACGTTCTGAAGCAAAACTGCGTAGATCGCCACGCAGATCAAAATCAGGAAGCCCTGAAATCCCAGCGCAAACAGCGAGCGAAGATAATTCTGTCCCACATGGGATTGCTCATGGTTGCCCCATGTTGCCATCGGGATGGGAGCCAGACTGACGGCCATATAGATTTCAATCATTCTTCCGTAGACGATGACGAAAATCACAATGGACAGGATGCGCATGGTAATGCCGATGAAGAAGGACTGCAAGAACAGCCCGAACAGTGGGCCTACGTCCATCTGCATCATGCTGGATTGCAGCATGGAAAGCCCGATGTCGTTGACCCTTGTGTTGCCGGAAATAATGCCGCTGGAATTTGCCACCACCTGCTGCGTCACATCGAACACCGCCATGATGATGTCGAAGGTGTTGGAGATCATCCAGACCGAAATGGCAGTTTTGAAGATCCATTTCATCAGCAGTGCAGGTTCAAATTGTGCCATATTGTTGTGTTCAGTAATCATCTGAATCAATTCATAACAAGCAATGAAGGTCAAAATCACGCCTGCGATGGGCAGCACCACATTACGGGATAGTGCCTCGATCATAGCGAAAACGCGCGGTTCAAAACTGGATGGTTTGGTGCCGACCTGCTGTGCGATGTTGCCCACTTGGGTGTTGACGTCATCGAACAGGCCGGAAAGATTGGACATGATCGCAGCTGTCAGCAGTGACTTGATCCAATCGGAGATTGCTTTGAGAACGGTTTCCACTCAGCGCCACCACCTTAAAAGAAATGGTTGATGAGGGTCTTGAGCAGGTTGAGAACAAAGATGAGGTTCGTCAAAAAATTCATAGAAACATCTCCTTTTTGATAGAACGTATGGCTTGAAAATTCGCTCCACAAGTACAAAAACCGTTAGCCACGGTGAGTTGGAGCAATATGTATGGGCGGCAGATGCCGCCCGCAGTTTTTAGCCGAACAGACCGCTCAGCAGGGGGATCAGGGTAATGCCGATCAGGGCGACACCACCGCCAGCCATGAGCTGCTTCATACCCTGACTCTTTGCGGAGGGGTTATCACCGCCGTAACCTTCCATGAGGTTCACAGCACCCCACACGCCCAGACCGGCACCCAGTGCCACGACCAGAGTCTTCAGAACGTCCACTGCACTGTTGAAAAATTCCATAGCTATATCTCCTTTGCTTTGAAAAAATGACTCCGCACACACCTGAAATCTGTTTGTTCCTATCCCGCAAGCTGCGGTGAGAGTTGATTTACTGGTGTACTTCTTGGGTCAGTAGATGATTTCGTTGAATTGAACGGTAGAAGGGATTAGCCGAACAGACCGCTCAGCAGCGGGATCAGGGTGATGCCGATGAGGGCAACGCCGCCGCCAGCCATCAGCTGCTTCATGCCCTGACTTTTTGCGGAGGGATTATCGCCGCCGTAGCCTTCCATGAGGTTGACAGCACCCCACACGCCCAGACCGGCACCCAGAGCAACGACCAGAGTCTTCAGAACGTCCACTGCACTATTGAAAAATTCCATATTTCGTCTCCTTTGTTTGGCAAAAAGTGACCCTGCGCACACCCGAAACCTACTTGTGAACTGCCGTAAACTGCGGCAAGGGCTGATTTTCTGGTGCGCCTTTTGGGTCAGGATAAAAAATAACCGCTCGTCTTTGTCAGGCGGGCGGGAGTGAATCAACATCCACGAGGACGAACTGGTCGTCCGGGCGGATTTTTTCTTTATGGCTCAGATATTTTTCAATATCCAGAGCATTTTTGGGGTCAGCATCCGATGTCATTTTGTAGTTCGGATGCTGGGTCAGATCGTATTTGTCTGAAAGAAACGGTCTGACACCACGCAACTGCAGGATGCACTTGCCGCCGTCCAGCACTGCAAGCTCATCCCGGCTCATCAGCTCGTGGCCGAGTTTCTGGTAGTTGGTGCCATAGCTTGGGCTATTGCCGCGGGTATCGGAATTGTTGTAGCTGTCGATGGTTTCCTTGCCGAGTGCTTCGGCAAGATCTTTAAGGGTAGTAGGCTCGCTGCCACCCAGAAATATCTGGCTGTCCATGTTGCCCACGATGGTATCCGCATTATCCTTGTAGATGGCTTTCAACTGGCTTCTGGTTTGCAGCACAAGGCAAGCCGAAATCTCGCGGCTGCGGATGGTTGCCACCAGTTTTTCCAGCTGCGGAATCTGGCCAATGTTGGCACACTCGTCGATCAGGCAGCGCACATGGACAGGCAGCTTTCCGCCGTACACATCATCTGCCTTGTCACAGAGCAGATTGAAAAGCTGGGAGTAGATCATGCTGATAAGGAAATTGAACGTGCTGTCCGTATCCGACATGATAAGGAATAAGGCTGTTTTTCGGTCGCCCAGCTTATCCAGCTCCAGCTCATCGTACATGGTCGCATCCCGGATTTCTTGGATGTCAAAGGGCGAAAGGCGGGCACCGCAGGAAATCAGGATGGATTTTGCGGTCTTGCCGGCAGCCAATTTATAGAGTTTGTACTGCCGCCCTGCAAAGCTGTTCGGCTTCTTTTTTGCCAAATCTTCAAAGAGCAAATCAACCGGATTCTGATAATCCTCGTCGTCCTCGGACACCTGCATGGTGTTGAGCATTTCCAGCAGCGTGGCAAAATTCTGTTCCTCAGCCGGGGCTTCGTAGTGCAGATAGGCGATCAGCGAGGTCAGCAAAAGCCGTTCCGCCTTGTCCCAGAATGGATCGCCGCCCTGACCTTCACCTTTGGTGTTGGTCATAAGGGTCGTGACCAGCTTCAAAATATCCTTTTCCTCGTGGATATACGCGAACGGATTGTAGCGCATGGACTTGTGAAAATTTATGGTGTTCATCGTCCTGATTTTATATCCGTTCTTCAGCAAGGCAAGGCCGCATTCTTGAATGAGACCGCCTTTTGGGTCAGTCACCACGAATGAAACCGGATGGCTTTTAGACGTACATTGAAGCAAGTTCGGCTTGATAAAGTACCTTGTTTTACCGCTGCCAGAGCCGCCGACCACCAGCACGTTTTTGTTTCGTGCATTTTTGGGGTCAGGTGGACGGTTGCTCATCATTAGGCGTTCCGTTTTGGTCAGTATGATGTTATCCTCAAATTTCGGAGCCATGAACGGCGCAATATCTGCCGGAGTACCCCACCGGGCAGAGCCGTACTCCATACCGTGCCGGTACTTTTTAGCGTTTTTGCTTTTTAGATAGACCGCCAGCCGCAGTCCGGCACCGCAGCAGATGCCCACCAGAATATCCAGTGGGTGCAGACTGGGCAGAGGGTTTGCAAATGCAGCCGGGAGCGTATCTATGAGTGACACGATTCTATCGCCCAGCTCCTTACCCTCGGCCAGCCGCCATGCCTCGCCAAAATTGGTCGCAGCCAGCCCAATCACCAGATAAGGCAGGTACAGGGCCAGCAGCTTGGTGAACTTTTTCTTGTTCATAAGCCACGTTCCTCCTCTTTGTGCCGTACTTTGTCGGGGAGGTTGGCAATGACCTGTGCCAGATCGTGCAGCTTGGCCAGCACAGAGGGACGCTCGGCCTTGTTCAATACTGCTGCAGAATACTCCTTGAACGCAGCGTTCAGAGCGTCTGCATCCTGTGCCTTGAAGAAAATCAGAAACCGAGGTGGTGTGCAGGACAGGTCTTTTTGGATTGCATAGTCGATGTGATACCGCTTAGCGTAGCGGTCAAAATCCTTGATGCCAGTCTTTTCAATCTCCAGATTGGTCACACCCCGGCTCTGCCGTATGAGCCGCTTCATGGACTGCTTGCCCTGCGATGCACTCTTGTCGTACTGGCGCAGAAAGAACTGCGCCCCTTTCAGCAGAGTGCGGGCAGACAGTTTTACAGTCGAAATGGCAAAATTGACTGTTTTGTGCTCGATTTCTTCCTGCATTTCCATCACCTCCAGTGCAGAAAGTCGTGTTTAGCGGTCAAATCCGGCATCCTTCGGCGGGGTGGTTTTGCTTTCTTCCGGGCAAACTGCTTCATCGGGCACACGAACAACCATCATCCGATGCCCCAGCCGGATAAAATCTTCCGGCTGATGGAAAAGCCGCTCGTACTTCTGCGCCATCTCCGAGGTCAGGGATGCAAAATCCTCCTCGCCCAGCCCCACCACCAGAAAAGTCCCGGCGACCACATCATAGGCTTCGCCGCTTTCATCCCGCAGTGCGCGGTTCAGCGGCAGACCCATCAGCTTACCCTCATCGTTGTAGACGATGGCAACGGGGTCACTGAACGGGTAGCTGGCACCGATGTTGCCCCCGACTGCCTGCTGTAAGGATTTCAGGTCGTTATCGATCTCGACCTGCTGCGGATACTGCCCCGGTGTAATTTTCAGCACCGACAAGGTGTTCTCGTTCTGTTCCATTATCGTCCTCCTCGAATTTGATAGAGATCTCCTGCCCGGCATGGGCGGCGTTCAACAGAGCTGCCACAAAGAAGCCGAAAAAAGCGCCGGCTTCAAAAAATGCGAAACCGATAAAAAAGTTCAGCATGGCACACCTCAGTCGATACAGATGCAGGGCAGCTTCTGGCCGTCAGCCATCAGGGTAACGCTGTGGCGCATCAGGTACTTCTGAAAGAGGTAGACCTGATCGATCGTCAGCGAGATGAACTCGCCATCCATATTGGTGCGCACCAAAATGACCGGGCCGGTCAGATAGTGCTTGCCTGCCAGCTTCAGCACCTGTGCCGGGTTGTAGCTGAGCAGCAGTGAGCTGTCGGGGATGTTCAGATATGCATCATCCTCGTCAAAGCAGGGCAGAATGTCGGGAGCCTCGTCCAGCGTGATGACTGTCAGTTCCATATCCGGGGCGATGGCAGCAAAATAGATCTCGCCGCTGCCCCTGCTCTCCGACAGTGCCGCACAGATGTGCATATCAATGGTGACTTCCTGGGAACGAATAATGGGATTAGAATCATTTTTCATAGGCGTTTTCTCCTTTTTTCTAAAGAAAAAGACCCAACCGGGTCTTTCCAAATTCATATCCTGTCAGCGTTCTTCACTGCGCTGACGCTTTTTCTGCCACTGTTCCAGCAGCTTGATGATGGTATCTTCCATCTGTTTGGGCGTGTAGCTGCGCGGAAAATACTTTTTCAGGGTGTCATTTTTGATGACGACCTTATCCAGCTCGTCCTTCTTGGCTTCTCCCATGATGGCAAAAGCTACATCATACGAAAACTGCCCATTCTGCGCCATCTTCTTGAGCCGCTGCGCCTGCGAAAGAGATGGAAAGTTCTGTGTGTCGTTCATGGCTTCTAAAAAATCCCGCTGTTGAGCCTCGTCCAGATAGGACAGTTCCACAGCGGGATTGAATGCAATTTTCTTTTCATCCACCATGTCCAGCAGTTCTGGGACAAGGCAGGTCAGGCGGATAAATCGCTTGACCTGCGACTTGGTATCATTAGCTTCTTCTGCCACTTTTTCAGCTGCTGTCAACTTCGGCCCAATTCGGGCCGAAGTTAAATCCGACCTAGCACCTTGCTTTTTTATCGCCTCCAGCTTCATTTTATAGGCAAATGCGCGTTCACTGGGCAGAATATGCTCACGCTGCAAATTGCTGTCCACCATGAGGATCACTGCTGCATCGTCCGACATCTCTCGAACAATGACCGGCAGCGTTTCCAGTCCGGCCAGTTCTGCGGCGTGTTGGCGGCGGTGCCCGGAGATAATCTCATAACCGCCCTCTGGTCTGGGGCGGGCAATCAGCGGTGCAAGCACCCCATACTGCGCCACGCTTTCTACCGTGCGCTGCATGGACTCGTCATCCAAGACCTTAAAGGGGTGGCTCTTGAAAGGATACAGTTCTCCGATGGGAATTTGCTGTACCTGTTCCCGCTGCTGTTCCTGCCGGGATTCTTCGGTGGAGAAGATGTCATCTGCCCCTTTCAGCGACACGTTTAAGCTGTTTTTCGGCATCAGCCAACACCTCCCTAGTCAGAGATTTATAGGCTTCTGCCACCTTGCCTTTGGGGTCATGCTGGTAGATGCTCTTGCCTACGGCACTGATCTCTGCAGCCCGGACAGATCTAGGAATGGTCTGGTCGAACACTTTGATCTTGCTGCCGTAAGCACCCCGAATCAGATTGTCGATCTGCTGCCCATAGTTGGTGCGGCTGTCGGTCATGGTGAGCAGGATGCCCTCGATTTTCAGTTTGGGGTTGATCTGCCGTCGGACCTTCTGCACAGTCTGCAAAAGCTGTTCCAGGCCCTTTGCAGACAGGTACTGCGCCTGTACGGGAATCAGGGTGGTGTCTGCCGCTGCCAGTGCATTCACGGTCAGCATCCCAAGGGAAGGGGTGCAGTCCAACAGAATGAAATCGTATTCATGCTTTGCACCTTCCAACACCTGTTTGAGCATCTTTTCCCGGTTCAGGCAATTGACAAGGGAAACTTCCAGCCCTGCTAGTTCGATGTTTGCCGGAATCAGATCAACGCCCTCTGCATGGTGCAGGATGCCCTCGCCGGGCGGAATGGGCTGGTCGTTCATGGCTTTTGCCATCAGGGTAGAAAGAGTAACGGGCAGTTCGTCCGGCTTCTGCCAGCCCATACTAATGGTGAGCGACCCCTGCGGGTCAGCGTCCACCAACAGGACTTTTTTGCCTTCCATCGCCAGCCCGATGCCTAAGTTTTCACAGGTGGTGGTCTTGCCGGTGCCGCCTTTCTGGTTGACGATGGCAATCGTGGTTGCTTTCTTTGAAATTATCATCACCTCCGCATCGCTAAGTCGTGGTTGGTTTGGTTCTGGTAGGAAAGCTGCATTGTAGTCGGTGCGTTGTACAGAGAAGCAAGCAGATATTGTTTCATGTTACGGATTGGGCTGCTGTTCTCTGCAAGGCACTTCAGCACAAATTTGATGTGGTCGGCGTTCAGCTTCATAAACCGACTGCGTACCACCTCGGCGGGCTTATCATCCCCGGCGATGTGCAGCAGCTTGCGGTTGGTAGCACAGGTGTCTACCAGCAAATCTACGATCTGATAGATAGTGTCCTCATCGTCCGGGCAGAGCCGGAGCAGAAGGTCTACCTCCAAAGACTGCGAAAAATAATCTTCCAGTTGGGTGCGTTTGCTCATCCCATCTGATTCTTCAGAATAGAAAGAATCAGTTTCACTCATTTCAGTATCATTCTCTTTAGTCTTATTACATCGTGATTTTGCAGGGTCTTGACACGCGTTTTTGAAGCCACAAGAATCGTCATTATCACGATTCTTGACGCTCTCTTTTGAAAATTCTGCCGAAAAGTTTTTCACATATACCAAACTTGGCTTTCCTTGCCCTCGGCGTTTTCGTTCAATCAGACCAAACTTTTCAAGTTCCCGCAGCAACTTCGTTGCTTTGTTGTCTGCGCAACACAATGCCCTCTTGACATCCTCGATCGTGAAGATGATGAACACCCGGTTCTGCTCGTCCAGCCAGCCGTTTTTGGCTGACAGGCTCATCCGATCCAGCAGGATGCCGTAGAGTGTTTTGGCATCGGTTGACAGGTCTTGAAACCGTGTTTCTTGAAAAAGTGCCTTGGGAATGCGGTAGAAGGAGAAAAGCTCTCCAGTCTGTCCGTAGAAGTAGTCAAGGGTCATGCGGTTGGTTCATGGATAAAAAACAGCAAAAATACATCGTCATCGTTGAGAAAACCTCCTTGTCAATACTTTTGGGGAAAATAAAAAGCGCAACTTTGATGTGTAAAATCAAAATTGCGCTAAGTAAGTTGTCAGAAAAAATCTTTTCTCGTAAATGACCTCCTTTCTGAGCAAAACCCATTGACACACTTGAAAATTGAGTGGTAAAATTGCCTTGTAGACGTAGCATGATTCCTGAAAGCAGGATGTAGTTGTGGACTTTTTGGTGGATAGAACGTATCAACGCGAAATTAAGCCTGTCCCCACACTTTCGTGTGGGGGTGCGTTTCGATACCGTTCGGGAGAGCGCTTGCATGGCATGCAAGAGGTCA
>ENA-OYYY01000169-OYYY01000169.1-human-gut-metagenome-genome-assembly--contig:-NODE-169-length-15491-cov-7.008616_pt1 | contig 15491 bp, 16 predicted proteins | sample MGYA00243255_ERZ653461 | MGnify/ENA primary metagenome ERZ653461 (study PRJEB26926, sample SAMN06165180) | human gut metagenome | biome: ENVO:00009003; feature: ENVO:2100002; material: ENVO:00002003...
GGTCCACCAAATAGTGCAAATCCGAACTCATTCTTTTTCGTGAAGCACTGTGTCGGATTTGTTTTCATAGTAGAGGACGTAGGTTAAACTGCGTCCTCTTTTTTAGGTGTCTCGTAAGTAAGAGCCTGTTTGGAATCTCCAATGCCAGCAGTGGTCGGGTCAGTCACGATACCGAGAATCGTGAGGACTGCGAACAGGGCATTTACGACTGCCAACAGCTTGTCTCCCAGCTCACCCAAATTGAGGGTGTAACCGAAGACAGCGGCAATCACCTGTACCAGCAGAAGCACCGCCGGAATCAGAGCAATCCAAAAGTTCTTGTTTTTGATACGCACTTTCCAGTTAATCATGTTGATTTCCTCCTTAAATTTGATGTTTGAAGTAGTTAAAGTAGCTGTTCTTGGCTTTTTTCGTATAACTTCCTCTATATACGCGCGTATCTATAAAAAGTTTACGCAAAAACCGATTTTCAACTACTTTTACTACTTGGGTTAAAACAGCTTATTGACCTCGGACTGCACTTCGCTCGGGTCATAACCAGCCTGTTTCAGACGATTTACACGGTCTGTACCGTTGCCCCACGAAGACCAGCGAGCGTCAGAGCAAGTACCGTTGTAGATTTCCTTGGCGATTTCAGCCGCAGATTTCTTCGCAATACCAGCCGCAGTGCCGGACTTGGTAGTGATAAAAGCGTCATAGCCAGCGGCTTTCAGCTTCGCCATCATGTTCTCGGCATTGGACTTCTGACTGTAAGCACCGACCTGTACCTTGTACAGATTACCCATCTGTACGATGTAGGTATCGAAGCCAGCGGCTTTCAGTTTTGCCGCCCATGCGTCAGCGTTGGAACGCTTCGAGAACGCCCCTGTCTGCACCCTGTACAGCGTTTTACCGTCAGAGGGTACATCTACCTTACCAGTATCGGTAGAGCCGCCTGTGAGACGCTTAGTGACCTCTGCGGCAAGGTTGCCGAGACGGTTGTACAGCCAGTCTCCCGGGCAAGATTTGTTAGCGAACCATCTATGTACCGTCAGTACCATTTCATCGGACTTCGGCGCATAGGCAAGGGTCTTATTCTTATCGCCCAGCCACAAGAGCTTGCTCTTGCCGTTACGCTGACAAATATCAACGCACAGGTTCACGAGAGACGCATACACAGCGTCATTGAACGCATACGGAGCTGTCTTGTCAGACGCACACTCGATAGTGACTGCTCGCTGGTCGTTCTCACGACTGGAAGAACACCACGAACGATTTTTCTCCTCAACGCTCATGGAGATACGACCGTCAGTACCGATACCGTAGTTGCAACTCGCCTGTCGAGAGGTGCTGATAAAACAGCTACAGATACTCTCTGCGGAGAGCTGACCTACTACACAATGCGGCGTGATACGGTCAATGGAATGGGTTCTCTGCCCGGAATGGTTCGGGGAGAGCTTGGTGTAGACCACCAAAGGACTGCTGCTCATTTTTGTTTCCTCCTTCTTGTCATAATCGGTTAAATGCCATGTCTCAATAACACGCATGAGGTTGTCCACATACTTGTGAGACGTAGCATAGCCATCGGCTTTGATATTCTCAAGGTATTTCCGAGGGTCGGTAACGCCTTTGAGATTTTTATAGTTCGGAATGTTGATGAAATCGAAGTAGCCGATAACTCCGTTTTCCATATCCTTGAACTTACACCACTGCATAGCAGAACTGGTGTAACTGCCGTCTGCGTTCTGCTCGTTTCCCACCATGTGATAGATACCGATACAGGTCTTACAACGACCTTCCCGGTATTTCAGACCAAAGTAGTTATGAGCGTTTACAGCCAGCTCGGAAGCGCCGTAGCCACTTTCCAACACCGCTTGAGCGATGATAGGTGACACGACCTCGATTCCGTATACCGGGGCGTACTTCTTGATATACGCCGCAACGGTTTTGACAAAATCTGAATGGTTCATCGGGTATCACCCCTTTCATACCCACCATCGTTTTCTTGGCTCACCGTGGTAGATTTCTTCTTCCTCGTATCGGTCAAGTCGGTGGTGTGCGGATTTCGTAGACTGCTCAACCATCACGACACGCTCGGACAGGTCGTTGACCTTTACCTTAACGTCTGTGATTTCCTTGCGGATTTCTTTCGTATCATCACTGATAGAATCCAGCTTTTGAGACAGAATAGCGTCAACCTGTGCTTTCTTGCTCACCTCGTCATTATTGGCTCGACTATTGCTCTTGAAAGCAAAGTACACGGCGGCAACAACGGAGACGAAGGTAAGAATCTGATTGAACTCAATGTTCACATTTCTTGTCCTCCTCTTTTAGAATGTGAGGGAGAGCCGGGAGCGACCCTCCCTCATGCCGCCTTATTCAGTGATAAGGTCTTCCAGCTCAAGGTCAATGAGCATTTCCTTTACCTGTTCCTTGAGAACAGCCGGAACGCTTGCGTAAGTACGCTTACCCTTGACAATGAGTGCCACATAGATAACAGCCATGTTTTTCACCTCCTTCCTGTTGAGCCATAGCAAAATGCGCCACAGCATGATTATTCCTCCAACAGCTTCTTGACTTCCTCTCGGAGCTGTTCGGGTACATCGTTAATGGTCTTGAGACCTTTGCGAATCAGTGCAACGTAAATCTTAGCCATAGTTAGTTACCTCCTAAAACCATTTCGTATACTTCCGCAAGTGCCACCTGTACATCGGTGATACTATTAGAGGTTGCGTTGAGAGCGGCTACCAGCTTCTCCTCCTTGGTCTTCTCACGGAACGCAAGATAGAAAGTGCCGTCAGCCCATTCCATCTGCTGAATGAAGACCATATCAGTGTAGGTAGTCTCTGTCTCCCCATCGGAGACCTTCATAGTAGAGAGATTATCCTTGAAAATAGTCTCGTCCACCTTTTCTTTGCTGACATAGTTCGTGCCGTTCATATCCAGCCCGGTCAGCTTTTTGCCATTGGCAAGGGTGATAGTGTACATTTCGTTACCTCCTTTAATTGATTGAATAGGGTGTCCATGTTACTTCGTTGTTTCTTACTCATTATTTTGTAATGATTCTTAAACCAACTCTTATAGAAGTCCGTAAACTCCTTTTCTGTTAGCTTCGGAGCGAGTTTCTTCATTTTCCGTCTCATTGCGGTAAGCCGTTTGGGATTGATTTTCTGAATCACCCTCCCGGTGTCCGTTAGAGAGTATTGAACTTGAAGAAATCGCCAATGCTCGGAGAGCTTACAGATTCTCGTCTTCCGGGTATTGACCGTGATTCCGAGTTCGTTCGCTATCTCGATAATGTCCTCAAGAAGCTCCTGTAAGAACTCTTTGCTCTCGTGGATAGCATAACTATCGTCCATGTAGCCAGCGTAGAATTTCACACCTCGAACGATTTTGACATAATTATCAATTCGTATTCGGTAAGAGATTCCGGCGGTCTGTGCCACTTGGTCTCCGATATTAAGGTGCTTCCCCATGAACTTTTCGCCTGTGAACAGCTTCGGGTTCATATATTGATAGAGGAGAGAATCAAACAACCTGTCGAGACAGTGTTCGTATTCTTCATCGCTCATGTACGATACATCAATCCTTGAGCGTTCTACGGTCTTTCGCAGAAGCCATAGGGCGTGTTCATCATCGACATACTGCTCAAACAACTTCAACAACACATCATGTCTGATATTGTCGTAGTATTTCGAGAAGTCTATCAGAAGAATGTACCCTTCGTTGCTACCATGCTGTGCATAATATTTACGAAGGTGGGTGAGCAACCTCTTACGAGTGAAAGCGATACCTTTTCCGACAACGCTTGCTCCATTGTCATAAATGAGATGTGGTTCAATCAGAGGATTCAAAACCTCGTCACAGAGGGCGTGTTTCACGATTCTATCTTGAACCTGTTCGCCTGTAATACGCCGGAGCTTTCCTCGTTCATGCAAGGTGAAGTTTGTAGTTGGTAAGAACTCATACTCCATGTTCTCAAGGTCTCGTTGCATTTTCGATAACTCCAACAGATAGGTCATGTTAAACCTCTGTACCTGTGGTTTCCAATCACTACCTTTCATTGCTTTAGCTTTACTTTCGTAAAGAACATTTCCATCAAATATCTTGCGCTGATAACCTCGGCTATCGTAATAGGAGGTGTCGCATTTAGTATTTACCATACGGAAGGATAATCTCTCCTTTCTCTGTCTGTAAAACGCTCGATAGGCTACTCAATCACAGAATCGAAATCCGGGCGAACGCCATTAGAATTGGAAGCGTTGTTGTAGTTCGCATTACCGTTGTTGTTGACATTGGCGAAATTGGAAGCGGAATCAGAGATTACCCTCTTGGAGAGCCGACTTGAACTTGTTGTCAGACTTTCTCCAACCTTTAAGAAGGTTTATTTCGGTCTGTATCATTTCAGCGAAACGAAGGTACTTGTTCACATCGACAGGAAGGGTCTCGATAGCATACTGCAATTCCTGTGTGAGCCTATAACACTGTCCGACTGCTCGGTCTTGGTGAACTCTACGCTCAATCAGTTCTTCCCGGTAGGTTGGGTAAATGCTGTTTGCAACATATACCTCCTCGGTGATATTACGCAGACAATCAACAATCACTTTTCGCTCGTCTGCGATGAACCATTCTGCAAACGCAGTGTTCTTTTCCATGAGCTTTTCATATCGGACTTTTTCATCGGGTGATAACTCCTCATACGGTCTGCCGCCGAAGGTTGTTTCAACTTTCTTCACGGCTTTGTCGAGGTCGTACCCGAAATCACGGAGCAGTAAATCCGTGACCTCCTTACGCATTTTGTTGAGGTGGTGAAATACCTCAAACTGTGACGGTTTTCGTTTCGATTTCAATACAGACACTTGTTAATAAACCTCCTTGTGCGCCCCACAAGGGGGCGCAGATTTAAGATATACAGAAAGCCGGGCGAACGCCACAAGAATTGGAAGCGGTGTCGCAGTTCGCATGACCGTAGCCGTTGACAAGGGCGAAATAGGAAGCGGTAATAACGTCCCTCAACCACCAGTTATTTCTGTTGCAAATACGGCTCGGCTCGTGCTGGAACAGCGGCAACTGGGATTTCTCGACACGGTAGTTAGCCGGGACATTGCTACCGTCAGAAACAGGGGAGAAAATACCACTGCCGTAGACCATCTGCTCGCACATAAGGTCAACTTCGGAATCGCACCATGCGCCGCCGGAAGCACGACCATTCGCAACAGCGTTCGTCAGATAGATTCTGTGTTTCAGAACATGACCGCTGAACGCACTCTTGATAGTGGTCTTAGCCTGTTCGAGATTGCTCTTGTACATATCCGAGCCGACATAGCCGCCAGCCGTAGTATTTGCCGCACCGCTTTCCCAACCGCCGGAGCTGGTGTTGTGCATTTGTGCGTTGTACAGGCAAGTGTCCGGCACGATAACTACATGGTGGGTAGTACAGTTCGTATCATCACTGTTGAGGTAGTAATCGAACGCCGCAATACGGTAGTTGACACCGCCGATAGTCCAGTAGTCACCGATGTATAAATCATCGAATGTACCAGCCTTGATAGCGGCATACTGGGCGGTAGTCACGGTGCTACCCAGCGACTTACCTCGGTAAATTGCATTGTGCGCCCCGGCGTTGCTAAAGAGCAGAGGAGCGATTTTCGCTTCCGTACCCTCAACCGCCTTGGCTCTGAAATTGGCAAAGGTGATTTTCTTCAAGCCTGTGCCATCGTGAATCGGAATCAGACACGAATCGGTCGGTGTGGTGAACGCCGTGAGTTCCGTCACTTTCTTGGTTTCAATACTGATTGCACTCATTTTTATTCCTCCTTATATTTCCAATCTGCCACGATTGCATTACCCAAATCGTCAGCAAGAAGCGTAGTACCAGTGTTGTCAATCGCAACAGGTACAGTGAAAAGGTTCTTCAAGGTCATGTGTTCCAGTGCCGCCAAACGTTCGTCTACTTCGGTAATCTGATTTTGCAGACTTCCGGCAATATCTTCGTTCAGCTTACCTTTGATACCAGCAAACCATGTGTTAAATGCCGCAGTCTGCTCGCCCTCGTAGGTAGTCATGTGTTCCTCATAGGTCTTTTCGATTTGTGCCAAAGACGAATCGCCCTGTGCCTTGAGGTTTACGAAATACTGGGTCAGCTCTTGATAAGAACTATCACCCGAGCTTTTGAAAAGCTCCTTCTGCGTGGTGAAGTAGGTCTGAAACTCCTCATACAAGTTCGTGCCGTTTTCCAGCATAGACATGATGTAGTTCAGAGCTTCGTTCATACGGTTAGCGTCTTTCGCACCGAAGAAGGATTTCTCCTTATTGGTGTAGGTCGTAACATCGTTGAACGATACCGTACCATCGGAGTTATCGACCTGTGTGTATCTTTTCAGACCACTCCAAACAGCGTCCGTATAATCAGTAGGAAGTAATTTCCACGCCATTTATAACCCTCCCTTCATACCAAAATTCCATGTGAATGTCCTCCTTCCCTCACTCTCATTGGTGAGCCTGTCATAAAGGTCAAGGATTGCTCCCTCCAAACGATTGAGTTCTTTGAAATCCATCGTATTACCATTGGCGGCATAGGTAGGAGCAGTGCCGTAAGACCTCTTGAGACTGTGGGTATTGATGGTAACGAGGTTCGCTTCCAGTGCATTGATTTCATCAGCATAGAAGTAGTCCTTTACGGTCTTATCGCTTCCGACAGACTGAATAGCGAACTCGTCATACATCTTGATAGCCAACTCACGGAGGTATTCGAGGTTGTTCTTAATTCGATTGAAGTCCACGGCGTTGAATCTGTCCCCGGTGTAAACACCATCGACAGTCTCACCGTTCCAATCGGTTTTCGGTGTAGACCACGACATTTTAACCTCCAATCCTTCGGGCGGTTACTCGACCCGAAAATGCTTGCTTGAAATTGACAGTGTGACGGTAGATATTTACCCTCATACCATCGTGAAACTCGTTTTCTTGATACACAATGTCGGTAGCGTCCAGCTCGGGATTTCCTCGAGTATCGTATTCGTACTCGATTCCGGCTGTGTAGTAATCAGCCAGCCATGCGGCAAGCTCATTCGCCATCGTGGTATTACTTATCAGAGGATTCTTCCACTTGACTGTCTTACCACGAGCATTGAGAGACACCGTAGCGTACTTCTCAACGATTTTGTACCGATAGCCCTGTACCTCGAGCTTAAACGAGCCAGTGACATTGAATTTGATGGTAACGAAGTAGTTACTCCATGCCACTACGGTTGCCTTACCTTCGACTTCATCGAGCTTCACCTTATAACCATAGGAAGGGTCTTGAATGTAATAAGTCTCGACCTCACCAGCGACTACATCTATGTCCTCATAGACAAGGTTTTCTTCTCGATTATTCTCTTGGTAGGTGTAACATGGGACGATAACCTCTTTGATAAGCTCCTGTTTGATAGCTTTCGGGGAGGAGGTCATGTCCCGGCGATTCATGGTGAAATCCACAACATCGCTCAAACTGAAATAATTCAGTACGATACGGTTGTACGGCTCTGCGGTTTTTGTGAACTCAATCTTCATCACATCGAAATCATCGAAATCTCGAAGAATAATCGAAATGGTGTTGATTTCGTCTTTCTCAACCGGGTATTCATTTACAGGCTCGCCACCCTTGTACGTTCTGATTGTGAACGCCGCCGGGAGAGCTGTACCGAAGACCAGCTTCAAACCGTAATAAGCTCGAATCGCTTCCATCGTGATAGTAACGACAGGATTCTTTGTGAATGTTCCGTTTTCCCCGGAGATTTCCTTCGAGACATACCCGGTTGTTAGAGCCGCTTTGCCATTTCTCGGAAGGAAGAACATCGTACCATCGGTAGGGGTGTAATTCCCGGCGAGGGTTGCGTATTCGACCTTCGGTGTGTCCGTCAGCACGTTTGCGGCATTGGAGTAGGTCTCCTCGCCGTTGGTTGCGATGGAAGCACTCGGCATGAAATTCGACTTGATTTGAACCTTGCCGTCTCGAGATTGGGTGAGAACACATCGACAGGCATTTGCGATAATCTGCAATGCTTCTTTGTATTTCACTCTCGGAATCGGGTTGTTAGAGTAGAGCTTTTTCAAACGTGGGTCGATGTAATACTCGGAAATACCAGCGTCCTTCAAAATCTCCTCTGCCAGTGTGTAGTAGCTTTTACCAGCGGCACTACACAGACCCTTCACATACTCGCCGTCCATATTGCGGAAAATGTCTTGGCAACGTATTGTAGCCGTGTTATCGTCACTTTCCCATTCAGAACACCACAGGTGGTTTCCTTGAATCCACTCGATAGTGTCAGAACCCGGGGTCTGATAACCGTACATAATATCCATTTCCTGTCCTGTCTCGAGGTAGTTGATAGCCGAGTTCGGGTTATCCACATTGAAGTAGTGGTCGTAGTTTTTCAGCGTTACCGAAAAATCGAACTGCGGAACATCAGCCCCGATAGGGGAAACGTAACTGTCAAGAGCAGAACTCATAACAGAATCGTTGTAATACACAAGTCCGTAACCGAACATGATAGAGTAGATACGCAAACGGCTTTGAGGGTTCTTCATCTTGTAGAACACCAGCTTGATATAGGTTGTATTTTCCAATACTTCCTCGGTACTCCACTTAGATTTCGTGTTTCCTCTAAACTCAATGGTCTGCCCGGTACTTCCGACAATATCGAAATCAACCGGGTAATTCTCACCGAAGTTAATCGTGAGACCCTTGAAATCCGTTGCGATTGTGTTCAAGCTGATAACCACTTCACATCGAGCTTCGGAAACCAGCTTGTCCGAGACAATCCCGGTATCATAGTATCTCCCTCCCTCGGTAGCCCGAGGGAGAAAGAACATAGAGCCATCTACTTTCGTGAACTCCTCCTCGAGAGTGGCATAGACCGTATCGTCAATATGCTCTCCGAAGATATTGTCCTTGTTCGAGTAGTAGGCATAACTGCCATTATCGACCGTAGCTTTCGCCTGTGCTTCTTGGTTCACAAGTCCGAAAGAAATCATAATGTATGCTCTCTCACGGAGAGAGGACTTCATGCTTTCTTTGTATGCTTTCGATACTTTCTGCATAAAACCCCTCCTTTACTCGCCAGTGTCGATAAGATTTACCTTGCAATTCCGATAATGCGTTGGAGTACCGTCTTCTGTCACCCAGTAAGGTTCTCCTGTACGGTCTCCGCAGTACATTCTTACGGTTTTGCGTTTGTTTGTTACCGGGTCATTAAATTCGACATAGACGAAGAAATTACTCAAGATAGAGAGAATCCGTTCCCATTGAGCCGCAGTGAGCCACGCCCACTCAAGCCCATCTATCTTGTACTGGTCTCGTCCAACTCTTTGACCCACAACAGCACCGTTAGCGTCTCGTCCGCTGTCAACCACAGTGGTTACGACCACGCTCACACCTCGTTTACAAGGTGGTAGCTCATAACCATTTATCGCTAAATATGCCATCGCTACACACCTCCTTTACTCGGTAAAGCTGAAACCGTTCGCTTCCTTCTGCGTGGTAACAGCGTCGTTGATTGTACGGTTGCCGACCTTTACGATGGTCTGTTCCTTCTTGTCTGCCTGTCTCTTGGTATCGGTAGCGATTTCCTTGAGAGTAGGTTCGACATACTCGTGGTAGAACTCACGCATATTGCGAGACCACGAATCATCGGAATATGCACCGTCATAGGATTTCTTGGAATCTTCGTACACCGTCTGTGCCAGCGAGTTATAAGGGTCATAACCGCTTGCCGAAGCCAGCACAAGGTTATCATTGATTCCGGCGGTACTTACGACAACGGCATTGATAATACCGTTCGCACAAGTCACAATGTCTCGAGACATGGACTGCCAGTACCCGGAGAACTGCGCCATACCGCTCACGATGGAGCTGTGCATGACAGAAGCAAGCTGGAATCGGTTCAGCACTTCGGTAGTACCATTTACATGACCCACCAGCTCTGCGCCGCTCTCACCAGCAACGAACATAGAGCCATGCGCCCGGTTCGTGCCGCCAGCATATTTCGGCATTGCTTTCCACATATTCGGAGTGATGATACCGCCGGAAGCGAACATCTTCACGCCGCCGTTCGCACCAACGATACCGCCGTTCGCCAGTCCGAAGAACTTCTTAATAGAAGTCCAGCCGGATTTGAAAAGCGAGATACCGACAGATACCGAAGTACCAACGAAGCTCGAGATAGAACTCCAACCGTTTTTCCATAGAGAGATACCGACACCTACGGTGTGGCTACCAATCCAGTTCTTAATCGTTGTCCACCCGGACTTGAAAAGCGAAATACCTTGAGCGATAACAGGAAGACTACCAATCCAGTTCTTTACGGTAGACCAGCCGGATTTCAGCAACGAGATTCCTTGCGAAAGCGTAGGAATGTTACCAATCCAGTTTTTAACCGTAGTCCAACCCGACTTGAGTAAGCTGATACCTTGAGAAAGAACCGGGATATTTCCAATCCAATTCTTAACCGTAGTCCAACCACTCTTGATAAGGCTGATTGCTTGGGACAGAGTAGGAATGTTACCAATCCAACCCTTTACTGTCTGCCAACCGCTCTTAATGAGATTGATTGCTTGGGACAGGGTAGGAATATTGCCGACCCAGTTTTTAACCGTTGTCCAGCCGGATTTCAGCAACGAGATTCCTTGACTGACAACCGGGATATTACCGACCCACTCTCTTACAGAGTTCCAGCCGGATTTCGCAAGACTTACTGCTTGCGATACTCCCGGGATATTGCCAATCCAGCCCTTGACCGTCTGCCAGCCACTCTTTGCGAGTGCGACAGCTTGGTCTACGGTAGGAATGTTGCCTATCCAGTTTTTCACGGTAGACCAGCCGGATTTCAGAAGCCCGACACCCTGTTTCACAGCCGGAATGTTACCAATCCAGTTCTTCACAGAAGACCAGCCATCTTTTACGAGCTTTACGCCAGTTTCAAGAGATAGACCGTCTTTCGTCTTGTCAGACCACCAACCCTTTACGTTGTCCCACCATTCCGAAGCATTGTTTTTTACTTCGGCAAGGAATTGAACAGGCTTGCTGTTCTTAACCTTCTTTTTGAATTTGTTCCACTCGTCAGATATATTTCCGAGAGCTTCCTTAATTCCGCTCACCATCGAACCCCAGCTAACAGGTTTTCCAGTAGCGAAGTCTTTGACCCCATCTGCAATGAGAGCAAGACCGAGAGGAATACCAACACCTGTCAGACACAGCATGAGACCGATAGCGAGTTTGCCGAGAGAACCAGCCATTGATTTAATCTTGGTAAAAACTCCCTTGATTTTTTCTTTGATGGTTTCCCAGTTAATAGCTACTGCTGTACCGAGAGCCGCCGCACCCGATAATATCAATCCAACACCGAGAGGAATACCAACCCCGGTGAAGCACAGGATAATACCGATTGCAAGAGCCGCCGCCCCAGCGATAGCAAGTATTTTAGTAGTTACGCCCTTTAGCTTGTTTGTCAAAGTGTCCCAGTTAAGAGCCACAGCCGTACCGAGAGCCGCCGCACCAGCGAGGATAAGACCTACGCCGAGAGGAGTTGCAACTCCTGTGAAAGCGAGAATCATACCTATGGCAATGGAAGCCGCCCCAGCAATGAGAAGAATCTTCGTAGTAACCTTTCTGATATTGTCCGGCATACTATTCCAATTCAAACCGACCGTTGCGGCAAGACCGACAGCACCAGCGGCAATCATCGCAATACCCAGCCCGGTTGCAACTCCTGTCAGAGCGAGGATTGCACCGACACCGATTAAAGCACCGCTCACGATAGCCACAATGCTTAGTACGGATTCTTGAACATCACCTGTTAAGGAGTTCCAGTTCAAAGCTACTGCCGAAGCGACAGAAACCGCACCAGCGGCAATCATCGCAACACCGAGAGGAACGTTTACACCAGTCAGAGCGAGAATTGCACCGAATGTCAGTAATGCACCTCCAACAATGGTTTCGAGCATACCGATTGTCCTACGGAGAGGGTCAGACATCGAATCCCAGTTAAGACCGATTGCTGTAACCATGCCGACAGCACCAGCCGCCATCAATGCGATACCGAGAGGAACATCAACGCCAGTAAAGGCGAACAATGCACCCATAGCCAGCAACGCACCGCTCACGATTGCCGTGAGAATGGACAGAGCGTTCGACAGGTCTCCGTTGAGGAACTTCCAGTTAATTACAGCCGCAGTACCGAGAGCCGCCGCACCAGCCACCATGAGACCAGCACCGAGCGGTACATTGACACCCGAAAATACAAGGAAAGCACCGATAGCCAACAGGAAGCCGCCCAGTACCCCGGTAACGAGGGTAAGTACCTTCGCCAACCGTTCCGACATTCCGTTCCAGTTTGCCATTACCGAAGCCGCCAAACCGACAGCACCAACAGCCATAAGACCGAGACCGAGAGGAATGTTCGCACCAGTGACAACAAGGATAGTACCGATTGCCAGTAAGAATCCGCTGATAACAGCAGTGATTTCCCACATAGCGTCCTTAATCATCTGAACGATTTCGTCAACCTTAGAAGTGATTGCGTCACCGAGGAAATCGTAGGTAGGAAGGTCAATGCCTAAATCCCCACCACCGATACCAGCACCCGAGCCGCTACCGCTTCCACTGGAACTATCGTCTTTAGACAGGACGTTCAGCTCGTCAATACCGAGCAGAGCATTTTTCAGCTTCTTAGCCGCTTTCCCGGCTTTACCCAGCCCATCGGAAGCGCCCCCGGCATTGTCAGCCAAATCGCCAACCGCAGAAGCACCAGCAGAAATGCCGGAATAATCTACCTCCGGGAGTTTGAATCCGAACAGACTTGCGATAGAGTTTGCCAGCATACGGACAATCTTCGCCAAAGCGATTGCATACGGTAATACTGCGTTCAGAGCCGGGATAAAGATATTACCCAAAGCTCTTGCACACTGCGTAACCTGTGCCTGTAAAACACGAAGCTGGTTCGCCGGAGCGTTCAGAGTACGAGCCATATCACCTTGAGCGGTAGTTACCTGTGTCATAATTGCGTAGTAACGCAACTGCGACTTTTCAGCCTGTGTCATAGCAGAGACCTTTTTCTCGATACCGAGAGCAAGAGCTTCCTCTTGCAGTCTTGCAACAGACAGGTCGTAACCCAGTCTACGAAGCGGCTCAAGTTCACCCGAGATACCCGACTGTAACTTCTGCATTGCGTCCTCAAACGAAATGTTGAAGAACGAAGAAATGTCGTAGCCGAGCTGTGTGAGGTTCTTGGACATGAGGTACGCTTTATCGCTCGCCACGCCGAAACCGCTAATGATGGTGTTGAACACACCTTGATTTCGCATGAACTCGCCCGGGTCGATACCGAGAGCTTCGCTGACTGCTTCTGCGTAGTTCTGTGCTTCCTCTGCGTATTTACCCATAGAAGCGGTAAACAGGTTCAAATCCTCAATGTACTGGTTGGACTGTGTTATCCACGAAGCGATTACTCTCGCACCAGTACGCACAACACCCATAGCCATTTTGATTTTGGCATACAGATTCATGTAACTATTTGCCGCCTTATTGTTCTCTTGCGAGATTCTGTTCGTGACGGTAATAGCTCTCTGAATGTTCGTAGGAAGACGATTGAACGCCGCAGTTACAGCATTGAGCTGATTTGTCAGCGGAGCAAGAGCCGTAGACAACTGCTGAATCTGACTGGTGAACTTAGTCATATCCATGTTGTCGAGGGTGTCTGCCAGCTTCGGTAACTTATTGAGCGCATTGATAATGGACTTTAGCCCGGAAGCGTTCAGATTGTTCAACGGTTGAAGTGCTGTACCCAGCTTCTCCATAGCACTGAAATCTACACCAGTGAGGGAAGCGGCGGCACTGCCGATATTTTGAAGCTGATTTCCGATGGAAGACGAAATCTTGAGACTGCCGAGACCTTTCAGTTTTTCCAAACTGGAAGCGAGCTTGTCAATCTTGTCTGCCCCGGAACTATCCATGCTTTTAAGGGCGGTATCGAGATTGCGTACTTGATTTGCAACGCTTGTTAATCCGACACCGCCCCTAACTGCATTTTTGAGTTTGGACAAAGAAGCGGAAAGAGCGTCTATACCAGCGACAGCCGAGGTGGAACTCGACTGAACTTCCAATTCGAGTTGTTCGATTGTAGTAGGCATAAAACTCACTTCCTTTCTTGTAACTGCTTATTTGCCTGTACCATATACGCTTGCATATAGCGCAGACCCTTTTCAGACTTAGCCTTTTCCTTCTTGAGTTCTGCTTCCTCCACCGTCTTTTTATTGATGGGATATGCTTCCTCGACATAAGGTTGGGCTTTCGTTCCCTTTTTGGCGAAAGCACGAAGAATCGGAGACAGACGAGAAATAGCGTCATAGATGTACATACCCTGTAACCACATTTCTTGATTGACCCTCTCTTTGCGAAGCTCCTCCGCTTTGCGGTAGGACTTCACGAGAGTGGAATCTCTATCCCAGTATTGTTCTTCCGTCATGCCTATTGATAAGTAATAGGGGAACTTTGCGAGAAAAATCTCCGAATAAGAAGGGGGAGCAGAGCGATTCTCACGCTCGCTCCCCTTGTTAGCGGATTCATCTGTCAACAGCGAATCACTTACCAACTCGCTGTCCAGCTTACGTTTCCCTCGGATTCCTCGGGTTCTTCGACCAGTGCCATAATCGGCTCGTTGTACATTTCTGCCAGCTTACCGATAAGCTCCTCCTTGTTCGTCATGTGAGAGAAGATTTCGTTGATAACTTCCTTCTTCTCGAAACGATGATGTGCGAGGAACGCACCTTCAAACAGTGCCGGGAGAGTGGACATAGGCTTGTTCTCGACCTCTGCCGCAACGAAGCCCTTCTTCTCCATTTCCGTAACCGTTCTGCGAGTGAACTCAAGGACATATTCTTTATCCTTGAAAGTGAATTTCAACTGCTTTGCCATGATGATTTATCCTCCTTATTTTTCCTTACTCTGCGTCCATGCTGATAACAGTAGACGGAGCGATAGTGATAGTCATTTCGACAACCTCATTCGTGCCGCCGCCGTTAGCATAAACAGACAGAGAGCCTTTGAACTTGAACTTACCGCTGTCACCAGTAGGAGTGACGGTATCGCCAGCTTCCGTACCACCGAACCAAACGGCGAACTCCTTCTCTGTACCTTCCAGTGCTTTCAGCTTCTTGTACTCCTCGAGAGTATAGTTCGCAGTGAACTCAAGAGAATCGAGGGACTGAATACCCGGAATGTAAGTCTGCATTTTGTCAGACAGAGTAGTAGTTTCCAGCATTTCCGGCGCACCGCCGAGGTCGGGAAACTCCTTAATGTCAATCAGCTTCTCCCATGCGGAAGTGTTCTTCTGCATGAGAAAAATCTTGTAAGTGCTAATAGCCATGCTTGTTTACCTCCTATAAATAGTTTTGTTTTTAGAGACGATAGCCCTGTATCGAGCCACCATTCTGTAAACCGTTGCGTCTTCCTCGTTGGGAACAGGGTTCATAAG
>ENA-OYYY01000243-OYYY01000243.1-human-gut-metagenome-genome-assembly--contig:-NODE-243-length-13966-cov-4.661707_pt1 | contig 13966 bp, 7 predicted proteins | sample MGYA00243255_ERZ653461 | MGnify/ENA primary metagenome ERZ653461 (study PRJEB26926, sample SAMN06165180) | human gut metagenome | biome: ENVO:00009003; feature: ENVO:2100002; material: ENVO:00002003...
CGTCGCCATAGGTCTTATCGGCAAGAAGATGCGCCGCGTCCACGATGCGGGCATCGATGTGGCCGCTCGCTGCCTCGGCGGAAAGACGCTCGGCAATCGTATCGAGCGTAGGCAGGCCCTCGAATACGCGACCATGGCCATGCGAGGTCAGCAGCTCGTGCTCGCGTGCGAGCAGGCTCGCCAAATCGTGATGGGCGCGCAGAATGTCAAGCGCATCGGATGGATGCTCGGCAACCTCTGCCACGGCGGCGACCGGCGCGGCGTCGACCACGCGGTAGAAGAGCTGCGCGAGCAGCGGCATCAAGAACACCGTGATGGCGCCGGCGGCAACCATGACCGACGCAATATCTTGCGACAGCGCGCCCGCGTTGACGGCAACGCTTGTCACGGCAACGATGATCGGCAGCGCCGTGGTGCAGTACAGGGCCACGGTAATGCGGCCATACGCCGACACATCGCGCGTCGCAGGACAAATGCCCATAGAGACGAGGATGGGCACGGCACGAATAATCAGCAACGCCACGATAAAGCCCGCGAGCAAGCCCGGGCGCGACGCCACGGCCGTCAGGTCGATCTTTGCGCCCGATACGGTAAAGAACACCGGAATCAAAAAGCCGTAGGCCAGGCCGTCGAGCTTGGTCTCGAGCGTATGGTTGCCCTCGGGGATGATATAGCGCAGGACAAAGCCGGCGGCAAAAGAACCCAACACGATGTCGAGATCAAAGACGGCAGAGAACGCCACGAGCGTGACCAGGATGAGCACCGTCAGGCGCACGAAGGTCTGCGACGTGGTGTCGGCGCGTTCCTCGATAAACGCAAAGAAGCGGCTGCCGACGCGCTTGGAGCGGCTTGGGACCACGGCCAGCAACACGCAAACCACCGCAAACAAGCCAAGGATTACGAGCGTTTGGATGCCAGTGCGGGCAGACAGCAGCACCGACATGGCGAGCACGGGACCGAGCTCGCCCCAAGTGCCATACGCGAGAATCGAGTCGCCCACACGCGTGCCGGTGAGCGAGCGCTCACGCATGATGGGCACGAGCGTGCCGAGCGCCGTCGAAGTGAGGGCAAGCGTCACGGCGATACCGTCGAAATGGCTGACCGAGAACCACGGAGTAAAGCGCACGGCAAGCCAGGCGATACCAAACGTGACGACCCACGTCGCCAAGCCGTAGCGCCCCTCGACGCCCGTGATGCTCTTGGGGTCGATCTCAAAGCCGGCGAGCAGGAACAAAAAGGCCAGACCGAGCTCGGACACAAGCGAGACCTCGGCATCTATATGGATGACGCCGAGCATATGCGGGCCCAGCACCGCGCCGAAGACGAGCAAAAAGACCGTTTCTGGAATGGGTTTTCCAGGAATCGCCGAGGCGATGAAGGGGCTTGCAAAGGCCACGAGCGCGATGATGGCGAGCGAAACAAATGCCATGTGATGCCTTTCTCTTGTTTGCGCTTCACTGTAGCACCCTCGCCGTCCTCAACGCGCCGCGAGCTGTCGTATCATAGTGAGGTTTACAAACATGTGGCTCAAGGCGACCGCGAGGCTTGCCCCGTAAACCGACCGCTGCCGCATACCGTACCGTACGCCCAACCGATCAGGAAGGCAGGAACCAATGGTCTCTCGTATCTACGTGGAGAAGAAACCCGGGTTCGACGTCGAGGCTCAGCAGCTCAAGGGCGAGCTGACCGAAATTCTCGGCATCAAAGGCATCGAGGCCCTGAGGATCATCAACCGCTACGACGTCGAGGGCATCGACGAGGAGCTTTTCCGCTCCTGCGTGCCGACCGTCTTTAGCGAGCCCCAGGTCGATGTGACCTACGACGAGCTCCCCGCAAGCGATGGCGCCGTCTTTGCCGTCGAATTCCTGCCTGGCCAGTTTGACCAGCGCGCCGACTCCGCCAGCGAGTGCGTGCAGCTCATCAGCCAGGGCGAGCGCCCCGCCGTGCGCTCCGCCAAGGTCTATATGATCTCGGGCGCTCTGGACGAAGCCGCCATCGAGTCCATCAAGCACTACGTGGTGAACCCCGTCGAGGCGCGCATCGCCTCGCTCGACCTGCCCGAGACGCTGTACATGGAGACTCCCGAGCCCCAGCCCGTCGAGGTGCTCGACGGCTTCCGCGAGCTCGACGAGGCCGGCCTTGCCGCCTTTATTTCCGATCGCGGCCTTGCCATGGACGAAGCGGATATCGCCTTCTGCCAGCAGTACTTCCGCGATGAGGATCGCGACCCCACCATCACCGAAATCCGCGTGATCGACACCTACTGGTCCGACCACTGCCGCCACACCACCTTCGGCACCGTCCTGGACGACGTGACGATCGATGATGCCGTGGTGCAGCAGGCCTTCGACCGATATATGGAGATGCGCCACGAACTCGGTCGCGACGCCAAGCCCGTCTGCCTCATGGACATGGGCACCATCGGCGCCAAGTACCTTAAGAAGACCGGCGTCATGACCGATGTCGACGAATCCGAGGAGATCAACGCCTGCACCGTCAAGGTGAAGGTCGATGTCGACGGCGAGGACCAGGACTGGCTGTTCCTGTTTAAGAACGAGACCCACAACCACCCGACCGAGATCGAACCCTTCGGCGGTGCCGCCACCTGCGTGGGCGGCGCCATCCGCGACCCGCTCTCGGGCCGCAGCTATGTGTATCAGGCCATGCGTGTCACCGGCGCCGGCGACCCCACCGTCCCCGTGTCCGAGACGCTCGAGGGCAAGCTGCCGCAGCGCAAGCTCGTAACCACTGCCGCCGCCGGCTACTCCAGCTACGGCAACCAGATCGGCCTTGCCACCGGCCAGGTCAACGAGCTCTATCATCCCGGCTACGTGGCCAAGCGCATGGAGGTCGGCGCCGTCGTGGGCGCTACCCCGGCAAACCACGTGCGCCGCGAGTGCCCCGCCCCCACCGACAAGATCATCCTGCTGGGCGGCCGTACCGGCCGTGACGGCATCGGCGGTGCCACCGGCTCCTCCAAGACCCAGAACACCGAGTCCATCGAGACCTCGGGCGCCGAGGTCCAGAAGGGCAACGCCCCGGTCGAGCGCAAGCTGCAGCGCCTCTTCCGCCGCGGCGACGCCTGCCGCCTGATCAAGCGCTGCAACGACTTTGGCGCCGGCGGCGTCTCAGTCGCCGTGGGCGAGCTTGCCGACGGTCTGTACGTGGACCTGGACACCGTGACCAAGAAGTACGACGGCCTGGACGGCACCGAGCTCGCCATCTCCGAGTCCCAGGAGCGTATGGCCTGCGCCGTCGCCGACAGTGACGTCGAGGAGTTCATGGGCTACGCCGCCGAAGAGAACCTCGAGGCAACCGTTATCGCCGAGGTTACCGCCGAGCCGCGCATGCGCATGGCCTGGAACGGTGTCGCCATCGTCGACCTATCCCGCGAGTTCCTCAACTCCAACGGCGCGCCCAAGCACCAGGTCGCCCACGTGTGCGCCCGCAGCGTGTGGCAGCCCAGCTGGGCCGGCACCACGCTTGCCGAGCGCATGACCTCGCTTGTCACCGACCTCAACGTTGCCTCCAACAAGGGCCTTTCCGAGCGCTTCGACTCCACCATCGGCGCCGCGACCGTGCTCATGCCCTTTGGCGGCAAGACGCAGCTCACCCCCAGCTCGGCCATGGTCGCCAAGTTCCCCGTGGACGGCGAGACCACCACGGCGAGTGCCATGGCATGGGGCTTCAACCCCTATCTGATGGAGGCCGACCAGTTTGCGGGCGCCTACCTGTCCGTGGTCGAGTCCATTGCCAAGCTCGTTGCCGCCGGCTTTGAGCACAAGCGCGCCTATCTCTCCTTCCAGGAGTACTTCGAGCGTCTGCGCACCGAGGCCGAGCGCTGGGGCAAGCCCACGGCAGCCGTCTTGGGCGCCCTCATGGCCCAAGTCGACCTGGGTGCCGGCGCCATCGGTGGCAAGGATTCCATGAGCGGCTCGTTTGAGGACGAGACCGGCGAGCTCAACGTTCCGCCGACCCTGATCAGCTTCGCTGTCGCCGTGGGCAAGGCCGCCCGCGCCGTCTCGCCCGAGTTCAAGGGCCTCACGCACCGCGTCGTCCGCATCGCCCCCGCCACCTATGGCGAGGACTACCGCCCCGACGCTCAGCAGCTGCTCGCGGCGTTTGACGCCGTCGAGGCGCTCACTGCTACCGGCAACGCCCTGGCCATCTCCACGCCCGGCTACGGCTGCGGCGCCGAGAGCCTCTTTAAGATGTGCGTCGGTAACCAGATCGGTATCGAGCTTGCCGAGGATGTAGACGTAGAGAGCCTCTTCACCCCGCTCTACGGCAGCTTTATCGTCGAGCTCGCCGAGGACGCCGAGCTGCCCGAGGTCGCCGACGGCGTTGTCGTCGAGCCCCTGGGTACCACCGTCGAGGGCTATGTCATCGACACCGGCTCCGAGGTCATCGAGCTCGCCAAGCTCCAGGAGGCCTGGGAGAGCGGCATCGAGGGCGTCTTCGCCTACCGCAGCGCCGGCGAGACTCCCGAGGTCGAGACCATCGACTTCCGCGCCAAGGATATCCACGTGTACGGCGGCGCCAAGATCGCCCGCCCGCGCGTGATCATCCCCGTGTTCCCCGGTAACAACTGCGAGTACGACAGCGCCCGCGCCTTCCGTGCCGCCGGTGCCGAGGCCGACACCTTCGTGATCAACAACCTCACGCCCGAGGCCGTCGCCGAGAGCACCCACGAGCTCGCCCGCCGTATTCGCCAGAGCCAGATCGTCATGATCCCCGGCGGCTTCTCGGGCGGCGACGAGCCCGATGGCTCCGCCAAGTTCATCACGGCGTTCTTCCGCGCTCCCGAGGTCACCGAGGCAGTCCGCGACCTGCTCAAGGCCCGCGATGGCCTGATGCTGGGCATCTGCAACGGCTTCCAGGCCCTGATCAAGCTCGGCCTGGTGCCCTACGGCGACATCGTCGATGCCACGCCCGATGCGCCCACGTTGACGTTCAACACCATCGGTCGCCATCAGAGCCGCCTGGTGCGCACCCGCATCTCGTCCAACCTGTCCCCGTGGCTGTCGCAGTGCAGCCTGGACGACCCCTACACCGTCGCCATCAGCCACGGCGAGGGCCGCTTTGTCGCCAACGACGAGGTGCTCGCCCAGCTGATCTCCAACGGCCAGGTCGCCACGCAGTACGTGGGCGAGGACGGCAAGCCCAGCATGGATCTTTCCGTCAACCCCAACGGCTCCGCACTCGCCATCGAGGGCATCACGAGCCCCGACGGCCGCGTCCTGGGCAAGATGGGCCATGCCGAGCGTCGCGGCGACAACCTGTACCGCAACGTGCCCGAGCATGTCCCCGGCGACAAATTCATGCCGATCTTTGAGAGCGGCGTAGCCTACTTCGCCTAAACCTTTCCCATCGGGTACAATCCCTTCGGGTAACAACACCCGCCACCGACACATCCGGTGGCGGGTTCTTTTTTGCTTCGCGCATGTAGAAAGGACATCATGAAAAGCCGCAAGCTGTATCTCGCCACCCTGCCCGGACTCATCCTGGGCTGTCTCGTTTGCTGCGCGCTCTGGGGCTCTGCCTTCCCCTGCATCAAGATCGGCTACGGCCTCTTTGGCATTCCCGCACACGACAGCGCCTCGCAGCTGCTCTTCGCGGGCCTGCGCTTCACGCTTGCCGGCATGCTGGTCATTGTTGGCATGAGCGTGGCCCAGCGCCGACCGCTCGTTCCGCAAGCGCACGATATCAAGCCCATCTGCATCTTGTCGCTCTTCCAGACTATCGGGCAGTACTTCTTTTTCTACCTGGGACTCTCGCGCGCCAGTGCCATGTCGAGTTCCATCATCGAGGCCAGCGCCAACTTCCTAGCCATCCTCTTTGCCGCTCTGGCGTTTCGCACCGAGAAGCTCAATACGGCCAAGGTGCTCGGCTGCGTACTGGGCTTTGCCGGTGTCGCGCTCGTCAACCTTTCGGGCGCGGACGGCACCTTTGGCTTTGCGCTCGACGGCGAGGGCTTTATCCTGGCCTCCACCGTCGCGGGTGCCCTTTCGACCTGCCTGATCGGTATCTTCTCGCGTGAGCACGACGGCGTCTTGCTTGCCGGGTGGCAGTTCTTGGTCGGCGGACTGGTCCTCACCGCCATCGGTTTGTTGATGGGCGGCGCGCTCTCCCCCACGGCGATTGCCCCCGCCATCGCGCTCATCATCTACATGGCGCTTATCTCCGCGGTCGCCTACTCGCTGTGGTCGCGCCTGCTTGCCGTCAATCCCGTCAGCCGCGTCTCGGTCTTTGGGTTTATGAACCCGGTATTCGGCGTGCTGCTGAGCGCACTGCTACTTGGCGAGGGTGCTGGCACGAGCCCCGTCACCGTAATCGTGGCCCTGCTGTTGGTCTGCGGCGGCATCATTATCGTCAACAGGCCCAAAAAAGCTTAACGAACTGCCCTTATTTAGCAGAGGGGATTCATGTACTTTAGCTTAATGGAGTACATCGGTGAGCTGAGGGCCGCCACGCACGCAAGCGTGCACCCCTTTTCCTAGCGTATCTGGATGCCGGCTTTCTTTTTCTCGGCCTTGACGCGGTAGAGCTCCGCATCGGCAGCGCGAAGTAAGTCTTGCCAGGTATCAACACTATCGCCGACCCGCGCGCAACCGATGGACATCCGCAATGCATACGGCACCTCGGCATGCGCGAGCTCGTCGTTGATTGTCGCGCACAGATGCATGATATCCTGTTCCGCCGCTGCCTTTTGGAGCACCACGAACTCATCGCCACCATAACGCGCGATAAAGCCACCAGACGCCGAGCAGACCTCTTTGAGCGCAGCGGATATTACCTGAAGAGCATGGTCGCCCTCCACATGTCCATAGCGATCGTTAATCTGCTTAAAGCCGTCAGCGTCCATCATAAGCAGATATACATCTTCGGCCTGATCCACATTTGAAAAGAGCGACAGCATATAGGTCTCAAAACGGTTGCGGTTGTTGAGTCCAGTCAACGGGTCAGTCGAGATCAGTTGCTCCTGGCAGATGATATAGAGCAGCAACATGCTAATCATTATGCCGACACAAAGGCCAGGCACCGAGTATACGATCTGAAAGGTACCGCCCACCAGAGCGGGAACCGCAAAAAAGGCGAGGGTGCGATAAATGGCCTTCTTTTGCAGGCTTTCGACTTTTCGAGCCTGAATAAAGGCATGCAAGGACGTATATATGACGTAGCAGTAGCTAACGATAGGCTGAATCATATAAAGCGCTCCGCGACGATATACGCCCCGCGCATCGATATAGAACATAGCGTGCGTCCAGTAGCTGGTAAATGCCAGAACGACCACCAATGCGGTTGGCAACGTTAAAAGTACCACCCTATAGGGCGTGGTCAGGAGCCGTGAGCCCTGCATCGTCTCGGAATAGAAAAACCAAATGAGGCACGCGATGGCGAACAGCGAAAACGAAACCGCGTTGGAAATCCAGTTGGCCGTGATGCCTACAGAAGTGCTCACGCCGTCCGAGAGCGTCCAGATCATATCGAAGAAAATGTAGGCAGCAGACGTGTAGCCCAGCATGCTAAACAAAAGCTGCTGGGTGCTCGAGAACAGGGAGCGACGGCTTCGTACGGCAAGTCCGATAAGAATAATCATGCACAGCAGGAATATCTCGATCTTGAGTGCCTTAACCACTAGACGCCCTCCCTTCAATATCCAAGTGGTCAGAATCGCCCGATTCGTGTCTGGGCAATAAACGCCCCTTTCTCCGCAGGGGTAAGGGGAATAATAGCAGAGCGCCCGAACGTCACTGCAAGACAGCTCTCGTTCGGGCGCTCAAACGGCGCGAGTTGCACGCCGGAATCATTGATGGGTATCGATTGCTACTCGCCATCGATGTCGGCCGCGACAGCCTCCTCGATGGCCTCGACACCGGCAGGCGACAGGTCTTCCTTGCCCTGGCAGAACTTCTTATCGACCCAGCCGGTCAGAATCGGGGCCATGATTGCCGTGATGATGACGGCGGTGGCGATCTGCGCATACGCGGTGGGCGCAAGCTCGGCATAGCGCGGAGCGACCTCGGCGAGGGCGACCGGCGTGGTCATGGCCGTGCCGGCAATGGTGGAGCATGCCACAGCCGCCTTACCGTTGCCGCCACACAAGCGCTCGAAGGCAAAGGTAATGGGACCGACGATAAAGAGCGTGATGAGGCCCAGCAGGATACCCGAAATACCGCCGGTGATAAAGCTCGAAAGGCTCATGGACGCACCGAGCTGAAAGCCGATAACGGCGATCGCGGGATTGGCGCCGGGGACCAGCAGGTTCTTGATAAACGGGAACAAGTTGCCCAGGACCATGCCAATAACGAGTGGCAAGATGGAGCCGATGATGGTACCAACGGGAATGTTGGCAAGACCCGAAACACCAAGGATGATCATCGTGACGGCGGGGCCGGCCGTAAAGAACAGGATACCGACGGCGCCCTGCTCGGACTCATCGCCGAACTCGCCCATGATGCCCGTATAGAGCGCCATGTTGCAAAACGTGATGCCGCCGATGATAGACACGGAGCTCAGACCCAGGAAGTTGTCGTTAAAGAAATATGCCACGCCTAGGCCGAGAGCCGCTGCGACGACCAGCTTGGGAATCAGTACGACAATGCCAGTCTTGATGGCGTCCGGCGTGGACTTGAAGCTGATGCCGGCGCCCACAAACAGCAGGATCGCGGCGACGATGGTATTGGAGCCACCGCGGCAGGCAGCCGTAAAGAAGCCGCCAATCTCAAAGACCTGCGGGCAGAAGGTGTTGAGCAAAAGACCGACGATCATCGGGTAAATCATGATGTCGCCCGGGATGCGCGGGACCCTGAATTTCTTTTGCTCGTTGGCGGTTGCTTCCTGTGCCATGAAACCCCCATTTCCGCTGACGCAGAACAAAAGCCCACGTCACGCTTTGCTACAGTAAAGTTTGACCATGGTACCAGAAGAAATAGACCAGCTCGGTGAAAAATTCGACAAGTTCGGATGGAACGAGATTCGGCGCCGCGACGCCACCCCTATATAGAGCGCGAAACGGGAGGAGATAGCAGCGACGCTTGCGACGATCGATGCTGCAGATACGCCCGCCAGCCAAAGATTGCAGATCATAAACTGCCCGCTGCCCGTCACAAACGTGCTGCTCAGAGCAAAGACCATCCAGGGCTCCATTCCCGTCTGCCCCATGATCATTCCGCACGGCGCGCCTATTGCAACATAGGTAAGCATCACCGGCCAGACGGTTCTAACGATTTTGAGCACCATACGCTTCTCATCCTGACAAGGTCTCCGAGCCGCATGTAACGACATGGCAGAATCATCATCCGACAGCAACCGAGTTCACCTACAATTGCCACCGGATCGAAAGACACAACTTTTTAGGAAGTCATTATGACAGCTATCGATCGAGACCGGGCGCGCGCGGCCTTCAAAAGCTACACCGATGCCTACGACGCCACCAACCCACGCATCGCGCTCAAAATCGAGCATACGTACCACGTGGCCGAGGCATGCGATGCCGTAGCGCGCGAGCAGGGCTGGTCACCGCAGGACATTGACCTGGCGTGGCTTTGCGGCCTGCTGCACGATATGGGTCGCTTTGAACAGCTGCGACGCTGGGACACGTTTAAGGATGCCGAAAGCATGAGCCATGCGGCGTTGGGCGTCGAAGTCCTCTTTGGCGAGAATCCCGCCAATGCGCCCGCCGTAACGAGCATCCGCGACTTTATCGATGACCCGGCAGAAGATGAGCTCATCCGAGCGAGCATTGCCTATCACAGCGATTTCCGTCTACCCGCGCAGCTCGACGAGCGCACGCGGAGCTTCTGCGATATCGTGCGCGATGGCGACAAGATCGACATTATGCGCACCATCGCCGACAGCACTGTCGACACTATCCTCAAGGTGGACGAGAAGACGTTTCTCGGCAGCCGTTTCTCGTCGCCGACACTTGCCGCCTTTGACGAGCACCGCTGCGTCGCACGCGATGAGCGCGATGAGCCCGCCGACTTCTTGGTGGGGCTTATCTGCTTTATGTTTGAGCTCGTCTATCCAGCAAGCCGCGCGCTGGCGCGCGAACAGGGCGATATCCACCGCCTGCTCGACGCGCCCTTTGGCATTACGCGGCCCTTTACCGACCCCGCCACGCAGGCAACTTGGAGCCGCCTAAAGGACGAGATGCGCGACTGGCTGGCGCGCGCCTAGCGCTCAAGCTGGGCCAGCAGCTCCTCGACGACCTCGACGGCCTCCCCAACAACCTTGTACTGGGCAGCACCGAAAATGGGGGCATCCGGGTCCTCGTTGATGGCGATGATGCACTCCGCCCCACCGATGCCGGCAAGATGTTGGATGGCGCCCGAAACACCGATACTCACGAGAAGCCGGGGCGAAACCGATACGCCCGTCTGGCCAATCTGGTGGCGATACTCCAGCCAACCCGCCTCCACGACGGGACGCGTGCAACCAAGCTCGGCACCCAGAGCCTCGGCGAGCCTTCGCATCAACGGCAGGTTTTTCTTGGAACCAATGCCGCGACCCACCACGACCAGGCGCTCGGCATTGGCGATCGAGGGCTGCTGTCCCCACTCCTCGGCGGGAATCGAGATCTCGACACGAGCCTTAGCATCATCCGCAAGCGATATCTGGGTGATCGTGCCAGAGCGGCCGTAGTCGAAGTCGGGAGCCTTAAAGATACCGGGGCGCACCGTTGCCATCTGCGGACGGTGGTTGGGGCAAATGATGGTGGCCATCAGGTTGCCGCCAAACGCCGGACGCGTCTGTTGCAGCAGTCCCGTCTCTGTATCCATCGAAAGTACGGTGCAGTCAGCCGTAAGGCCCGTCTGCAAACGCACGGCAACGCCGGGTGCCAGTTCGCGACCAAAAGCGGTCGCACCGTATAGGATGGCCTCGGGTTTGCGTTCGGCTACCAAATCGCAGATCAAGCGGGCGTAGACCTCCGCATCGTTTTGGCGCAGGCGCTCGTCGCGACAGGCCAGGACTTCGTCGGCGCCCGCGCAAACCAGATGCTCCAGGTCCCCGAGCGAGCCCTCGGGGCTCATGCCGACCAGTGCCACCAGACGGCAGCCGCGAGCATCGGCAAGCTCGCGCCCCTTGCCCATAAGCTCATAGGCAACGGGAGTCACCGTATCGTGCTCGTCGGTCTGCACGAAGACCCAAATGTCTCGATATGCATCAAGGTCCACCGCACCAGCGGCCTCGTCACACTCGATCGAGATAGCGTTGACAGGGCAGGCGTCGACGCACCCACCGCATAGGATACAGCCGTCGGTTACGCGGGCGCATCGGTTGGGACGCTCGCCCTCCACCACAATGCCGCCCGAGGCGCAGGCGCGAACGCAGCGACCGCAGCCGATACAGGCTTCGCTATCGATAATCAGTCCGCTCATCTATGCCATCCCCTCGATAATCTTGGCAAGTTCTACCGCCTGCTCGGACGCCGTCCCCTCAACGGCCTCGCACGTTTGGTCACGGTCGGGCACAAACGAGCGCACGACCTGTGTCGGCGACCCGGCAAGACCGCAACGCGCGGGGTCGGCGTTCACGTCAGCGGCACTGACCACGCACACGTCCGCCTCCTCCGCCGCGCGAATACCGGCAATACTCGGCATACGCAACTGGCCAATCTCCTTGGCAGTCGTCATCGCGCACGGCATCTCAAGACACACCGTCTCCTCGCCGGCATCGCATCCGTGAACGAGCGCCAGCGAGCCACACGTCGTAAAGCCCGCGCTTTGCACGCAGCTCACGTCGGTCACGCAGGGAATCTCAAAGGCACCGGCGAGCTCGGGACCAATCTGGGCCGTATCGCCATCCACCGCCATCTTGCCGCAGATGAGCAGGTCGAAGTCCTCGTCGAGCACCTCGATGCCGCATTTGAGAGCATAGGTGGTCGCCAGGGTATCGGCACCTGCAAAGGCGCGATCGGTCAGCAGCAGCGCGTCGTCGGCGCCTCGAGCGATGCAGTCGCGCAGCAGCGACTCGGTCGCGGGGATGCCCATCGACACCACCGTCACGCGCACATCCATGCCAAAGCCGATAAAGTCGTCCTTCAGCGCCAGCGCGCATTCCAAAGCGCTCGCATCAAAGGGATTAATGACCGCCTGCTTGCCATCGCGCACGATGGTATTGGTCTTGGGGTCCATCTTGACCTCGGTGCTGCCCGGCACGGCCTTGACGCACACCACCATATGGAAATCGCTCATCTTCACGCGCCCCCTTTCTGGACGAGCTCATCCAAGAGCTTCTCCGAAAACAGGTTGCCGCGACCCAGCTGCCCGTCGGGATCGAGCTGGAGCTTGAGCCGCGCCGACTCGACCATGGCCTCGTGACCGTACATCGTCTCTAAGAAGCCCGCTTTGATCTTGCCGACGCCGTGCTCGGCAGAAACGGCACCGCCCATAGCCGTTACCTCCGCAGCCCACTGGGCAAACAGCTCGCCACCGCGACGGTAGTCCTGCGCATCGCGCGGCAGAATGTTCACATGCAGATGGTTGTTACCGATGTGCCCCCAAGCAGCAGATTCAAGCCCGCTTTCGGCCAGTGTGCGGCGATAGAGGACCACGACATCGGCAAGGCGTGCATTGGGCACCGACATGTCCGAACCCAGTTTGGTAATGGTGGGATCCGTGCGGCGACGCTCGTCGATAAGCATATTGACGCTCTCGGGGACCGCATGGCGGAAGAACCGCTGGCACTCGCGATCAACCTCGGTGCGCGCGACCCATGTCGCATCGTCGCGGCCACCCGCAAACTCGAGCACCCATCCCAGGTGGTACAGTTCCTCGGTCGCCTGGGCCTCGTCATCGCAGTCGAGCTCCACGTACACACAGACCTTGGCCTCTTTGTCGAGCGCCGGCAGCGAGGCAAACGCCGTCGACTGCTCGCGCTGGCGACGTAGAATATCCAGGGCGCCAGCGTCGAAGTACTCGATGGCAGCCGCATGGGACAGGACGGGACGCACAGAATCGGTGAAGGACACGGCCTTGTCTTCGCTGTCGAAGAAGCAGCTCACGCCCCAAACGACCGCGGGTGCCACCTGCAGGGCAATCTCGAGTTCGGTGATGACACCGATTGTGCCACATGCACCGATAAACAGATCGATGGCATCCATATCGTCAGCAACGAAATAGCCCGAAGCATTTTTTGTCTTGGGCATGGTATAGCCGGGAAGATCGAGCTCGAGTGTACGGCCCGCTGCCGTCACGAGCGACAGGTGGCGGCCCTGGGCAAAAGCCTCGCCGCGCCGAAGCTCAAGCAAATCGCCATCAGCCAGCACGACGTGGAGTCCCGTGATATGTGGGCGCATGGGGCCGTAGGCGTAGCTGCGGGCACCGGAGGCGTTACATGCCGCCATGCCGCCCAGACAGGCAGACGCCTCGGTGGGATCGGTGGGAAAAAACTGCTCGGGAGCCTCTTGGAACTCCTCGTAGGCCTCAAGCGATGCCTGGTCCCAACCAGCGGTCGGCAGCACCTTCTTGCTCAGCTGCTTGCGCAGCTCCGAGAGCACAACGCCCGGCTCCACGCGCAGCAGAAATTGGCCTTGTTCATCGCGGCGAAGGCCCAAATAGCGATTCATACGGGAAGTATTGAGGATATGCCCGCCGTGGGGCACGGCGCCGGCGGCAAGGCCGGTTCGGGCGCCCTGAACCGTTACCGGAACACGCTCGGCATGGAGCTTTTCCAAAATGGCACGGACCTCGTTTTCCGTTGTCGGAAACGAGATGCTCGAGGCCTCGCCCGATGCGCGAGATTCATCGCGGCCATACTCTTCGAACTCGTCGGTGAAGGGTTTGATGGTTGCAGACACGCGAACTCCCCCTTTAGCTAACTACAGTGTTTGCAGGGAGATGTTACCGCATCGTTTCGTCGACGTGTTCGAGACCGTGGTCGCGCGCGCAGACGTGGTGTAAGAGCGTCCTGAGGTCCGTCGCTGCAAGTCCCGATGTTACTCCTTCTTGAGACCGCGCCT
>ENA-OYYY01000278-OYYY01000278.1-human-gut-metagenome-genome-assembly--contig:-NODE-278-length-13253-cov-6.322852_pt1 | contig 13253 bp, 29 predicted proteins | sample MGYA00243255_ERZ653461 | MGnify/ENA primary metagenome ERZ653461 (study PRJEB26926, sample SAMN06165180) | human gut metagenome | biome: ENVO:00009003; feature: ENVO:2100002; material: ENVO:00002003...
AGATAAAGAAGAGTGCAAGAAATTTGCAGATATTTTCATGTCACTGCCAGAAGACAGTAAGAACATGGTTATCATCTATCTTTCGGCACTTCGCGATAGAGAAGAAGCCGATAAAGCCCGGTTACAGAAAACATAAGGAGCGGAAAAGAAGTGAATAGAGATGTAGAAGATCCATGCTTCGATGAATCCGGCGAGTACGAATTTGACGAAGACGACCTGCGGCGTATCGAAGCATGGGAGAAAATCGTTAAGTGTACGAGAAGGGCGCACATTGGCTCACTGGTTATGCTTGCGGCATCACTCGTATCACTGGTTGTTCAGATCATCAATCTTTTTTAGTTTCTCTACAGTGTCATCAAGGTGACGAATGGAACGGGAAATGCTTTCGAGCTGAGTGACTATACCGAGTTTAGGTTTTTTGGTTTCGTCAAGTTGCTCTTGAGCAATTCGGTTTGCAACGTTGGTTTGACGCGCCGCGAATATGGCGCTTGTGACACTGACAGCAACTGATACAAGATTGATAACATTCGAAATATTCAATTATTTCACCTCCTCATAAAGAGGATAACACACGAAAGGTGTAAAGACTATGGGAATCTTGAAAACGTTACTTTCGTTGCCACATCTGGCGGACGATCTGGAAAGTGAAGAGTATGCAAGTGCAAAGCTGTTCGGAAAAATCGCAGATCTGGAAAAGAAAATCGAAAAACTGGAAGCCGGAGAGCCGCGGCCGATCACCAAAGAAGAACTTGAAAAAGTCGCTGCGGCAGATGAACTTTACCGACGCATCCGGCATTGGAACGAGAAATATTAAATAGCAAAACGCAAACAGGGTCATTGCAATTTGCTTAGTAACGTTATCATAACGTTACGCTAACAGAGGTGTAGCGTCACAGTAACGCCCCTAGAATAAGAATAAGAATAAGAAAAAGATATAAAAACATATATTGAGCATCGCAAGCGCTGCTCGGTAAGCAAAATAGCTTTTTCTTGACCACAGAAAGAAGGTGGAAGCATGAACGAGTTGAAAGGATTCTACTCAGACCAGTTCGGAGCGATCCGGGCGGTGAATATTGACGGCGAACCGTGGTTCAATGCTACCGACATCACAACCGCATTGGGTTACAGAAACTCGCGGGATGCGATTGCAAAGCACGTAGCGAGAGAAGATGCACGGCTTTTCCTAAAGTCGCAAATCGCGACATTAGAGGATTTCCCAAACAGAGGGCTTACATTCATCAACGAGTCCGGGCTGTATGCGCTGATCTTCGGTAGCAAGCTGGAGAGCGCAAAACAATTCAAACGCTGGGTGACAGCCGAGGTTCTCCCGGCGATCCGGAAAACCGGCGGGTATCAGCAGACAGCACCGCAGGGCAAGGAGTTACTGGCTCTGGCAGTCCTCGAAGCGCAGAAAACCATTGAGGAGCAGAACCGAGCCATTGAGCGGATGCGTCCGAAAGAGATTTTCGCGGACGCAGTGAGCGCAAGCAAAACGTCAATCTTGATCGGCGACCTTGCAAAGCTGATTAAGCAGAACGGGGTTGACATCGGCGAGAAGCGGCTCTTCCAGTGGATGCGGGAAAACGGTTATCTGATCCGGAAGGACGGAGCCAGTTACAACATGCCGACTCAGAAGAGCATGGATCTCGAGGTTATGGAGATCAAAGAGTCCACGATCACCCAGCCGAATGGGAGCGTTCGGATCAGCCGCACCCCGAAAGTGACGGGGAAAGGACAGAAATATTTCATCAACAAAGTTATCACAGCGATGGAAGAGCGGGGCTAAGCACGACATTGAATCGCTAGGGAAAAGCGGAGCGGGGAAATACGCCGGATGGAAATGCAAAGGAATTGCGAGGGAAAGGCCGCTACCTGTGGGATTGGCTGGATGAAAAAGGAAACGTAATCGGTGGAAATTACAGAGCTAAGGAGAAACATGGAAAAAACGACATGGGAGCAGGCGGAAGAGTTCGCGGTTGAGGTGATACGGGAAGCCAGAAAGAAAGCAAAATTCTGGTTCGGCGCTTGGCTGGTAACTTTCGTGGCGCTGAGAACGGTTGTGGCGGCCGTGTTGGTAATGTAGTAAGGAGGTTCCCCGGATGGAAGAAATTACGAAAGCAGAAGCAGAAAAAATGATTTTCATGTTTCTGGGCCGAGAGGTCCGGATCAAAGAAAAAGAAGAAAGTCGGATATCGTATCCGGCGCGGTATATGCGGAAATCTGAACTGCTGAAAATGCAGAATCCCCTGTTGGGGGAAACAGTGCTCGAACGCGCCGAGAAATACGCACCGGCGGGGGTTGTGAGGAAAATCAACCCGATGAAGAGAAACAGCCCGCTTGTGTTCGACACAGTGGAGCTGGAGAAATGGAGGGCGAAGCATTGAAGAAAAAAATTGTAGCAGCAGAAGTGATTCTGTGGGTTACGGCACTCGTGGCCATCAGCAATATCAATTGGGGCGGGTTCTTCTGGTGCTTTTCACTGATGATTCTTGGATTCCTTGCTTTTCTGGCGGTTGACGCGGAGGAGAAGCGAAAGAGAACAGAAGCGGAAAAGGCAAAAAAGAAGAAAGACAGAGTGTTCCAGATGTGGTTGAGAATGTAAAAAATGCCCTCCGGAGAGACGAAGGGCATCCATAAAAAGACAACATCATCATAGCACATGAAAGGAGAAAAGGCAATGGGAATGAAAGGTTTTAAGGGATTCGAGAAAGATTTTTCCTGCGGAGGGAAACAGTGCGAGGAAAACACGACATATGAGGAGTACGGTGAGGGATGCTGCTATAAAGGCGTTATGCATTTCTACGAGGACCCGTGGGAGGTTCTGAACCATTACGACCTCGTGGATGGCAACGGAAATTTGTCTGAATTTGCGGAAGTGGAAGCATTGGGTCAGGTATGGAATGACGGAGAAAAGCGGGCAACAAATAAAATTCACGTCGGCGCAAAACTCGGACTTAAAGGGTTCTTGAAAGCGTGCATTGATTTTACACTTGAAAAAACGAATGGAACGAATCTGTCCGGTAACTCCGCGCAGATCGGCTCGTCCGGTTACTCCGCGCAGATCGGCTCGTCCGGTGACTCCGCGCAGATCGGCTCGTCCGGTGACTACGCGCAGATCAACAGCACCGGAGAAGACGCTGTGATTATGTGCGCGGGCAGAAAATCAAAAGCAAAAGGCAAAAAGGGGAGCTGGATCACGCTTGCAGAATGGGTGAAAGATGAAGAAAAAGGACGCTATGTGCCGATCTGCGTAAAAACAGAGCGTGTAGACGGCGAAAAAATCAAAGATGACACTTATTACACGCTGAAAAACGGAGAATTTTCGGAGGTAGAAGAATGAAACATTATGAATATGCAGGAATGGACGTAAGCACAGAAAAAAGTGTAGAGGACGGCGCAAGATGCTATATCGAAGCAGTACGCCGGTATCTGGAATCTGAAAAATTCCCGCAGGTTGAGACAATCGCGGCGATTCTTGGACTGAGAGAAGTGGAGGTGCAGCCATGTGGGACAGCGACGAAAACGGAAGAAGAGTTCTGATCTGTGATTTTTGCGGAGAGGTCATTGAGCCTGCGAAGCCGGGGTATTACGGTGAGGACTATGTAGAGGTCAATGGCGAGTGCATCCACACAGAAAACTGCATGGATAGATGGATTCATGAGCACAGAAAGGAAGCTACGTATGGCGAAAGTAGATGAGAAAATCATGCAGATTCAGACGCGGATCAAGGTCCCGAAGAATCACGTTAATGAATTCGGAAATTTCAAATACAGAAGCGCTGAGGACATCATGAGAGCGTTGAAACCGATGGAAAAAGAGCTGTTATTATCAGTGCAGATCACCGACGAAGTGGTAGCGGTAGGAGCGAATGTGTATATTCGCGCAACGGTGACGGTATATGACCTGGAAAGCGGAGAAAGCCGTAGTACAAGCGCATTTGCACGGGAACCTGCTGTCCCGAAAGCGAAGATGGACGAGAGCCAGACCACCGGTTCTGCATCGTCCTACGCGCGGAAATATGCGCTCTCGGGCATGTTCCTGCTCGATGACAGTATTGATCCGGATTCCAACCGGGCGATTGACAGCGGGGAGCCTTGCACGGATGCGCAGGAAAAGACCATCCGGGATCTGGCGGTCAAACACAATGTCAATCTTGAAGAGCTGTATAAAAGACAAAAAGTTAAGAACGGCCGCCCGACGGCGATGCAGGCCGGAAAGATTCTTAACATGTTCAAAAAACAGCTCGGGGGCGAGTGATGCACGCTCTGGCTGAAATCGTAAAATCCGTAGAAAAAGACGGTGATACGTGGCTTGTAGTGCGGCTGCCGAAAAGCAGACTGAAAGAAGAAATCGAGAACAAAACCATCACGAATACAGAAATGCGTTTCGACGATGGGCGGCATATCTCCAATCTGCAGCGGAAGAAAGCATACGCGACCATCCGGGATATAGCTATTGAGTTGGGCTATCTCCCGGAGGAGATGAAAGAGATTATGAAATGCAATTACATGATCGAGACCGGAGAGCCGTATTTCTCCCTTTCAGACTGTTCGATGGGGACGGCACGGGATTTCATCACGTTTCTGATGGATTTCGTGCTGAAAGAGGGAATACAGCTCTCAGACAGCGGAATAGAACGCGCGGATGACGTTGGAAAATACTTATACGCGTGTATCAAGCACAGAAAATGCGCGGTATGCGGGAAAGACGGTGAAATACACCATGTTGATACAATCGGCATGGGAAATGACCGGCGGAGGGTGGATGATTCTGGATACCGGAAAATCTGTCTGTGCAGGACGCACCACACGATCGCACATCAACGAGGAATGCCGAGCTTCGAGAAAATGTATCACGTCTACGGAATCATTGTGGATGATAGCCCGGAAGGGAAATCATAGAGTCCAGCATGGAACTGTCAACAGAGTATCTCAGTATGGTTCAAAATTTTATACGTCACAAAAAGGCGGCTGGCTGGAGCCGCCGGAAAGGGGCAGAAATGCCGATCAACAGCAAACAGAAAGGGAAACGCTTCGAGTTGGAGCTTTCCAGAAAGTTCCGGGAGTATGGCTACACGGAGTCCCGCCGGACCGCGCAATACTGCGGGAACACCGGGGACGCATCCGATGTTGTAGGCCTCCCGGGGATCCACGTGGAAGCGAAACATCAAGAGCGAATGCAGCTCTATGATTGGATGGATCAGGCGAAACACGACGCGAAAGAAAGTGGAAAAGACGTTTTGCCCACAGTATTCCACAAAAGAAACAATCATAAGATCCTAGTCACGATGGAACTCGACGACTGGATGACAATATTCCGCGAATACGAAGCGGGAATGAGTCTGAAAGAAGGTGCGGACGATGGGCGAGGTTAAGTGGGTTAAGATGTCGATAGACATGTTCGATAATCGAAAGATCAAGTATCTGCGCGGCCTGCCGGAGGGAAACAACATCGTTCTTATCTGGGTCATGCTGCTGACTCTGGCAGGGCGGTGCAATTCCAATGGATATATTTTCCTTACCGAAAACATCCCGTATACTCCGGCGATGCTCGCAAATGAGCTTGGATTCCCAGAAAGTACTATTCTGGTAGCCATGAAAGCGCTGGAAAGTATGGGAATGATAAGCCGAAACGAGGAAAACACGCTTCTGATCCCTGGATGGGAAGAACATCAGAACGTAGCCGCGTTGGAACAGATCCGGGCGAGCAACCGGAAGCGGCAGGCGCGGTACAGGGAACAGGCGAAAATAGAAGCTGTGGAGCAGGAAACACCACCGCCGGTAGAGGAGAAGCAAGAGGAACACGAAGAACCAGAAGAACCGAAGCCGTCGAAAAAGGCGGAGGAAACCAAAGAAGCAAAGATTCTTTTCGAGCGGTTGTGGAGCCTGTATCCGAACAAAAAAGGCAAGGGGCAGGTAAGTGATACAGCAAAGAAAAAACTGCTTAAAATCGGGCATGAAGAGCTTGAGAGAGCAATTCAGAGGTATAAGACGGAACTGGAAAAGGAGGACTGGAGAAAGCCGCAGTACGGCAGTACCTTTTTCAATTCTGGTTACGTGGATTATCTCGACGCGAATTATGAGCCAGGAAAAAGAGAGCCGACGAAGCAGCAGAAAGAAAACAAATTCAACAACTTCAACCAGCGGGACTATGATTTCGCGGCATTGGAGCAGGCATTGACAGGAGGTTAAGCATGGTATCAGTACTCAAAACAGCAATTATCTGCGCAACAGTAGCGTTTTGCTTTTACCAGATGATGAAATAATAAGAAAAGGACAGGGGAGGGCCTATGAGCAATAAATTGAAGAAAAAGCCGTCAACTAAGTTAAGCCCTGAGACGATGACAGCCGCAGAAGTGAGCGGGATCACAGGCGTAAAGCTCGAGATCCTGCGGAAATGGGTGGACAGGATGCAGAGAAATCTGTCCGAAGCCTACCAGAAAGAAGCACAGGAAAAGCTGCTGAAAGCAGAGGACTGCATCAGCGCGGCGAACGTCGTGTGCTCTGCACTGGCGATCTATGAGACCTGGGGGTACAAAAAGGCGCTTGACCGGTACATGGACAACTACACTGCTGCAGTACGGAAGATGAACAGTGTAGGTCTGGCTAAGATGTACGAGGAGCTGCACGAAAAGACCGGCGCGACGCTGGAATTTGAGGATATGGATCTCGCAAAAGAGTTTGGCTTTGGAGGGGCGGAAGAATGAAAGAAACGAAATACGGTAAAAACGATTTCCCGGATGCTCTTCTGAAAGAATGGGATAAAACGAGAAAACAGATTCTCGAAAAGGAAGGAAAAGAGAATGGAGATCATCGGAATTGTTCTGTTCTGCGCGGTGATTCTCGCGTCAGCAAAACTAATGCTTGACCCGCCGGATCGGAAAAAAGATCCGAAAGAGGATGAGGAGCAAATTGAATTTCTGAACGAGTGGAACAAGAAACATAAAAAATAACAAACACAAAGAAAGGAGCCAGCCTCCGGCCGGGGTAAGGGTATACCGGGCTTCTGAATGAAAAACATATGAATTTATTCGACAAGGTAAAATGCAAAGGCTTTTATAAAAAATTTAACGACGGAAAATGGTTGCGACTCGACAGAAAAACTTTAACTGCTGATGCAATGGACAATAATCTTGTGAGCATGGGCAATGATGGAACTGTCGAAAAAGACGTTGAGTATATCGAAAAAACCTATTTCAAACATGTTGACAAGAATTTCATCGGAGTAATTGTTGGATATAGAGATGTTATTGTAAAAGGTTGTCTTGATGCAGAGTATCAAGAGGAATGTGATGTAGGTGTCGGAGTTATTCCGGAAGCGTTTTATGTATCCAAAAGAGCGAAAGAAACTGTAAAATGTGCTGTTGTCTACTATGCGAATAACATGAAACACTATGTCCCTTTGGAAGATATTCTGGAGGTAATTCTATGAAAAAGAATCTTATCGTTGACTGTTTTGCTGGCGGAGGCGGTGCCTCCGTTGGCATCGAGATGGCACTGGGGCGGTCGGTAGATATTGCAATCAATCACGATCCGGATGCCATCCTGATGCACAAAACAAATCATCCGACCACGCTGCGTCTGACCGAGGATATTTTTAAAGTCAATCTGCGTAAATACGTCAAAAATCGTTTGCGTAGGAGGTGAAAAAATATGCTGATTCCAACGGTAAAAGCGAAAGAATTTGAAAAATTTGGTTTTAAAAAATGCAAAGGAATATCGAGTGACCTCGAATGCTATTATCTGTGCGTAGCAAGAGGAAAAAAGATGCTTTTTGTGAGTGATGTATACTTTGAGGTAAATGATTGGAGAGATGATGACCCGAGAATTCACGCGAATCCTAATTGCAGGTACAGAAACAGAAAAACAAGCCTTGATATTATTTACGAGCTGATCAAAGCGGGGATGCTGAAAAGCAGTTTTGAAAAAGAAAGAAGGTGAAACCGATGGAGCAGTACAAAGAAGCCAACTGCCCATACCTAAAAGTAGGGGAGCGGGTGCCGAATCTGAATATCGATGACAGCCAGGAACAGTTGAGATTTGCGTGAGGAAAAAGGAGAAAGAATGATAATTAAGAGTCAAAACAAAGATCTTGTGGTAGATACATACGGAAATGATTTCCGTATGTTCTGCGGACCGGACGGCCGGTATGGTATCGAGACAAGAGCAGGTGTAGTAGGAATCTATAAAACAAAAAAGAAAGCAGAAAAGGTTCTTGATGAAATTGCTGAGCAAATTGGATGCTGCAAAGCAGATGAAATCATTTACGCGGGTAGAGGGATCGGCGGACTCCGTGTAACCGTGTATCAAGCGCTTGCACAGGAATATGTGTATCAAATGCCAGCAGAAGAGGAGGAAGAAGATGCTGATTAGAAGACAGGACAAGAAAGCAATCTTCAATATTGATACTTGCAGAGTGCGTTATGCAACGCAGGAATTGCTGTGTATTTAGTGGATGAAATCGAAAAAGCTTGGTATATGGATATGCCGGAGGAGTGAAGACAGAATGACGAAAGAAGAGCTTGTGATAGGGAACAGGTATAAGATCCGCCGCCCGTCAATCGCGGATGGCAAAGTAAATTCGTATCAGTGGAGCGATGCAACTTTGGTTGATATCTCTACACATATTGCGGTATTCAGTGTGGGAGAGTATTGCGTCACCTACAAATTCTGCCAGTTAAGAGATGAGGTAAAAGAAGCGTAACGCAGAAAGGAGCTGCACCATGAGCATTCGTGGCACATTTTTGAAAGATTACGGGATTTCGAAAGAACTTGGGGATAAGATCGTATCATATTGCAGAAACGCGCACGACTACGACCAGAATCTTATCTTACAGGCTGCACAGAAGACTTGCCCGGAGATATCGAGTGCCCTGTTCGCGAATCTTACGCTTGGAATTGGATATGACCGGATCAGCCAGGTGCAGTACATCCCAATGCAGCGGAAAGATTTCCAGGGGTACAGGCGGAAGACAATCGAGGAGCTGTATAGATTGCTGCTTCTGCACGGGAAGGAGTTATGATGAAAATTGGGAACAAAAATGTTGCAGAAATCCAGATACTGGACAGAGACAATGATCTGATCGTAAGCATGGTTGATGAAAACGTAATTATTGAGAAAGATTATAAGGTGGTTTTAAGACTGGAAGGAGAAGAAAAAACAGAAACATATCCAGAAGAGTAACAAAAAGGGTACAACGAAAAGCCCCCATGCAAGTACACTAAGAATAGAAGTGTATTAGTATGGGGGTGATTTTTATGCCTACAAACAAGACTTACGACAATCTCGAGAAAATGATCTTCTCCGGCGTGGGAGAATACGGAATCCCCGAAATTATGCCAGAACAGTACAAGAAGTGCGAGTGGATCGGATTCAATTACGCTGCGAGCACTGCGAGGCGAGCCGGGAAGGGCGTGCATTTCTTCCTGGATGACTACCAGTTCGAACGGGTATGGAACAACCCGGACAGGTATATTGAGGTACTGAGAGACTATGACTACGTGCTTTCACCGGATTTCAGCATGTACACGGACTTTCCGAAAGCCATGCAGATTTACAACCATTACAGAAAACACTGGTGCGCGGCATATATGCAAATGAATGGACTGCGTGTAATACCTACGATCGCATGGAGCGATGAAAGCTCGTTCGAGTGGTGCTTTGATGGCGAGCCGGTGGGAAGCGTGGTGGCAGTATCCAGTGTGGGAACGCAGAACAGCAAGGCGAAAAAGTCGGCATTCCTGCGGGGATATGAAGAAATGATGAAACGATTATCACCGGAGCATGTGATCTTCTTCGGGAAAGTTCCGGAAGAACTGGAAGGGGACGTGGAAAAGGTCGCAGCGTTCCAGGAGAGATACAAGAAGGAGGGAACCTAGATGGGCGGACGAGGGGGGCAAGCGGAATAGGCAGGAAAAGCCAATCAGCATTGGACCCGAGAGCGAAAGAACAGACAATTACGACATTCTACCGTAGAAATTCAATCTACGGGGCACATTATAGAGATGATGTCTATGATGCCGTAGAGAGAAAGAACGAAAAAGGCGGAATTGAGATCGTAAAAGCCTATGGAACGTTCGATAACAGCAACCCGAAAGCCAATACGCGGGATGTTACTTACAAAATCCAACATGGTATTGTGAGCTATGATGATTCCAGAGGAATTGAGAGCTATGGTATCAGATGGGACAAAGTAAACAGCGTTTCGGGACAAACCTACAACATACGAAGCATGTTAAAAGAAAAAGGCTTTCGGTGGGACGGTAAAACAAAGAGTTGGGTAAAGAAATAAAGTTGCAGGAAAGGGAACAGAGATGATGGAATGGCGAACGAACAAAACTTAATACCGACAAACCGGAGAAGTAAGAGCGAGGTAAGAGAGAACGCCAGAAAAGGCGGTATCAAGTCTGGACAGGTGCGCAGGCAGAAAAAGACCCTTTCCGAACTGGCTAAGATGATAGCCGAGAACCCGGCACCTGCGCAGGCAAAAAAGTCTCTCGCAAAGCTTGGAATTGACGATGAAAATGCGAACAACAACGCGCGGATCGTAGCGTCGGTGTATAGTAAGGCCATCGAGGGAAATATGATGGCTGTTGAGAAGTGGGAGCAGCTTGTGGCGGACAAGAAAGCAGACACGGCGGTGTATGAGCTGCCTGCAAGGGTGATTGGAAAAGCATTCGTGGACATCAACCGGCGGATTGAGCCTAACATTGAATACGTGTTTGAGGGCGGGCGCGGCGGTCTGAAATCGTCCTATGTGGCTTTCAAAATCGTTGAAATCCTCAAGAATAACCCGCAGATGCACGCGTGTATCACAAGGCAGGTGGCTGGAACACTGAAAGATTCCGTGTATGCCAACATGAAATGGGCGATAAATGAACTTGGGCTGATGGAAGAGTTCGAGTTTAAAGTATCGCCGCTAGAAATAAAATATATCAAGACCGGACAGACGATATACTTTCGCGGGCTGGATGACGAAACAAAACTGAAATCCATTAAGCCCGAATTTGGTTATATTGGAATCCTCTGGAAAGAGGAGAAAGACCAGATGAAAGGCGACGCACAGGAGCGTTCCGTGAATCAGTCAGTTTTACGAGGCGGTGACATCTCCTATGATTTCTCATCCTACAACCCTCCCAAAAGCAAAAGTAACTGGGTCAACCGAATCAAACTCGTGCCGAATCCGAAAAGAGTGATACACCACTCGTGCTATACAGACGCGCCGCCGGAATGGCTCGGAAAGAAGTTCATCGAGGACGCGGAACATCTAAAAGAAGTCAATCCGGAAGCGTACGAGCATGAGTATCTCGGCATCCCGAACGGAGACGGCGGAAACGTGTTTGAATATCTGGAGATCCGAGACATCACAGACGAAGAGATTAGCCACATGGACCGTATCTATCCAGGCGTTGACTTCGGATGGTACCCGGATCAGTACTGCTATCTGCGGACTTACTACGATTCGGCGCGGGAGAAAATCTATCTCATTGACGAACTATACGTGAATAAGTGGAGCAATGAGAAAACAGCAAAATGGATCAAAGAAAAAGGGTATGATGACTATACGATTATCTGCGATTCTGCGGAGCCTAAGTCCGTAAACGACTATAGGGATGCCGGACTCCCGGCCAGGGGAGCAATCAAAGGACCGGGAAGCATTGAATACGGATTCAAATTCCTGCAGGCACGAACTCTCGTGATTGATCCGAAGCGGACACCGCACGCTTACAAAGAAATCACGGAATACGAATACGACCGGGATAAGGACGGGAACGTTATCAGCGGATATCCAGACGGTAACGACCATGCTATCTCGGCTTTACGTTATGCGTACGAACCATTATTTAATCGAAGGGGGTATAGTGCATAATGTGCGAATTTTGCGATGAATTGAAGAACTGGAAAACCTTAGAAAGATTCGATCAGCGTGCACGGTACATATATCAGTGCAAGCTGATACGCAAGACGATGGTCGAGACAAGAGCGGCGGGGAGCATCGAGGGAACGCCGCATAACGTCAATTACTGCCCGATGTGCGGCAGAAAAGTGACAGAGGGCTAGGAATGGGACTGATAACAACTATTAAGAGGTGGCTAAGCATGTTTTTTCGAAGCGAAGCGGAGCAGGCGTTTAACGTTGATACGATCGAATCGCCGGTAATGGATACGGTCATAAAAAAGTGCGCGGCTGTTTATTCCGGAGAACCGCCGTGGAAAGATGTAAAAAACGGCATCCGAACAATCAATTTTGCAAAATCGTTAAGCTCCGAAACAGCGCGGCTTGCGACATTAGCAATCAAAATCACAATCGAGGGATCAGCACGGGCGGAATGGCTGCAGCAACAGACGGATGCAGTGTTTTTTAGTATCCGCAAATGGGTGGAATATGGCTGTGCGTATGGCACGGTAGTCATCAAGCCGAACGGGAAGACGTTGGATGTATTCACACCTGATGAAGTGCTTATAACCGATTATGACAACCAGAATATCACCGGAATGATATTCAAAGATACGTACACGCAAGGAAAATGGTACTACACGCGGCTGGAGTATCACCGATTTGCAGAAGAAAAGCAGGGCGAGGAAACAGTACGCCCTTACTATATTTCCAACCGGGCGTATCGGTCGAAATCTCCCGATTCAATCGGCGATCCGGTGGCGCTGAAAGATACGAAATGGTCTGAGCTTATGGCAGACTCCCCGCCGATCTTGAAAACGAACGGAGAAAGCCTGGACGGTCCGATGTTCGGCGTGTTCGTGACACCGCAGGCGAATAACGTAGATAAGTCTACGCCACTCGGCCTGCCGGTATATGCCGAAGCTCTGGAAGAACTGAAAGACCTTGATGTCGCGTACTCGCGCATGACCGGAGAAATCAATGACAGTGAACGAATCGTTCTAGCAGATGATCGGTTATTATCTCCGGCTGGCACGCCGGTTAATAAGGTGAACCCGGGAGCTGCCGCAACAAAGAACTTGCCGAAGTACGTTCGAAACGTCTACGGCGATGGGCCGGATTCTTTCTACCAGGAAATCAACCCGACACTCAACACAGAAGTGAGGGTTAAGGGAATCAATGCGTTATTGTCGCAGATCGGCTATAAGGCTGGATTCTCCAACGGCTATTTCGTGTTCGACCAAAAAACCGGTATGGTAACAGCAACTCAGGTTGAATCCGATGACCGGCGGACGATCCAATACATCAAGGATGTTCGGGATCAGCTCGAGAAGTGCATGGATGCCGTCTATTACGCG
>ENA-OYYY01000301-OYYY01000301.1-human-gut-metagenome-genome-assembly--contig:-NODE-301-length-12954-cov-4.996977_pt1 | contig 12954 bp, 6 predicted proteins | sample MGYA00243255_ERZ653461 | MGnify/ENA primary metagenome ERZ653461 (study PRJEB26926, sample SAMN06165180) | human gut metagenome | biome: ENVO:00009003; feature: ENVO:2100002; material: ENVO:00002003...
TTTCTGCCTGTCTCGTGGGCTCGGAGATGTGTATAAGAGACAGATGTTGCAGTTCATGCCGGCGAATGAGGAGCCGTTGTTGCCGCCAGCCGAAGTAAGGGTGTACAGGACCTCGGAGAAGCCATGCGCCCCGCCGTTGTTGAGTTGGTCGACAAGACCGGGCACCATGCAGGCGATAGCGGAGCTCACCAGAATGGCGAACGGGGTGGCGAGACACAGAACCACCGCCCAGCGCATCTCGGTCGGCTCGATCTTCTTGCCCAGGAACTCGGGCGTGCGGCCGACCATAAGGCCGGCGATAAACACCGTGAGGATGGCGAAGCCGATCATGCCGTACAGGCCGCAGCCAACGCCGCCGAACACCACCTCGCCCAGCGCTATCTGGAGCATCTGGACAAACCCGCCGAGCGGGGTGTAGGAGTCGTGCATGGAGTTGACCGAGCCGTTGGAAGCAGCCGTCGTGAAAGCGGACCAGGTGGAAGAGGAGGCGATGCCAAAGCGGCTCTCCTTGCCCTCCATGTTGCCGCCCGCCTGGCCATCGGTCATCTCGATGTTGACCGCGCCGCCATCTGCCAGCTGCGGCGTACCCATATGCTCGTTAACGGCGATGATGCCGGTAAAGACCACGAGCAGGATAAGCATCGCCGCGAAGATGGCCTTGCCCTGCCTGGCATTCTTGACACCGATGCCGAAGGTGAAGCAGCAGGCGACCGGAATCAGCAGCAAGCTGGTCATCTCGATGATGTTGGTGAAGGCATTGGGGTTCTCATACGGATGCGCAGAGTTCGCGCCGAAGAAGCCGCCGCCGTTGGTGCCGGACTGTTTGATGGCAACCTGGCTGGCCGCAGGACCCTGGGGCAAAAACTGCTCGGTGACCACGCGCGCGCCCTCGACAACCTTGCCGTCGAGCTTGACCGTGTCGCCCTCGATCTGGGCGCCGTCGATGACGCTCCAACCGCCGTCTGCATTAGGCTGGACAGCGACGGGCTCTACGAGCTCAGCCTTCTGAGCCGGCTGAAAATTGGAGATAACGCCACCAGCAGCCAGGCAGATGCCGAACACGAGGTTCAGCGGGATGAGCACATACAGGACGGTGCGGGTGAGGTCGACCCAGAAGGAACCCAGACCCTGCTTCTTGACCTGACGAAAACCGCGGATGAGCGCGAACATGACCGCAATACCGGTACCGGCGGACAAGAAGTTTTGCACGGTGAGACCCATGAACTGCACAAAGTAGGACAGGGTGGTCTCACCGGAATAGGATTGCCAGTTGGTGTTGGTTATGAAGGAAGCAGCCGTATTGAACGACAGGTCCCATGACACACCCGGCAGGTGCTGAGGATTGCCCGGCAAGAAGGACTGAAGCGCCTGGAGTGCCACAAGAGCCACGAGGCCGATCCCCGAAAAGACCAGCACGCTTGCCAGATAGCGCCTACACCCCATCTGCTCTGCCGCGTCGATGCGAAGCAGACGATAGACGCCACGCTCCACAGGAGCAATCACAGGCGACAGGAACGTATGCTCACCATCCATGATATGGGCCATGAACCGACCGAGCGGAACGGCCAGGACGACGAGCACGGCAAAGTACAAGATGTACTGAATCGTAGCCTCCATAGTTTACGAATCACTCCTCATCAGAATGTAGATGTAATAGATAAAGAGTCCAATGCAGACGACTCCGATGATGGGAATGAGGATGTCCATTTACCGCCCCTTTCACGCGCGGTCCGATGTCTCGGACGCCTGCTCTCGCAAGCGCCTGGGGACAGTAAACGCTTCTAGGGATTAAAGAGGCGTGAGGGCCGGGGCTCACGTCCTTAAGATGCCGTAAAGATGCAGGTAGAAAGCACTATTGCAGCTGCAGTGCGCCTATACTCGACCTCGCGAGCATACAGTGGTGTCTTCACCGCGTATGCACGCATGGACAACGCTTCAGAAAGGCTACGCTATGCAGCGCGACGCATCGGACACTCGCGTCAATCCAGACCTCATCCTCAAGGCAATTGAGAAAGACGAGGTCGCCGATGACACTCGAACCAGCCGGGGACACCTCAAAATTTTCTTTGGCTACGCTGCTGGCACAGGCAAAACCTATGCGATGCTTCAAGCCGCCCACGCCGCCAAGCAGCGAGGTGTCGACGTCGTCGCGGGATACATCGAGCCGCACGAACGTCCGGCAACTGCCCATCTTGCACAAGGGCTTGAGAACGTGCCCTGTAAACTCATCGAGCACAACGGCATTGCGCTCAGCGAGTTCGATCTAGATGCGGCTATCGAACGCGCCCCTCAGCTCATCCTTGTCGACGAGCTCGCCCATACGAATGCGCCGGGGTCTCGCCACGACAAACGCTATCAAGACGTCGAGGAACTTCTACATGCGGGCATCGACGTCTATACGACCGTGAACGTTCAGCATATCGAGAGCCTAAACGACATGGTTGCATCCATCACCGGCGTTGTCGTGAGCGAGCGAATCCCCGACCGTATCTTCGATGATGCCGACCAGGTCGAGCTCGTCGACATAGAGCCCGAAGACCTACTTGAGCGCCTTCGCGCCGGCCTCGTCTACCGTCCCGCACAAGCCGACCGAGCGCAACAGCATTTTTTTACCGTCGAGAACCTCACCGCACTCCGAGAAATCGCGCTGCGCCGCTGAGCCGATCGCACCGGTCACCTCACAGACGCCGCACGCGTGCTGGGAAACCGTGACTACTACACCAGGGAGCGTATCTTAGTCTGTGTCTCCCCGGCGCCGACCAATCCCCGCATCGTCCGTGCCGCCGCACGCATGGCGAAAGCGTTTCGCAGCGAGCTCGTCGCCCTGTTCGTAGAGAGCCCGCGCACGCAAGCCATGAGCGATGATGAGCGCACCAAGCTTGCAGCCAATATCGCCCTAGCCGAGCAGCTCGGAGCACATATGGAAACCGTCTATGGCGACGACATCGCGTTTCAGATCTCCGAGTTCGCGCGCCTGTCGGGTATTTCGAAGATCGTCATGGGGCGCACGGGCGAGCGCAGCAGCGTCCGTCAGGCCCTCTTCGGCCGCAAATCTCTCGTAGAACAGCTCATAACATTCGCCCCGAACCTCGACATTTACATCATTCCAGACCAGTCAACTCCGCCCTCCCGGTCCAAAGGACGCCGCCGTGCACTCGCCCTGCAGCCGCCCAGCAGCCGAAACGTGCTTCGCACGCTGGCCCTCTCTCTTGTCGCCACGGCGATCGGCACGGCTTTTCGCCATCTGGGATTTGCCGATTCCAGCATCATATCCCTCTATATCCTCACGGCCCTGCTGACCGCCGTCACCACGACGGGGCGTATCTGCACGATCGTATCGAGCGTGCTCTCTGTAGTGCTTTACAACTTCTGCTTCGTCACGCCTCTGTTTTCGCTCGCCAGCTACGACCGAAGCTATCTGGTCACGTTCGGCATCATGTTCGCTACCGCTATGGTCGCCGGCGAGTTAACTGCGCGCATCGCCGACAACGCCCGTACCTCCGCCGAGAACGCATTCAAAACGCGCGTACTCCTCGAAACGAACCAGCTCTTGCAGCAAGCCCATAGCGCGGAGGAGTGCGCCCGCGTCGCCATGAACCAACTCATCAAACTGCTAAAACTCGACGTGGTCTTCTACACCGCCGAACACGGCACGCTCGGCAAGGCGCTCTATGAGTCCGCTGACACCGAAAACCGATCCGCGTCGCTGCTCACCGACTACGAGCGCGCCGTTGCAACCTGGACCTACACCAACAACAAGCGCGCGGGCGCAAGCACGCGGACCCTGCCTGAGGCGCGCTGTCTCTACCTCGCGGTTCGCACCGGCGACAAGGTATTCGGTGTCATCGGCATCGCCCTGGAGAGGCGCGAGATCGAAGCCTTCGAGCATTCGATCGTCCTATCTATCGTAGGTGAATGCGCCTTGGCGCTCGAAAGCGACCGGGCGGCGCAAGAGCGCGAAGAGGCTGCGGTCTTAGCGAAAAACGAGCAGCTGCGCGCCAACCTTTTGCGCTCCATCGGCCACGATTTGAGGACGCCCCTCACGGCTATATCCGGATCTGCGGCAATCCTTCGGAAGAGAGACGAGAAGCTCAGCCTCGAACAACGCTGCGATCTTGCCGATGCCATCTACGACGATTCCCTCTGGCTTATCGATACCGTGGAGAACCTCCTCGCCATCACACGCGTCGAGGACGGCACCATTCGCCTCAACTTAACATCCGAGCTCATCGACGAGGTCATCGAGGCCGCCCTCAGCCATGTCGCCCAAGCATCGCATGGACGTACCGTCACCATCGACCACACTGACGACATCCTGCTGGTACGCATCGACGCCCATCTCATCATGCAGGTGCTTACGAATCTCATCATGAACGCCTTCAAATACACGCCCGAGGACTCGACTGTCACCATCAGCGCATGTCGCGAGGGTGCGTTCATCGTGGTGGACGTCGCAGACGATGGGCCGGGTGTGGCAGACTGCGACAAACCTCATATCTTTGAGCGCTTCTTCACCTCAAGCAATACGCGGCCCGTGGATTCGCGTCGAAGCATCGGCCTTGGGCTGTCGCTCTGCCGCTCCATCGTGGAGGCGCATGGCGGCGTCATCGAAGTTCGCGACAACCACCCCCATGGGGCCGTCTTCCGTTTTACCCTGCCCGCCGAGGAGATCGAGATTCATGAATAATGCCGCTAAGCCACGTATCCTCCTGGTCGAAGATGACCTGACCGTTCAAAACCTCGTTTCGACCGCGCTTGACCTCCACGGCTATGTCGTGAGCAAGGTTTGCAACGGCCAGGCCGCCATCATGGATGCGGTGTCGCACGGCCCCAGCCTCATCATGCTCGACCTCGGCCTTCCCGACATTGACGGTATCGAGGTCATCACGAAGATCCGAAGCTGGTCGGCAGTCCCCATTATCGTCATTTCGGCGCGCACCGAAGATTCCGACAAAATTGCAGCACTTGACGCAGGGGCAGACGACTACCTCACCAAGCCCTTTTCTGTGGATGAGTTGCTCGCGCGCGTCCGTGCGAATTTGAGGCGCTCCTCGATGGCGTCGAGCGAGTCGACAGAAGCGAGCACGTTCGACAACGGTCCGCTGCATATCGACTACGCCGCGGGATACGCGACGAAGGACGGACACGAGCTCTCGCTCACCCCAACCGAGTACAAATTACTCGTCCTTTTGGCGAAAAACGTCGACAAGGTGCTCACCCACACCTTCATCACCCGCGAGATATGGGGCACGAGCTGGGACAGCGATCTGGCGAGCCTGCGCGTGTTCATGCGCACCCTGCGCAAGAAGATCGAGGCAGACCCCTCTCACCCCAAGATGATTCAGACGCACATGGGTGTCGGGTACCGCATGCAGCGTCTCTAGCCCACCCCCCAAAAAGTTGCGGTGGAATACGGAGTAGGTGAGGCTTTTGACAGGCAAAACAGTCCGTATTTCACCGCAACTGATGGGCGGGATGGAGTTAGAGGCCCAGGTAGCTGGTCATGCCTTCGACGGCGAGCTTGGCGCCTGCCACGGCATGAACCACGGTGAGCGGGCCGTTAACCACGTCGCCGGCGGCAAAGACGCCGGGCACGGTGGTCATGCCGTTCTCGTCGACCGAAAGCAGGCCGCGATGGTCGGTCTCCAGACCACCCGTCGTAAGCACAAGCTTGTCTTTGGGCACCTGCGAAGCCGCAATCACAACTGTGTCGGCAGACGCATGGTCGAGCTCTTCCTCGTACCCCACCACGTTATTCTCCTCGTCGAAGATAGCCGTCTCGAAGACCGGACCGTTATCGTCGATGGCACAGATCGCCTTGCCGCACACAATCTCGGCACCATCGAGCTCGGTCAGCTCGACCTCGTCGTCGATGGCCGAGATATGGCGCGAGCGGGCATACACGGTGACCTTGCGAGCGCCCGAGCGCAGGGCTGTGCGGGCAACATCCATGGCAACATTGCCGGCACCGATGACCGCCACGTTCTGCCCGATTGCCACGCTCGCGGGATCGACCAGGTAATCGATGCCAAACAGCACGTTGCCGCGCGACTCGCCGGGAATGCCCAGTTTGCGGGCACGCCAGGTACCGGTACCAACAAAGACCGCATCGTAGCCGTCGCGCAGCAGGTCGTCGATATGCAGCGCGCCACCGATGGTGGTCGAGGGGCGCACGCGCACGCCAAGCGAGCACATCACATGACGGTACTTTTGCACGAGCGCACGGGGCAGGCGGAACTCGGGGATACCGTATTCCAGCACACCGCCGATCTCGGGCCGCTGCTCAAAAACAGTGACGGCGCAACCCAGCTGCGCCATCTTAATTGCCACAGTCATGCCGGCTGGGCCGGAGCCGACCACGGCGACCTGCTTGCCGCGCGACGGCGCGGGTCTCCACCCTTTGCGGTCCAAATACGCCGTGGAGATATAGTTCTCGATGCTCGAGAAATGTACGGGTGTGCCCTTGCGGCCCTGGATGCAAGCACCCTCGCACTGGCCCGAATGGTTGCACACCATGGAGCAGACCGCACTCATGGGATTGTTCTGGAACAGCAGCTCGCCTGCCTCTTCTAGACGACGCTGTTTGAACAGGTCAATGACCTGCGGAATAGGCGTCTGAACCGGGCAGCCCTTAAGCTGACAGAATGCCCTTTTGCAACCTAGGCAACGATTCGCCTCTTCGACAATGTGGATAGCCACGCAACTCCCTTTTTTGATTCAATCCAATGGGGCGACGATAAAGACCCTTCACCGCCGCCCCCATACAGGTAATCTCAATCTGCCGACACGGCAAAAGCCAATGCTATAACTCGCGATGCGAAGCCCCGCAGCGAGCGGACATGTGCTCGAGTGTCGCCAGGCAGTCAGCCGCCGTCGCCGGCACGCTGTTCTCGACCACGCAGGGAATCCCAGGGCAGGCGGCAGCCGCCCAGGCCACCACGGGCTCAAAGTCATAGCGACCCGTCTCGCCCACGCCGTGGCACACCAGGCGTGAACCCGTACCGTCGCACCAACCTGCTTCGTCCTCGTTATCAACGACCTCAAAATCCTTGGCGTGCAGCACGCGGATCTTACTGCCGCATAAGTAGAGCATGCGCGCTGTGATTTCCTGCGCTTCGTCAACGACACTGGGATGCAGCAGCGACACTGGGTCATAGATCACGCCGAGCGACGGGCTCGAGACGCGCTCCAGTACCTCACGGCAGCGATCTGGCGTATTAACCGTCTCGTTCCAACCGGGCTCGATCAGTATTTGCCCACCCACGGCCTCGGCCCGATCGCAGACGCGTGCAAGCCCGTCTGCAAACGTATCGAGTGCCTCGTCGGTCATGCGGTCGTCCGCGACGCGGTTCTGCGCATTGGGGCGACCGGTCTCGGTGCCAACCGGGCATCCGCCGAGCATCTGGGCAAAGTTCAAGCATGCCTCGTACTCGGCAAAGTTATCCATGAGCTGTTGGCGATCGGGCATCGCCAAATTCTTATAGCAGCCGAGCACGGCGACCGAAACGCCCGCCTCGTCGAGCACCGCGCGCAAATGGTCGGCAAGCTCGCGGGTCAGGCCGCCTCGATCGATCCCCATCGATGCGTAGAGCACCTTGCTCGGCAGCTGAATGCACGAAAATCCCAGCTCTCCTGCCATGCGAATGCGTTCCTCTACGGTCCCCTGCGGAAGGTCGTGTAAACGTACGCCCGGAGTAATGGCCTCCATGCTATTCACACCCCTTACGGGCATTGATGCCCGGAGTGTATCCGCCAAACGGGTCCTCGATGGAGCACACGCCCGAGGGAGCAAGCGGGTCGTGCCTGCCGGCCAGTTTGTCGTGATGCATGGTCTCGATATAGGCAAGCACCAGCGGCGCCACACCCTTTGCATCGTTTTTGACGATAGGCTCGCTCATGTAGTAACCAAACGTGCCCTCGCGGTGCGCGGTGTTTCCCAAGCCCGCGACCAGGCAGATGTTGTCGAGCGCCAGCTGGCCATCGTGCTCGGAAAGGCAGGTCTCGCAGATGCCGTCGAAGGCGCGACGGCCGTACTGGTAGTAGCGCTCACCCAACACGCCCAGACGCACGCCCTTCATGATGGCGTTGGCAAAGATCGCGCTGCCCGACTCCTCCAGGTAGTTGGGGGCGATATTGGGCAGGTTGATGACCTGGTGCCACATGCCGGTCTTCTCGTCCTGATACGGCAGCATGGCGTCGATCAGATCGTGGAACATCTTGCGGATCTCGTCCTTCTCGGCCGACATCGAAGGCGGCATAAGCTCCCAGGTGTCGATGAGCGCCATGGCAAACCAGCCCTCGGCGCGCAGCCAGAAGTTAGCCGAAAGGCCGGTGACCGGGTCGCACCAGAACTGTTTGCGGCTCGCGTCGTAAGCGTGATAGTACAGACCGTTGAGGGGGTTGCGCATCAGGTCGCGCACGACCTGGAACATATGGAAGCTGTCCGAGCAGGCACGACGGTTGTGGAAGCTCAGCTCGTACTGCATGTAGAACGGCTGCGCCATATACATGCCGTCGAGCCAGATCTGGTTGGGGTAGACGGCCTTGTGCCAAAACACGCCCTCTTTGGTACGCGGCTGGGTTTCGAGCTGACGATAGATGGTATCCATGGCGGCGCGATACTTGGGCTTGCCCACCAGGTCATAGAGCTTGTAGAGGGTTTTGCCCGCATTAACGTTATCGAGGTTGTACTCCTCGGGGTTGTAATGTTTGATGGTACCGTCGTCCTGGACAAAGAAATCGATGTAGTCGTCGGCAAAGGTCAGGTAGCGCTGCTCACCCGTGATCTCGTACAGCTCGATGAGCGCCTTGATCATGCAGCCGTCGATATAGTTCCAGGTGTTCTCCTTACCGGCGCGAATCTTTTCGATATTCCAAGCCGGCGCCTGCGGCGTAGAGGTTTCGATCAACTGCTCGATATAACGGTCCAGGATTTGATTGCAACCCATTGCTGTCCCCTCTGACGTTAATGATAGGTGAACGTTAACCCTAGTGTAACGCGAACGGGGAATATAGAGTGAACGTTAACCCTATATTCCCCGCGAACGGCAGACTTTTAACGGCAAACGACGGCTAAGCCCGCGGCGATGCGATGCGCCAGGCGCTCATAGCCAGCCGGGCTGTAATGCAGACCGTCCGGCATATAGAGCTCGCGGTGCTCCGGCAAAAACGGGCTGATGCCGCTTTGCGCATACAGGTCAATCACCGGAACGGAGTAACGGTCACAGACCTCGAGCATCGCCTTTACGTAGGCGACCTGCGTCAACCCCAAATGGTTCGCCTCATCGCTTGCAGGGATATCCTTCTCGTGCTTGCCGCTCGTCTTGCACGGCGTCATAAACACGAGCTTTGCCCGAGGCGAGCGTGCCGTGATGGTGCGGATCAGGTAATCGAGCGCACCGTAGAACTCATGCACATCGGTACTGCCCAACTCGCCAAGCGGCACGTTGCGGCTAAAGTCGTTGACGCCGCCAAAGACAATGTAGATATCGGCCGCATCGTCGATACCGTCCAGGCGCTCGACAAACGAATCGCTGCGGTCGGCCTTGACGGCGATGCGCGAGCCCTTGATGCCAAAGTTCTCGACGACTGCACCTCCCAGCAACGCGCCCAGATGCGAAGTCCAAGAGATGTCGTTGCCGCCTGCGCCGCATCCGTTATCCCCCCATGTGGTCGAATCGCCAAAGCAGCAAATGGTCGATTCACTCAAACTCTTCGTTTCCATAATCTTCTCCTCATCCGCCCATCGGCAGTCATACAGGAACGTACCGTTTATTCGCAGCATGCCGAGGGGCTATGCACGGGCGCATTCCGCAACGTGCGAATCGAGCCATTCGATATCCTCGACAAGATGTGCCACGCCCAGATGGTGTTCACCCGGACACACCTCGTGCCGCAGGCCATCTCTGCGACCCAGCAACTTGTAGGCATCGCGCACGATCTCGAGCTGCTCGTCAACATTTTTCAGCCCGCGCGAACCGTTCAGATGATCCTCTTCGCAGCTTTGCACTAACAACGGGCGCGGCGCAATAAGCGAGGCAATATCGCCCATGTCGAGCAAGCGCCAAAGTCCGGGTGTGTAGTTGCAGCTGCAATTGCCATTGAGATGCAGCAGCGAATCGTCGACACCGTACAGATAGCCCGAGACAAACGCCTTGCGCACACGCGGGTCGAGCGCCGCCAGATACAGCGTCATGTATCCGCCGCCCGAAAAGCCAAAACAGCCCAGGTCGTCCATGGCAATGTCGCCGCGCGCCTCTAGGTAATCGATCAGACGCATGTTATCCCAGGCGTTGAGGCCCGCAACGGTAAGTCCCAGCGGCTCGGCCATGCGCGCCTGGTTTAAGCACGTGCCGCGCAGAAAGCTGTTCTCGTCATCGCCCTGACCCTTCCAGTCACGACGGTATCCCCAACCGCGTGCGTCGGGGCAGACGGTCACGTAACCCATACGCGCCAAACGTAGACCGTAGTCGTAATTGAACTTACGCACAGCATCATCGACCGCCGGCACGCCCGTCACGCCCGCAACACTTGCGGCGCCTGCTCCCTGATGGCCATGCGGGCAGATATAGCAACACTTGCGGCCGTGCGCATCGAGCTTAGGCGACTGCGGCTCGAGCAGGTAGAACGGCATCCAAACGTCGCGCTCCACCTGCAGCATCGCATGAGTACGCACGATGCCGCCGGCAACCCGAACGCGGCTGAGCTCACGAAGTTCAGTCGGGGCGCGGTCCATAAGCGAAAGACCCAAAACATCGTACAGACGAGTCCTGGTCGCAATCTTCCACGCCTCAAAGTCTGCAGGGGTCTTGCCCGCAAATGCGGCGGAGCGCCCCTCGCGCTTCAGCCGGGCACGCAGCGCAGGCTCGTCTTCGCAGTACGTCTCGATATGCACGGTGCGGCCATTGGCAGATAGCCCAGCCGTCTCCACCGCATCACCGTCGCCGCCCTCGGGATCCCAGCCGTCCGCACCGGCAAGCACCTGTTCGCGGGCGTACCCGGCGGCAGCCATCACATCGAGTTTATTCGCCCACGGCACCCAGCCGGTAGTATCGCCCGCCGGCCCATGCAGGATCGCGCCAGCATACTGCGCGCAGTTGTGCGCCGCCGGTTTATTCCAATCCCACCAGCCTTCGCGCTTGATATGTCGCCCCAGCCAACAATCGATCAGCGCAGTTTGCGCCCATTCGCGCCAAGGACGGCCCAGGTAGACCGAATCCGGCACCACGCCATCCGGTGCTGTAAACGAACAACCGTGGAACACAAATCCGTATGGCTCGCCTTTAGGCGTGGAGGCTGCCGTTACATACCCGTTGACATCCATATCGCGGTTGAGCGAGCGGATCTCGCACCCCTCAAAGTAGGCACGCGCGCCGCCAAAGATAAAGTCGACATCGCCCTCGATCCGGCAACGTCGAAAATACTGGCGCCCCACCCGGCGCGGCGCATACTGTTTGGGCCCTATGAACCCACCCGGTTTAGCCTCATGCGGCGGCAGCGGGCCCAAAAACAGTGTGTCCTGGTGCCCCTTAATGCAGCAAGCATCGACAACCAGACGGTCGCCATCGGCATACAGGGCAATCGCCTGACCGACCTCGCGCCCATCGCCCGCATCGTTTTCGATCGTGAGGTTTGCAAGCGTCACGTCATCGGCATCGACCAGGACCGTATACGTGCGGAAGGTGCCGAGCGTGCCGTCGACGCCCGAGCCGTCCTCCGAAGGCATCTTGGCACCCAGGCCGCCCATGATACGCACGCTATCGGCCGTCTCTCCCTCAATCGTCACATGCGGGCGACGAATCTCGACCCGCTCGCGGTACTCACCCGGCTCGATATGGATTGTCACCGGCCGTCCGTCATTCGGACAGGATTCGTCAATTGCCTCCAAGGCCTTAGAGATACTGTGATATGCCCCCGCACGCTCGGGCGAAACCTCAAAAAATCGTCTCTCACTCATCATCAGTCACCGCGTCCTTTCGTCGTAGACCGTCTACGTTGCAGTTTCGGCATATAAAAAGTTCGCGCAATGGGTCGGGAAGGCCCTGCCCATCGCGCGCCACGACATACCGAATTTAATTGTTTAGGAGCAAACGCCTACGCACGGATAACCTTGTCAACGTTCTGGAGCTGCAGCTCCTCGCCGTCCTGGCCCTCAATAACCACATTTTGCAAGTCGAGTACCTTGACGTTTTGCGCGATGATGCCCTGGCGCACCATCGGCTCCACACCACAGGCCATGGCCGGCACAAAGGGCTCGGCATCCTCCGCGAAGGTCACATGGACATCCTGGAACGTCAGGCGCGTCACTTTGCTCTCGGGCAGGCCCGTGATGTAGGCCGCGGCGGCATGGCAGCTGGTGGCCTCGATATCGCGGAACGTCGTGGCACCGAAGCCGGGCGTGCGGTCGCCGAATGCGGGCTTGTCCCCATGCGCGCCGTAAGGCTTCTTCTCGCCAAACCTGCGCTCGCCGAATTTCTTTTCGCCGTAAGCGGGCCTGTCGCCGCGCGGCTTTCTGTCCGTATTTCGATTTGCGCCGCGGAAACCGCCGTCGCGCCCTCTGTTGTCTGCCATTGATTACGCCTTTCCCAGACAGATTCCTGTCTGCATGTCGTGCCCGCGCAGATAATCCTTCGCGTTCATGCGCTTTGCGCCGGGCATCTGGATGGTTTCAAGCTCCACGTCGTCATCCCCGCAGGAAACAACCAACCCCTTCTTCGCGTCGGCGGCGATGATCTCGCCGGGCGCGCCGCTGGGGCCTGTGTGAAGCGGTTTCACGCTGAAAATTTTGATTGCGCCGTCCGCCGTCGTCGTGAATGCGCCCGGCCACGGCGTCGCGCCGCGCACCAGACAATCGATTTCGCGCGCGGTCTTCGTCCAGTCCATGCGGCCGGTCTCCCTGTCGAGCTTCGGCTCGTAGGTGGCCTCTTCGGGGTTCTGCTGCGTGCGCTTGAGCGT
>ENA-OYYY01000313-OYYY01000313.1-human-gut-metagenome-genome-assembly--contig:-NODE-313-length-12780-cov-4.777525_pt1 | contig 12780 bp, 9 predicted proteins | sample MGYA00243255_ERZ653461 | MGnify/ENA primary metagenome ERZ653461 (study PRJEB26926, sample SAMN06165180) | human gut metagenome | biome: ENVO:00009003; feature: ENVO:2100002; material: ENVO:00002003...
CCCGCCGCGCCCTAGGCGCAGCGAGCCCGGGCGCTCTGCCCGCCAAGCTGCGTAAGCCGGCGAAACCCGAACCTCAACCTCTACGCAACTGGCCCCAAGCCTGCGCCGATTCGCTCTCAGCGCCGCGCGGGGGCCCGTGACGCATGCCCAAAAAGGTACGAGGAGAAAGGAACGCGATGACGACAACCACGCCCTTCCGCCTTCACGGGGCCACGCAGGACCGGAAGCGACTGGGCCGTGCGGTGGGGCTGTGCTTGGATTGGCTACACTGATATGGACAGTTCCGTGAGGGGCGCGAGAGGCGGGACTCTGGGGAGATCTTCGAGGAGGAGTGTCTCGACTGGAAGCGTGGGTTCAGTGGAGCAGGAACCTAATCTCTGTCTCTCTTGCTTTTTTGATTTGTTGAGAAGCCGGCATTTGGGGGCATTTTGGATAGCGAACAGTTCAAACAAGAAGCTGAGAAAATAGAACAAAGCCTGAGTGCCTTGAGAGTCGCCGAGCGCAATGCAGTGATTCCCTTCATGAACGGCGACTTTACCCAATGGGATCTATATCTGGCATCCTCCTCTGAGTATGCGATGAGACTGATAGACGGATTCATCTCCATGCTCGAGTCGAGGAATCTTGTTTGCGTCGCCCAGCTTCTCCGCGCACAGGCTGGAGTCTGCCTGCGGACATTCGCATTATTCGCCGCCGAAGACCAGGATGACTTTCTCAAGCAGGTGTTTCAAGGTGTGCCTGTGAACAAGCTGAAAGATTTCTCGGGTGAGAAGATGTCCGATGGAAGACTTCAAGACTTACTCGAGAAGTTCGATCCAAAGGTAAAAGATGTATACAAGGTGACGTCTGGATTCGTCCACTTCTCCATTGATATTCTGCCGAGCATGGGTGTGCCTGGGGAGGGCTATGAGGTCGAGTTTAATTTTGGAGCCGAGCCCAACGAGAGAAACAATGCGCCTCTCGTGGAATGCGGCAAGGCGTTCTGCCACTATGTCGACCTGCATCTCCAGATGCTCCATAAGGTGATTGCTTCGGATGAATGGTATGCCGATCGATTCCGTATCGATTCCGATGGTCCTGCAGACGAGGCCTCGAAAAGCGAGAAGGTGTAGGTCGAACGCATTGACGCTGCCTTGACAGCATCCCGATATGATAACGAATGGGAGGTTCCCTGCGAAATGTGCGCCTCTGTATATTCTCGCTAGGACGCCCTCGACCGATAAGGCATCGTTGAGTTCAATTTGAGTTCAGCTCGGGTGCCTGAAAATCGCCCAACTCTGATAAAAGGGGAGACGACGGTACACCACGTAGACGAGAGGCTATGGAAGTGCACGATTTGATTATATTGGCGCGCTAAACCGCCCCGCTGCCCAACTTGAACTCCGCTCACGCGTGTATGGGGCTGCGAGAGGTAACGGCCTGCGGCCTCCTTTGTGTGCTCGATGATATCTTCGAGCATGCCGGGCATGGCGGAGACATTCGCTGCAATCCAGCCGTGTTCAAGCGCCGTTTCGGATAGGAGCGAGAGGGGGCTGTCTTGCCCGTTTCCCTTGCACCCGTAAAGATGGTTGACAGTTTGGGGTCTCCCGGGTCTTTAGCTTTTACCGTGCTAGATGCCTCATGGAAACTGTTGGACTTTAATCAGACAGACCCAGCATGTCGTTTTCCTCCATGAGGACATCGGCTAAAACCGCAACACCTATGCTTGTTTAAGCAAACTTCCTGATAGTCGTGGAGCTGCTGTAGCCCGACATGCAGGACATCGCTCGGCTTAAACACCGGATGCCGCATCCGCGAAACGAGTTGCGGTGCACCCTGTTCCAAAAGGCTGCCAAGTACCATGGCGTGAGCGTTGGGGTAGCCATCATTCAGCGTGGATACATCCGGATGCGCATAGATCCAGACGATTCCAACGTTCTCGTATTTCCCGTGCAGGTAATCGAAGAGGGCAGGCGACACCATACAGTTGCCGCCGACGGTCACGACTCTGTCGGGGTTTTCTGCCGCAAGCTTCCTCTGCGCATCCTGAATCCCCGCCAGGACTTCGTCCTCGGCATAGATGCGAACTGTCTCCCATTTCTCATGTCCAAGTTTTGGGACGCGTTTCACAATGTCGAGTGGGACTCCTGGACAGTCGGATCACGTGGCGGCCCCCTTTGAGAGGGTCACGAGCATCACGGTTCCGTTCTCGGAACTTGTTTCGACCTCTACCGTGCCACCGTGAAGCGCTGCAATCTCCCAAACGAGTGCTAGTCCGAGTCCTGCGCCGCCGTATGCCCTGCTGCGAGATTTGTCTAGACGGAAGAATGGTTGGAAGATGCTCTCTCGGTACTGCTTGGGTATTCCCGGGCCCTCATCTTTGACTCGCAGGAGTACGTGGCTGTCGCTGTCGCTGATGGAGACGTTGACAGTCGAGCCGGAGCGGCTGTAACGGATGGCGTTTTCGGTCAAGTTAAACACCAGCCGATAGAGGAGCGCATCGTTCCCGATTACTAAAGCATCTCCAGCACAATTGAGGGCTATGCCCTTATTCTCGGCAAGTGGCGCAAGGTCGGTGAGGACCTCTTCGGACAAGGGACCAAGTTCCACATCGTCCTCGCAAGGAACGCTGCGGAGCTCACTCATCTCGAGCAACACCTTGGTCATTCGAGACATGCGCTCGGTTTGTTCTTGTAGCAGGCCGAGCAGCTCGGCTGTTTCGGGTTGCAAACCGGAGTGCTCGGAGATGAATAGTTCAATCTGTGCTTGCATAAGGGCGAGCGGGGTGCGCAGTTCGTGTGCGGCGTTGCCGGTAAACTGACGCTGTGCAGAGAACCCTTCGCCAAGACGGGCGATCATGTCGTTGAAAGAGGCGCTGCATCGTTGTAACTCGTTGGGCACATCTTCACTGAGCCTGATTTCGCTTAGGTTGTCAGGCTGCACACGCTCAACCTGGGCTGCAAAAGCCCGTAGCGGTTTGAGTGCACGGCCGCTCACAAAGTATGCCAGCGCGCCGCCAAGGAGTGTGACTCCAGCCGTGATGCACCAGGTTGTCGTGCCAAAAGACTCCTGTGCGTCGTTTACGACGATCATGACCTTGTCATCGAGGGCCGCTTTCGTTGGGTCGAACGCCTGGAGCGAATCTTCGCCGGTTGCGTTAAAGGCCGAGATGTCGCTGCCGATGGCATCCATGTAGCGCATGCCCGTATAGCCGACCAGGCAGTTCGTCAGCACGCATGCCGCACACGTGAGCAGTGCCGTCATAATCGTTATGCGCCATTGCAGCGAAAGCCTTTTCATTCGCTATCCTCCATAACGTAGCCCTCTCCAATCCGATTGCGAATCGGGTCGTATCCCAAAGCGCTGCGCAACTTTTTTCGGAGCGACGAGATGTGAACGCGGGTTGCGTTGCTAAAGCTGTTCACGCTGCAATCCCAAACGTGCTCGATAAGCTCCTCTTGGCTTACCGGTCGCCCCTGATTAAGCATCAGGTATTCCAAGATTCCCGTTTCCTTGCGTGTAAGAGATAAAGCCTCGCTGTCTACGGAAGCGATGCGCGCCTTGGTGTCAAAGCGGAGCTTTCCGCAGGTTAATACTATGTCGCTTTGTGCGAAGCGCCTGAGGGTAAGGCTGCGGATCCTTGCCGCAAGTTCGTCCAGATGAAACGGCTTGGTAAGGTAATCGTTGGCGCCGGCATCGAGTCCAGAGACTTTATCGGATACTTCGCCACGCGCGGACAGAATCAGCACCTTGGTCTCGCAGTCGGTTTTCCTGAGTTCCCTGAGCACGGCCATGCCGTCGATACGGGGGAGATTGAGGTCGAGTACCACGAGGTCAAAGACTTCGACGCCCAGCAGGTCGAGCGCCTCCTGTCCATCGTGACAGCAGTCGACGCTGTACGCCAAGTTTCGCAAACTGCGCGCGATTGCATCGCACAGTGCTCGCTCGTCTTCGACGATCAAAATACGCATAACAGTCTCCTTGCACATTCCAAATCGCGCTTAACACGGATTTTATAGTCGATATGGTCCAATGGTCGCGTAACGAAAGGAGTGGTCGTGTTGTTCAAAGCGGTAAAACCCGTGGTACAGGTCGCTTTGTTGATCGTTGGAATTGCCATGGTGTGCTTTGGCGTTATGCGTGGCGAGGCGGATGCCGTGCTGGCCAAAGCGATTAGGCTGTGCTTGGAGTGTATCGGAATTGGATAAAAGAGAAAACACTGCGTCGCATGTTTTGGCCCGATTTCGCGGATTCATTCAGGCGGCGGCGACGCTGGTCACCAATATTCACCTGCCAAACTTTGCCAAAGGCGGCATCTATCAGGGCGCGGGAAAAACAGTCTGCGTACCCGGGCTTAACTGCTATTCGTGCCCCGCGGCATCGGGTGCGTGCCCCATCGGGTCGTTCCAGTCGGTGGTAGGTTCATCCAAGTTCAACTTTTCTTACTATGTCACCGGTACGCTCATTTTGCTCGGCGTGCTGCTGGGACGCTTTGTGTGCGGGTTTCTGTGCCCGTTTGGCTGGCTACAGGGGCTGCTTCACAAGATTCCCGGCAAAAAGCTTTCGACAAAAAGGCTCAAGGCGCTTACGTATATCAAATACGTTGTGCTGCTGTTTGCTGTGGTATTGCTGCCTGTGCTGGTGGTCAACGATGTGGGGATGGGCGATCCGTTCTTTTGCAAATACGTCTGTCCGCAGGGTGTGCTCGAGGGCGCCATTCCGCTGGCCATCGCCAATGCCGGCATTCGATCTGCGTTGGGACATCTCTTTACTTGGAAACTTGCCGTTCTCATTGCCGTGGTAGTGCTGAGCGTTTTGTTCTACCGCCCCTTTTGCAAATGGATTTGTCCACTCGGCGCATTCTATGCGCTCATGAATAGGGTGTCCTTGTTGGGGATTCAGGTTGACGCGTGCAAATGTGTCTCGTGCGGCAAGTGCTCAAAGGTTTGTCAGATGGACGTTGATGTGGTCCGCGCGCCCAATCATGCCGAATGTATCCGGTGCGGAAAGTGCATCGGGGCCTGTCCCGTCGATGCCATCAGCTATCGCTATGGCCTGGATGTGTCGGCGGAAAAGCTTCCCTTGACCGCTGATAAAAAGTAAACAAGCTTCGACAAAACGGAGGAATGACTATGAAGCTTTCTAAGATTGCGGCCCTGTTTATGGTGCCGGTATTGGCCTTGTGCCTTGTGGCATGTTCGGCGCCCGGTGGCAATGCGAGCGAATCTGCGAGCTCCGATCCTAAGATCGCAGAACTCACTGCGCAGAAGCCGACCAATGCCGACGAGGCTGCCGAGTTGTATGCAAAACTCATGCAGAAGGAGAACGATATCTTTTCGAGTGATAACGCGCTGTGGGAAAAGGTATTCAATGCGGCAAATAAAGATTCGGCAATGATTGAGGACGGTAGCAATTACGGCGATTTCCTGCTCAAGACCATCGACGGTGCCAAGGATGAGTTCACGGCGGATGAGCTTAAGACGCTCAAGACCGGTGCACAGCAGATCAAGGAGATCGAGGACAAGCTCGAGAGCTTGGAGAAGGAGTTCCCCGGCTGTGGAAGCACGCCGAGCGCAGGCGAGAGCGTCGACGCTTCGGCCGCTGGCATGACAGCTGGTGCCAATGCTTCGAGCGAGGCGACGAAGTTCCCCAGCTTTACGGGCAAAGACCTGGATGGCAACGACGTGAGCAGCGACGAGCTGTTCTCTAAGAACAAAGTCACCGTCATGAACTTCTGGTTCACCACTTGCAAGCCGTGCGTGGGCGAGCTGGGCGATCTTGAGAAGCTGAATCAGGGGCTTGCCGAGAAGGGCGGCCAGGTCGTGGGCGTCAATTCCTTTACGCTCGATGGCAACAAGGGCGAGATTGCAGATGCCAAGGACGTGCTGAGCAAGAAGGGCGTGACATATAAGAACATCTGGTTCAAGTCGGATAGCGAGGCCGGTAAGTTTACGTCAAATTTGTTCTCGTTCCCGACAACGTATGTCATCGATCAGAATGGCAACATCGTAGGGGATCCAATCGTGGGAGCCATCAGCTCCGCCGAGCAGCGCGCAGCACTCGACAAGCTTATCGACCAGGCGATTGCGAATAGCGAGCAGTAGAAAACGCGTAAAGCATGGCGAGGATCGTGCGCCGCTGTGTGGAGTAGTCCGCTGCCTTTCAAGATAATCTCCACCATACAGAGGTCCCGCTCGGGACCTCTTTTTTTAGGCGTCATCCCGTTCGTTTTTTGGCGCGGTTCGTTACATTCCTCACTGGCGCCGGCAAAAAATGGGGATAGAGTAGGACAAACGCGTCGAATACGAACGGCGGAGGAGAGCGGGCAGGGTGCCTGCGCAGGAGAGGTTGCCGTCCATGCTGGAGCTCAAAGGTATTTGCAAAAGGTACGTTACGCAGTCGTTTACGCAGGTGGCGCTCGACAACGTAAGCCTGTCTTTTCGCGATAACGAGTTCGTGGCCATTCTGGGTCCCTCGGGCTCGGGCAAAACTACGATGCTCAACGTTATCGGTGGGCTCGATCATTTCGATTCTGGCGACCTGCTGATCGACGGTATTTCGACCAAAGACTTTCACGATCGCGATTGGGATGCCTACCGCAACAACCGCATCGGCTTTGTGTTCCAAAGCTATAACCTCATTCCGCATCAGACCATTTTGGAAAACGTGGAGCTGGCGCTCACGCTCACGGGCGTGGGGCATGCCGAGCGTCGCCAGCGTGCGCGCGAGGCGTTGGAGAAAGTCGGCTTGGGCGAGCACGTTAACAAGCGCCCGAGCCAGCTATCGGGCGGGCAGATGCAGCGCGTGGCCATTGCCCGCGCCCTGATCAATGACCCTGAGATCGTCCTTGCCGACGAGCCGACTGGCGCTTTGGATTCAACGACATCCGTGCAGGTTATGGATTTGCTCAAAGAAGTTGCGCGCGACCGTCTGGTCATCATGGTCACGCACAATCCCGACCTGGCATACCAATACGCCACGCGCATCGTCAACCTGGCGGACGGCAAGATCACCGATGATTCCGATCCTTTCGATGTCGCTGACGCCACGCGCCGCGAGGCCAAGCCTACGCGCAAAACCTCGATGAGCTTTGTGACGGCGCTGGGGCTTTCTGCCCGAAACCTCATGACCAAGAAGGGCCGCACGGCCATGACGGCCTTTGCGGGCTCGATTGGCATTATCGGTATCGCGGCGATTCTGGCGCTGTCCAACGGCGTAAACGGCTACATCAAAAAGGTCGAGGAGGATACGCTCTCGAGCTACCCACTCACCATTTCCAAGCAGGATTACGACCTGTCGTCCATGATGGGCGGACAGGGGGCTGCGGATGATGACTCGCCTGAAAACGTGGATTCGTCCGACGACAGTGCCGAAACCGATAAGATTCCCGTGGTCACGGCCGTAAAGGATATGTTTGCGAGCGTTAAGTCCAACGACATGACGAGCTTTAAGGCATGGCTTGACGACGGCGGCGACGGTATCGACAAAGAGGTCAACGCCATTCAGTACGGCTACGGTGTATCGCCGGTTGTCTATCGTGCCGGCAAGGGCGATGAGAAGCCCGTTCGGCTTGTTCCCAACGCAATGACCGAGGCTATGAGCGGAGGCGCGAGTTCGGCGGCAACGGTGAGCATGGAATCCATGGGAACCTCGGTCTTTAACGAGATGATTGACGACCAGAGCCTGCTCGACAGCCAGTACGATGTCGTCGCCGGTCATTGGCCCACGTCTGCCAACGAAGCCGTGATGGTGCTTTCGAGCCGCGGTACGGTGGGCGACTATACGCTCTACAGCATCGGTGTGCTGGATATCGATGAGCTCAACGATCTGGTAAACAGTGCCATGACGGCCGACGGTGGGGTCAAAGCACCCGAGACCGGCACCGACTTTACCTACGACGATGCGCTGTCCACGACGTTTAAGGTGCTGTCGCCGGCCGATGCCTATCGCAAAAACGAAGAGACCGGCATGTGGACCGACATGTCTGGTGACGCCGACTTTATGGCCGCCAAGGTTGCCGATGGCATCGACGTACACATCGTGGGTGTGGTGCGCCCTAACGAGACGGCCAATGCGAGTGCGTTGTCTCCGGGCATTGCCTATACACATGCGCTGACTCGCCAGCTTATGGAGCGCGCCGCCGATTCGCAGATTGTGCGGGAGCAACTCGCCCACCCCGAGACGGATGTCTTTACGGGCAAAACCTTCGACGAACTGCAAGGCGAGGCCAAACAAGGCGTGGATCTGGGCAGCATGTTCAGTGTGGACGAGGCGGCGCTCAAGAGCGCGTTCTCGTTCGATACCTCCGTGCTCTCGGGTGTTGCCGGCGGTATGGACCCGTCGTGTCTTGACTTGTCCGAGCTGGACATTGACCTTTCGGGCGTAGGGAAGGATATCGACTTCAGCGACATCATGTCTAAGGCGCCAGCCCCCGATTTCTCGGGTGTCTTCGATGGGTTGGAGCTTACACCCGAGCAGATGCAGCAAGTGGGGGCGCTCGCCAACCAACTGTTCACGGGCTTTATGCAGTCGGAACAGTTTAAGGCGCTGACGCCCGAAGATCTTAAGGACGCGTCAAAGCTTGCCGCCGCGTTCTCGACGTATCTTGAGAGTGATACGGCAGCCCAGCAAATCCTGGCTCAGCTCAAGGCACTCGGCGGCGATGCCCTGGCCGAGCGCCTGCAGCAGGCGATGACCGACTATGTACAAAAGCAGCTGGCTCCGTATCTGCAGCAGGCTCTGGATCAGATGATGAAGTCGATCAGCGACCAGATTGCGACGACGGTGTCAACTCAGCTCAAGGCAGGCGCGGCAGGGCTCATGGGCCAGATGGCGACGCAGATGTCATCGAGTTTTGCCAACCTGGCGAGCGCTATGCGTGTGGATGCGAGCGCCTTTGCTCGTGCCATCCATTTCAACATGGACGCCGAGGATCTGAGTTCGCTCATGATGAGTTACGCCAAGGCGTCGAAGCTCACCTACGACAACAATCTGACCACGTTGGGCTACGCGGATGAAGCGGACCCCATCTCGGTCAAGATTTTCCCGCGTGACTTTGAGGCCAAGGAGCGCGTACTCGACCATATCGATGCGTACAACAAGCAGGTCAAAGCCGCCGGCCACGACGAGCAGGCAATCTCGTACACCGACTACATGGGCATCATCATGGGCTCGGTGACTGATATCGTGAATACCATCAGCTTGGTGCTCATCGCGTTCGTGAGCATCAGCCTGGTGGTGAGCTCCATCATGATCGGCATCATCACCTACATCAGCGTACTGGAGCGCAAGAAGGAGATTGGCATTCTGCGCGCGATCGGCGCATCGAAGCGCAACGTGGCCAACGTATTTAACGCCGAGACGTTTATCGAAGGTCTCATTGCCGGCGTCTTTGCTATTGTCGTCGTGGTGGCCGTGAGCTTCCCGGTCAATGCCTGGGCGCTTGCGGCCAAACAGGTCCCCAACCTGATGAGCCTGCCCGTGCAGGATGCGCTGATGCTCATCGCAATTTCGGTGCTGCTGACGGTCGTTGCTGGCCTGCTGCCGGCCCGCAGCGCATCCAAGAAAGATCCCGTGGAAGCCCTACGCTCCGAATAATGTGACAAAGGGACAGCCCCTTTGTCACATTGGATGAGAAGGCGCGGGAAGGGGGTGGCCCTTCCCGCGCCTTCTAGTTTGTTTTGCCCATCAGCGTGATACGGATGCTTGGATGGGTGTACTCGTCAAACTCGTCCTCGGGATCCGTATCAAACGAGTAATACGTTTTGACGGGCTCGTCACTCGTCCTGATAGAGATTCTCTCGTAGAGCGAGCCGTTCAAAAATGCCTGTCTAAACTCTTCGGGGAGCTTATGCGGTGCCAGGAGCTCGGGGCTCACCGTCTTGACGTTTACGGCTTGAACGGCAGAGAACAGCTCGTCAAGGTCGCGCTCGATGCGGGTGAGGTTGTCCTCGAGGCTCGCGCTGGGGTCGACCTCTGCCGCGTAGCTCACTTCCTTGAGTGTCCCCTTGTTGTCAAAGTCCAGGTAGGTATAGGTCTTCTTGGTATCGGAGTCGCCGTCGTGCAGATAGGCGCGGACGTGATAGCCGTAATCTTGATATCGCTCGTAGGGGTCATCGGCGGACACGTACTCGCATGCGGGCTCTAATGCCTTGCGGGCGATGGCGATCTGCTCGGCCGCGGCCGCGGCGTTCTGTTGCATCTCGATGTTTCCCTGTGCCAGCTGCGGGATATAGGCACTGCACGCGATTGCGAGGGGCAGCGCCACAAGCGCGATGATCCACTTTTTTGCACGGGGGACGGGCATGCCACAGGCCTCTGCCATTGCCTTTGCGTTAGCGAAGCTCTCGGTAAGCACGTCTGCTGCGGTGGCAACGGCGCCTACGGCGGCGGCGACTTCTGCCGCACCGCCCAGATTGCGTGCGGTCTCGTTGTCGCTGTTCTTGAGTAAGCGCGCGGCGGCCTGCGTACCGACAACGCCTGCGATTTGTGCCGAGCGGTCTTTCTCGGTCTGCTCGACGACGAGTCGGCACTGCATTTCCTTCCACTGCTTGCCGCGCATACCAAAGCGCGGCGCGAGCGTGCAGTAGCAGAATATGACGAGCTCGATGGCGGCGAGCACCAGGGCGGTCATCATGCCCGTCTCTTGGAAGCCTTCGTGATGAAAGACGATGTCGTCAATCATTTCGAAGGGAATAATCAAAAATGGCAGCACGAATGCCATGGCAAGCGCCGCACCGGCAATCTTGGGGTAGATGCAGTATCGCTGGATGCGCTTGCGTTCTTGTTCGGAAAGTGTAGCCATAGCCGGTCCTTGGTGTCGTGGCGGTCGTTGCGGCGCGCGGGATGCGTCAGTCTGGGCTAGCGTTGGATAAGAGCATAGAGCAAGATACTCACCGCAATGAGCAGAAGGCCGATGTCCCCAACCAAGATGAGCGCGAGCAAGGATATCTGCGACGTGGTCACGGCGTTTTTGAGCGGCAACCGGAGCGTAGACCTGCTCTGCAGCTCCTTCACTGTTTACCCTGCATCCCAAGTGCGGCGCAAGTGAGCAATAGCAAAACTTTGTCACGCGTAAAAGCAAGGAAGTCGCAAGGTCTGGGGCGGGGATGCTGGCATACGCCTCGGATACAATCGAAGCCATGCTAGAAAGAGGCTTCGATGATTAAAAAATCGTTCTTTAATCCGTTTTCGTCGCTGCTGCTTGCGCTTGCCGGCTTGGCCTTTTTGGTTGACGTCGTACCGCAGGCGCAAGGCCAGACGGGCGTGTTTGCACCTGCCGTGCTGTTTTTGATGTGGCTGGTTGGCGGCCTGGTGCGCCTGTTCTACGAAAACGAAGCCAAGCGCAGCTTCGACCGGCACATGTTCAAGGCGAACCATGCGGCCGTTTGGAAACGTGTCGACGCTTGCTGGATCCAAGTCGATGCTGACCGGCTTGTGCCCGGCGATGTGATTCGCCTGTATGCCGGCATGCTCTGCCCGGTCGATGCGGTTCTTGCCAAGGGCGACCACATCCTTGTCTCCGAATCGTCGCTTACGGGCGAGAGCGGTCAGACCACCAAGCGAGAAGGGGAGGCCGTCCGTGCTGGAACGACCATCGTCGACGGAAAGGCTTCGGCAACCGTTCTCGCTCGCGTTGCCGAGGAGCCGCCCACATCGCCGCAGCGCGCTCGGCTAGGCACGCAGTTTGGCGTTGGTGCCAGGAGCATCTGTGCCGCCCTGGTAAGGTGCATGCTCATCGTGCTGCCGTTTGTCATTATGATTCGAGGTTTTGTGCTGGGCGACTGGGCGCAGGCCCTGCTGTTTGCCCTGGGCACGGCCGTTGGCCTGGTCCCCGAGATGCTGCCGGTCGTCACGAGCGTGTGCCTTTCGGGCAGCGCGCATCGCCTTAAGAACAAACAGGTCATCGTTAAAAACGTTGACGCCATGGAATCGCTGGGTTCCATGGACGTGGTGTGCGTGGACAAGACGGGCACACTCACCGAGGACACCGCGGTGCTCGAGTACTATACCGATATCCTGGGCAACGAAAGCGAGCAAACGCTCAGCCTGGCGTATTTGGAGAGTAAGAGCCAGGGGGCGGCCGCCAACCAGCTCAACCGGGCCATTGCCGACGCGTGCGCCGCGCCCGAGTTGCGTCTCGCCGCCAAAGACCTCGCAGGCGCATTTACCCTGCACGCATCTGATCCTTTCGACCACGTCACCAAGGCTTCGGGCGTTAAGCTCGATGCCACGCCTGGGGCGCTTGGTTGCCTGGGGCTGCAGGCTCGTCCTGGCAATCACTTGACCATCGTAAAGGGCGAGGTCGAGAGTGTTTGCGCTCGTTGTGCCTGGGCCAACTTTAAAGGGGAACTCGTCCCCATGGACGCCGCGGGCCGCCAGAGCGCCTATGAGGTTGCCGAGGACATGCGTGCCGACGGCATCAAGGTCCTCGCCGTTGCCTACAGCACAACGTCTTCGGACTGGGGTGACCTGGTGCTCTGCGGCTTTTTGGGCTTTTTCGATCGGCCCAAGGCAAGCGCTCGCGCCGCCGTGCGCGCGCTGTCCGACCTTTCCGTTGAGGTGCGCGTGCTTACCGGTGACTCGGCTTCGGTTGCCCGGTCAACCTGTTCGCGCCTGGGCATTCCTGCCGATAGCGTTATCACTGGCAGCATGCTCGATGCCATGGAGGAGTCCGAGGCGCTTGTTCGCGTGGGGCGTACTCGTGTGTTTGCCGAGCTCACACCCGCGCAAAAGGCTCATGTTGTCAGTCTCATTCGACTCTCTGGCCATACAGTCGGCTATATCGGCGATGGTGTGAAC
>ENA-OYYY01000365-OYYY01000365.1-human-gut-metagenome-genome-assembly--contig:-NODE-365-length-12009-cov-14.457420_pt1 | contig 12009 bp, 7 predicted proteins | sample MGYA00243255_ERZ653461 | MGnify/ENA primary metagenome ERZ653461 (study PRJEB26926, sample SAMN06165180) | human gut metagenome | biome: ENVO:00009003; feature: ENVO:2100002; material: ENVO:00002003...
ACGCAATACGGTTATCACCTGATTCAGTTGATCGACCAGAAGGGGCGTATGTACCATGCGCGTCATATCGTGTTGCGACCCTCCTATACGCTCGAGGAGCTGGCGGCTCCGGCCCGTATGCTGGACAGTATCGCAAACCTGATCCGTAAGGATTCGATTACTTTCGAGGAGGCGGCCCGGAAGTTTTCCGACGACGATAATTCGAAGATGAACGGCGGCGTGGTGACCAACCACGATTTGCTGGAGGCGGCGCATTACTATGAGGCTGGTGCGACCGAAACACGCTTTCTGAAGGAGGATTTCGGCCGGGCCGGTGGCAAGAGCCTCGACGACTACAATGCCCTGCGCAATCTTAAGGAGGGCGAAATTTCCGACGCCTATCAGACCGAAGACTGGATGGGCAACCAGCTCAGCAAGATCGTCAAGCTCGTGAAGGTGATCCCTCCGCACAAGGTTTCGCTCAATGAGGACTATATTCGCGTCGAACAGCTGGCGCTGAACGCCAAACGCGAGAAAGTGTTCAAGGAGTGGCTCGACAAGAAGATCGAGGGCATGTACATTTATATCGATCCCGAATTTCGGGACGGAGAGTTCGAAAATAAGAACTGGGTAAAATAGAGATCGTCCGATGCCGAAGGGATTGCGAAAAATAGTGTGCGCACTGCTGGTCGCAGGTGTCGCCGGAGGTGTGATCCTCGCGGGGAACAGGCCGCTGGCCGTTCCCGTTGCGGGTGTTCATACCCCGTCGGCTCCGGGTGCTCCGGCCCAGGACCCCGAGTCGAACAAGGTGGTCGATTTCGTCGCCGACCGGGGATATCCCATTCCTTACGGCGATACGACCGCGACGGTGCTCGTAGGGCATTTCGCGGCCCAGCACAACGGGGCGGTCATTACCTGCGACAGCGCGATCCGCTACAACGACAAGCGCATCGAGTGCTTCGGCAACGTACTGATCAATAAAAAAGAGACATACATTTACGGCGACCGGGCCGACTACAACGGTGAGATCAACGAGGCGCGGGTCTATGCTCCGCTGGTGAAGGTCGTCGATGGGGATGCGACGCTCTATACTTACGATTTCCGGTTCAATACGCTGGACAATATCGGTACTTTCAGCGGAGGCGGTATGCTGACCAACCGCGAGAATCACCTCGAATCCGACCGGGGCTACTATTATGCTGATACGCACCAGATTATCTGTGTGGATCGTGTCGAGATGCGCAACGACAAGTACGAACTCAAGGGCGATTCGGTGGTGTACGATACGGATACCGACCAGGCTCATTTCTTCGAGCGAACCAACATCTGGAACGAAGGCGGCGATTACATTTATGCCGACCGGGGACGTTACGAAAAGCCGCGCGAGCTTTACGTGCTGACTCGCAACGGGTATGTGATGACCGAAAAGCAGGAGCTGTGGAGCGACAGCCTCGACTATTACCGGGAGTCCGGGCATGCTCTTTTGTTCCGGAATATCCAGATCGACGACGCCGAGCACAAAGTGCTCGCTTTCGGCGATTACGGCGAATATTGGAAGGAGCCGGGCAATGCTCTGCTCACGCAGCGACCTTCGGTGGTCAGCTACGATACGAGTCAGAGCGATTCGCTCTATATGTGTGCCGATTCGATGTTTCTTTATACGATCTCGAAGAGCGAGCAGGCACGTGCCGATTCGTTGGCGAAGGTGAAGGCAAAGGCGGCGGCATTGGCGGCAGATTCTCTGGCCGGCTCTAAGGGGGGACCGTCTGTGGATTCACTGGCTGCGAAACCGAGTGCTGCGGGTCCAAAAGCCTCGCAGGATGGATCGCAGGCGGATGCCGCTGCTCCGCAGGCTGCGGCCGGAGCCGTCGAAACCTCGTCCGAAACTGCGGATGCCGGTTCTGGTTCCGCTGCAGAACCCATAGCGGCTGTTCCGGCTGAAAAAGGAGGAACGGGGGGCGATTCTCTGGATGCCGCCCCAGCAATAGATACGCTTCTTTCCGACAGCCTTGATCGGGTGGGGGGCGGAATGACCCCTGCCGATTCCGTGGCCGCCGTTTCTGCGGTGGATACGCTTTTTTCCGACAGCCTTGATCGGGTGGGGGGCGGAATGACCCCTGCCGATTCCGTGGCCGCCGTTTCTGCGGTGGATACGCTTTTTTCCGACAGCCTTGCGCAGGCCGGTCCAAAATCGCTTCCTGCGGATTCTTCCGTGCATATTCTTTCCAAGCGGGAGCGGAAAGCCCAGGCCGACAGCTTGAAAGCTCAATTGCGGGCACAGGCCGACAGCATAGCGTCCGTGAAAAAGGCGCAGGCGGCAGCGGCCCGCAAGGAGAAGCTGGCGCAGATCGCCAAAGCACGTCAGGCTCGGGCTACTGCCAAGCTCGACGCTGCGAAACAGAAGGAGGAGGCATTGCGCAGAAAGAACCTGGAGCGCCGCGCCGAACGTATGGAGAAAATCTGGGCCAAGCGGCGTGCCAAAACCGGGAAGGCGATCCTGAAAGGCAAGCTTCCGGCGTCGGCTCTCGATTCGCTGGTCGCCGACTCCCTGCGGGAGGCCAGGGCTTTTGCCGCGTTGGATTCTTTGTTCCGGGACTCTCTTGCTGCGGATTCGCTGGGACGCGATTCCATGCAGCTCGATTCGCTCAAGGCCGGGGTTGCGGCAGCGGACTCTTTGCGGGGGGATTCGATCGCTGCACCTGCTGGAGATTCCCTCTACCGGTTGGTCAAGGGGTATCGCCGGGTAAAGATCTTCCGCAACGACTTCCAGGCGGTCTGCGATTCCCTGGTGGCCGTTTCCACGGACTCGATGATCCTGCTCTATATCGATCCCGTGCTTTGGAATCAGGACAACCAGATCACTTCGGACGTGATGAAGATCTATACCGAAAACTCCAAACTCCAGAAAGCGGAATTCGTCGGCCGTCCGGTTATGTCGAGCGAGATCGACACGATGACTTACAACCAGGTGACGGGCAAGCTGATTACTGCCTATTTCCGCGATAACAAGATCTATCGCAACGACGTGGACGGTAACGTGCAGACCATCTATTATATGCAGGAGGACGATTCGCCCGAACCGGTGGGGCTGGTTTCTATCCAAAGCGGTGCGGCTACCTACTATATCGACAACAATACGGTCGAAGGCATTACCTACCGCAATCAGCCGGTCTTTTCGATCTTCCCGATGGATAAGATTCCGGAGACGCAGGCTCTTTTTCTCGAAGATTTCAAGTGGGAGGGACACCGGCGCCCGGTGCTTCGGGAGGTTTTCGACCGGACGATTCGCCCTTCGGAGCGTGCGGAGAAGAGTGCGCTGCCGCGACCCGATTTTCCGATCACGCGCCGTATCGAGGAGTATAAAACGTTGCTCATCGAGTCCGGAACCTGGGTGGACCGCGATGACAAGCTGACGCCCGAAGCGCTCGAGTGGCTTCACTGGCTGGGGTATTGATCTCAGTCATACGGCTCTCTTTGGGCTTTCGGATAGGATATAATCGGCCCTCCCGGATTCATCCCGTCAGGTAGAATCCGGGAGGGCCGGTTTGTCGGGTCGGTGAGAAATTCTTTCGTTTTAGGCGGAAGAGGGGAAGATATGCGCTATTTTTGTTCTCCGAATCAAAAGACCGTGCTTCGGACGCGCCGTATTGTCGAGCTGCGGAGCGGTCCGAAGGATGCGAAAGTTGCGAAAAAGGTTCCGTACCTGGAGTGCGGAGCCGTCGGTAAAAAGAGTCGATTTATGAAAAAGAGTTTGATCGCCCTGGCTTTCGGCACGTTGGCTCTCGGCATGGCCGAGTTCGTCATGATGGGGATTCTGCCCGATGTGGCGAGGGATTTGGGCGTTTCCATCCCCCGGGCCGGGGACCTGATTTCGGCCTATGCCATCGGGGTTTGCGTCGGGGCTCCCGCGACGGTGCTCATTGCACGTAAGCGGGCGTTGAAGGGGATTCTGCTCGCTCTTGCCGCTCTTATTGTTCTGGGTAACGTCTGCGCTTCGCTGGCACCCGACTTTTGGGTGCTCTTGGCGATGCGGTTCGTGTCGGGCCTGCCTCACGGGGCTTTCTTCGGGGTAGGTTCGATTGTTGCGGAGCGGGTGGCCGATCCGGGACACAAAACCCAGGCCGTGTCTATCATGATCCTCGGGATGACTGTCGCCAACCTGTTCTGTGTGCCGTTGGGTACCTATTTGGGCAGCTATCTTTCGTGGCGGCTGGCTTTCGGGATGGTCGGGCTGTGGGGAATTATGGCTCTGCTGCTGATCGCCCGCTGGGTGCCTGCCCTGCCGGCGCTGCCCGATACGGGATTGAAGGGGCAATTCCGGTTCCTCGGTTCGCGGGCTCCCTGGCTGATTTTGTTGGCTACGCTGCTGGCCAATGGAGGAGTTTTCTGCTGGTACAGCTACGTGACTCCGACCATGACGCGTGTGGCGGGCATCCCCGGGCAGGCGATGACAGCCGTGATGATGGTCGCGGGGCTGGGAATGCTGGTGGGTAATCTCGCGGGCGGGCATCTGTCGGACCGCTTCTCTCCCGAACGGGTCGCCCGTTTTATTCAGGGGATGATATGTCTGTTGCTCGTAGGGATCTTCTTCGCGGCTCGGATCGACTGGCTCGTGATTCCGCTGATGTTCCTGACGACGGCTTCGCTCTTCGGGGTTTCATCGCCCCAGCAACTGCTTATTCTGGAGAATGCGCCGGGCGGGGAGATGCTCGGCGCCGCGTCGATCCAGATCGCGTTCAACCTCGGTAACGCTTTGGGCGCCTACTTCGGTGGTCTGCCGATCAGTTTCGGTCTGGGGCCTCAATATGCCGCCCTGCCCGGTGCGGCGATGGCCCTGCTGGGCTTCGTCATGTTCTCCGTCTATTGCAGTCTTTACGGTCGGAATAAAACTCATAGAATATTGTCGGAAAATGAAATGCGCGGATAATCGGGAAGAGCTGTTCCCGGTGGTCGATGCTGCCGGACGTGTCGTCGGCCGGGCCACGCGGGGCGAGTGCCACGGCGGGTCGATGCTGTTGCATCCGGTGGTGCACCTCCATCTGTTCAACTCCCGTGGGGAGCTTTACCTGCAAAAACGTCCGGCGTGGAAGGATATCCAGCCCGGACGGTGGGATACGGCCGTAGGCGGCCATGTGGATTGGGGGGAAGAGCCTCTCGTTGCCCTGCGGCGCGAGGTGCGCGAGGAGGTCGGCGTGACGGATTTCGTGCCGCAGCACGTGCTGACCTACCTGTTCGAGTCGGAACGCGAACGGGAGTTGGTCTATGTCTATAAGACGGTGTACGATGGGCCTGTCGTACCGAGCGGCGAGTTGGACGGAGGCCGCTTCTGGACACTGCGCGAGATCGCCGAAGGAGTGGGCGGCGGGATCTTTACCCCCAATTTCGAAGGCGAGATCCGCCGTGTGGCGGAGCTGCCGGATGTCGGGCGTTGAGTCCCCGGTTCCGTTCGCTGCGCCTCTTCGGAACGCAGGGCGGTCTGCCGTCCGGCGACCGCTAAATAAAGCACATGATCAGAATCTGAATGATGATGACCCGCAGGAACATGCATACGGGATAGACCGTCGCGTACGCCACGGCCGGATGATCGCCGGGGATCGAGTCGTTGGCATAGTTCAGCGCCATCGGGTTGGCCATGCTGCCGCACATGATGCCGGCTACCTGTCCGAAATCGAGTTTGAAGAACCGCAGCGACAGGGCGGCTACGATAACGATGGGGACGAACGTGAGGAGGAATCCCAGTCCGATCCAGAGCATTCCTTCGGGGCGCATGATCGTTTCGACGAAATGGGCGCCCGCTTCGAGCCCCAGGCAGGCCAGATAGAGCGACAGTCCCAATGCCCGGAGCATCAGGTTGGCGCTCAACGTGGTGTAGGTGACGATGTGGATGCGGGGGCCGAAGGTCCCGATCAGGATGCCGAGGATGATCGGGCCGCCTGCGAGTCCCAGTTTGACGGGGAGGCTGATACCCGGTACCGCGAAAGGGATGCTTCCCAGCAGCAGGCCCAGGAGCAAACCGATGAAAACCGGAATCAGGTTGGGTTCGTCGAGCTGTTTGACGGCATTGCCGAGGATTTTTTCGACGCCTTCGATCGCCTGCGCTTCACCCACTACCGTCAGGCTGTCGCCCAGTTGCAGCGTGAGATCGGGCGTGGCGAGCAGTTGTACGCCCGAACGATGCACCCGGCTGATGTTGATGCCGTACAGGTTTCGCAGACGCAGCGAGCTGAGTTTGCGGCCGTTGATTTCGGGGCGGGTGACGATGATCGACCGGGAGATGAGCTGGCTGTCCAATGCGTTCCAGTCGATGTCGTGCGTATTCCAGTCTTTCTGTACCCGCTCGCCGAAGAGGAGTTCCAGTGCCTGCACGTCGTCCGGCGAGGTGATTACCAGTACCAGATCACCCGATTCGAGGGTCGAGTCCGAAGTCGGAATCGAAACCTGCCCGGCACGCCAAAGGCGGGAGATGACGAAATGGTGGTGGCTGTATGCCGCGACGTCGCGGATGCTTTTGCCGACGACGCCGGGGTTGGAAATCTTGAATTCGACGATGAAGATATTCTTTTTATGTTCGGCGTCCGGTTGCGGAATGTCCGAGGGCCGGGCGAAGAGTTTGCGTACGGCGATGATGCCCAGAATCACGCCTACGACACCCAGCGGGTAGGTCAATGCACAGCCCAGCGTGGCGTTGTTGCTGTCCAACTGCATCTGCGAGAGCATCTGTTGTGCCGCACCGAGCGCCGGGGTGTTGGTCGTGGCGCCGCACAGGATGCCTGCCATGTCGCTCATGGGAACACGGGCCGCATAGCCGAGCCCTACGGCCAGTGCCGAACCTGTCAGGACGATGAGCGTGGCGAGCGAAACCAGCCGGATGCCGCCCGAGCGGAGCGAACTGAAGAAACCGGGGCCGACCTGCAATCCCAATGCATAGACGAAGAGTACGAGCCCGAAACTTTCGGCGAAAGCCAGCATCGAAGGATCGACCGAGAGTCCGAAATGGCCCGCTGCGATGCCGATGAAGAAAACGAACGTCACGCCGAGCGAAATTCCGAAAAAACGCACTTTGCCCAGCATCATGCCGAACACCGAGATCAGCGAGAGCACGACGACGGCTTGAATGGCCGAATGTTGGGTAAAAAGATCCGTAAACCAGTCCATTTTGTTTCGTTCCGGGATTGTTCCGGCTGCAAAAATAGCTGTTTTTTCCGAATGGAGATGTGCGGATGCCTCTTTTTGCCGGATCGCAGGAATGAACGGGCCGAATATCCTTATTGCCAGGGACGGGCGTATCCGTCGGATCATTTCCGGGGAGAGGGTGTATGGCGCCTTGTCGGGAAGCGCTCTCTTCGCATTTTCGGAGTAGGCCGGCCGGCGAGTTCGCGGAGCGTGTCGCCGTTGGCGCGGAGGATGGTCAGGATGCGCTCCTCGGAGAGAAAGAATTCCTCTTCGGAGAGGATTTTCAGGGTGTCGTCGAAGCGCAGACGCTGCGTTTCGGTCCAGTAGTGATAGCGGTGGCAGAGCATTTCGTCGCGTCGGGCGATCAGGGCTTTGTTGCGTCCTCGGGGCATGTCGTGTGTTTTTTAGTCGGATGAAACAGTGTCATTGCCGTCCGGAAGAGTCCGGCGGCAGGCGGAAATCGAAAAAATAGAGAAAGGATGGGCGCCCGTTTCGGGAAACGGGAAGGGCGCGTCTGCAAATATACGCTGACGAAAAGGCGAAGTCAAGAGGTCGTCGTGTTTTTTTGAGTTTTCGAATTAAATATTATTCGTATACTTGCACCCGCAAAAGGTATCCGTATGTTTTTTCGAAGCGTGCGGAGTAATAGGGAATCCGGTGCGAATCCGGAACAGTGCTCGCTGCTGTAAGTCCTGTTTCCTTTCGGGGAATAGTTCGATCGCTCTCTTTTGCCACTGGCCATGAAGCCGGGAAGGCGCGACGGACGGGATGAGTCAGAAGACCTGCCTTTGCACGAAGATTTTACACCTGCGGGTCACGGGATGGAATCACGAATGTCGGTTGCTCTGTTTGCTCGATTTCCCCATTCAGTCGATTTTTCCGGACCCGGTGTTGCCATGAGTCCCCGAAGCGTATGCTTTGCGGCGATCTTTCGTACAGGAGGAAACATACAATTTATTAAATAATAAAAGATTATGAAAAAAAGAGTATTTTTGGCTTTGCTGGCTGCGGCTGCGGTAACTTTCGTCGGATGTTCGAAGGACGACGACGGGCCGGACGAAGGACCCCAGACCTATACGATCACTTTCGAGGGCGACGACTGGTCGCCGCTGGTGGTGGCGAACTATAACGGCGGTAAGGCGATGTCCGTAGTTTACGAAGATAAGGCGTACACCTGGACCGATCAGACCACGCAGCTGACTTCGCCCTGTCCCGAAGGTTGGGGATACCCGTTTATGGTATCGTCCTACAACTCCAAGGATATCGAGAAGTTCAACACCTATGAGTTTGACCTCTACCTGTACAATGCACAGAACGAGGATGCTACTACGGGCGGCGGCCACGACGGATCGGATAATTTCCTTATCGGTTACGGCAACTACGACGAAGCGCACCCCGACTATGGCGACAGCCGTCCTATTTTCGCTTTCCCCGACGGTGTAGCGCGTACGATCCAGAGCTGTTACATCAATTCGACTTGCTATTTTTTGAGTGTGGCGGCCAAAGGCAATGCCCTTGCACCTGCGCTTGAGGAGGGTCAGGATGTACTGATTCATGCTACGGGTTACGATGCCGCAGGTAAGGAGACCGGCACCGTGACGATGACTTTCGCATCGAAGGACAAGCTGATTAAGGAGTGGACCAAATGGGACCTCTCTTCGCTGGGCAAGGTGGCGAAGGTTCGTTTCAATATGACGGGCGGCCCCGATAACGGTTATGGCTTCTCGATGCCGGCCTATTATGCTCTGGATGACATTACGATCGAGCTGTAATGTTTTTCCGGAGAGTTTCCGGACCGATTTCGGCGATCGTTTCCGACTTGCGGAAAAGTCCGTGACGGACTGCACCGGGCGGAGGCGACGACTTTTGAAGATAAATCGTTTTTGTGTGCGTCGGCAGGGCGGGTTTCCGCTCTGCCGCGTGCCGTAAACGCGAATATATGCAACGTGCTATGTGGTTTTTTTCGAAAAGATATTTCCCGTTTTGGGCGGTGTTTGCGGCGCTGCTGACGACCGCCTGCAACAAGGACGAAGTGATTTTGGACGACCGGGATCATGCTCCCGTCATTACGCTCGACAGCGAGTCGGGGGTTTATACCGTCAAGATGGGCCGGGAGCTGACCATCGCTCCTACGGTGGAGTATGCCGAGGGAGCTACCTACTCATGGATCGTCGATGGCAAGCTGGCAGGTTCCGAACCGACCTATACGGCCGTCTTTACCGAACTGGGTGAAGTGTATATCACGTTCCGTGTCGAAACGGCTGCCGGAAAAGCTGAAGCGGAGCTGCGGGTGGATGTGCTGGAGCTTACTCCGCCCGTCATTTCGCTCGCACTGCCTGCCGAGGGGCTCAAGGTTCTGCCGGGTGTCGAATATACCTTCACTCCCGATATTCAGCATTCGGACCAGGAGGACTTCCGCTGCCGGTGGCTTTGTGCCGGCGAGGTCGTTTCTACGCAGATGAGCTATACCTTCCGGGAAGAGGCGGTGGGGAGCTACCCGATCCGTATCGAGGCATCGAACGACGACGGAACCTCCTTCAAGGAATTTGTCGTGGAGGTCGTGGAGAAGATGCCTTCGGAGGTCCGCTTCGAAAAGCTCTCTCATTACTGTAAAACGACCGATCGGAGCACGTTCGTCGGCCGTGCGGTCTATCTTGCGCCGTCGCTGGCTTATATCGCCGATCCGCAGTTCGTCTGGTCGGTTGATGGGGAACCGGTCGTAGCCGAAACGGGTGCCGTGTTTAAGTTTACACCCGACGGGCCGGGCGACTATACCGTTCGGGTCGATGTGACCGAAGGCGGCGATGCTTCCGAGCGTCTTACGCGAAACATCGTCCGAGGGGTTGCTACGCTGTCTGCCGAGATCGTCGTTCATGCCTTTGCGGACGAGGAGCAGCGCCGACGCCCGGCGAGTGTGGCGAGCAGTCGTTTCCAGCATGCGGTTTACGAATTTCTGCCCGCTCCCGGGCAGTTGGTCGGCGAAAAGACCGAAGCCGGATATACGGGCAACGAGCGTACCCATGAAGATGCCGTGGCTTATGCAGCCGGGAGGCTGGAGGCGCGGAGTTATGTTTCGCTCGGGGGATTCGGCGGTTATCTGATCGTCGGGTTCGACCACAGTATCGCCCGAATGGAAAGCGGCTATGATTTTTCCATTGAGGGGAATGCATTCGACACCAGCTCGGAGCCGGGCGTGGTGTGGGTCATGCAGGACGTGAACGGCAACGGTGAGCCCGATGACGAGTGGTACGAGTTGCGGGGCAGCGAAACGGGTAAGGAAGGGACTGTTTCCGGTTATGCCGTGACTTATTACCGCCCTGCCGGAAGGGGGATGGACGTGCAGTGGACCGATTCGGAAGGTCGCAGCGGCACGGTCGAATACAGGGGTGAGTTTCACGACCAGGATTTCTATTATCCGGCTTGGGCCGCCGATACTTATACGTTGCGCGGTACGCTGCTCGAATCTCGGAATATGGTCGATGACAGAGGGTTTTGGATCAACCGCCCTTACGAGTGGGGTTATGCCGACAATTACGGAAGCGACTGTCTTGCGGGTGGCGATGCAATGGACGGAAAGGGACAGAGCAACGGATTCCGAATCGCCAATGCCATGCAGCCCGACGGAACGCCTGTCGAACTGAAGTACATCGACTTCGTCAAAGTACAGGTGGGGGTCAATGCCAAGAGCGGTCCGCTGGGCGAGGTTTCGACCGAAGTTTTCTCCTTCGCCGATCTTTCGATCGCGGAGTAAGGCTGCGGAACGAATCCGCCGGATTGCCTCTCTTTTCCGCTTGGGACAGGAGAAGAGTTGCCCGGAAACATCTGCAGAGAGAGAATCTACATCGACAAGAGAAGTTCCCGGAAACGCAAATCGTTTCCGGGAGCTTCTCTCTTGTACTGCTTGCGGTCGGAGTCTTCGGGTTTCGTTTACCGCGCTTAAAGCGTCAGGGGGAAACCCGCGTAGAAATCGAGGATCTTGGTGCGGAATATGAATTCGTATTTGGCCTGGATCTGGTCGGATTCGGCCTTCTGCATGCGGGTCTTGGCGTCGTTGTAGTCGAAGGTCGTCGAGCGGCCCGCAGCGTATTTCTCGGCTTCGTACCTGAAGGCGACCTGTGCGGAATTGAGCGCTTTTTCCGCCGAACGGTATTTCAACAGGGCGGCATCGGCCTGGTAGTAGGCCGTTTCGATCTCTTTTTGCAGGGTCTGCTCGGCTTCGGTCAGGACGAGCTGCTGGCTCCGTACGCCCAGTTTGGCCGTTCGCACGCTGTTGCGGGTCGCCATGCGGTTGAAGATGGGGATGTTGATCGCCACCCCTACGTATTCGGTGCTGTTGTTGCGGAACTGGCGTCCGAAAGCGGGATTTACCGCACCCGTAGCGAACGAGTGATAGACGTTGGTGCCGTATCCTCCTGTCAGCGTGATCTGGGGGTAGTAAGCCGCACGGGACATCCGCACCGCCCGGAGAGCCTGCTCGAGGCGGAAGCGCTCGGCCTGTATGCGGGGACGGTTGTCCAGGGCGTAGGAGAGCACTTCGGCCGGGTTACGCAGGTGACGCATCGACTCCACGGTGAGGCTGTCGAAAGTCGGGGCGACTATGTCGAATCCTTCGGCACTCGTCCGGTTCAGGGCCTGGCTCAGGGCCAGCAGGGAGAGTGAGAGGTCGTTGCGGCTTTGGGTTAGTTTGTATTCGTCGGCCGCCAGCAGGGCTTCGTTTTCGTAAAGCACCGACTCGGCGACTTTGCCCGTTCGTACCTGCTCCCGGCTGCGTTCCACCTGTTGTGTGCTCAAGGCGAGCGCTTGCTCTGCAACATTAACCAACTCCTTTGCGACCAGCACGTCGAGGTAATACGACAT
>ENA-OYYY01000370-OYYY01000370.1-human-gut-metagenome-genome-assembly--contig:-NODE-370-length-11949-cov-3.907937_pt1 | contig 11949 bp, 10 predicted proteins | sample MGYA00243255_ERZ653461 | MGnify/ENA primary metagenome ERZ653461 (study PRJEB26926, sample SAMN06165180) | human gut metagenome | biome: ENVO:00009003; feature: ENVO:2100002; material: ENVO:00002003...
CGAGATTTCTGCCTGTCTCGTGGGCTCGGAGATGTGTATAAGAGACAGAGTCCTGCCAGCCCCTGGAGCTCACTGGGAATGATGATCTTGGTGGCCTTGCCGTCCGCCACCTTGGTCATGGTCTCCAACGCCTTCAGTTTCACCACCTGATCGTTGGGCGCAGCCTCGTTCAGCAGCTTCAGGGCATCCGCCGTGGCCTGCTGGACCTTCATAATGGCCTCGCTCTCTGCCTCGGCCGCCAGAATTTTCGCGGTCTTTTCCGCCTCGGCCTCCATGATCTTCGCCTGCTTGGCGGCGTCGGCCCGCAGGATGGCAGACTGCTTCTCGCCCTCCGCCACCAGAATCTGGCTCTGCTTCTGGCCCTCGGCCTGAAGGATGGATTCACGGCGCTCCCGCTCCGCCTTCATCTGCTTTTCCATGGCGTTCTGGATCTCCTTGGGCGGGATGATGTTTTTCAGCTCCACCCGGTTAACTTTGATGCCCCAGGGGTCCGTGGCCTCGTCCAGAATGGAGCGCATCCGGGAGTTGATGGTATCACGGCTGGTAAGGGACTGGTCCAACTCCATATCGCCGATAATGTTTCGCAGGGTGGTGGCCGTCAGATTCTCGATGGCGTTCATGGGGTGCTCCACACCGTAGGTGTAGAGCTTGGGATCGGTGATCTGGAAGTAGATGACCGTGTCGATCTGCATGGTGACGTTATCCTTGGTGATCACAGGCTGGGGCGCAAAATCCGCCACCTGCTCCTTCAAGCTCACCTTTTTGGCAACGCGCTCGATAAAAGGCACCTTCAGATGCAGGCCCACATTCCAAACGGTGCAGAACGCGCCCAGCCGCTCCACCACATAAGCCCGGGACTGCTGAACAATGACGATATTGCTGACAACCAGGATCAGGAGCAGCGCAACGAGGATAGGAACAATGATCCACTTCATAATGAGTACCTCCACTTTTACAACGGTTTCCAAAGGGCTTGCTGGTTGGCTTCATCTTACCTTATTTTAACCGTCAGCGCAAGCGTCATTTCCGCTTTCGCTCCAAATTGCAAAAAGAAAGAGAAACGCGGACAGTCCAATGGACTGTCCGCGCTCCCCTTTCCAAAACAGAAAGCATGTATAAGAGAAGAGAAAATGGAAATTTACTTTGCAGCAGCCTTCTTCTTGCCGGTGATAGCGTCCATGAAGACAGCGATAGCGCCGTCGCCAGTGACGTTGCAAGCAGTACCGAAGCTATCCTGGGCGATGTACAGAGCGATCATCAAGCCGCACATGGTCTCATCGAAGCCCAGCATGGACTGCAGGATACCCAGAGCAGCCATGACAGCGCCGCCGGGGACGCCGGGGGCAGCAACCATGGTCACGCCCAGCATCAGAATGAAGGGGAACATCTTGCCGAAGCCGATGGACTGATTGGTCATCACCATAACAGCCATAGCGCAGCTGGTCAGGGTGATGGTGGAACCAGACAGGTGAATGGTAGCGCACAGGGGGCACACGAACTCGGCCATACCGTCAGAGACACCGTTATTCTTGGTGCACTGGGTGGTAACAGGGATAGTAGCGGCAGAGGACTGGGTGCCGATAGCGGTGGTGTAAGCGGGCAGCATGTTCTTGATCAGAGCGAAGGGATTCTTCTTGGCAGCGCTGCCGGCCACGGTGTACTGGAACACGATGATGACCCAGTGCAGAACGAGGATCATAGCGAACACCTTGATGAAGGAGCCCATGATCTCCACGATGGTACCGGCATAAGCCAGCTTAGCGAAGATACCGTACACATGGAAGGGCAGCAGGGGGATGACGATGTTGCTGACCAGCTTGTCGATGATCTCAGCAAACTCGTTCATCACGGTCTTCATGGTGTTGCCCTTGATGACAGCCATGCCCAGGCCCAGGATGAAGGCCATCAGCAGAGCGGTCATAACGCCCATGATGGCGGGCATCTCAATGGTGAAGTAGCCGGAGAGCACAGTCTCCTCAGCGTTGGCGGCGTTCTCCATGAACATGCCAGCGTGGACCATGTGGGGATACAGCAGGGAAGCCACAACGAAGGCCAGAGTACCGGAGATGATGGTGGAACCGTAAGCCACACCGGTGGTAGCGGCCAGGGTCTTACCAGCGCCGGCGCCCAGGTCAGCAATACCGGGGGCGACGAAGCCAATGATGATCAGAGGGATCACGAAGTTCAGGAAGTTGCCGAAGATGCTGTTGTAGGTAGCGCCGATGCGGATGATGACCTCACCGAAGGCACCCATACCGGGGGTCACGAAACCGACCACGATACCGAGTACGATGGCGATGACCAGTTTGAGCAACAGGCTCATCTTTTTCTTTTCTTTCATTTCTCTCGTCCGTGTGATCTCACACGGACATCCTCCTTTTCTGATTTTCCTTTTTTCTCTTCTTTTATATCCAGCTGCTGCCGCTTACGCGTCCAGCAGAGAATATCCCTTTGCAGTCAGCTCATCCTTGATCTTCTGCACGTGATCGGCGTTCCGGGTCTCCAGGACCATGGACACCACACATGCGTTGACCTCGGAGTTCACATCCTCACGCTCGTGATGGATGCGGACCACGTTGGCGCCGGTGCCGCCGACAACGTTCAGCAGGTTGGCCAAGCTGCCGGCACGGTCAGCCAGCTTGGTGGTGATGGTAGCGAGACGGCCGCCGTAGGTCAGGCCGCGGGTGATGACGCGGGACAGGGTGGTCACGTCCACGTTGCCGCCAAAGTAGCGGTTCTTGATGGCCGTGACGGTGCCGGCGAGTCCCTGCGGCGATTCCACGAAACGTGCCACGGTGTCGCGTGCGCTGGCGCCCGAGAGGCACAGCAGGTGCTGGCTGCGAGTGGCGATGGCCTCGCGGACGCGGGCCAGTCGCGAGGCATCGGCGGCAAGCACGTCGTCGGTCTCGTCCAGATACGAGCGGATCATGCCGATGCCGTCGTAGTACTGCGGAAAGCCGTCGTAAAAGTCTGCCTCGGGTGGCTCGATGCCGGCGTCCAGATAGAACTCGTCACTCATCTGAAACGTGTGGCGGCCAAAGCGCTCGAAGGCGCGGTCCTGGTAGGGACGGATCATGGCGATGGTTTCGCGCGCCAGCTCGGGCTTGTCGCTGTATGACCAGCTAAAGCGGTTCTGATGCTTGGTAAAACCGAGCGGCACAATGCCCAGGCTTGTGATTTGCTCGTGCTCCTCGCAAAAGCGCAGGGTCTTTTCCAGCTCCTCGCCGTCGTTCATGCCGGGGCACAACACGATTTGCGCGTGAATCTCGATGCCGGCGGACATGATGGCCTTGAGTACGTCCATGCCGCGCTGGGCGTTGCGGCCCATCATGCGACGGCGGACGTCGGGGCTCACGGCATGGACCGACACGTTCATGGGGCTCATGTTGCGTTGGATGACGTTTTGCACGTCCTCGTCGGTGAGGTTCGTGAGCGTGACGAAGTTGCCCTGCAAAAAGCTCAGGCGGTAGTCGTCGTCGCGAATATAGAGCGTGGAGCGGCCGCCCTTGGGCAACATGGTCATAAAGCAGAACACGCAGGCGTTTACGCAGGTACGCATGCCGTCGAAGATGGGGCCATCGAACTCCAAACCCCAATCCTCGCCGGGAAAGCGGTCGAGCTCGACGGGGGTGACGGTGCCGTCGCGCGGGTCGAATACCTCCAAATCAACGGTGTCGTCGTCGGCCTCCCAAAGCCATACGATCATGTCGGTGAGCGCCTCACCGTTGACCGTGAGCACGCGCATGCCCGGCTCGATACCCACATCCCACGCGGGCGATTCGGGACGCACGTTCTTTACGAGCGCGCCCTCACCCGGCTCGGGGTCGCGGCTGCGCCCGTAATCGGCCACCTCGGCGGCGTATGCGGGTACGGTCTGTTCCATGGTTAGCGGCAAAGCTCCTTGATGCGCTCGACGGCGCGCTCGATGTGTTCTTGCGGGGTGGAGGCTCCGGCGGTGATGCCGATGTGGTGAGCGTCGGTAAACCACGCGGCCTGGAGCTCGGAAGCTTCCTCGATGTGATGCGTGTGCTCGCAGGCATCTGCGCAAATCTGAGCCAGGCGGCGGGTGTTGCCCGAGTTCTTGCCACCCACGACGACCATACAATCACAGCGGTTGGCAAGTGTGGCTGCTGCCTGTTGACGCTCGCTCGTGGCGGCGCAGATGGTGTTGATCACGCGCAGCTCCTGCACGCGCGGGGTGATGGCAGCCACGACCTCGGCGAGGTTCTGCGCGGTCTGGGTGGTCTGCACGACGAGGCCTACCTTGCCCTTGAACGGCAGCGCGTCCGCATCAGCGGCGCAACTCACGACTTGCGCATCGTCGCCGGCGTGACCCAGAATGCCCTCGACCTCGGGATGCCCCGGCTCACCCACGACCACCACGTGGTAGCCCTCGCGCACCAGGCGCTCGGCTGCCACGTGAACCTTCTTGACGTAAGGGCAGGTGGCGTCGATGACGTTAAGGCCACGCTCGCGAGCGGCATCGATGACCTGCGGCACCACACCGTGGGCGCGGATGATCACGGTGCCGGTTGCGGCATTATCCAGGTTCTCGGCCAAGCCAACGCCTGCCTCAGCGAGCTCGCGTACCACGATGGGGTTATGAATGAGCGGACCCAAGGTATGGACCTGAGTGCTCTCCCCTGCCTGCGGGGCGGCGGCCAGCGCCATATCGAGCGCACGCTGTACGCCGTAGCAGGTGCCGGCGTGGGCTGCGATTTCGATGGTGGGAGCGTCTGCCTTGCCAGGCGCAGGCTCGGCAGTGTTCATGACTTCCTCGCTCATGGCTAGAACCTGCCCGGATGCTCGGCGCACAGCTCGTCTCGCATAGCGTAGACGCGGTTCATGGCCTCGGACTCAAACCATTCCAGGCGCTCCGTGCGCTTAAGCCCAGCCGGTGCGTCGGAAAGCGAGACGGCCTTGCCGGCGCGGATCCAGCACTTCTTGGGACGCATGATCTTTTTGCCCGCGGGCGTGATGTCGGACCAGCCGCAGATGGCGAGCGGGTTCACAGGAGCCTTGCCCATCTGAGCGATGAGCGCAAAACCGCCGTGGACCTCGGGCTTGATCTCGCGCGAGCGGATGCGCGTGCCCTCGGGGAAGATCAGAACGTCCTCGCCGCGCTGCAGCGCATGCTGGGCGGCGCGCAGGCACTTCATATCTGCAGTACCACGCTCCACGGGGATGCCGCCTACGCGGCTAAAGGCCCAGCGCACAATCTTGCTCTTGGCGAACTCGGACTTAAAGATGGGCCGAATGCGGCGCCCCCCAAAGAACAGCGCCGTCTCCACGGCCAAGAGCTCGGCCATCGAGGTGTGGTTGCAGATGACTACGCTCCCGCGGCCGTCCTGGCGCTCAAACAGCAGATCGGCATCCTCGACCTTCCAACGCCACATGAGCTTGGAGAAGGCCCAAAGGATGGCCATGACTACGACGACGGTGCCGCGGATGAGCGCGGGGAACTCTGCATAAGGAGCGTTGTAATAATCCTCGGGCGTCTGCTTAAACAGGCGCATGGGCTACCTCCTTTGGTTGATGAGGTCCTCGATGATACGAACGACCTCGTCGATGGTGTGAGCGGTGGAGTCGACGTGCACGGCGTCCTCGGCGGGCACGAGCGGGGCGACCTCGCGGCTGCTGTCGAGCTTGTCGCGCTGCTCAAGGGCGTCGAGGGTCTCGTCGACCTCGGCCTCGAGCAGCTCGGATGTGAGCGGCTGGGCGTCGTTTTGGTGACGCTGCAGCACGCGTCGGCGGGCGCGCTCGCGCGGGTCGGCGGTCAGGAAGACCTTGACCTGCGCGTTAGGGAACACGACGGTTCCGATGTCGCGACCCTCGGCCACGATATCGCGGTCCTCTGCGGCGCGGCGCTGATGGATGAGCATGGCGGCGCGCACGCCCGGGTAGGCCGAGACCTTGGAAACGTTGGCGTCGACCTGCGGGGTGCGAATGGCAGCCGAAGCGTCCTGGCCGTCGATGGTCAGGCGCGTGTCCTCGCCGGTGCCGTTGGTAAAGCGGATCTCGATCTGCTCGGCGAGGGCGTCGATGGCCGCCTCGTTATCCAGATCGATGCCGCGGTCGAGCGCGGCGAAGGTGACGGCGCGATACATGGCGCCCGTGTCGAGCTTGTTAAAGCCCAGCTGGCGGGCGATCTCCTTGGCGATGGTGGACTTGCCGGAACCGGCGGGGCCGTCGATGGCGACGATCATGCAATGCTTCCTTTCGATGGTTGGCGTGCTGGTATGGTTCGCGGGCGTTGGGGCGCGGCGGGTTGCCTAGCCCGTGTAGCGCTCGCGGTAGGTGTTGCGCTTGGGCGCGGAGCCGTGGCTGCCGTGATGACGCGTGCGGCTGGCGGGGGTTTCCTGGGGCTTGTCACCGCGCATGGCGCTGGCCTGCTTGGGAGGGATGCCACCGCTTTTGAGGATCCGCACCTCGCGGTCGGTGAGCTCGCGCCACGAGCCCTTGGCTACGCCCTCGAGCTCCAAGCCGGCAAAGTTGCAGCGATGCAGACGGATTACCGGGTGGTGGATCTTGCTCAGCATGCGCTTGACCTGGTTCTTGCGACCCTCGCGGATGATGACCTCCACGGCGGTGGTGCCGGGCTTGACGCCCTGGGGAGCTACGGCCTCGGCCTCGCGCGCGTTAATGACGCGGCAGATCGCCGGCTGGCACAGGCCGTCGTCGAGCTCGATGCCGCGGCGGAGCGGCGTGAGATCGCGGTCGGTCAGTTGCCCGTCCACGAGTGCCTGGTAGGTCTTGTAGACGTGCTTGCTGGGGTGCAGCAGGTCCTGCGACAGGTCGCCGTCGGTGGTAAAGAGCAAAAGGCCCGTGGTGTCGCGGTCCAGGCGACCCACCGGGAAGAGCCCCGGAAAGCGGTCGCGCGGGACCAGATCAGCCACGCAAGGGCGCTCCTGCGGATCGCTCATGGTGGTGAGGTAGCCGGTCGGCTTGTAAAGCATCAGGTACACGGCGCCCTGGTTGAGCTTGACGGGCATGCCGTCGACCTCGATGTGGTCGCGGTCGACATCGACCTTGGTGCCCAGCTCGGTCGCGACCTGGCCGTTGACGGTCACGCGGCCGGCGGTCATCAGGTCCTCCGAGCCGCGGCGGCTCGCCACGCCCGCACGCGCCAAAAAGCGCTGCAGGCGCATGGTGTGCGGATAGACGGGCTGGGCGTCGGTTACGGGTACTGCGTTGCCCATGGCGCGCGTCTCCCCTACTTCGTTAGTCCTCGTCATGCAAATCCTCCGAGGTCTCGTCGACGTCCAGGGTTTCCAAGTCCTCGACTGCATCAACATCTTCAACATCGGTATCGAGCAGTTCGCGCTCTTCGTCCAGATCTTCGGCCTGCTCCTCGAGCGTGGACTGAATGCTGCGGCCGCTTAGACGCTCGCGGATAAACTGGCGCGACTGCTCGTCGGGGGCAAACTGCTCCAGGTCGGGCAGGTCGCGGGTGGAGCGCAGACCGAACTTTTCCAAGAAGGCGTTGGTCGTGCCGTAGATGATGGCCTGACCGCGCTGGGGGTCGCGGCCGAGCTCACGCACCAGGCCCTTGTCCACGAGCGACGCGATGACGCCGTCGGAGTTGACGCCGCGGATGCCCTTGACCACCTCGCGCGTCACGGGCTGGTGGTAGGCGATGACGGCCAGGGTCTCGAGTGCCGCCTGCGACAGCTTTTGCGTGTCCCAGCTCAACACGTGGGCCTCGACCACGTCGTGGTAGGCGGGGTGCGTAAACAGGCGCCAGCCGCCGGCGACCTCGCGCAGCTGAAAGCCGCGGTTGGCCTCCTCGTACTCAACCTTGAGCTCGGCGAGCAGCGATGCGCACTCGCCGGGGGCGATATCCAGCGCACCAGCCAGCGCGGGCGCACTCACCGGGTCGCTCGACACCAGCAGCAGCGCCTCGAGGGCACCTTTGAGGCTGTTTGCCTCTAGCGTGGAAAGGGTTGACATGGTTGCGGCTCCTATTCGGTGAGCTCGGGGCCCTCGCCGAGCACATAGGCCTCGGCGCCCTCGACGCGGTTGATGCGGATGGTTCCAAAGATCTCGTCCTGGCTCAGCGTGAGCGAGCCGCGCTTGGCGAGCTCCAGCATGGCCAGGAAGGTGACGACGAGCTGCTCGGTGGTGGCATCGCCGTCCAACAGCTCGCGGAAGGTGCAGGTTTGGTGCGCCATGGTAAAGCGGTCGACTGAGGCCACGGTCAGGTCGAGCGGTACGCGATGCGGCGCCACATGCTCGGCCTCCAGCAAGAAGGTCTGGCGCTTGCCGTCCAGGTCGGCACAGATGACGGCGAGACCGCGCAGGGTAATGCCGGCAAGGTAGTCGGGCATAAGGCCTAGGAACTCCGGGTCGGGACCGGCCACACGCGGATGCATACGGCTTTCGGCCTGCATGCGGGCACCGAGGGCCGCAGCCGCGCCCTTAAACTGCTTGTAGGCAATCAGGCGCTGGATCAGGACCTCGCGCAGGGCGTCGCCGTCGAGCGCGCTGAGCTCCTCGAGATCTTCGTCGAACTCGTCATCGTCGTCATTGGCTTTGCGCGGTGTCTCCTGGGGGACCAGCGAGGCGGCCTTGATGTCCAAAAGGGTTGCCGCGACCAGCAAAAAGTCGCTCGCCACGTCCAGGTCCAGCGCCTCGATGCGCTCGGCCTCGGAAAGGTACTGCTCGGCCACCTCGCTGATGGAGATGGCGCCGATATCTACTTTTTGGCGGGTTACCAGCTGCAGCAGCAGGTCGAACGGTCCGCTGTAGACCTGCGTCGACACGCGATACGACATCTTCGACCTCCTTTGACGGCGCCTTCGCGGCGCGGTTTGGGTGCATGTTGCGACCGTTTTGCACGGTCGACCTGTAAGTTTACCTTAGATGCCGGCGATTGCGAAGTTGAGCAGCCACTCGGCCAGCGGATACACGGTAACGTCGAAATAGCGGCCGATCACATCAATGCCGGTCCACATGGGCAGCAGATACAGCACGATGATGAGTATGGGCATGGCGTATTGCTGCAGGTGGTAGTAGTTGGTGAGCGCCTTACCTTTGAGGAACGGCACGATGATCGACGAGCCGTCGAGCGGCGGGATTGGGATGAGGTTAAAGAACGCGAGCGATAGGTTGACAACGATAAAGGCAGCGCCGAAGTTCATGATTTGCGACGCTACGGCAAAGGACATACTGGTGTAGAGGTTGCCGTAGGTCAGGTGCATGAGGGCTGCGGCCAGGCACGCGAGCGCGATGTTCGATGTGGGGCCGGCTACGCTCACCAGGACCTCGTCGCGCTTGGGGTGCTTGAGGTTGTTGAGATAGACGGGCACGGGCTTGGCGAAGGCGAACACGGGACCGCCTGCGGCGAGCATGAGCAGCGGCAGGATGATGGTGCCAAACGGGTCGATATGGTTGAGCGGGTTGAGCGAGACGCGGCCGCGCGAGCGAGCCGTTTTGTCGCCGAGCGCCCAGGCTGCGGCGGCGTGCGCGCTCTCGTGGATCACTATGCCAACGATGACGGCAACGGCACTGGCGAGCAGGTTCATGATGTAGCTGCTGGACATAACGCTCCCCTAGCGGACGCGGCGCGAGGCGCGCGTGAGCAGGTAGTCAATTACAAACAGGATCACAGCGACGATAGCATAATCCAGGCGGAACACACCGCCAAAAGGCGACGTGATGACGCCGTAGCCGGCGATGGCGCTCGGCAGTGCACGCGAAAGCTCAACGACAAAGCCAACGATCTGCAGCTTGGCGGTGAGGCCGCTAAAGCACAGCAGAACGGTCATTGCGCTCATAAAGATGCCGCAGATGCGACAGGCGATGGCGATGATGATCATCGCAACGGCGGCGGCCTTACGAGAGTTCACGCGCGGTCTCCTCTTCGATCTGGGTGGAAAGCTCCAGCCATTCGTCCTCGAGCTTGGGCAGCTCCTGCTTAAGGCCGTTATATTCCCCCAGCGCGGCGTTGAACTTGTCCTGATCGGCATAAAGCTCTTCACTTGCCATCAATTCCATAAGCTCGTCATAGCGGGCACGCTTTTTGTCGAGCTCTGCCTCGATCTTCTTGAGCTGGTTGCGCACGCCCTTGAGTTTTTTGTTGAGCGCAGCGCGGGCCTGGGCCTCGGCACGCTTTTGCTCCTTGGTCTTTTTGCCCTCGGCAGGTTTGGAAGCGGCGGCGGGCGCATCGGGCTGGGCCGCGGTGACCTTGGCGGACTTGGCCGCGACAGGCACGCTCTCCCCTGCTGTCTCGGCGGCGGCGCGGGCCGCGAGGTCCTCGCGCTTGTAGAGGTAGTAGTCGTAGTCGCCGTCGTAGACCGTGACCTTGCCGTCGCGGATGTCGATCACACGATTGGCCACGGCGCGTACCAGGTGCTCGTCGTGGCTGATCAGCACGATGGTGCCGGGGAAGTTTTGCAGGGCGTTCTCGAGCATGTCCACCGAGTCGATGTCCAGGTGGTTGGTGGGCTCGTCCAGGCACAGGAGCGCCTCGGGGGCCACGAGCATCTTGGCCAGTGCCAGACGCGCCTTTTCGCCGCCGGAGAGGACGCGGACCTGCTTCTCGATGGAATCGTTGTCGCTAAACAGGAAGGCGCCCAGCAGGCTGCGCTGCTGCGGCACGGCCCATTTGGGCGTGACGGTGTCGATCTCTTGCAGGACGGTATTGGACTCGGTCATGCCCTCGAGTGCGTGCTGGGCGTAGTAGGCCACGCCCACGTTGGTGCCCAGATCACGCGTGCCGGTAGTTGGCGGCTCCAGACCGGCGAGGATCTTCATGAGGGTAGACTTGCCGGCGCCGTTGGGGCCGACGAGCGCCACATGCTCGCCGCGGTAGAGCTTGAGGTCGATATCGCTGTAGATGTGCTTTTTGCCGTAGGACTTGGAGACGCCCTCGAGCCCCACGACCATGTCGCCGGAGCGCGGCGGGTCGGGGAACTTAAAGTCGATGTGCTTGTGGCCCTCGGGCAGGATGACAAGCTCCTTTTTGATCTGCTCGATCTTGCGGATGCGCTCCTGAGCCTGGGCAGCCTTGGTGGGCTTGTAGCGGAACTTGTCGACGAAGACCTGCATGTGGGCGATGTCGCGCTCCTGAGCGGCACGCTTGGCGCGCATCTGCTCCAGGTTGTCCTCGCGCTGCTTGAGGTAGCTGCTGTAGTTGCCGGTGTAGGTGGTCACGCGACGGTTTTCGAGAGCGGCGACGTGGTCGACGCAGGCGTCCATAAAGGCGCGGTCGTGGCTGACGATGAGGACGGCGCCGTCGTAGTTGGCGATAAAGCCGCGCAGCCATTGGACGCTCTCGAGGTCCAGGTGGTTAGTAGGCTCGTCCAGAAGCAGCAGGTCGGGGTGGCGCAGGAATAGCTTGGCGAGTGCGATGCGCATCTGCCAGCCACCCGAGAACTCGGAGCACGGGCGCTCAAAGTCGGTGACCTTAAAGCCCAGGCCGGAAAGGATCTTGCGGGCGTTGCTCTCGAGCTCGTAGCCGCCCAGGTGCTCAAAGCGGTCCTGGACCTGGCCATACTCGTTGAGGAGTGCGTCGACGTCCTTGCCCTGATCGGAGAGCTCGGTGATCTGGGCCTGCAGCTCGTTGGCGCGCTCGCCCATGCGGCGGATTTCCTTGGCGGCGGCCATGACCTCGGCAAGGATGGTGGTGTCCTTTTGCTCCAGATTAGTTTCCTGCTCTAGGTAGCCTACCTGGCAGTCCTTGGCGTACTGGACCTGGCCGGCATCGGGACTGTCGATGCCCATGATGATCTTGAGCATGGTGGTTTTGCCAGCGCCGTTGGGGCCCACGAGCGCGAAGCGCTCGCCGGGGTTGATCTGGAAGGATGCGCCGCTAAAGAGGACGCGCGCGCCGAAGCTTTTTTCGATCTTGTCGACCAGGAGGATCATGGTGCCGCCTTTGACCTTGTTTTCCTATATGAAAAAAGGCCCCAACTTGCGTTGGAGCCTCATTCAATGCTCGGGTGGAGA
>ENA-OYYY01000411-OYYY01000411.1-human-gut-metagenome-genome-assembly--contig:-NODE-411-length-11624-cov-5.778027_pt1 | contig 11624 bp, 7 predicted proteins | sample MGYA00243255_ERZ653461 | MGnify/ENA primary metagenome ERZ653461 (study PRJEB26926, sample SAMN06165180) | human gut metagenome | biome: ENVO:00009003; feature: ENVO:2100002; material: ENVO:00002003...
GCCTTCTGATAGTCGGTCAGCGGTGCGCCGATCAGCTGCATCAGCTGCGTGGACAGGTAGTTGGTGGACAGGTCGTCGACCTCGCTTGTCTGGTCGCAGCCGGCAACGTCGTAGTTGGCCCAGATGATGTAGTCGGTCTGCCACAGGCGCTCCTGGTGGGTGGCGTCATCCTCGTTGGTAAACCACTTGTCATTGAACTTGGACGGGAAGAACGGCTGGTGATCGCCCCAGAACACCACGACCACCTTACGGTCGAGCTTGCTCAGGGCGTTGAGGAAGTAGCGCAGCGCCTGGTCGGACTGCTCGATGCACGAGACGTACTCATCGACATCGGATAGCGTGCCGTCCTCGACGGTCTTGGCGTCCAGGTCGGTCGTGTCGATGTTCAGGTGCATCTGCTTGTCGACCGGCAGCAGGCCCGTATCGTAGCCCGAGTGGTTCTGCATGGTCACGTCGAAGATAAACTGCGGATCGGCGTTCTGGTCGAGCAGCTCAAGAATCTTGTCGTAGGTAGCCTGGTCGGTCACCATGCCGCGCAGGGTATCGGCGCCCTGGAAATCGTTGATGGACAGGAACTGGTCAAAGCCAAAGTCCTTGTAGACGTTCTCACGGTTCCAGTTGGTCGCGTGGTTGGGATGCATGGCCGTGGTGGAATATCCGAGCGACTTGAACTGCTCTGCCAGGTTCCCGGTCGTTTCCATGTTGTAGATGGTGTAGGGGTACACGCCCGAGCCCAGGTTGGCCATGGAGTTGCCGGTCATAAACTCAAACTCGGTATTGGCGGTACCGCCGCCGTAGGCGCTCACGTAGAGCTTGCCGCGGCTGAGGCAGTTGGACAGGCTCTTAAAGTACTGCGGACCCTCGTAGCCAGCGCGCATGTTCTGGTAGATGGATAGGTCCGAGAACGTCTCGTTCATGATGGCGATGACCGTGGGCTTCTCGCTATCGAATTGCTCCTTTGCGGCGGTGCGCTCGTCACTCTTGGCGGCGTCGGACTTGTCGTAGGCCTTGGCGTACTTTTTGAGCGTGGCCCTGGCATCGTCGACGGAGTAGTCGGCGGGTTTGGGCGGCTTGATGGACTGCGCCGCGCTAATGAAAGCGGGCAGGTAGCCCTCGCGCCAGTAGCTCTCGAGCGGGCGCCAGGTGTAGACGGTGATGCCGAGGGTGTTGTAGTAGTCGATAAGCGTGACGTGCGCGGTCACGCCGCCCAGGCACAGCACGGCGACGAGCAGATTGGTGAGCAGCATGCGCTTGGCGTTGGCGGCGCCCTTCTGACGGTGCGGTGCCACCAGGCCGGCGTACTCGCACAGCAGCATGGCGATGGCGGTAAAGCCCATGGACAGCACGCAGAACAGTGAGATCGAGAAGGTGTAGCCGGTGCCGGCGACCGCGGCGGCGGTGGAGATGGCCGAAAGGTCGCCCGGCTGGATGGGCATGGATTTAAACGTGATGACGAAGAACTCGGCAATGCCCAGGATAAAGAGGGCGAAGGCCAGGACGGCCGGAGCTGCGCCGTGGCGCTGGAACAGGAAGAACAAGCCGGTCATGAGCACGGTGATGATGGCCCACTCGAGCAGGATGCACAGGGGGTAGACCCAGGTAAAGTCGTGGTTGGACGAGACTTCCATGCCCAGCAGCGCAAAGACGCCGGCGAGCAGCAGGCACAGGACGGCGGCGACGAGTGGCTTGCCCACAAAGGCGCCGCGCAGACGGGCGAGCTTGCCGGTGGGGGCGGGGGCGTCGGGCGCGGCGAACGCAAAGACGCGCGGGGCGATGCGGTCGCGTGCGATGCTGGCCCAAGCGCAGCCGGTGAGGATGGCGTTGGTCAGGATGAGCATCACAAAGGCGAGCGGCTCGTTTTGGGCGACGAGGCCAATGGCGCCCCAAACGGTCAAAAAGACCTGGAACAGGCCGAAGGCGACGCTCCACCCAAGAGCGCTTTTGGCAACGGTGCCCGACTGAGCGCGAATGGCCTTGGCCTCGCGCAAGACAAGGTAGACGGTCGCCGCAAGACCGACGAGCGAGATGGCGGCAGCGAACATGCTGAGACTCCTCACAAACTTAAAACCTACGAAAGCGGGGGTTTACCCGATTGTTACCAAGATATGCGCTGCAATTGGTGTCTGCGCACAACAACCAGCCATATTAACGCGCACGTGTGGCGGTGTGGCGCAATGTAGTGGCGACCTGCGCGATAATGGACGGGAATTACACGGAAACGTAAAGGCTTCTTAAAGAATTAGCGAGGATGAGGCGATGAACGAGCAGGTTTGCACCAAGGCTGTGGATACGTGTGGCTATCCGGTCGAGACCACGGGCAATGCGGTGCTGGACACGTTGGAGCACCGTTCCTCCACGCGTGCCTTCGCGCGTGATGACGACGACCGTCCCGTGGCGGTGACCGACGAGCAGCGGGCGGCAATTTTGCATGCGGCGAGTCGCGCGCCGTCGGCGGGCGCCATGATGATGTATTCCATCGTAAGCATTCGCGAGCAGGCTACGCTGGACCGCCTCGCCGACCTGTGCGATCACCAGCCCATGATTGCCAAGGCGCCCTGGGCACTTATATTTGTGGTCGATTATGCCAAGTGGATCGATCTGTTTGAGCACGTGGGCTGCTTTGAGCCCGAGTTTGTCGAGCGCACGGGCAAGGCGCCCCGCCGCGCGCCGGGTTTGGGCGACTTTGCCATCGCGGCTCAGGATGCCGTGATCGCCGCGCAAAACGCCGTGGTTGCCGCCGAGGCCCTGGGCCTGGGGAGCTGCTATATCGGTGATATCGTCGAGAATGCCGAGGAAGTTGCCGAGCTGCTCGATCTGCCGCCCTATACCATGCCGCTATCGATGCTCATCATCGGCACGCCCCGTAAGGAGCGTCCGGCGATCGCACACCCCGTGGTGAACCTGGTGCACGAGGAGCGCTACTGCCGTGCGGATGCCGCGACCATGGACGCGCAGGTGGACGAGATGGACGCGATGTTCCGTCCGCACGCCCGCGAGGTGGGGGAGCGCGTCGCGGATATCTATACCCGCAAGCACACCAGTCCCTTTATGGCCGAGATGAGCCGCTCCATGGAGTGGTGGTTCAAAAATTGGCTCGGAAAATGACGGATGTGACAAAGGGACCGTCCCTTTGTCACATTCCATATCGCCGCGGTGGCCTAAAGGCCGTATAAATGTTTATCTAGCTGGGAAAACAGTGCCATTCAAACATGGGCCGATTATCTATAATCCCTTCGAACATTAAAGTTGGGAGGAAACCGGCTTATGGAACAAAAGGCCAAGGAGGCAGCTTCGCACGCTGCGATTCCTGTGAGCATCTCGGCGATGCTCGTCACGCTGGGCGTGGTGTACGGCGATATCGGCACCAGCCCTATGTATGTAACCAAGGCGCTCGTTGCCGGCAACGGCGGCATCGGAAGCGTCACGGAGGAGTTCGTGCTCGGCGCGCTCTCCCTTGTCGTGTGGACGGTCACGTTGCTGACCACCATCAAGTATGTGCTCATCTCGCTGCGCGCCGATAACCATGGCGAGGGCGGTATCTTTGCCCTGTACAGTCTGGTCAAGCGCTGTGGCAAGTGGCTTATCATCCCCGCCATGCTAGGTGGCGCCGCGCTGCTCGCCGACGGCATCCTGACGCCGGCCGTTACCGTTACCACGGCCATCGAGGGCCTGCGCACCATCCCGGCGGTCCATGCCGTGCTGGGCGATGACCAGGGCCGCGTCGTCGCCATTACGCTCGCCATCATCATCGTGCTCTTCTTGGTACAGCGCATCGGTACGGCCAAGATCGGTCACGCCTTTGGCCCCATCATGACGCTGTGGTTCCTGTTCCTGGGCGGCACGGGTCTGTTCTTTGTCTTCCAGCACCCCGCCGTGCTGCTGTGCCTCAACCCGGTGCGCGGCATCGCCTTTTTGCTGAGCCCCAACAACCACGCGGGCATCATGATTCTGGGCAGCTGCTTCCTCGCCACCACCGGTGCCGAGGCGCTCTACTCCGACATGGGCCACGTCGGCCGCGGCAACATCTACGCTACCTGGCCGTTCGTTAAGTGCTGCCTGCTGCTTTCCTATATGGGCCAGGGCGCTTGGCTTATGAACAACGCTGCCAACCCCGAGCTCATGGGCATTGCCGACCTCAACCCGTTCTACCAGATGCTCGCCCCGGGCCTGCGCCCGTTTGCCGTCGGCCTTTCCACCGTCGCGGCCATCATTGCCTCGCAGGCGCTCATCACCGGCGCATTCTCGCTGGTGTCCGAGGCCAGCCGTCTGGACCTCATGCCGCACATGCAGGTCTTCTACCCTGCCGAGACCAAGGGCCAGCTCTACATCCCCATGGTCAACAACGTCATGCTTGTCGGCTGCGTCATCGTGGTGCTGCTGTTCCAGAACTCGGCGCATATGGAAGCCGCCTACGGCCTTGCCATTACGCTGACTATGATGTGCACCACGCTGCTGCTCTTCTTCTACCTGCACGAGGAGCGCAAGCTCAAGGTTGCTCCGTGGATCTTCGCGGCCTTCTTCCTTTTGCTCGAAGGCTTCTTCTTCGTGAGCTCACTTACCAAGTTCTTCCACGGCGGCTACTTCACCATCCTCATGGCCGCGCTCATCATGGGCATCATGGTGTGCTGGTACAACGGTACGGCTGTTGAGCAGCGCCAGTTTACGCTTCTGCCGCTGCGCAGCTACCTGCCGCAGCTCAAGCGCCTGCGCGACGACGACCGTTACGAGCGCATGAGCGACAACGTCGTGTACCTGACCAAGGACACCCATACCGACTACATCGACCGCGATATCGTCTATTCGATCTTGGACAAGCATCCCAAGCGCGCCCGCGCCTGGTGGTTTGTGAATGTCGAGACCATGGACGAACCGCACACCTTTGCCTATTCGGTCGAGACGTTCGGCACCGATTACGTGTTCCGCGTGCATCTGTACCTGGGCTACAAGATCAACCAGCGCGTCAATGCCTACCTGCGTCAGGTCGTTCAGGACCTGGCTGCCACCGGCGAGCTGCCGCCGCAGACGCATGACTACTCGGTCTACAAGGATCCGGGTAACATCGGCACGTTCAAGTTCGTCCTGATCCGTAAGCTTCTGGCGCCCGAAAGCGATGTGGAGCCGAGCGAGCGTACGGCCATCACGCTCAAGTACATCATCCGCCGCGCCGCCGGCACGCCTGCGCGTTGGTACGGCCTGGAGAACTCCAACGTGAGCTTTGAGTACGTGCCGCTGTTCACCAAGTTCAAGGCCGTGAACAAGATGCAGCGCCTGGCCCCCAACGAGCGGCCGTAGACGTCGGCGGCTACACGGAGTTGGTTTTTGATGGATAAGCATGAGGCCGGGGAGGTAAACATGGATACAAAGGCGCTCGATGGCCGTGAGGCGGTGGTCGAAATGGTGCGTGAGGCGCGCGTCGACGCCGCCGAAGATCGGTTCTTTACGAATCGTGCCAACATGGATATGGCCGATCGCGTAATTTCGATCGTGGCACTGGTATTTGGAGCGGTGTGCGTGTGTGCCCTGCTCGCGCACGTGCTGTTTGTCTAGCGACCGCAGGTTGCAAAGGCTATACACTTGGAACCACCACAAGGGAAACCACCACAAAGGTGCCTGTCCCTTTGTGGTGGTTTTTGTTTTTGAGAGAGGGGCGGGGCGCTGATGGACGTCCGTGCGGACGGTGATATTGCCGAGAACTTTTGGTGGCGGCGCACTACGATGACGCGTCGCGGCCCCCTGTACGATATCTGCGTGTCGGTGGGGCTGCTGGTCGCGGCGACGATTGTGGGCGCGCTGCTCGACCATCCGGGTCTCGCGCCGAGCATCATGATCGTCTATGTGTTCGCCGTTCAGCTGTGCGCATTCTTTACCTGGAGTCGCCTGTATTGCTTGCTGAGCTCGGCTGCCGCCGTGGCGCTCTACAACTTCTTGTTTGTCGACCCGCGCTACTCGCTGTCGCTTATCGACCGCGGCTATCCCGGCATGTTCTTCATCATGTTCGTGGTCTCGCTTGTGTCGAGCTCGATTGCGTTGGCCCTGCGCCGCGCCTTGGCACAGGCTGCCGCCAGCGACCGCCGCACGCATATGGTGCTCGAGACCAATCGCATGTTGCAGCGCTGCGCCGACGAGCAGCAGATCGTTCACGCCATGGCCACGCAGCTGGCGCGTCTTTCGGGCTGTCCGGTCGTGTGGTACAGCGCCGACGCCGAGGGCGATGACCTGCTGCCGCGTGCGACATACACGGCCGTGGGCGATGCCGCGCCGGTGCACGAGCTGGCGCCGCAGATGCCACCGCGGCTCTCGGCGTCCGCCTATGTGGGAACGCCGCTCGATGCTACGTTCGGCGGCTCGGCGTTTTATGGCATCTACCTGACGGTTCGCACAGGCGACGGCTTCGCGCGCTCGGGCGACCCCGCCTCGGTGGTGGGCGTGCTGGCTATCGTTGCCGAGCCCGACGTGCTGACGCACGAGGAGCGGACACTTGCCGATGCTATCGTGAGCGAAGGCGAGCTGGCGCTCGATCGCGCCCGCGCCATGGAGGCCCGCGAGGAGGCGGCGGTGCTTGCCAAAAATGAGCAGCTGCGCGCCAACCTGCTGCGCTCCATCTCGCACGACCTGCGCACGCCGCTCACCAGTATTTCGGGTAATGCCGATGTGCTGCTCGACCAGGGCTCGACCGGCACCGCCGTGCTCGACGCCCAAACGCGCCGCGGCCTGCTCTTGTCCATTCGCTCGGATGCGCAATGGCTCAACGCCACCGTCGAGAACCTGCTCGCCATCACCAAGCTCGAGGGCGGCGGTATGCGCCTGTCGACCACGCTCGAGCTCATGGACGATATCGTGGAGGAGGCGCTGCGCCACGTGAACCCTGCCGTGCGCGAGCACGACCTTAAGGTGGTGGCGTGCGATGAGCCGGCGCTCGTCAACGTCGATGCGCGCCTGATGGTGCAGCTGGTGGTCAATCTGGTGAACAACGCCATCACCTATACGCCCGCAGGCTCGCATATCATGATTTCGATTAGCGTCGACGATGGACGCGTGGCGTGCTCGGTGGCCGATGACGGCCCGGGCATTGCGCCCGAGGACCGCGAGCGAATCTTTGAGTCGTTCTACACCGCCAACCACGGTCTTGCCGACAGCCATCGCAGCGTGGGCCTGGGTCTTTCGCTCTGCCGCTCCATTGCGCTGGCGCATGGCGGTAGCATAGAGGTTGCCGCGGCGGACCCGCACGGCTCGGTCTTTACGATTGAGCTTCCCGTCGCCGACGTTTCGTTTGATAAGGAGTAGCGCTGTGCCGAACTCTGCCGTAAAACCGCTCATCTTGGTCGTTGAGGACGACCCCGCCGTCCGCAACCTTATTGTTGCCGCGCTCGAGGCGCACGGCTTGCGTCATATGGCCGTGGAGACCGCCCATGCCGCCATCGCCGCCGCCTCATCGCAGGCACCGAGCATTGTGCTGCTCGATCTGGGCCTGCCCGATATGGACGGCGTCAAGGTGGTGGAGTCGGTGCGCGCATGGTCGGGCATGCCGATTATCGTGGTCTCGGCGCGCAGCGAGGATGCGGACAAAATCCGCGCGCTCGATGCCGGTGCCGACGACTATCTGACCACGCCGTTTTCGGTCGAGGAACTGCTTGCACGCATTCGCACGACGCTCAGGCGCCTTTCGTATGCGCAAACGGGTGGTGTTGCCTCCGAGGGCTCGTTCGATACCGGTGAGCTGCATATCGACTTTGATGCCGGCATTGCCACGATGGATGGCGAGGAGCTGCATCTGACGCCGATTGAGTACAAGCTCTTGTGCCTGCTGGCACATAACGCCGACAAGGTACTAACGCACCAGTTTATCCTGCACGAGATTTGGGGCACGGCAACTAAGAGCGACCTGGCGAGCCTGCGCGTCTTTATGGGCACGCTGCGCAAGAAGATCGAGTCCGACCCCGCGCACCCGCGCTATATCCAGACGCATGTGGGTATCGGTTACCGATTGGTCACCCAAGGCTAGATCGCCGGCCACCATCCCACTATGAGTTGCGGTGAAATACGGTCTATATTTGCCTAATTCCAGGCAAAACAGTCCGTATTCCACCGCAACTTTGTTATTTGCCTTTGGGCTTGCTAGCGTAGAACTTCTTCTTTTTAGGCTTGCCGTTGCCGGCCTGCGCGTGCGCGGGCACTGCCGCGCGAGGCTTACGGGCCTCGGGGTTGCGCAGCTCCTCGGTTCGCTCGGCAATCTCCTCGGCGCTAAAGCCGACCTCGGCCATGGCGTCCTCAATGGGCAGGCGGCGCACGATATAGCAGTGGTGCACCTTCTGGTTACGTGCGAAGTCCTCGGGAATGGTCTGCGCCGTAATGTCCTCCAGCACGACGCCCGCGCGCGCGAGCTTGCGCGTTTCGGGGCGGAAGCCGCGCAGGTTGCAGCTGAAGATGGCATGGCCGCCCTGCGCGAGCAGGCGAGATACGCCGGCCAAAAGCTCAACATGGTCGCGCTGGACATCCCAGGTACGGCGGCCCATCTTTGACGAGTTCGAGAACGTGGGCGGGTCGACAAAGATCAGGTCCCAGCGGTTGCGCGTCTGGCGCTGGTCGCGAATCCAGGCAAGCACGTCGTCGCGCACAAAATGATGCTGCGGCCCCACAAAGCCGTTCTGGCGCATGTTGCGCTCGGCCCAGTCCAGATAGGTGTTGGAGAGGTCGACCGTCACGGTCTCCTCGACGCCGCCATCGGCCGCGTAGCAGGTGGCAGTGCCGGTGTAGGCGAACAGGTTGAGGAAGCGGCGCGCCTGTTTGGCGTGCTCGCGCACTAGGTTGCGGGTGACGCGGTGATCCAGGAAGATGCCCACATCCAGATAGTCGTCAAAGTTGACGGCAAAGGTGAGGCCGCCCTCTTCGATGAGCGGCAGACGACGGCGTGCGATATTGGCACGCTCGCCCGATGCGCCCTTGCCGGCGCCCTGCTTGCCGTACTGCGAGCCGCCGCGCGAACGCATGCGGGCCTTGGCGTGCACATGCTCGGCCGGAACATCCAGGATGCGCGGCGCGATGGCCAAGATGTCGAGCATACGGGCCTGGGCCAGTGCGGGGTCGATGGTCTTGGGCGCGGCGTATTCGGCGATGACGAGCCAGCGGCCCGGCGTCTGCGGGCAACCCTCGTACAGGTCGATGGCAGCGGAGTAGTCGGGCAGGTCGGCATCGTAGACGCGATAGCAGCTCACGCCCTCGCGCTTGGCCCACTTGCGGCGCAGACGGGCATTCTTGCGCAGGCGGTTGGCGAACTGCTCGGACTCCGGGATGAGCACGGGCAGCGGCTTGCCGTCGCCCAAGTCGAGCGTGGCGGCAGGTTCGGGCATGGAGGAAGCGGCGGCTTCGTCGTTGGCTTCGTTGGCATCCGCAACCTCGGCCTCGGCATCCGCGCTGGTCGCAGCCTCAAACGCTGCAGCGGCGTGGTCGAGTGAGGGCCAAACCTCAAGAGCCGCCTCCTCGTTATTGGGCATGACGGCGATCGAGCGCTCGGGCTCGGCGTGGAGCGCGCGGGCCAGCAAGCCGTCGCGGGTGAGAGCGGCGACCGGCGCCGAAGCGAGCTCGGGGGCGCGGCGCAGCTCGCCGATGAGCGTCATGGCATCGTGCATGAGCGAAAGCGGGGTCTCGGTCGTGTCCGCGACCAGGGCGGCACCGGCGACGGCGCCAGCATGGTCCAGCACGGTGGCGGGCTTGGCGGCACAAAAGTCGACAAAACGCTTGTAGCCGGCGCACTTGACCATGCGCTCGGCAGTCTTGCGGGCGGCGGGGTCGATGTCTACGGCCACGATGCGCGCCTGGCGCTCGCGCGCTGCCGCCTCGCGCTCGCGCGCCTCGGCAAGCAGCTGCTCCCACAGGACAGCGTCGTGCAGCTGCCAGCCCTCAAAGCCCCAGCGCTCGCGTGCGGCGCCCGGGGCGCGGTCGGTCAGAATGTTCACGGCCTCCAGCAGCAGACCGCCGCCGGCGCACGAGGCATCGATCAGCGTGGGAAGGGCTTCGTTTTCGTAATCGTCGGCCGTCAGCTCGCGCTCGCATAGTGCGGTCCAGCCGACCTGCGCCAGCACCAGGGCGGCGTAGTCGGGGCGCAACACGTGTGCGCCCTCGCCGGCACGAGTCGCAGCGGGCGGCAGACGCTTGAACAGCGGGTCGCCCGAAAGGTCCAGGCTGATGCTCGCGCGGCGCTGACGCAGCGAAAGCAACAGGTGAACATCGGGGTCGGCGGCATCGACATCGGCGCGACGGCCCGTGGTCTCGGCCAGACGGTCGCACAGCGCGTCCTTGGCGCGCAGGGCCGAGAAGCGCGTGTTGCGCAGCTGCTCGGTCACGCCGCGGGCGGTGATGGCAATGGTGGCGCCGGGGCGGACGATGTTCTCCCAGGCGATGTCGTAAACGCTATCGTACAGCTCATCGGCATCCTGCGCCTCAAAGCGCCCGAGCACCGCAAACACGCGGCTCGCTAGGCGCGACCACAGACAGGCGCGGTAGCCTTCTTCGAGCTCGCCCTCAAACGTGGCGCGGCCCTTCAGCCGGCGAACATGCGAAAGCCCGAGGCGTTTAAGCTCATCGGCGAGTGCGGACTCAAAGCCTTCGGGGCAGCTTGCGTAAAATTCCATGGGTGACCTCTCTGGTTGCGTCGCTCCATTATATGATGGATGCTTCGTTTGCCCTTATCCTCGAAAGGAACCCATATGATTGATGCGTGTCCCGAACCCGCTGTGCTCTTTTTTGACGTGGACGGCACGCTGACGTCGTTCGATCCCGACAACATGACCGACAAGGACTTTTCGGCGGTTCGCCCCTCGCAGGCGGTCGTCGAGGCGTTTCATCGTCTGCGCGACGCGGGACACAAGGCGTTTATCTGCACGGGTCGCCCCCTGTGGCTCATTGCCGATAGCCTGCGTGCGCTCGACCCCGCGGGCGTCGTTGCCATGGCGGGCGCCACGCTCGAGGTCGAGGGCCGCGTGGTGTATGAGGACTGCTTTGACGAAGACATTGTTGAGGAGCTTGCACGCCGTATGGCCGCGGCAGGGATTGAAGCCTTTTTCGAGACCAACGTGGCTACTTTTGCCCTGGAACCCGCGGGTGTTGAGCAGTCGTCTCTGATCGGCACTTCTGTGGTGCACAGCACCGAGGAAATGCGCGTCGACGGCCGTCTGCGCGTGGGCAAGGTAGGCATCGTCGCGAGCGACCTGGCTCGCGTAGCCAACGATGATGGCTTTATCGATCGCGAGTTTGAGCTGTGCAACACCGGTGGCCAGAATCGCGAGCTGAGCCCCAAGGGCATTGACAAGGGCGTGGGCGTGGCGCGAGCGCTGGCGTATCTGGGCCGCGAGGGAAATGCGCGCACCTTTGGCTTTGGCGATTCGGGCAACGACCTGGGCATGCTCGCTGCGGTCGAGACGGCTGTCGCCATGGGCAACGCCATGCCCGAGGTCAAGGCGCTCGCCGACTACGTGACCGACGATGTCGCACACGATGGCACCGTCACAGCGATGCGGCATTTCGGCCTCATCTAATGAATCCCGCGTTCTGACGTTTGCTCAAACTGCGACTCTTTGCTTTTGCATGCTCAATCGATTTATCAATCCAAACACTGAGGTGTTTATACC
>ENA-OYYY01000432-OYYY01000432.1-human-gut-metagenome-genome-assembly--contig:-NODE-432-length-11349-cov-4.607491_pt1 | contig 11349 bp, 7 predicted proteins | sample MGYA00243255_ERZ653461 | MGnify/ENA primary metagenome ERZ653461 (study PRJEB26926, sample SAMN06165180) | human gut metagenome | biome: ENVO:00009003; feature: ENVO:2100002; material: ENVO:00002003...
GGGGATAGCGATCCGCGAGCATCTGCGCCGCAACGCAAGCCGAACCATACGTACCCGAAATGCCCGACGACAACGTAAGGTGCAGCACGTCTTTACCCTCGGCAACAAACGGCTCCCAAAACTCCTCGTACTCACCCACGCTCACCTGAGACGTCTTGGGCATGGCGCCCGCGGCAATCTGGGCAAAAAACTCATCCGGCGTAATCGACTGATACAGATCGTCCGTATGGACAACACCATCAATCTCGTAATGAAAACACACGACAGGGATATTGCGCGACGCAAAGAACTCACGGGTTCGATCGGCGGCGGATTCACAGGTCAGGACAAAATCACTCATATGAGGCTCCTTACTCATTGCTGCGCAAATTATCGCACAGTGAGCCTACATGCGGTACATATGTCCACTATTTACCAAATCGAACCAAAAATAGTGAACATCTTTACCACCATCGTCTCCACCGACCCCACGCATAAATATCTGAGAAAACACCCTCTGTCGTCTCCACCCAACCGCCATATCTACCTCAACTAAATCGATTTACCAAACCGTTCGGCCAACAATTCGACCTCCCACCCCCAATCGAAACAAAAGCGGCGCATACTGATAAACGTTTGACGCTGTTTATCAGTTTTACCAGCCCCATCGGAAGGTGTTTCATGGTCGCATTCGATCGCAACCCGCAAGACTTCAAGTATCTGCGCCTGCTGTCGAGACAGTTCCCCACCGAACAATCCGCATTTACCGAGATTATCAACCTCTCGGCCATCCTCAACCTACCCAAGGGCACCGAGCATTTTATGAGCGACGTGCACGGCGAGTACGAAGCCTTTATGCACATCCTCAACAACTGCTCGGGCGTCGTGCGCGAGCATGTCGACGAGATTTTTGGCGACACGCTCTCCTTTGACGAAAAGGGCGAGCTGTGCACGCTCATTTACTACCCGCGCGAGAAGATTGAGCTGGTCCGCAGCCAGCGCGAGGACTCGCCAACTTGGTACAAGACGATGCTTGACCAGCTCATCATGGTCGCTCGCTCGCTTTCAAGCCGCTACACGCGCTCCAAGGTGCGTAAGGCCATCCCGCGCGACTACGCCTATATCATCGACGAGTTGTTGCACACGCACCCGGACGAGAACAACTATCGCGTGCGCTATCACGAGCGCATCGTGGAGTCCATCCTGGAGACCGCCAGCGCCGACGACTTTATCGAGTCGCTCGCTTCGCTCATCAAGCGCCTGGCCGTCGACCACCTGCACCTGGTGGGCGATATCTTCGACCGCGGCGGCGGCGCGGCCAAGATTATGGACCGTCTGCTCACCTACCATTCGCTCGACATCCAGTGGGGCAACCACGACCTGCTGTGGATGGGCGCTGCGGCCGGTGAGCCCGCCTGCATCGCCACGGTGTTGCGCAACAACCTACGCTATGACAACTACGAGATCCTCGAGAACGACTACGGCATCTCGCTGCGTGAGCTTGTTGCCTTTGCCGATGCCACCTACACCGCCGGCGAGTCCATCACCCCGCTGATCAAGGCCATCAACGTGCTACTCTTTAAGCTCGAGGGCCAGATTATCCAGCGCCACCCCGAGTTCGATATGACCGATCGCCTGTTACTCGACAAGATCGACCACGACACCGGCACGGTCACGCTCGCCGACGGCAGCGTGTGGCCGCTCACGACCAGCGACTTCCCCACCGTCGACCCGGCGGACCCCTATACGCTCACGCCCGAGGAGCAGCACATCATCGACAAGCTCGTGTCCGAGTTTGTCACCGCCGATCACCTGCATCGCCATATCGATTTCCTCTATTCCCACGGCTCGATGTACAAGGTCGCCAACGGTAACCTGCTGTTCCATGGCTGCGCGCCGCTCAACGAAGACGGCACCTTTAGCAGCATGAACTGCTTGGGCACCTGGCACGCTGGCCGCGATTATCTCGATTTTTGCGATCACATCGCCCGCCGAGCCTGGCGCGTGGGCGACCGCGACGCCCTCGACTGGATGTGGTACCTGTGGATTGGCTTTAACTCACCCGCCAGCGGACGCCTGGTGCGTACCTTTGAGCGCGCCTATATCGCCGATAAGAGCACCTGGGTCGAGCCGATGGATCCGTACTTTACGCTTACCAAGTCGCCCTCGGTCTGCGACGACATCATGCGCGAGTTTGGCGTCGCGCCCATGGCATGTTCACCGACCGGTCACATCATCAACGGCCACACGCCTGTTAAAACCACCAAGGGCGAGCAACCCATCCGCGCCGAGGGCAAGCTGCTGGTCATCGATGGCGGCTTTTGCCGCGCTTACCATCCCAAGACGGGTATCGCCGGCTATACGCTCATCTCGAGCTCGCGCGGCTGCCGCCTCAAGTCGCACCGGGCCTTTACGACGGTTGCCGAGGCACTCACGCGCAACGTGGACATCGAAAGCGAGACCAACCGTTTTGACCAAGCAGACCGTCGCCGCATGGTGAGCGACACCGATACTGGCGCCAAGATCCGCAGCCAGATCCAGGACCTGCGCCAGCTGCTCGATGCATATAGAAACGGTGCTATCGAGGAGCGCGCCTAGCACCACCCGCGGGGATTGGCTAAACTTGCTGAGTTTGTCATCCCCGCGGCGCTTCGGCGCCAGCTTAAGGCAGGTACCATGCAAAAGCTCCTTGCGCAGATCATGAAATTTGGCGTCGTCGGTGTCATTGCCACGGTTATCGACTTTGGCATTATGAATCTGCTCCACTACGGTCTGGGCCTCAACATCCTAATCGCCAACACGAGCGGCTTTATCGTCTCGCTCATCTTTAATTACGTCGCCAGCATGAAGTACGTGTTTGCGCACAAGGAAGGCATGAGCCGCCGCCGCGAGTTCATTATCTTTGTCATGCTGTCCGTGATCGGCCTGGCACTCAACGACGGTATCGTGCTGGCGCTCAACACCGGTCTGGGGCTCGAGGCCAATATCGCCAAGATCTGCGCCACCGCGCTTGTCATGGTCTACAACTTTGTGACCCGAAAGATCTTCCTGGAGGGCGACGAGACCAAGTAACTCGCAACCTTACAGCCTTACGATGCCCACGGACAATGCGCGCTCAGCACAGTATCGCCCGTGGGCATCGTTCGTTTACGGGCAAATTTTCAACGTTTGCGGATTACCTCTTGAATATTTGGCGAGTTCGTATAGTTCTTTTCAAAGACCTTACGTTTCCCATGCAAAAGCTCTAAAGTAACTCCTTGCTCGATTCATCAACGCATTGGATGTGATTACGTGCGCAAGGCGCTGGCACAACCTCATACCAAGCAGTTCCTCAAGTTCGCCGTCGTGGGTCTTATCTCCTTTGGCATCGACTGGGGCATGCTTATTGCGCTCGTCGAGCTGTTCCACCTCGACTTTTTGATGAGCACCACGGTTTCGTTTATCACATCCGTCGTGGTCAACTACTGGCTCAGCATGAAGTACGTGTTCGACCACCGCGAAGGCATGAGCCGCAAGCGCGAGTTCACGATCTTCACCATCCTGTCGGTGATCGGCCTGGGCCTCAACGACCTGTACATGTTTGTGGGCGTCACGTTTTTGAGCATCGGCTACCAGGCCATGAAGGCCATCGCCACGTTCCTCGTCACCTGGTACAACTACTTCAGCCGCCGCTTTTTCCTCGAGGGCGCACGGTCGTAGTCGATTCGCTATTTGCTTGAATGTATAACCGGTTGGAATTCCCGTTCCAACCGGTTTTTTGTTTGCCGAGAGACCCGGCGACCCAGTCCCATTCGCATGAAAAACGGGCGGTCCGGATGTTGGTCCGAACCGCCCGTCTGGCGCGCTATGTCGAGGCCTCTAGCCCGTTACGTAATACCAAACGACGTTGTCACCATTGGAGAGAACGTAGTTACTGCAGGCCGTCATGGGCGTTGTGCCGTTGACGGAGTACATCCAGCCGCTTGTGCCGCCGTACTGTTTCTCGGCCAAACCACCAATCGCGGAGACATACGTACCGTACGACGAGCCATGTGCGTTGACAGAAAGGCCCAGCGCGCACAGGGCATCGTAGACGGTAGCGCCTTCGTTAAAGGTAAAGGTGCCACCAGAGGACACAGGATTGCCCACAGAGCTCGATGTGACCGAAACCGTCACCGTAACGTAGTTGGACTCCTGCGAGCCGCTCTGGCCGCCCGAGGAGGCGTTTCCACCATTAGAGGATGAGGCTCCATTAGACGACTGGCCACCGCCCGAAGAAGCACCACCAGACACCTTGGAAGTATCGCCGGCTCCCGTATTCTGGACAGCGGATTTATCGCCAGACTTCTTGCCGTCCTGGTCCTCGGACTTCTTGCTATCCGAGTTTTTGTCCGATTCCTTGTCCGAAGACTCGGAATCGTCCTTGCCGTCGTTCGAACCCTTGAACTCATCTTTTGCGTCATTCGATGACTTGGAATCCTTGGAACTGGCCTCGCCCGAAGTCGTAGTCGAGCCAGACGCCTTGGTGTCCTTGGTGACGACGCTCTCCCCCGTCACGGTCTGAATGATCCAGTCGATGGACCAGGCACCGCTTGTGGAAGGATGGACGAAACCCAGCGAGACGACGATCAGAATGGTGCATGCAGCAGTCAGAACGCCGAGGAGCGCCTTGCGACGAGAGGTGGACGCCGCCGAAGCGGCGCCCTGTTGCTTTGCATCGTCGAACTGAATGAACGAGGAATCTGGTTGCTTGGGGTCAGCGTCCTTGGATTTATTGGACACAGCCCTCACCTACCGACGTTTGGTGAACACGAACACGCCGACGATGGCGAGACCGATGACGCCGGCGGCAACGCCAACAATGGCGAGCGGGTTGGTGCCAGTCTCCTGCTCGGAAGCACTAGAGGACTTCTTAGCAGTGGTCGTGGAAGCAGCACCCGTATCGGACTTGGAATCGGACTTCTTGTCGGACTTCTTGTCGGACTTGCTGTCCTTCTTGTCAGACTTCTTGTCGGACTTCTTGTCGGACTTGTTGTCCTTGGTCTCGGTCTTGGTCGACACCGTCGTCTTGGTCACCGGCTTCTTGCCCGGGGCAATAGCGCCGCCCTTCGAGCCGGAGCCAGAACCCGCGCCAGCGCCAGTGCCGGAATCAGTACCGGTACTAGAACCGCCGCCGCCATTCGAACCAACGCCACCGTTGCCACCATTAGTGCCAGAACCGCCATTACCGCCAGGGTTAACGGCATTCTTGGTCCACTTGGCATACAACGTCAGGTCGGCCGTCACCGGCGTGCTAAAGTCATACGCCTGCGCGCAAGCCTCATCGGTGAACCAACCGCCGAAAGTGTAGCCATCGCGCGTCGGATCGGCCGGCTTGACCAGCTTGCCATCGGCCGTAGCAACAAACTTAGTATCGCAAGCAGACCCGCCGTTGGAATTAAAGGCAACCGTCCAAGACTCAACGGCCCCAAGCTTGAACAGCGTGCCCGAGTCATTGATGTAGTACAGGTTGCCAGATGCATCGGCAATGACCGGAGAGTCACAGTACTGGTAATGGCCAGCCGCATCATAAATCTGCGTCGCCTCTGCATCGCCGAGCGTATAGCGATACACGCCACCACCAGCAGAGTAGTTGACGTAATCCTTGCTATCCGCGCTGTTAACGGTGAAGTACACATAGGTCTTGCCGCCCTGAACACTCACCAGCGGAGTAGCAGCAATACCGTTGAGGCCAGCCGGCAGCGCCTTGCCGTCGGCAGCAGCGACCATCGTGGTCTTACCCGTCTTCAGGTTATAGAGAACCAGAGCAGAGCCCGTAGCCGTCTGTCCGCCGACAATCAGATTGTCACCAGACACCGCAGGGGCGCTCAGATTATTCGTAAGGCCCAGATCAACCGTCTCTTGCTCGCTCAGTACGCCCTTCGCCGAGAGCGAAATCACATGGAGCTTTCCGTCGTGCGTCATCTGATAGAAGGTCGAACCATTGGACGGATCGGCAATGCAATCGGCATTTGCAACAGCGCCGAGCTTCATGGTCGAAACGACATCGCCCGTCGTCTTATCAATGCACTTAAGCGTACCCGCGCTCGTAGGAACGATGGCATACTTATCCGTCAAAGCCGCACCAGTCCAGTAATAGCCCTCGGCAGGGTCAATGTTCTGCCAAGAAACTTCGCCCGTGGCAATCTTAATGCGCATAAAGGAGCCGTTGCCGTAGGTCGCGTTGTAATTCTCATCATACGAAATATCGACCGAGCCTACATAGACGTACTCGCCGTCCGAAACGACGGTGCAGGAGCTCTGCGTCAAGTCCGTCAAACCAGGCGTCAGCCACTTGCAGATCAGCTTGTCTGCAGTAATCGCCTGGACCGCACCGCCGTTGAGCGGAACGATGATAAGGCCATTGGTGTAGATCGGACGAGAGGTATAGCTCACCTTAGAGGCAAGCGGCGCAGAGGCAACCTTTTTGCCCGTGGACGAATCGATCTTAATGAGCTCGTTCTCGGTCGCAATGTACACAAAGCCGTTAGCGATGACAGGCTCGCTGCAGTTGGCATACTGCTGACCAGACTCGGCCTTCCAATCGAAGGCCCACTTAAGACCGGCGGCCTGCGCAGGCGTCTTGGCATCCGTTACGGTCGAACCGTTGCCACTGTTGCCGTAGCCGGCCCACTCGGCATCCCAATCAGGAGTTGTCGCGCTCGGATCCACGACAATCTTGTCGGGATCGGGCATGGGCGAATTATCGGTGGTATAGGCAAGCGTGACCTTATCGCCGCTCTGGAGCGTAATCTGATTGGCGCAGAGTAAGGAGGGCTCTCCGTTGATATACAGATGCCAATATTTATTGGTCGCAGCATCCCAACCATACGGCTTGTGATCGAACGGCGAAGTAATGGAATTCAGGAACCAGTACTCACCACTCTGGGAGCCGTTGTACGCAACGCCCTTGGCCTTCAGAACTGCCTCAATAAGGTTCTGGGCCGTGGAGCCTTCGGGCAGAGAAACATTGCTTGCCGTGCCCCAACGCGTATTGTTCCCGTTGACATCGGGACCGATAACATCGGCGGATCCAAGCACCTGACCGGGGAGGGCATCGACGTCAGCACCATACATAAAGGTGACGGCGTCACCCTCCTGGAGCTTGTAGGCACCGGCGCCAACGTCGGCGAACTTGCCATTTACGTAGAAGCGCCAATAGCTATTGGTCGCAGCATCATAGCCACAATAGGTCTTACCGTCAAGCGGCGAGGTAATGCCCCTAAGGTACCAACCCCAAGACTCTTCTGTAGCTTTGAGTTTAAGACCAGTCTGCTCCAACAGGTCCTTAGCAGTAGAGCCCGCCTTGAGACTCGTCTGGCCCGTCGAAGCCCAAACCTGCTGCTTGCCGTCCTTGTCCTTACCGAGAACCTGAACAGAAGCATGGACAGAATCGGACGGCAACTGGTCGCCCCAGCCACCGTAGAACCACGTGACGGTATCGCCGGCATGGATGGTGACATTGTCCGCCGTATAGTCACTCGACTTGCCGTTGATGAACAGCTGCCAATAGGTCGAATAATCTTGGGGCGTACCCAGCTCAACACCGTTGTACTTAAGGCTCAGAATGAAGGAGCCCGCAGCAACGGCGTCAATGTCGTTCGCCTCGAGTGCGACCTTCGTAAGATCAAGTGCGCTCGAACCGGACGTCACCACATACTGCGTATTATCGACCCAAGTCTGAGTCTTGCCCTGGGCATCGCGACCAATGACGGTCACATTTGCGGCAACTTGGTCTTTAACGACAGGGGACGAGCTACCAGCCGTATAGGCAAACTCAATCTTCTGCCCCTGGGTGAGCTTGACGCTGCTCGCGCCAACCGAGGAAGACGCGCCGTCGACGAACAGCTGCCAGAAGGCATAAGTCGTCGGATCGTAGGCAAGCGTGCGACCATCGCTCGGGGATGTGATGCTTTCGAGGTAGAAACCGTATGCCGTGTTCGGTTCGTACTTCGCCTTGAAGCCCGTCTTCTCCTGCAGCTTAATGAAGGCATCCGCAGCCGTCGCGCCCTCGTCGAGCTTGAGCTGCGTAGGTGCCACCCAGGTCTGAGCCTTGCCGTCGGCATCGGTGCCGATAATCGAGAACGAGACCTCGACCTGCTTCTTGGCGACATCGCCGGTTTCTGTCGGGTTCTCTGTCTGGATGGCAGCCGCGGCGGCAGATCCTGCTTGGCCAGCGGATGCCGTCGAAGACTGCTCGCTCGTGGCAGGACTCTCCCCCGTCGCCGAGCCTTCGTCGCCAGTTGCCGCCTCAGTTGTGGCGACACTAGTTGCAGACGCGCTCCCAGAATCCGAAACCTCGGCGCCGCTCTGCTCAGCGGCACCGCCCGCAAGCGCTGCGTCCTCGCCCGGCGTAGCAGCCTGAGCCACAGCCTCGGCAATGCCCTCAGCGCCCTCGGCCCACAGCTGAGCCGGCGTGGTGCCAAAGGCCATCGCGAAGGCCAGGAATGCCACCAGGCCGCGCTTGGCTACACCGCGCGCAATCGCGCCACGGCGATGCGAGACGCGCTGGCGCTCGTCCTCAAACATATCCATTTGTCTCCTACTGTCTGTACTTGGAGCGTTGCCTTGAGACTGCCCCACGTCATCGCGCATGTTGCGCTCGAGTTCCCCCATCGGGGACCCCCTTCCCTCCAGAGCCCTATGCACACCGGCGGCAAAAGCCGCAGCCGCATGCAAGACGGGAGGCGATCCGACTTAACCTTAACGACTCGGGCACGTCGTCCGATCTGCGACGCGAGCATCCCGAGCCAAGAGGAATTACGGTTACTGGTACAGCCGGGGACTTGCACCCCGATTCTCCCAAATGCGCAGGATAACCGCGCATTCGTGCGTCTCCGCACCACCATCTAGGCCATCGATTATTACCGTCAAAATGGTATCACGCAAAAAGGCCTCGCACGCAGGCGAAGCCCAAGGTAAAAGCTATTGTTTGCGATAGGAAAATGCGGTGACGGCCGCAGCCTCTAGTGCTTGCCGCCGTGACTGTTGAGCCAGATATTGCGGCCCAGCATAAGCGCCAGCACCAGCGCGCTCACGTAGCCCATAAAGCCAATGACTGGGATACCAAACACAACCGGCTCGATACGCGCGTAGTACACCACCGACGAACCGATAAACAGACCGGCGATCACAATTGCCATCGACATGCGGTCGATAATTCCGCCCAGCTGTCGCAGCGCCTTATCGCTGCTCATGATCTGCGTGTTTACCTTAAGCTGGCCGCGCGTAAGCATACGCGAAGCCAAGCCCAGATACTCGGCCGCCTCGAGCGAGCCTTTTGCCGCGCGATAGCTGCTCGCGGCAAGATCGCGGCTCATCTCGCGCATGCGGGCGTAGGTGCTCTTCTCGTTTTTGATGTGCGTCTGGATGATCTGGATCATGTTGACGTTGGGCATGTACTCGGTCAACAGGCCCTCGAGCGTCACCATGCCGCGGGCGAACATCGTCACCACGCTCGGCAGCTCAACGTCATTTTTGCGCGCGAGGTTTAACAGCGAAGTCAAAAACTCGCCGATATCCAGGTCTTTAAGGTCGAGCCCGGCAAAGTCGGCAACAATAAAGTCCAAGTCGGACAAAAAGGCCGAATGGTCAAGCTCGGCCGAATCGCCGCGCGTCACGGCAAAGCGCATGAGCGAATCCTTGAGCTTGGGCACGTCACCCTCGGCCACGGCGAAAATCATGTCTTTGACGATACCGCGGTCATGGCTCGACATACGTCCGACCATACCCAAGTCGATAAAGTAGACAATACCGTCCTTGAGGATGATGTTTCCCGCATGCGGGTCGGCATGGAAAAAGCCGTCGTCGAGCACCTGCGTCGAGTAGTCCTCGACAATCGCGGCACCGATCTTTTCCAAGTCATAGCCCTCGGCCACTAAGCGTTCAGGATCGGCGATCGAAATGCCGTCGACGTAGTCCATAACCACCACGTGTTCGGTGCACAGGTCCAGATAGGATTTAGGGCACGTCACGCCATGAACGCTCTTATGGAACTCGTAGAAGTCGTTGAGGTTTTTGGCCTCGGCCAAAAAGTTGGTCTCCTCGCGAAAAGAGGTCCACAACTCCTCGACTACGCCGTGCAGGTCAACGAATTGATCGGTGTTGACGAACTTGGAAACAATGCGCACCACCGAGCGGATGATATCGATGTCCTGCGCCATAACCTGCTGCGCACCGGGGCGCTGCACCTTGACGGCTACGTCCTCGCCCGTCACCAGGCGGGCGCGGTGCACCTGCGCGAGCGATGCGCTACCAAGCGGATTGGGGTCGATCGCATCGAACATCTCCCCCAGGCGCAGGCCGTATTCCTCTTCCAAGCAGCGGAGCACTACCTCGTACGGCACCGGCTCCACGTCGGAACGCAGACGGCGCAGCTCATCGCAAAAGCGCTGCGGCAGAATCTCGGACCGGTTGGCCAGAATCTGCCCCATCTTGACGAACATGGGGCCGAGCTCCTCGAGCAGGCGGCGCAAGCGAACCGGCGTGAGGTTATCCCACACACGGTACTTTTTGACCAAGCGAACAATCTGCCCGATGCGTTCGCGACGACCCGCCGGCGTGAGCTGGTATTCCTCGTCCGGCGCCATCGCGTCGGGCTCTTCGGGCACCATATCGACAGCGCGCGGCTTTTTGCGAGCGCCCGAGACGGCGGCATCGACCTCATCGACAACCGCCGCCTCGTCACCCAAAGGATCTAGATTGTTGTAATCGGTGGTGGAATCTGCCATCTGCGCTGCTACTCGGCCTCTTCGGTATCCTTCGCATCGTCGGGCTCAACGGACTCGACGGGCACCGAGGTCACGTTGTCCTCGACCGAATCGACGATGTCGCGCACATGGGCCAGGAAGGCAGTGCGCTCGGGAGCGGTCATGACGCGGACGCGGGCAAGGATAAGCTCGTCAAGCACGCGCTGGGCCGCGGTCTCGCCCTGCATGCCCAGACGCTCGGTCAGGTCGGAGATGGTACCGCCGGCCTGCTCGAACATGTCGGACACACTGCGGGCGATATCGGGGGTGGTGGTGTCCTTGCGGACCTGCTCGCCCTTGGTGTTAAGGTCGTCGAGGACCTTCTTGCCGCCTTCGACAGCAACGGCGGCAGCGCCAAAGCCCACGTTAATGGCGCCGTTAACAAGCTGATCGAGTTTCATAACCATGGTTGTCTCCAATCACAAACAACTGCATTGGCGTTCTTGTACCCAAGATTGAGTGAAAGCGACAAAGCGTTTTAGCGCTATTCGATCGACGGGAAATCCCTACCTCACGTTGTCGTTCATCGCGAAAGAGTTCTTCATGGCGCAGCTCGTGGTGTAGAGCACCTTGCCCAGCAGAGCATCGGTCTCCACGCGAACTG
>ENA-OYYY01000439-OYYY01000439.1-human-gut-metagenome-genome-assembly--contig:-NODE-439-length-11294-cov-10.730937_pt1 | contig 11294 bp, 14 predicted proteins | sample MGYA00243255_ERZ653461 | MGnify/ENA primary metagenome ERZ653461 (study PRJEB26926, sample SAMN06165180) | human gut metagenome | biome: ENVO:00009003; feature: ENVO:2100002; material: ENVO:00002003...
CTTTACAATTATATTATAGCAAAGTGTACATATATTGTCAAGTGTTTTTCTTACATTCCGCACGAAAAAGGAAATTTTTTCTGTTGCTCCCTCATTATTTTATCAGCCTTTTTAAGTTTCTCTTGCATTTCGGGTGTTCTTATTTCTTCCAAAAGTTCATCAAGTTCCCGCAACTGCTGTTCCCGTAATTTCTTTTCTTCTTCCGTTTCCTGTACAAATAATACCTTGTTTAACCATGTTTTAAATTTGCCTTTCATCAATTCTACTCCTTTCGTAATCACCGTGATAATGAGAAAACTGCCGCAACTGTGCCACATAAGCAAAGACTTGTCAAGTTGAAAAGGAAGATTTTTTGTGCCTTTTACAAAAAATACTCTTTTCTGCTTGATAAGGATAGGCTTATGTGATAGTCTCCCCCGCAAGGGGCAAGTCTTAAACGGCTTGCCCCTCTGCCGACTAGGGCGACTAGGGGGAGTTTGAGGGGAACGCTCAAGATTGGTTTAGGGGGTAGGCTTCGCCCGCACCCTTTTTCCAAAGGGGGCGTTGAGAACCTGCGGAGCAAACGCTTTTCTCCACCCTCCCTCACCTGTGTCATGTAGGGGGGTGGACGTATTTTGTTAGAAATATCCGACACGTCCTACCGTCGGATAGGCTCTTACAAAATACTGGCGGGGGATAGATGTATGCGCTGTACTCTGCCCTTACAAGCGGCAAAAGGGAAAATCATCAAGACGGAAAAGCCGCACCCCTCGCAAAACCTCATAAAAGCCCCATAAAGCCACGATACCCATTTAATGATAAAACATACCACAAGGCAAATAAAAAACGCCCTAACAGCCGTTAAGACGCTCACAAAAGCAAAGCAAAAGCGGCAGAAATAAATTCCACCGCTCTGCTCCTAAAAAATCACTAGGTCATTTGTAAAATAAGGTGCGTATGTCATTAACTCATGCACAAGAAAAATAGAGAAAAGCAAAAGCCACAAGCCGCCGACAATCGCCATGACAACCCCGATAACCATGCCTTTTATAGTATCATTATTGCGTGACTTAATCATTGTAACAACACCCGAAAACATAATGACAAAGGGCAACACAACGCCCAAAAAAACAATCAAAACACCGCTCATACACTATACCACCCTCTCACATCAGAATGTACCGACAACAAACCATACAACAGCGACAAGGGCAGAAATAACGCCGATAAGAGACGGTACTTTGCTGTCATTCTTCTTGCCAATAAGCAGACAAATCACGCCGATAACAAGCAGAATGGCAGGAAAACCAAACTTCAACATAACACCCATAAGACTACGCTCCTTTCATTATTTGGCGTTCAGCGCGTCCTTAACGGTCTTTGAGGGATTGAAGCGTGGAACAACAGAAGCGGGAATAGCCATTTGCTCCCCAGTTCGCGGATTGCGTCCCGTTCTTGCCTTGCGGGTAGAAGTCGTAAACGTACCAAAACCTTTCAGCGGTACACTGTCCCCGCTCTTTAATGCTTCAATTACCGTCTCATTGTACGCGTCAATGGCGGCAACAACGTCCTTTTTTGTAAGCCCAGTCTTTTCGGAAATTTTTGTAACAAATTCACTTTTCAGCATAACTCTATGCTCCTTTCTTATGTTATCACGGTGATTAAAACTAAACAGCTTCGTCCTGCGGCACTTCATCTACGTTGCTATCAGCGTCGTAGTAAGTGTCAAAAGGAATTTTCGTTTTCAGACTTTCCCATTCTTCATCAGAAATACGTTCTGTCTTGGCAATCAGCCCGTCAAGCAGATTTAAAACGTCCTGCTCCGTACTGATACTGCGGGCAAAAGCAAGGTTTGTAAGAAAGCCCGTTCTTGTAAAATCAGCGATAGGCGTACCCTCGCAAGCCTTATTGACGATAATTCTCTCGTCATTGTCAAATACATCAACATCAATCATCTGTGCCATATATTACCTCTCCTTTTCATAAAATTTTCTGCAAATAACTGTAACTGCGGGGCTTCGGGGAAACGTCTTTTCTCCCTCGGTTCTTATCAAAACCCCGCAAGCGGTAAGCCTGTTAAGGCTCTGAATAGCCGTCCTTAACGGAATTTTCAAGGCTTCGGAAAGCCCCTGTACGGATAGAGTGACGGAAAGCCCGTTCTCGGTATGTTCTCCTGCCTTTTCTGCATAATCAAGCAAACGTAGAAAAAAGAGTTTGTGCGCGTAAGTAAGCACCACGCCCTTACTACTTGCTTCTTTCGTCAAAGAGGAAAGAATTTCATTTTCGGTGGCTCTTACATATTTTTTCAAACTATCCCCGTCCCTCGTTAAAAGGCGTATTTTCGTCGCCGTTCAAGGCGCGAAAAGCATTGCTTACGCTGTCAATCTGTTTCCCTACTGCTTCCACTGGCGGGGTTTCCTCGTCCTCGTCGTCCTCGGTAGCGTCGGACAACTCAAAATCGGTAATGACAGCAAATACATTTGTGTATTTCTGTCCGTTCTTTCCCGTGCTATCCTCTTTGTCAATCCAACCGTTTAAGATATTTATTGCCTGTCCGTTTTTCAGTGCTTTTGCGGGTTCAAAGGCATTTCCGACAAAACACCCCTCCCAGTGGGTATAAATTCTTTCGGGTACAGGGTTTCCCTGTGCGTCCGTAATAATTTCGCCCGTTTCCTTATTGATTTTCGGGTTTCCCGTTTTGTGGGAAGTGCGCAAATCAGCAAAAAGCACTTTTTCAGAAAAAGCAAATCGCATTGTTACATTGCTTACAGCAACAAACTTACTGTTCTTTTCCCCAATATTGAAACTCATATAGGTTGCTCCTTTCTCAAAAGTGTTAAACACATTATAGCATAATGTGTATTGATTGTCAAGTGTACCATAGAAACAATAGAAAGATACGGGGCGGTCTTGTGCCGCCCCTCTCTTTACATCATTATTCCTGTCTTTACCGTAGGTCTGCAATATTTCTTTCTGATTTCATCTTCCCGCTGTCTGCGTAAGAGTTCGCCCGTCATGGGAAGTTTCTTCGGTACAAAGGTTGCAACCTCATATTCTTCTATTTCCTCGTCCTGTGGCTCTGCCGCGGGTGCGGTTGCGGGTTTTTTCTGAAAAATATTTAATATGCTCATGCCGTAACCCCCTTATTCCGCTCTGTCGCGGTTGCTTTTGTTCTGCGCTTTCTCTGCCGCTTTTTCCCTCTGTTCCTGCGCCGCTTTTTCTCTTGCGTCCTTAATCTGTCCGTCCCATTCTTCGCGGCTCATGTTGCCCTCTTTTTCTGTCGTCATTTCGGGCTGTTCTGCGGACTGCGGTTTTGCGGAAAGGTCTTGTACTAACAGTTTCCTCTTGTCCGCCCTCTCCGTCAAGGCTTCTGTAAAATTTGCAAGCACTTCTTTCCGCTCCGAACCGCGCTTACATAACTGCTCTAAATGGTCTTTAAGGCTCGTCTGCGCTCCGTCCCCAATATCAACGCGGGTATTAAGGGAAATGAGTTTTCCGTCCTTGTTCGGCGTGAAAATGGTTAAATCGCATTTTGTGTAAGGGAAATAATCGCCCCTCTTTTCCGCTTCCGCACTAAAGCCGCGTGCCTGTGCTTCGCACCCTGTCACGGTTTTGTCTGCAATCTTCGGACTGCAAAGCGTACCTTTTTCAAAGAAAGGCTTATCCGTCCACTGTTCGCAAAAATTCACTTCCACGAATGTACCGTTTTTGGAAGCGGCTTTCGATATAAGCGCGGCTCTCTCACAAGCCTTGTCAACAAATTCCTGCGGATTGTCGCGTAACAGCTTGGTAAACTCGCGGGCAACAAACTTGCTTGTTGCAAGATACTGTAACTGCGGCTCTGACAGCTTCGCAAGTGCGGGATAATCTTTCTTCATTGCTTCAAGCGTTTTCTGCGGGTTCTGCTCAAAATCAACCTTTAAGCCGCCCCTTGCTCTTTCCGTAATTACAACATAATTCTCGGAAAGATTTTCAAAAGCGTATGCGTCGCCATTAACACGGTTCATAGCCGCGTCAAGGGTGCTTATGATTTCGTCCTGCTTCTCCCTTGTGTCGGCTGTGTTAAGGTTCTCTATGGCGGTAAGCATGGTGTCAAGGTCTGCCTTGCGGCTGTCAAGGTTCGCTTTTTGATATTTCAGCACGTCCATAAGTTCGGGATTGCCCGCACTCTGCTTTACAAGACTTGGCAATTCATTAAGTGCCGCCTGTACCTTGCTTCCCTGCTCTGCCGCAAAGTCCATGTATTTTGTTGACAGCGTTTCAAGTGTTTCCTTGTTCAGCATTTCCTTTGGCTTCTCTGTAAGGTCAAGGTTAAGTCCCCTTATATCAAGTTCTGCCTTAATATCATTTGTCAATGCCTGTGTTTCCCTGTAAATCACATCAAGCGACTTTTGGAAGTCCTGCAATTCAAAGCCGCGGGCATAAGCCGCAAGGTACTGAAAACTGCTTGTGTCGGTTTCAATGCCAAAAGTGCTTGCAACCGCATAAGCGGTAGCTTCTGCCTGTACTTCGCGCATTTCCCTTGTGATTTTATCCTCGCCCATTGATTTAGCAAGGGCTTCAAGGTTCTTGTGCAAGTCCGCGTGTCCCATTTCGTGAAACAGGACGGCGCATTTTTCCGTAATTTCAAGGCTGTTGTCAATCACGATAAAGCCGTTAGGCTTATCTTCTGTAAACTGGCGTGAGAAATAGCCTTTTGCGCCGCCGTCAAGGGTGCTGTCGTCGGCTTTTTCCGCAAGGCTTACAGGAACACCCTTTCTTTCGCTTGCGGCTACGCAAGCGTCAAACAATGCCTGCATTTTTACAGGGTCTTTCGCAACAATTCTTGTGTCAAGTTCGGTCTGAAAACGCGCCTGTCTTTCGGGCGTGTTGAATATCCTTACCTCGCCGCGGCGGTTCTTTACAGGGTTTCCCTTTTCGTCGGGTGCGATTTCCTCTTTGGTGTAGCCGCTCTTAACCCATAAATATTCGGGTACAATAACGTCCTTTGCGTCAAAGACTGTACCAACGGTAAAGCCTGTCGGTACTTTTCCGATAATCGCACGGTCAATGAAGCGTTTTGCTTCATCATCTGAACCGAAAATCTGCTGTTCCTTGCCGTTTACCTTAAAGCCTATAAGGTGGTTTGCCCTGTTCATGGTAAATTCAAGGTTGCTTGTTCCCAAACGGTAGCTTGCTTCCGTCAAAGACGGGTCTTTGGAAAGTTGGTCGGTAAGATTGCTCTTGATACTGCGGAACAAGCCGCCCTTGTACTTCTCGCTTGCCATAAGCGGAATGAAGATTTTTGCACCCTGCGCACCCTGCTTTACATTACGTCCAAAATCTTTCCATTTTTCATAGCCCATGACGTAGCTTGCGTCGGGTTTCTGCAACCACACAAGCATAGCATTACGGAAACTGTAATTGTTATAAAACAGCTTGCCGCCTGTGGTAAGCCAGTTCTTAAACTGTTCGCTGTCAAGCACCTGTCTTACGCCGTTTTCAAGTCTCTGCTTTAACTGGTCTTTCGGCGGTAAGGTTTCGTCAATCTCAACGGGTGCGGACTTTTCCGCAACAATCTGTCTTAATTCTTCTGCCTGTTCTTCGGGCGACGGGTCGTTTAAGTTGGGAAAGTTGCGGCTTCCGTCTGCCCCGTATTCTGCTTCGTGACGGTCAATAGCAATCTCTGAAATATGATTAAGGCTTGGTTGTCTTTCCTGTGCCATGTTTTCTTCCCTTTCTTCTAAAAGATAATCTGAAATATCAAGCTGTCTTATCCCGTTTTCTAACGGGTATCTTAAATGTGCTTCGTCTGAAAAAATATCATCAAGCACCAATTTTTCAACTGGGATTGAAAGTTTTACAATGCTGTCTCCGTAGCCCTCATTCTGCCCGTTTTCAACCGTTGAAAAAAACAGTCCGTCCTCTTTTGCAACCATTACATGAGAAGATTTAATATTTTCCTCGCTTGCGTGGTCTGTTCGGTGATAGACGGTAACATAACCGTTCTCGTCAATATCCGCGCCTACCGCCCTTAATTCTTCAATCAAATCTTGTGCGTTAAGCAACTCGTCTCCTGTTACTCTGCTTTCAAGCGCATTTCTCACTTGGCTTACCCCACTTTCATTTATTTTTTCATCAAATATCTGCTTTTCATCACGCATAATAGATAATATTCCGTCTGCAAGGTCTGTCGGTGTGCGGTCATATCTGATACGGTCATGTTCCCAACTGCCCCTTGTATGGTTTATGGCATTAAGCAACTTAATTCCTCTTGCGGGCGGTTGCCATTCGTTCAGATTATGTGTGTAATCGTCAAGTAGAAAATCATCACTCCGTATGCCGCCGCTGATACCCTCTTTTTTGTCACTTCCGCAAGGAACAAATACCCTGTGCGCTTGGTCTATTTCGGGCAAGTAGCGGTCTAACCACTCGTTTTTTTCCTGTAACGCATACTGGCTATCCGTCAAATACGCTGATAGAATATTTACTTCAATTTCGGGGTGGTTTGCTACGATTTCTTTTACCGCCGCAACGACATTTTCATGGGGTGCTAAATTAAGAAAATACCCTTGCTCATAAAGGGTTTCCAATGTATCAACGGGTGTGAATACTGCAAGCGTCCCGTCTATATCCACGAAAAGTCTCTGTTTCTTTCTTGCTTCTGCCATAGGCTTACTCCTTATCGGGTGCGCTCGTCTGCTTCATGGTCTATAATATGGCTCTGTTCGCCGCTCGATTTATCTGCATTTGCTTTCGCTCTCTCCTGTGCAATCTGTGCGTTGTAACTATCCATATCTTGATACCTCGCCGCCCGCTCTCTTGGGTTTTCAAAGCTGTCAACAATATCGTCCCTTGTCTCTGTTCTCTGCATACGCTCAAAGTCAAGGTGTGCTTTCAGCATACGTTCTCTGTATGCGTCTGCCTGTGTTGCGGAAATAAGATTTATTCTTTCCGCAAAATTCAAATTGCTTTCTGTGCTTGCCGCGTCTTTCATAAAAGCGGCTTTCGTCTGTGCTGTCTTATCCCTTTCTTCAAGGTCGCGCACGCTCCGTTCCAATTCTGCGGTAGCCGCCGCCTTGTAACCTCTCTCAAATAATGGCATTTTCTTGTTCTCCTTTCCTTATCACGGTGATTAAAATATGTTTAGAAAAACCTCGGTGTATCGTATTACCAATACAATACACTTTGGCTTAATTATAACCCTATTTTTCCAATAAATCAACAAGATTATTGAATGTAAAACACCCTCTCTGACAGTTGAAAAACCAACCCTTTAAATAGTCGAAAAACCAACCTTTTAGATAGTCGGAAAAGCGGCTATCAGCGGCAAAAGAAAAAATGCTTCTGCTCTCTGCCCTGCGCTCGGTGCGCAAGGCTCTTATTTGCCCCGTAGTGCGTCTTTCTATCCGTAAATGATAATTTCCTCGATACGCAAGAAAAAAGCGTCCTAACAGCCGTTAAGACGCTTTTGTGTGTATTGCGCACCGTGATTAGTAATAAAAGTAAGAATGTAACTCCACTTTCCAACCGCTATCAGCAAGAACGGACAATACCTCTTGCAAATTTGCTTCTTTCTCAATTTCGTAATGTCCCCCAATACCGATTGCTCCGTCTATTGGTGAAATCATGCGTTTATTATTATCGAATTGGCAAGCAAAAACACACCAACAAGGGTTTTCCTCACTCTCTCTTAATAAAACAAACCGAAAATCTCCTTTTCCTACACTGGAAACCATATTCTTTACAAATTCTTCCAATCCATTCATGCTTATTTACCCTTTCTTCTTTGTTGCCTTTACTGGCTCACATTTAACATTGCAATAACGCTTTCCATTGCTCACACGCTCGTAAAAAGTAAATTCCCCTCTGTACTTATTGCCGCCGCTCTTGGTAACGCAATCAAGTACGATAAATTTCTTTGCAATAAATTTCTTCGCTTCTGCGTCTGTTAAATTCCGTCCTAATCTTGTTGCAAAAACCATATCGTTTGTGCGTAAGTCCCAATCGCATTTTTCCGAACAATAATAGCGTGTTTCAGTCACTTTCCCTTTATCGTTTTTCGCTTGATAGCGATATACAGGGTTTCCGCACCACGGGCAAGCACCGAACACCTCTTTTTCTTTCGCAAAAGACGCTTGCACGTCCATTGATTTAATCTGTTCTGTCTTTGCCTTTATATAGGTTTCAAATTCCCGCATGACGTTATCTTCATTTTCTTTTCCGTCAACAATCTCTGCTATTTTGGTTTCCCAGTCTGCGGTAATTTTCGGGCTGTAAAGGTCGGGCGGCAAAATCTGTATGATAGTCAATCCTTTTCTTGTCGGCTTGATATAAGGCGTTTTACCTTTCATTTCTGTTTCTACAACGCCTGTATCATATAATTTTTTGATTATCTCGGCTCTTGTTGCCTGTGTTCCTATTCCCTTTCCTTTGAGGATTGCCCCGTTTTCAATCTGCTGTCCTGCGTTTTCCATAGCCGTAAGCAAGGTTGCTTCGGTGTGTAATTTAGGCGGGGTCGTCTTTCCCGATACAGTCTTACAGTCTCTAACAGTTACAGCCTGTCCCTTTTGGATATTTGGGAAAAACTGCTCCGCGTTCTCATTTCCGCTTTCGTCCTCGTCGCTTTCCCCTTTGCCGCTCAATGTCTGCTGTACGGCTTTCCACCCCATAGATACGGGTTTCTTGCCGCTTGCCGCAAATTTCATACCATTAGAAAATGTTACGGTTACATTGGTCTGTTCGTACTTAAATGCACCCGAAAAGGACACAAGCATACGGGTAAGCACAAGGTCAAGAATGTTGTTCATGGTGGCAACCGTAACGCCCTTTTTCCTTTCCTCGTCCGTAGGCTTCATATCTGCAAGATTAAAGCCGTTGATTTTTTCAGTCGGAATAAGTGCATGGTGGTCTGTAACCTTGCTATCATCAACAATTTTCTTATCAATATTCAATCCTGCCGCCGTAAGGTTTGCGGCAACGCTCTTGTATTTATCAATCGTACCTATCATCTGCACGCGCTCTGCCATGTATGGTACTAAATCATGCGTAATATAGCGGCTGTCCGTTCTCGGATAGCTTAATACTTTTTGCGTCTCATACAAGGCTTGTGCCGTAGCAAGAGTAACCGCCGCCGTATATCCATATCGGCGGTTCGCGTCTCTTTGCAACTCTGTTATGTCATAAAGCTGTGGGCGGTCTGTGGCTTTCTTTGATGTTACAAGGTCTGTGATTATGCCCCTGCCGCCCGCTTTTATTTCTGCGCACTTTGCGTCTATTGCCGTTTTATTCAGTACACGTCCCTCACTCGTCTTAATCTCTGACGGGAAAATACCGTCTGTGTCTTTATTCCAAAAGACGTGAAAGCCGTTTCCCTCGGCTACGGTTGCGTCCATAGTGTAAAAATTTGTTACTTTGAAATTGACGACTTCAAGATAACGCTTTACTACAAAGCCCAACGTCGGGGACTGAACACGTCCGACGTTAATTCCCGCATGATACTTGATACTCAATGCACGAGAAAGGCTCATGCCTAATATCCAGTCCTCTTTTTTCTTACAAAATTCACCGCGGATAACAGGTATAAACTCCTTTGCGTCCCGCAAGTGGCTCATAGCTTCCTTGATAGCTTCGTCCGTCATGGACGTAGCACAAAATCGTTTTACAGGCTTTTTATTTCCTGCTTTTTCTCTGATAAACCATTGTAATATATGCCCCTCTGCTCCCATATCGCCGCAATCTATGATGTAGTCCACGTCGGGACGGTGCATAAGGTCTTTTACAATTTCAAACTGCTCTTTCGTCGGTTCTAACACAATCAGCTTAAATTCCTGTGGCAAAAGCGGCAATTCAGCGTAAGCCTGTTCTTTTGCTTTATCGTCGCTGTACATATCTTCTTGCTTTACGAACCCGTAGGCTTCGGGTTCAGCAAGTCCTACAAGGTGTCCTACCGCCCATGTGACTATGTAACCATTCCCTATAAAATACCCATTTTCCTTTTTGTCTGCCCCTACAACGCTGGCAATATCTTTCGCAACGCTTGGCTTTTCTGCCGTGCATAATTTGTAACCCATTATATCACTCCTTACTATAAAGTAATTTTTTCTTGTATAGCTTTATATAAATTTTGCCTTATTAAATAGTCACGAAACGCATTTGTCGGCTCATATTCATTTCGATAATGTGCCACATAATCTTTTTCATCTCTAGTGCATGGTTTTTTGGTGGAAGAAAACGAAAATAGATAATAATGCTTTGTTTTCCCATAACCATAATTAGAGAAATAAAGACTTGAAGGAATAGCACCTTGCGGCACATACCGCCCAAACATAGCCCAAACAGTCCGCGTGAGAAATAGCGACTTAATATATTTTTTATACGCTTTTTTCTTTTTCCGCTTGTTCAAACCCAACTCTCCTTTCATAATCACGGTGAGTAATAATCACTCTTTTTTAATGTTTTTATTTCTCATTACTTGATTTGATAAATTCTAAATATGCTTTGGCTTCTTCCTCGGAAATATAAACCCCGTGAGAACAAAAATCATCAAGATTTACTCTTTTCCCCGTATCAGAACAGATACCATTGTGTTTTTCCATGTTGGGACTAAAACAATCGCAATGTTCACACCGACACTCGATTTTTACCATTTCCTCAAAAGGACTGCCCTGTTCCCTGTATTTTTTATCGTCCCATTTAGACGCTTTCATATCTGCTTTTTGTTGGTTCATTTGCAACTCGTCTCCTGTTACTGATATAATCGGTTTTAAAAATAGTCGAACCATTCCTGTTCCTTTCGTACCTACAACAAAACCGTTTTCTTTCTTGGTTTTCTTTGTTTTAGCTTTTAGTATATTCAGCACAATATATACCCCCTATTCTCCACCTACAAGAGCGCAAGCCCTTGAATATGCTTCGTCGTAACTGTTCCACTTTAAATTATCCCCGTCCCGCACTTGCATATCTCCGACGTATGCGTAATAATGCTGACCGTTTTTAAATTGTCTTACCCGTATATCTGATACCTTAAAATTTGGAAAAATTAGTTCGTTTCTGCGACAAAAATTATCATAGTCAACACTGAATGTACTGCCGCCGACGCAATTCAGATAGCAAGCACCGTACTCTTGAATGTCCTTTAATTCTTTTGAAGCAAACTCCATATTAAGACAGCGGAAACCGTCAATAAGTGTGCCGCCCACGCTTCTTGCTTGCAATACCGCCGCCTGTAAATATTTCCAGTTTATATCGTTAGCCATATCCAAAGAAATACGTTCTTCAAGGCTCATATCCTGCGGTCTTTTGCCCTGCATATACATCTGAATTGCACCCTCATA